>Ga0068863_100001498_pt1 | contig 23124 bp, 22 predicted proteins | sample KBSSwiS62_FD_66596 | JGI IMG/M metagenome (GOLD analysis project Ga0068863, IMG submission 66596) | Switchgrass rhizosphere microbial communities from Kellogg Biological Station, Michigan, USA - KBS Switchgrass S6-2 | ecosystem: Host-associated > Plants > Roots > Rhizosphere > Soil ... | reverse complement strand
CGGCATCGAGGGTATCAAAAATTACCAGGAAAACGGCCGCGGCAGCATCCGGATGCTGCCGCGGCCGTTTTCCTGGTAATTTTTGATACCCTCGATGCCGAGGATGGAACAGCCGGTGGGAAAATCGGGTCCCTTGATGATCTTGCCGAGCTGCTGAAGCGTGATTTCCGGCTTATCGATCTGTGCACAGATGCCGTCGATGACTTCCGTGAGATTATGCGGGGCGAGATTGGTTGCCATGCCGACGGCGATGCCGGTGCCGCCGTTGACCAGGAGATTGGGGAAGGCGGAAGGGAGCACCACCGGCTCCATGTTTTTCTCATCATAGGAGGGGACGAAATTGACGGTGTCCTTGTCAATGTCCTCCATGAGGATGGCGCCGAGATGGGTCAGACGCGCCTCGGTGTAACGCATGGCGGCGGGGGCGTCGCCTTCGACGGAGCCGAAGTTTCCCTTTCCTTCGATGAGCCGCTCGCGCATCGACCACGGCTCGGCCATGTGAACCAGGGTGGGATAAATCGCCTGGTCACCGTGCGGGTGAAACTTCTTCATCGTTTCGCCGACGATACCGGCGCACTTCGAGGTTGCGCGGCCCGGGAGCAGGCCCAGCTCGTGCATCGCGTAGAGGATGCGGCGCTGGGAGGGCTTCAGTCCGTCGCGGACATCGGGCAGCGCGCGCGAGATGATGACCGACATCGAGTAGTCGAGGAACGAGCGGCCGATCTCCTCGGCAACGTTGATACGGTCGATGCGTTCGCCGGGAGCAAAGAGATTTTCAGGCATAGAATAAGGAGATGATTTCGACGGCCCCTCCGGTCAGGCCGAACGGGGAAAAGGAAGATGAAACGTGAACGCTAAAATTAGAAAGCCTGCGCGGATGCGGCAAGAGAAAAGGTTGGCGCAATTTGTCCAGCCGGACTGGATGTCGGCACTTCAATAAACGGACATTCGCGCAATGACAATTTCGTGCTTGTGATGGAGAAAAGTTTGGGTAATGCTGAAAGACTAACCCTTCACCATTTACCTCGCTAATTCTTTATCCACTCCATGAATCGAATTCAATTTTGGATCTCCATCGGCCTTAGTGGCTTGGTTGGATTGTTACTCATCGCTCAAATCTTGTTGGTTCGCCAGACCAACTATGAGCAGAACCGCCTTGCGCTCGCCCAACAGGCGATCCAGCAGGGACAGGCTTTTCAGGGCAACCTGAAACAACTGGCGATGCGCATTGTGCAGGTAAGTCAGCAGACCAATGACCAAGGCCTCAAGGACTTGCTCAACCGGCAGCAGATTACCTTCACCCCCACGGCGGATAACGGCGGTGCCGCTCCTGCTCCCACTCACTAACTTCTTTACCGCTCACTAATTATGTCCGAAGAATACGATAACGATTCCACCACCTTCTCCCCGTTCTACCCCCTGTTGGTTTTGCTGGTGTTCCTGCTCATTTGGGTCGGCTACCAGGTTTTTGCCGCGAACAGCCAACGCAGTGTTTTCGCCCAGCAATTCCAGGCTGCAGTGCCGACCATCAATCAGGCCCAGAACATCAAGGACCGCTATGTGGCCCTGATGAAGGACTTGATCGAGACCGCTGGCAAGGACGACAAGGCTGCCGCAATCGTCAAGGAAGCGACCCAGGCCGGCTTGCTCCGTGTCCAACAGCCCGAAGGCGGCTCAGCCACCAACGCGGCTCCGGCCCCTGACGCCGCTGCCCCGGCTCCCGCTCCCGCAGCGAACAAATAAGCATTTGCTTCAAATAGTTTGCATGAAGACCGTCGCATGAGAGTGCGACGGTTTTCTTTTTTCCGGGTCATGCATTCCCTGAAAATCACTGGGACAGGACTTAAGCTCCACCCGCCCAGAAGCGCGCGAAGGCGCTGTTCCAACGCCGGTCGCTGCCAGCTTGGTTGGCCAGGGCCTGACGCTCTTCCAACGAGAGTGGCTGGGAGAGCATCTCGGTCAGACCGTTGACCCAGGCTGCTCCATCGCGCGCGGGCAGGACCCGGCCCATCTGGGAGTTTTTGATCAACTCGCGTGGTCCGCCAATATCGGAAACAGCGGCGGGCAGTCCGGCGGCCATCGCCTCGACCACCACATTGCCGTAGGTATCCGTCGTGCTCGGGAAAACAAAGAGATCCGCCGAGGCATAGGCGATACCGAGTTCGCGCCCACTGAGAATGCCGGTGAAGATCGCGCCGGGCAGCAGTCTTTCCAGTTCGGCGCGGTAAGGTCCTTCGCCGACGATGGCAAGGGTGAACGGCTGGGCCTTCTTTCGCAGCGTGGGCATGATCTCGGCGAGGAGGTTGAGGTCTTTTTCCTTGGAAATGCGGCCCACGTAGAGCAGTACCTGGCCCTTCGCACCGCGCTTGGTCCAATAAGTGGAATCGCGCAGGGCCGGATTGAAGAGTTCGGTATCGAGACCGCGGGGAAAAATGCGCAACTTGTCCGGCACGATGCCGCGATCAATCCAGCAACGCCGATAGAATTCCGAATTCACGTAGACCATGTCGGTCTGGCCGTAAAACCACTGCATGTAATTCCAGACCAGCGTCTCCATGAAGGCATCGTCACTGAGGAAGCGGGCATACTGCGGGAAATCGGTGTGGTAGATGCCCGAGGTGCGCAGGCCGAGCAGCTTGGCGCAACCGAGTGCGCAGAGACCGATCGGGCCCGGCGTGCTGATGATCAGTTCCGTGAACCGTTCGCGCTGGATGTAGTCGAGCATGTCGAGGAACGGCGGGAAGCTAAGCTTCTGCAATTCGTATTCGGGGATTTCGAATTCACCCACCGGCGGGAAATTCTTGATCGGGATATCAGTAATCGAAAGTTTTGAACGCGATGTGACAACGGTGAGATCGGCCCCAGCATGCTGCGCGGCCTGGGTCATGGCGCGGATAGTGCGCGCGACGCCATTGATGTCCTCCAGTGTGTCGGTGAACCAGGCCCGCTTTTCGTTCCTAAGGGGTTGCGGAACGGTGCCGGTGAACCGGCGGGCGACGTGTGTGAGCAAAGGACGGTCCGGCGCTTGCTGGCCGAAGGCGACCATGTACGGAGTGATGCTGACTCCGATGGGCAGCAGACCGGTGAGTGATTGGAAGGCATCAATCAGGTTGCCCTTGCTCACCCTCTTTTGAAACTGTGTGATCAGGCGATAGGAAAGCTCATTGGTAATGTGAGACGCCATGCGGAACGAACGGCGCTGGGCGCTCGGCTCTTCAAGAATAATCTGGTCGAGCGCGCGCTTGAGCTTGGTGTCGGAGAGAAAAGCGCTGATCTCCCGGGCGATGGTCGTTTCTCCCGGTTTGACGAAATCGAGCGCCTGCCCGGTACGGATCGCCTCGGTGACATGGCCGAAGCGCTCGGCGAAGGAGAAGGCCGTCGGATTTTGTCCGGCCAGGAAACGCTCCGCCATCTTACCCAGCAGCCCGGCGCTGACCGGCGCATTGCTCTTGATCTTGTCGCGGGCAAAACTGAAGACCGTCGTGTAAAGGCTGCTCGAAAAAGTGAGAGGATCGCCCATGGGGCCGTGCAACTTGACCTCGCCTCGGTCCAGTGCGGCAAAGAAATCGCGCGGGGTCGTGCCCTTTTCCACTTCGGTGTAGGTCTTGCCGGGATAAAGGCTGCTATGGTCGTCCGAGGAGGAGAAGAGGCTCTTGCGATGGGCGTCGGCGTGGGTTGGTTCGAGATTGTGGCGATTGGCCAGCTCGATGATTTTCTCCGGCGTGAGAGCGGCTAGACAGCGGTTGGCCACTTCCTGCGCCAACGGCTCGCGGTTGCCGTTGCGGGCCTCGAAACAGCGGAAGAGGAGGACGAGCCGTTCGAAGTGCTCGACGGTGAGCGACTGGTTGATATTGGCCAGGGGATGGGCAACGCCATGGGGCAGTTCCTGCAGGCGCAAGTAGGCGGCTAGTTCGTAAATGCTGGGCCGCAGTTCCTGGATTTCTGTGTGCTGCGTCTCATTAAGCATCCAGACGAGAAGATGGATCTTGCAGCCATCGGGAAAGTAGGTCGTCACTTCCTCGCTCAAAAAAACATCCTTGTGATGGGCAATCGCCTTGCCACCGTCGATCCGGTTGTGGTCGGTGATGGTCTTGAAGGTCATCCCGGCGGCATCGAGCTTACGGTAAAGATCCTCCGGCTCGCTGTAGCTTTGTGGCATGCCGAGACGGCGCAGGATCCACTCGTTGGGGCGGTCCGAGAAGCGGGAGTGGAGTTGGAGGTCAACGCGCAACATAGTCGCCGTAGGTGGTTGGTTGGAACCCGCGTTTGAGGGAAGCACGCAGGATTTGATCAATCTGGCGGCGCATCAGCGGAAATTCAAGATCGCGGGGGTGAAGGCTGAGCCGGATGAGGTCGGTGTCCCGCAACCGGCCGTACAGGTGCTTGTTCCAGATGCCCGAGGCAAAGCGCCGCCATGCCGCCCGGGTGCTGTAACAAAGAGACCGCGACGACTTCACCTGGTTAAGGCCGGGCAGGAGGGGAATGATCTGGTTGACGCTGTTGGTATAGGCGAAACCCATCTCGGCGAGGAGATTGGTGAGGCCCTCGGCCATGAGCCACGCTGGAGCGACGAAACCGCGCCCGTGCCAGCCTTGTCCTTCGAAAAGTGCGCGGCCCTTTTCAAGACGCGCCTTGGCTGTCTCGCGGGGCAGATCGAGGAATTCAGCCTCACGATTGGTGTAAAGACGCGTCCAGAAAACAGTAGAGAGTTTCTCGGGCGGCGATTCCTGGCGATCGTGGAAATAGCCATGCAGGACGAGCTCATGACCCTTCTCCTGCCAGCCGGAGACGGTCTCACAAAATTCCTTATTCGAGGATATCGGCCCGCTGTGATGAAACTCCGGCACCACCAGGATACTGCTGCACGTAATTCCGTAGGTCGCCAAAAAAGCGACCTGCTCCGCAATCTGCGCCTGCGAACCCGGATGGGCATCATGCAGGGAGACGATGAGGGATTTAAGAGATGGGACGTCCGACACAAGGGCATCTTAACATCCAGCCTTCCGCGGTTGTCGAGGAATCGGTTGTTAAATCGAGGAACCGAACGGCGGAAGAGGACGCGGGGTTCCATCCGCATTGAATAAGATAGGGGCGAGGCTTTTCTTGAGTTCGACGATTTCTCTTTTGCCGCAAAAATCGGCCATTGCTTGGCCTCCGCGGGACTGATAGGACAGATTCAACGCGCGCAGGACCTTGTCGATGCGGGCGATTTCCTCCTTTTGGGTGGCATTCGTATAGCCAGAATTTTGCGTCGTGAAGGCCCGAAGTTCGGTCATGGCTTCCAGCAAATGGCCGTAATGAGCGGACATAAGCCAACGATCGATTTGGGCCTGGCTATAGCCGCCAGGATGCTCTTTTGGAAGGGGCTTCGTGATCAGTCTCCGGGCCAGGATATAATTGGACCAAATTTCGTCCAATACCACGGCATTCCTCATCCCGGGAGTGGGCCACGATTGATTCACGCCATCCGATCCGAAGGGGGATTGGTAGGTAAAAGGGGCGTCCTGCGCGCAGACAGCGGGACTGCCCAGGCAAAGAGCCAGAAAAATGAGAAGGAGTTTCACCACTTCCGGCAAAGCGTCAGCCCATCGGCCACGGGGATAAGAACGACTTGGACGCGCTTGTCGGTGGCGAGTTTGCGGTTAAGCGCGTCGATGGAACGGTTGGCGGGAGTGAATTTCGCATCGGGATCAATCACCTGGCCGCCGCGGAGCATATTATCCAGCATGATAAGTCCACCCGGGCGCACATGAGGGAGCAGCAATTCGTAATAGCTGTCGTACGATTCCTTGTCGGCATCGATGAAGACAAAATCGAGCGGATTCTGCGGACGATAACGGGTGAGGAGTTCGCGGGCGAAACCCAGTTTCAGCTCCACCTTTTCCTGCACGCCGGCTTTCGTCCAATAGCGGCGAGCCATCGTAGTCCACTTGAAATCTTGATCGAAACAGGTGAGTTTTCCGCCGGGGACGAGGGCACGGGCGATCGCGATGGAGCTGGTGCCCGTGAAAGTGCCCACTTCCACGGCCCACTTGGCCCCGATGAGACCGACGAGCAGAGTCATCAGGCTCGCCTGCTCCGGACTGATCGACATCACGCTGACTTCGCCCAGGCTTTCGGTCTCCTCTCGCAACGCTTCCAGGACCGGATCCGCCGCATTGGACCGCATGGAAACCATGTAGTTGTAGAGCTCCTCAGTGAGCGGAACAAATTTGGAGGACATGGAACCTCAGGTTAGCGCGACCCCGTGCGGGGAAGGGGATGGGTACGCAAGTGCGCGGCCAGTTCCGCGAACCGGCGAAAGGCGCGTTCACTCAGATGATGTTCGATGCCCTCGATATCGGAGAGATGATCCCGGTGATCGAGTCCCATCAACTGAAAGAGATCGGTCAGCATTGCGTGCCGTTTGCGGATTTTCTCGGCGACGCGGCAGCCTTCCGGGGTCAGCGCAAAGCCGCGGTAGGGCTCGTAACGGAGAAAGCCCAGTTTGCCGAGGCGTTTGACCATGATGGAAGTGCTGGCCCGGTTCAAGCGCAGAGCCTCGGCGACATCAGAAACACAGGCGTAGCCCTTGCTGCTTTCCAGGTCGAAAATGCACTCGAGGTAATCCTCCATGCTTTCCGTCACACCGGCGCGGTCGTGGGCGCTCCGTTTGCGCGGCGCGAGCGTAACGGAGGTGGATTTGGTGACCGCCATAACTAGAAAAAATGTTATCGTTACGGGGAACATGTGTAAAGATGAGAAAGGTTATTTGTTATAGCAAAATAAGATAGGCATAACAAATATGGAGTTCATGCCGATGAAGGGCAGCGTCTTCTTGCGAAGGCCCGAATTTACGATAGCATCGGCTTCAGCCCCAAGGGGCTTGGCGGGGAAGAAAGCGGCGCCACATGAGTAAACATCCCACGAAATATTTGCCTGATCCGGCGGATCTCGAGATCTCCCGCTGGGTGCGGCAATTGCAGGAGGCGGAGACCCATCTCCGGGAGCTCCTGGGGGAACGAATTGATGCCGTGCTCGGTCCGGGCGGACAGACTTACCTACTGCGGGAAGCCCAGGAAAAATTAATGGCGAGCGAGGCGGAAGCGCGCCGCAACGAAGCCATGTTGAAGGAGGCCCAGCGCATTGCGCGCTTTGGAAGTTGGGAACTCGATCTCGCCAATCTCGATAACATTGAGAAGAATCCCCTTCATTGGTCGGACGAAGTATTTCGCATTTTCGGCCACGCACCCGGCGATATCGAGGTCAGCAACGAAAACTTCTTCCGTGCCGTCCATCCCGATGATCGTGACGCTGTCCAGAAGGCCGCGCAGAGGACGGTGCAGGAGGGCGGAACCTATGAAATGGATCACCGGATCGTGTTGCCGGATGGAACCATCCGTTTTGTCCACGAGGAAGCCCATCTCCTGAGCGATCCGGCCACACGCCGTCCGCTCAAGATGGTCGGCATTGTCCAGGACATCACGGAGCGCAAGAAACGGGAAGAAGCTCTCCGCATCAGCGAGGAGCGCTTTGCCAGCGCATTTGAGTCCGCCCCGATCGGCATGGCCTTGGTATCGCCCAATGGACATTGGCTCAAGGTGAACCGGGCTTTATGCCAGTTGATCGGTTACACTGTGGAGGAATTACTGAAGAACACCTTCCAGGATCTTACTCATCCTGAAGATCTTGGTCAGGACATGGAATATGTGCGCCGCGTGCTGGCGGGTGAGATCCAGCACTACGAAATGGAAAAGCGGTACCTCCACAAGCAGGGCCATGTGGTCCGGGTCCTGTTGAATGTCTCCCTGGTCCGGGATGACCAGAATGTTCCCCTCTATTTTGTTTCCCAAATCCAGGACATCACCGAGCGCAAATCTTCCGAGCAAAAGCTGGCGGAGCAGGCCGCCCTGCTCGATCAGGCCCGCGATGCGATCGTTGTTCGCGACATGGACCAAAAGATAATCTATTGGAACAAAGGGGCGGAGCGGCTTTACGGTTGGGCCTCAGAAGAAGCGCGGGGCCGCAGGGTTTCCGAACTGTTTTATTCCGACCTGGAAAAATTCCACAAGGCTATGGAAGCGCTGATGGAGAAAGGCGCGTGGAGTGGCGAGATGGAACACTTCAACAAGGCAGGAAAACCGGTCATCATTGAGGCCCGCTGGACATTGCTTCGCGATGCTGGCGGCAAGCCCAAGTCGGTCCTCTGCATCAACACCGACATCACGGATCGCAAACGGATCGAGTACCACCTCCTGCGAGCGCAACGGATCGAGAGCATCGGTACGCTCGCGGGCGGAATTGCCCATGATCTGAACAATCTGCTCGCGCCGATCATCATGGGCGTCGATCTGCTCAAGCATTTCGGGTTGGAAGGACCGAGCCTGAAGGTGGTCGACGATATCGAACGCAGCGCCAAGCGCGGCTCCAGCCTGGTCAAGCAGGTCCTTTCGTTTGCCCGCGGCGTCGAGGGTTCCCATCAAGTGGTCCGGGTCAAGGACATTCTCGGGGAACTCGAGTCGATCATCCATAATACCTTTCCCAAGGACATCGAGCTGGTCACCAATGTCTATGACGACGGTTTGCTCATTTACGGCGACCAGACCCAACTGGACCAGGTCCTCCTCAATCTTTGTGTCAATTCCCGCGATGCGATGCCCAAGGGTGGCCGAATCGCCCTGACGGTTGAGGCGGTCATGCTCGACGCGCATCATGAAATCATGCACCCGGGCATAGCCCCGGGCCGTTATGTCTGTTTTGAGGTGACGGATAACGGATGTGGTATACCGAAGGAGAATCTCGAGAAAATTTTCGATCCGTTCTTCACGACCAAGGAACTGGCAAAGGGCACTGGGCTCGGTCTGGCTATCACAATGGGCATCGTCCGGAGTCACGGCGGTTTCATCAATGCCTACAGCGAGATCGACAAGGGCACCTCGTTCAAGGTCTACCTGCCGGCCGAGGCTCACGCTGCCAAAGTGGAAGCGAGCGAGGACGAAAAAGCGGAATGGCCCCATGGCAACGGGGAGTGGATCCTCGTCGTCGACGATGAAATTCCCATCCTCACCGTCATCCAGCAAACGCTGAACGCCTTTGGCTATCAGGTCCTTACCGCCGAGCACGGTGCCCAGGCCATCGGTCTTTTCGCGGCTAATCGCGATAAAATCGCCCTGGTGCTGACGGACATGATGATGCCGGTCATGGACGGCCCGGCCACGATTCTGGCCCTGCGTGAAATCGACCCCGGGATCAAAATCATCGCGGCCAGCGGCTTGAGCGCGAACAGCAATATCGTCAAATCGGGCCAGCTCGGAACAAAGCATTTTCTCGCCAAGCCCTATACGACCGGCACCATGTTAACGACAATCAGGAAGGCCTTGATGGACGAGATTTAAGTGCGACAGTCGACAGGTTGATACATCTTTACCGCCATGAAAACCATCCTTCTCCTCGATGATGATGAGAACATCCTTTCTGTTTTCAGCATGGCCCTCCGGCATCATGGCTACCGTGTGATTGAGGCTTCTTCTGGCGACGAGGGTATTGAGTTGGCCAAAAAACATCTGCCCGATTTGATCTTGTCCGATATCTCCATGCCCGGGAAGGATGGACAGGCCGTATTGCAGACCATCCGGCAGCATCCGGAGTTGAGCACCAAACAGGTCGTCCTGATGACTGGCCAGACCCATCTCGTGACTCAGCGCCGCGGCATGGAATTGGGTGCCGACGATTTTCTCGTCAAGCCGGTCAGCCTCGGCGACTTACTGCGCTGCGTCGAGGCGCGGCTCGAACGGGCGCAAATTCACTGGCGCGTAGAGGACCGGATGCTGTCGAAACTCCGGGGCAGCCTGCGTTCGAACCTGCCGCATGAATTGTTTACGCCGTTGGGCGGCATCATCGGCCTTTCCGATGTCCTCCTGGCCGATTACGCCAATCTTTCCCGGGATGAAGTTCAGGATTTTCTCAAGGACATCCACCAATCCGCCTTGCGGCTCCATCGGACTCTCCGCAATTATCTCCTTATTCTCGACCTTCAGGCCACTCCGCAGGACGCGCCCATGGTCACGGAGCAGCTTGCCGGGGCGGATCTGGAACGGAATGTGATGTCCGGAATTCAGGCCGCCGTCGACTACCACAAGCGGGCGGAGGACATGGACATCAAGATTGAAAACTGTTCCATCGTCTCCGCGCCGGGCGATGTCAGCTTGATCGCCGAGGAACTGGCCGACAATGCCTGCAAGTTCTCCCGCAAGGGGACGCCGGTCCAAATTCATTTCGGGTCCGATGCGGTCTTGCAAATCGTTGACGAAGGGCGCGGCATGTCGTCCGAGGAGATCGCCCAGGTAGGGACGTTCCAGCAGTTCGACCGCAAGAAGCATGAGCAACAGGGTCTCGGTCTCGGCCTGGCTCTTGTTCAAAAGCTGGCGGCCAAGTGCGGAGCCACCTTCTCCATCGAGAGCCAACTCGCCCAGGGAACCACCGTTAAGGTCGCATTCAAGGCTGCTCCGCAGGCGTCGTGACCGATTTGCAAAACGCGCGAACCATCCTGGAAACGACAGCAACGGAAAGCGTGCCTCACGCCCTGGAAATCTCCAACCTCGAGTCCAATCGGATCGATCCGAAATTTCTCTACATCACCCTACGCCAGGCAGAGTTGTGGCGGCAGGTTTCCCTTCGGCATTCGCCGATCCACGGCAATCCCGAATTTGTCCGTGTTTACCGCGAAGCCTTCGGCAAAATTCTCGATCAATTTTGTGCGGAGAAAATTTCACTGGTGGGCTTGGGTTGTGGCACCGGGGCCAAGGAACTTGAGTTGTTCTCGACCCTGAAGGTCCGCGGTCGCGCGGCTGTTTTTTCCGCTGTCGATGTCAGTCGTGAATTGGTGTCCGAATCGGCCCAAAAACTGGAAGCAATGGGTGCGGACCTCGGGCAGAGCATGGTCTGCGATTTGGCCCGAACGCCCCTTCTGGCGGAATGGCTCGATCGACAAAATCCGCAATTACCCCGGTTGATGACCTTCTTCGGTTTGGTCCCCAACCTGATGCCTTTGGACGTCGCCCGAATATTCCATACCCTTTTGCGCCCAGGGGATGCCTTGCTGGTCAGTGTTCATCTCGCTCCTGTTCATGGCGATGAAGCGGAAAATCTGCCCACAGCCATGGGTTCGGTGTTGCCGCAGTATGACAATCCAGAAACCCTGGCATGGCTGACCGCCGCACTGGAAAACTGGGACCTGACCGAATACATCCATGCACCCAAGATGAGTATCGGACAGGTTAATGAAATTCCCGCCTTCCTCGCGTACGCACGGTGGAAATCAAGCGAGCCGTTCGAAAAATGGAGCCATCGGTTTTTCCCGGATCCGAAAAAGCCACTCCGTCTTTTCTACAGTCTTCGCTACACCCCTTCTCTTTTCGAAGATTTCCTGCGACGCGAAGGATTTTCCTTTGAACGCCTCGCGATCACAGCATGCCGACAAGAGGCGATCTGGCTAGTGCGATGGGGGGGCGATGTTCCAACCGCCGCCAACGTGTAGATTCGTCCCCGTCACAAATCCCGAATTCTTCTCCAGCAAAAACCGGATCGACTGCAGAATGTCCTCGTAGGTGCCAAACCTTCCCATCGGCATCTCCTCGACCGGCGTATCGCAAATGCTGTCTTCAAGCACGCCGGGCGAGATCATGTTAACGGTGATTTTGTATGGTGCCTCTGTCGCGGCCAGGGTTTGTGTCATCATCCAGATGCCCACCTTGCCGATATAGTAACTCATCGCCGGTTCCGTGAACCCGATGCGGTCACTTATCGAGTCGCCGATATTGACGATCCGGCCATGCCCGCTTGAGCGTAGATGAGGCAGCGCCGCGCGAGTGGCGACAAAAGCCGCGCCCGCAGTGCTGGTGAAACCCGCTTCCCACTCGGCCTGGGTCAATTCCTCGAATTTTTTCCGGTCAAATCTACCGGCGTTGTTGATGAGCGTGTCGAGACTGCCAAAGCGGGTAACGATTTCCTGCACGAGACGCTCCCCATCGGAAAGATCGGCGAGGGGACTGGAAAAACAGGCGGCGCTTCCACCAGCTTGGATGATCTCTTCCATCGTCGCTTCGGCCTCCTCGCGGGAAGTCCGGTAATGGATCGCAACGCAATGCCCCTCTTTCGCCAGCCCCCGGGCCAACGCCGCGCCCAGTCGACGGGCTGAACCCGTGATGAGAATGGTTCGTTGCACGCGCTTAGAATAACTGGTGTTTGCGGGACTGCACTTGGAAAACAAGATCGCTTCACACTGGCCTGATGAAGCTTTCTGCGCGTGGTGCTGGACAGTCTCCCACTTTGGATTATTCTGGCGGCATTGAAAAAGCGGGTTGTCATCACCGGCCTGGGTTTCGTCACCAGCATCGGTAACAGTTTTGGCGAAGTGCTGGATAGCCTGAAGAACGCGAAATCCGGAATCGAAACCTACGCCGATTTTCCACCCGACCCGACCGGCCCGCGCGTCGCCGGCACGATCAAGAATTTTTCTTTTCCCACCGTCAAGCACGACGACTGGGTCTTCCCCTCCGAATACAAAATCGACCGCACCGTCTTGCGCTCGATGAGTCCCCACGTCGTCTATGCCTGGTGCACGATGCAGCAGGCTATCGCGGCGGCAAAGCTGGGCCCGGACCAGATTTCCAATCCGCGCACGGGTGCGATGTGCGCTTCCGGTGGTTCATTGTGGATGACCTACGACAGCCTGCACACGATGGTCACGCAGGGCGTGCACAAGTGCTACCCGATGTCGTTGCCCGCAGCGATGCCCGGCACGCTCAACGCGAACCTTGCGGCGTGCTATAAGCTCAAGGGTTCGGTGGTCGGATTCCTCAGCGCTTGTGCCTCGTCCTCGCATGCACTGGGCTACGGCTACGATTTGATCGCCAACGACCGGCAGGACACCGTTTTCGTCGTCGGGGCCGAGGACTGCACCAAGTTTACCATTCTGCCCTTTGCCGTTGTGCGTGCGCTCAGCACCAAGGCGGATGGAGAAAAGACGCCCTGTCCATTCGATGCCGGTCGCGATGGTTTTGTCGGTACCGGCGGCGCGACCACGCTTGTTCTGGAATCACTCGAATCAGCTCAATCGCGAGGCGCACACATTTATGCGGAAGTCCTTGGCTGGGGCGAGGCTGCTGATGGTTTCAACGTCATGGCTCCGGAACCGGAGGGAGAAGGCCTGGGTCGCGCAATGGCGACTGCTTTGAAGGATGCCGGGATCAAGCCCGAGGAGGTCGACTACATCAACGCCCACGCCACGGGCACACCGGTAGGCGACACCTCCGAGATCAAGGCGATTCGCCGTCTCTTCAATACGGGACGCGTGCCTTACGTCAGCAGTACGAAGGCGCTTACCGGTCACGGCATCTGCCTCGCCGGCGCGATGGAAGCCGCCTTTACGGTGATGGCCCTGCATGAAAAATTCATGCCCATTTCCGCGAAGATCTCCCGGCTCGATCCCGCCTGTGCGGGAGTGCCCATCCTGGTCAAGCCGGTCGACCATGCGCCTCAGAAGGCCCTTAGCAACTCCAGTGGCTTCGGCGGCGCGAACGTTTCGGTCGCCTTCGGTCGCTGGTCAGGCGAGTAAGAGCTCCAACGCCGCTTGCGGTGTTGTCGCATTGCGGAGATCCAGCATGCGTTTCCGCAATTTTGCGTATTCGTCCGGCTGATCAAGCCAGCGTTCGATGATGGGGCGCACTCCACTTGCGCGAAAGACCCGGGATCCGATGCCGTGCGAGTGAAAATAGCGCCACGTGGGCATCTCTTGCGGCATCATCAATCCCAGTCCGTTGAAAATCACCGGGCAATTGCGCAAAAGCGCCTCACCCGCCGTCGTCGCCCCGCCCCGCGCGACCACGGCAGAGGCAACGCCCAGCAGCATCGGCATTTCATTCGTGAACGGAATCGTCCGGACCGTGAAAGGGATTTCTCGTTTGATCCACTCGTCGAGTTCGGCACGGGCTGCCGCATCGCGTCCACAAAGCGCGATGACTTGGATCCGGTCACCGAGCGGCACGAGTGTGCGGAGAATGTCCGCATGATTTTGCGCGGCATTCCCGCCGGTCGAAAGCATGAGCGTGAACTTGGCCGGATCGAGCTGCAGTGTGTCTCTGAGATAGCAAGCTTTCTCATCAGCCGTGGGCAAGTCCACGTAAAAAGCCGGCGGCGCCCAATGTCCCACGATCAGAGTCCGGTCCAGCGGAACGCCACGACGCCACGCATCGCGAACCGTCTCCTCCGTCCGTCCAAAAAAATAACCCGTGCGCGGATTGACCCAGTTCCGGCTGTGGCCGTAGCCATCGGAACACTCGGTGCAGTACGTGGCGCACCGGACCGCCCCCAGCGTCTCGCGGGCCAATTCAAAATAACCGCGATTGAGACAGTCCATCACGCTGACCACCGCATGAGGCCGCACGCGCTCAAGCAACTTGATGTAATAGTCACGTCCGAGACTCACCGTGCCGGGATTAAGTACTTCCAGCAGCTCGATCACATTGAAATAGATGTGATGGAACCAGGGACATTTCCGCTGGATGAGATTATAGAAATCGACCGCCTTGCGGTAAATGGGATGAGAGTCCTCGAGGGTATGGTCCACGATCACCTCGACCTTGGAACCATACAACTTTTCGCACCAGGCGATGGTGGCGTAGGCATGGGTGTCGTGTCCTGCGCCGGTGGCTGAGGTCATCACCAGGATGCGCTTTTTCTCACTTCTTTCCATCGATGTTGTTCAGTTTGTAATAGGCGCGGATCGAGTTCAGCAACGCGCGCCGCGACATGAAGCGCGCTCCAAAGGGACTCAACGTTGCCTGAAAAAAAGTCCCGCTGCGAACGAGCGCAGGCGCCTTGGCGGCTTGGACGGTGGCAAGAACTGCCTTCGCAATTAATTCCGGCGACGGGGCTGTTTTCATCAAACGTGCCGTCTCCTCCCAGGCCTGCGCGGTCCACGGAAGATAGGCCGAATCGGCAGGCATCGTCTTGGGCAATTGATCGTTGAAGGCAGTCAGGATGTCGCCGGGACGCAAATCGACTACCGAGACATGAAATGGTTCCAGCTCCATGGACAATCCCGCCAGCAGCGCGCTGAATGCCGCTTTCCCCGCGCTGTAGTGACTGGAAAAAGGCATCGGCAATTCCGCCGCAAGCGAACTGACTCCAATGATGAGTCCTTCGTTGCGCGGGCGTAAATGCGCAGCAGCCAGTTTCAGCAATTGCAGCGGTCCTTCGACCAACACCTGCCATTGCCAGCGGGCATCTTCGATTTTCACTTCTTCGATGGAACCGAAAAGTCCCGCGCCCGCGTTCTGGATGACGATATCGAATTGTCCCGCCTGTGCCAGCGCCTCGTTCCATGCCGCACCTACGGAAGCGACATCTTCCAGGCGCATCGCAATTGGTCGGAACGGAGCATCCGCGGCAATTTTCTTCGGGTCCCGCGTCGTGCCCCACACGGTATAACCGTTCTGCGAGAGAATCTGCGCCGTGGCGAGCCCGATGCCGGAGCTTGCCCCGGTCAGAAAAACTGTCTTTTTTGGCGCGGCCATGAGAGGAGCATTGCGGTTCCCTAAAATTTGACAAGAGCTATAGCGCGAGCCAGTCGCTCACGTTTTTCCAATAATCCTTCCAGGTACGGAAGGGACGCTGCCGGATCTCGTCGCAGAGTTGCTGGTAACGTGCCTCGTCAGTCAGGAGCCGTCGTAGCCCATCGGCCATGGGGGAGGCATCCTCCGTATCCACAGTCTCGCATCCTCCACCGGCAGCGACTTCACCAAGGGCCCCATTCTTGCCGCATACAACAGGCCTTCCGTACCAAAGACTTTCCACGATCGGCAGACCAAATCCTTCCAAAAGCGAGGGGAACACGGTGAAGGAACTTTCCCCGTAAGCTGCGCGCAGTTCTTCCTCACTGACATGCGCTTGCCAGCGAATCGCGCGTCCGGCGGCTTCCAGCGAGCGAACGCGATGCAAAATTTCCCGCGCCGCGCCAGGATAGGCGAGACAACCAATCAGACGCAACTCGAACGAAAGACCCTGCTTCCAAAGCGCCTCGCAGGCCTCAAGCAGGCGCAGATGATTCTTGTGCGGCTCCAGCCTCGCGACATAGAGAATCTTCCTGGCCGAAAAATTCGGCGGCAACATCGGCGGCTCACCCGAAAACGGCACCGGCCAGAGAATCACTTTCGTGGGCGCTGGCTTCAGGCCGAACTCTTTCCAGTAATGCTGGAGATCATTTTCCGCTTCCTGCGAAATGCAGATCACGCCATCCATGTGCGCAAGGGCCCGCACTCCGCGCGCGCAGAGAAACCGGTCGATGCCAGATTGCTCCGGTCGCCGCAACGCGATGGCGTCATGAAAAATCCCAACGCGCTTGGCCTCTGCCGGGCCTTGCCGCGCCCAATAGGCCCCGCGATTGTCCCAAAGCAAGTCAGGTACGAGGACGAAGTCCCCACGCTGGAGCTTCGATGGCCAGTCGAGCATATGACTTCTGTCACAGAAAAGATGGAGCCAATCAGAAACCAATCCGGGCGAAAAAATGTCGTACAACCCGAGCCCTTTGACTTCCTTGTGCGAGGTTTGCTCAAGATTGGCCCAATCCGTGGGCTTAAGCGTCCGGTAACCGCGCCGTGCCGATTGCCAGCAGACCGGCGTATAGTGGCTACCCGCCTTGAGGTAGTCATGCAGACCCCGCTGCATCCGCTTCACACCCGTGTTGAGGACCGACTGGGCTGCGCTCGTGACATCGAGGTAGATCATGGCAGGAAAGGTTCGAGATCGCGCCAATAGTCCGCCCACGTTCGCTGGGGCCGATCATAGGCGGCCTTCGATAATTCCAGCAGACGTTCCCGATTCACGATCAGATTCCGCATGGCCTCGGCCAGTGCCGTGGCGTTTCCGACATCAACATGCACCGAGCCTGCTCCAGTAGAGACTTCTCCCATCGCGCCGTTTCCGCTGCAAATCACGGGTCGCCCATGCCACAGGCTTTCCACGATGGGCGACCCAAAGCCCTCATGCTTCGAGGCAAACGCGGTGAAGCTGCTCGCCCGGTAAGCGGCATGCAATTCGTCCTCGGAAACCTGCGCCTGCCAGCTCAACGCATGACCTTCGTTTTGAAGCCTGCGGATTTCGCTGATGATCGCAGCCGATTCCTTTGCCTCGTCTTCGCAACCGATCAACGTGAGTGAGAATGGGACCTTTTCCTTCCACAATTTTTCGCAGGCGGCGAGAAGTGTTAGATGATTTTTGACCAGTTTCAGTCGTCCCACATAGAGGACATTGGCCGATTCCGGCGGTGGTATATAAGCAGGCCGCACGCGGTCGAAATGGGGAGGGATCGGCAGGACCTCTACCGGCGCGGATGCAATGCCGTTGGACTTCCAGAGATCGAGAAGAATTTCACGCGAAGCGCACGAGACTGAAAGATTCACATCCATCGCCGCATGGACCTTCAGCAACTTGAGGTGCCTCTTCTTTTCCCATGCCGGGACATTCGGATCGACCAGCGGAATGGCATCGTGAAACAGCGCCACGCGGCGGCCGGGACAAAGGCACAACTTCGCCAGGTATTCGAGCCGGTTGTCGGGAAACAGCGACGTGAGCAGAAGCGTGTCTCTCGCCTGCATCGTGCGGTGCAACGGTACGCGCCTTGGCCACGGCAAGGCCATCTCACGGAGACAGGCGGCAAGAAAAGGCCCGGTGGCATCCCGGGGTGGGCGCAAACCGGGAGGGAGAGAATACCGGTTTTCCAGGATCGCCTCGGCGCGGACACTCAGCCCCGTGTAGCCGAAGCGAAAAGGCTGCCAGGTGACAGGCACCGTACCGGGCCGGTGTTCCTGCAGTAGCCGGTAGATGTTGCGGGTCGTGCGGGGAATGCCGCTTTGCAGCGGAAGCAGACATCCTCCGGTGACGTCGATGGAGATCATCCCACCGCTGCCGGTCCGATTTGCAGGACCGAGTCCATGTCGCGGCCATAATCGGCCCACGTGCGAAACGACCGGTAGGAGGCCTCGTCGCAAAGCCGGTCGTAGACCTTGCGGTCGTTGAGCAAAAGTTGGATCGCATCGGCCAGTTCGTCCGCGTTATTCTGGTCGATTTGGTAACAACCGCCGCCCATGGCCACTTCGCCAATCGCCCCGTTGCGTCCGCAGATCACCGGGCGGGTATGCCACAAGCTCTCAATGATCGGCAGGCCGAAGCCCTCGATTTTCGAGGGAAAAGCGGTGAAGCTGCACTCGCGGTAGGCCGCGTCGAGGTACGCCTCGCTGACATGCTTGTGCCATTCCACGGGCCGCCCCATTTTCGCCAATCGGCGCACCTCACGGAGAATCTTGCGCGTGTCAGTGAACGCGTCCTCGATCCCGATCAGGTCGAGCGAAAATTTTTCACCCTGTTTCCACAGCTTTTCGCATGCGGCCAAAAGCACGAGATGGTTCTTCCGCAGTTTCAGGCGCGCGACATACAGGACCCTGCGGTTTTCAGGCTTGGGCGGATTTACTGGTCGCGCCGACTCGAAGGGCACAGGCCACGGGAGTACGCGGATCGGCTTGACCGGAATCTGGTGCTTTTCCCAGAACCCGAGCAGGTCTTCCTTCACTTCCTGGGAAATACAGATGGTCAGGTCGAAATGAGTCAGTTCGCGCAGGTAAACGTCGAAAAGTTTGTCGTTGCTATCGGCCTGGCCCGGGATGCGCATCGGCATCGCGTCGTGCAGGAGGGCGATTTTGCGGCCCGGATATCCAACCATGTTCTTCCACGAATGAATCCGTGCGTCCCAACAGAGGTCCGGGACGAAGAGGGTGTTGCCCTCCGCCAGCACGGTCGTCATTGGCAGGCCCCGCTCTCCCCGGCTGAAATAGTCCTTCCATGATTCGTACCAGAATTTCGGATCCCACCGTCCGGGCGTGCCGACCGATTCCCCATAGGCGGCAAAAGGCTCCTCGAGAAAGCCGAGTTCGCGCGGGGAGAGCGAAGCATACCGCTTCTTGGCGAAATCCCAGCAAACCGGTGTCACCGCGGTGCGCGGCTTCAAGTGCGAATAAATCCCCCGCACCGTGCGCTGTACGCCCATGTTAACGGGAGAAGCCGAAGCGCTGGTGACATCCAGGTAGATCATACGCTGGGGATAATCGCGGGATGGGGCGCGCCGGAGGACATGAATTTTTCGTATTGTTTGGCCACGACATCGGCTTTGCCTTCAGCCAGCGCCACGCCGTTCTCAATCCAGACTGCGCTGCTGCACAAATCGAGGATGGTCCTGGGATCATGCGAAACCAGGACGGCTGTCTTGCCGCTTTTGAGCCGGTTCTTGAGCGCAGTGGCGGACTTGTGTTGAAAGCTCGAGTCGCCCACCGCAAGGACTTCATCGATCAGCATCACGTCCGGGTCGACTTCCAGGGCCGTGGCGAAACCGAGCCGGGCTGCCATGCCGCTGGAGTAGGTGTAAATCGGCTCATCGAAGAAATCGCCCAATTCGGAAAATTCCTTGATCCGTTCAAGGCTTTTCATCATGTGCTGCTTGGTGGCCCCCAGCATCATGCCGTTGAGGACTGCATTTTCCCGACCCGAAAGGGTGGAGTGCGAACCGACGCCGATGGAGAGCAGGGTGGTGCACAGTTTGGGACGAAAGGTGATCTTGCCGCGATCAGGCCGGATGATGTTGGCGATCAGCCGCAGCAGCGTGCTTTTGCCGGCCCCGTTGCGTCCCAGGATGCCGATGGTTTCACCTTCCGGAATCTGGAGGGTGAGCGATTCCAACGCCCAAAAATCGGACTTGGCACTCTTGAAAAAGCCTTGCGCCCGCCTGTAGCAGACGCCGACTTTGTCCAGAGAAATTAAAACATCGCCCATATGCAGTCCGTTTCCCTATCGGTGAATCGCCTTGACCATGGAACGGTCGACCAGGTTGTGGAACCAGATGGCCAGGACCAGCCCGACGCAGCTGAACCCTCCCACGTACGCCATCAAGTCCCAGCGCGGCCACTGGCCGTCGATCAGCACGGCGCGGAAGGCCTCGATCAAATCCGCCATGGGGTTGAGATGAAAATAGAGACGATACGATTCGGGCAATTTTTCGACGGGAAAGAAAATGCCGGAGACCAGCATCGCCGAGCGCAGAATCGCCTCGATGGTGACCCGGGCATCCGGGAAGTAGGGCATGACAAAAGCGAGCGGAAGCGTGAAGGCCACGATCACCATGAATTCGAGCAGGACCAGGATCGGTAGGGTGATATACGAAACGGACGGAGGATGGCCCGTGACCCAGACAAAAAGAATCAGCAGGACGAGCAAAAAGAAAAACTTCCACGTGCTCGACAAGATCAGGATTAGGGGCAGGACCATCTTCGGCAGATAGATCTGGCGCAGCATGCCCCCCGCATCGATGACCGAGTTGGCCGCCCCCATTACGCTGGCGTTAAACCATTGCCAAATCACCGCGCCGACGACCAGGAAGCCGATGGCGCCAACCGTCGTTTGTTCCAGGACGTATGCCAGGATCACGTAGAACAGGATCACGTTCAACAACGGCTCCAGGACCCACCAGACATACCCCATGTAGCTGAGCTGGGCCTCGGCCTTGAGTTCGGCATAGGTCCGATAAAGAATAATGTCCCAGTAACGCTTCCATCCCATCGTCGAGAGAGTAGGACGGGTGAGATTCATGGCAACGAAAATATCTCCAGCGGCGGCCCATTCCTAGTCGAGGAGGTTGCCGTCCTTCATCGAGAAAACATGGTCGGAGGCCTCCCCGATCTGGGAATTGTGGGTGACGATCAACAATGCCAGCCCGGTTTCGCGCGCGATCATCTGCAGCACATCAAAGATGCGGTTGGAATTGACGGTGTCGAGATTGCCTGTCGGCTCGTCCGCGAGCAAAAGCCGGGGGGCGTTGGCCAGGGCCCTGGCAATCGCCACGCGCTGCTGTTCCCCGCCCGAAAGGTGGTTGGCACTGCGATGCATCTTGTCCGCCAGCCCGACCAATTCGAGCAGATAGGCCGCCCGTTCATTCATGTCCGCCCGCGTGTAGCTTCCCGCACGCTGCATGGGCAGCTGCACGTTCTCCATCGCGCTGAATTCCTTCAGCAAAAAGTGGAACTGGAAGACAAAACCGATTTCCCGGTTGCGAAAGTGCGAGAGTTCCCGGTCGCCCATGCCGGAGACCTCCTCGCCCGAGATCCAGAGCGTGCCGCTGTCCGGCCGGTCGAGCAGCCCGAGCAGGTAGAGCAGAGTGCTCTTTCCGCAGCCGGACGGCCCCATGATCGAGTAGACCCGCTGCGTGTGCAGCTGAAGCGAGATGTCCTTGAGCACATGGACGCTGTTTTCGTCCTTGCCCAGGAAGCGGTGAATGCCCTCGCAACTCAGGACGAGATCAGGATCGGTTTCAGACATGGAAAAAGCGTAATGGCGAGGTGTAACGGTAAAGAAAAAGACGGGTGAAGACAAGCTCATGGCTCGCCCGGCCCATTTGCCTTCTGGGAAATGGACTATGCCGTGCTATCTTCCCGATATGCTGCACGTGTTCGCTTCGGCGCGTTCTCTTTTTTTCGGGGCTCTTCTTTCACTGCTCGGGCCAGCCTGTCTTCAGGCGGAAACGCCCTCCCTGCAAAAAATCGTCGATCACACCCTGGCCCACGATGACGAGCGCCAGAAAAGACTCCAGACGATGCAGTACGACCAGACGGCCAACGTCGATGAGCTCGACGGCAAGGGCGCCATCACCAGGCACGAAACACTCGAGATGATCATCTATCCCGGCGGTAATCCCCCGATGAAGATTGTCTCCGTCAAGGGCGACCACATCCCCACCAACCCCGATGACGCCGAGGCCCAGGAAAAAGGACGCGACGTTGAAGGCAACAAGAACAATTTCACCCTGCGACAATTGGTCGACCGCTTCACCCTTTCCCTTGCGGAAGAGACGCACCTCAATGGTCGCCGCGCCTATGTGATCGCCTTTACCCCCAAGCCCGATCAGCCCTACAAGGACGAGACGGAAAAAGTCGTCAATCAGCTTCATGGCAAAATGTGGATCAGCACTGACACCTACGACGTCCTCCAGACCGAGGCCAGCCTCGATAAGCCCGTCTCCGTCGCCTGGTTCCTCGCGACGATCCCGAAGCTCGATTTTCATTACATCCGGCCAGACATCTCCAAAGACTTCACCCCCTGCCAGGTCCAGATCAACCTGCAAGTCCAGGCGCTCTTTGTCGGCTTTCATCAGCGGCAGATCGTCGACATGAAGAATTTTCGACCAAGGCTTTGAAATTCTTCGTCCAAGGACCATGGGTGTTCACCCTTTCTATTCCTTTGCACAGGACATAAACTCGATTTAAATAAACCTTGTGCCCGTCCATTCCTCCGTAAAATTTTCCCAATGAAGAAAAAGGCCCTTATTATCGGTATCTCCGGCCAGGACGGCACTTACCTGACGCAATTGCTCGTCGACAAGGGCTACGAAGTTCACGGGACCTCGCGTGACCACGAACTCGCCAGTTTCTCCGGCCTGACCCGGCTGGGTCTCAAGGATAAGGTCACCTTTCATTCGCTCGCGCTATCAGATTTCCGCAGTGTCATGTCGGTCGTGCAAAAGGTGCGGCCACAAGAGCTCTACAACCTCGCCGGGCAGACCTCTGTCGGCCTCTCCTTCTCCTATCCGGTCGAGACCTTCGAAAGCATTTCGGTTGGCACCCTGAACATCCTCGAGTGCCTGCGTATGCTCAACCTTGATGTCCGTCTCTACAACGCCGGCTCGAGCGAAGTCTTCGGCAATACGCCCAATGGCGCTGACGAATCGACACACTTCCAACCTAGAAGCCCCTACGCCACCGCCAAGGCCGCTGCCCATTATACCGTCGCCAACTACCGCGAGGCCTACAATCTCTACTGCGCCACCGGCGTTCTCTTCAATCACGAGTCCCCACTCCGTCCGGCCCGGTTCGTGACCAAGAAAATCGTCTCCGCCGCCGTCCGCATCAAGAACGGCTCGGCCGAAATGCTCCAGCTCGGTCGCACCGACATTAAGCGCGACTGGGGTTGGGCGCCCGAGTATGTCGAAGCGATGTGGCTCATGCTCCAGCAGGACAAGCCGCAGGACTACGTCATCGCCACCGGTGTCAG
>Ga0068863_100001496_pt1 | contig 23132 bp, 15 predicted proteins | sample KBSSwiS62_FD_66596 | JGI IMG/M metagenome (GOLD analysis project Ga0068863, IMG submission 66596) | Switchgrass rhizosphere microbial communities from Kellogg Biological Station, Michigan, USA - KBS Switchgrass S6-2 | ecosystem: Host-associated > Plants > Roots > Rhizosphere > Soil ... | reverse complement strand
GCTGGGGGACGCGTCGAGGATGAGCACGACGCCCTGGTCGTCCGACCAGGTGGCGGCGATGCCCGCGACCGTGTCGGCGGTCAGGTCGCCCTGCGCGGCGGCCGTCAGCGAGACCACCTTGGCCGTCGGCGACAGCACCGCCGCCAGCGCGGACACCACGGTGTCGATGTTGGGCGTCGTCGCGCCGGCGATGAGCGGCGCGCCGATCGCGTCGGCCGCGGCCCGGCCGTCGAGCACGGTCGGCCGGCGCAGGTAGCGAATCCAGATCGCGGCCACGGCCAGGAACAGGCCGACCAGCATCGCGATCACCAGGTTCGGGAACGGCTTTGGCCCGATCTTCCCCACCGAGGACGGATCCTCGGCCAGGCCGATGATGTTGGTCGCGGTCGCCTGCGACACCTCCGCCGCGGTGATCTGGTCAAGCAGCCGGTTGGCTGCGTCCGCGATCGCGCCGGTCGGATCGTCCGGGCCGTTGGCCTTCGCCGCCAGCTCCTTCTGCTTCTTCACCAGGTCGTTGATGGTCGACTGGCCGCCGCCGCTGTAGTTGACCAGCAGGGACTTGTACTCGTCGCGCGCGTGGACGGCCAGCTGGTCGGCCTTCTTCTGGCTGTCCGCCGTCGCGCTGATCGTGAAGTAGTCCGCGGCGGCGGCCGGGACCGCCTTGAGGTGCCCGGCGACGTAGGCCTCGGAGACGCCCAGCTGCTTCGCCAGGTCCGCGACCGCCTGCGTGGAGGTCGAGAGCTCGGCCTGCGTCTCCAGCATCCGGGTGTGGTCGGAGTTCGGGTCGAGGGTCAGGAAGATCCGCAGGGTCGACTCGTAGGTCGGGCTCTGGACGATGGTCACCACGAGCCCGAGGACGCCGCACACGGCCATGACGATCACGATGTGGAACCAGCGGCGTCCGAGGACGCGCAGGAGCGACAACGAGGGCGCGCCGCGGCCGTCGTTGCCCTGCGAACCAGCTGAGCTCACCCGCTCCGCCTCGCTTTCACCTGACGCACTGACAGATAGTGATCGACCGGTGCTGCTCCAATTCCTCGAAACACGACATGTGGAATGCGAGCATAACTCAGCCAAGTGAGCGCCAAACTGCTGGGCGGTAACGGCGCGTCAATGCGCCAGGGCACCACTTCACCGATCCACACCCGCGTCATCGCCGGCCAGCTGGCAGCCCGGTGCCGCGCAGCCACTCCTCGACGTCGCGCGCCTCGGCCGCCCAGTCGGTACCCGGCGCGAGACAGCCCTCCTCAAGATGGGTCGCGAGGTCCGGATCCGGCGCCACCAGGACCCGCCGGTCGCGTTCGGGCCGAGCGAGCGCCGCGGCGTTCAGCGCGCCGCGCAGCCCGGTCAGGGCGATCCGCCTGGCGATCCTCCTGGGCGCGGACTGCTCGCCGGGCTCGAGCGGCTCGCCACCGAGCGCGCGCAGCGAGAATGGCCGATAGCCCTGAAAGGCGAGACAGGTCGCGTGGTCGAACGCGCCGCCGACGAACGGCGCCAACCGCAGCAGCCGCTGGTCCGCGGCGATCGTGTGTACCCAGGCGCCGAAGGTGCTGGTCGAGCTGACCGCGCGATACCAGCGCAGCCGGCCGATCTCGACGGCGTCCGGGTCGCCGTCGGCCCGCTGGCGCGGCGAGTAGGTGGGACGGCGCCGCGTCGCGTCCTCGCCGAACCGCTGCCCGCCGTACAGCGTGAAGTAGTCGGCCTGTGGGATCTTCTGGGCGGCGGCGACCACGGCGGACAGCGCGCCGGCCGTGTACAGGTAGTCGTCCTCGGCGAACCAGACGAGGTCGTCCGGGGACCAGCCGCGCACCACCGGGAGGCGCAGCACCAGCCGGTAGGACGAGCGGTTGCTCCCGCACCGGATGGGCAGTACCTCGCCGGCGGCGGACATCATCGCCAGCCGCTCCGGCGGGATGGGCCCGTCGTTGGCGAACACCATCCTCACAGGAATTCCGACATTCTCGACGGAACGCAGCAGAGAGGCCAGGGACAAGGTTTTGCTATAGAAATCCGGCCGATTCTTCGAGTTCTCCGAACCGACGGACCGACACACCACGTACAACCTCATGACCAAGCCTTTTCCATTCTCGCTGCCCATGGCTCACTCCATGCCCAGCTTCCCGGCCGCGGGGGCGCCGCGTCGCCCCGTCGGCTGGCGGGTCTGGCCGGTCCGGCCATCCCGCTGGCCGGCGCCGGCCGCGGCTCGCCCCGACCGGCCACGCCGGGCCCGCCGCCAGTCCCGCTCGGCGTCGTTCGCGGCGCGGCGCAGCATGCGGATCCAGAACGGCAGCATCACCCAGTTGGCCAGGGTGAAGCCCAGCACGGCCCCCGTGCCGCCGCCGAGCGCCACCCCGACGATCGGATAGATCAGCAGCTGGGGCGCGGCGACGACGTTCAGCCGAAAGGTGTCCTTCGCTCGGCCGAGCGCGATCAGCATGCAGCTCACGCCGACCGCGGCGGCGGCTCCGGCCTGCTGCACGATCGACAGCGCGAGCAGGTGGTGCGTCTGCGGCCAGGTGTCGCCGAGCAGCGACCGCCCGATCGGCTGGCCACCGATCCGCAACGCGCCTATGAACAGGAAGCCAAGCCCCCAGACAAGCCCCACCCCCGTGACGGCGGCCGACAGCAGGTAGGCCGCCCGCATCCGCTCCGCCGCGGTCATGTCCTTGCGCCGGGAGAACTCCGGGACGGCCCAGCTCACCAGGCCGACCGCGAGGATCGTCGTCGGCCCGAGCAGCGTCTGCACGCCGCGCAGCGCGCCGACCAGCTCCACGGCGCCGACCGCGCCGATGATCAGCAGGCTCGCGTTCAGCGCGCCCTGCACGGTGATGTACTCCAGCGCCAGAAAGCCGTTGATGTCACGGTGCTCGCGCACCCAGTCCAGTGCCCGGCCGGGCGACGGCCAGAAGCCCGCCTGCACGACCCCGATCAGCGCCGCGACCGCCGCCGCCGCGCCCCAGGCCAGCAGCATCGGCGCGGCGAGCATGACGTGCCGCTCCAGCAGCACGGTCACTCCGACGATCTGGACGACGGCCCACACGCCGTCGTTGGCGGCGGCCGCGGCGGGCCGGCCCTGGGCGAAGAACACTTGCCGCCACTGGTCCTGCAGCAACAGGCCTGGCAGGACCAGCCCGAGGGTCACCAGCGCCGAGCCGGTCAGGCCGCCGAGCGCCGCGCCGGCCAGCGCGCAGCAGGCGCCGACCAGCACGCCGAGCACCAGCGCCGCGCCGGTCGCCCGCGCCGCGGCGGCCGCGAAGGCCGACTCCGACGCGCCGGCGTACCGGATGCTCAACGGCTGGGCGCCGGTCGCCTTGGAGAAGCCGATGACGACGGCGAACACGGCGAACGCGACGGAGAAGGCCCCGAACTCGACTTTCGACACCTCGCGGGCGACGACGAACATCAGGATCGAGTTGGTGCCGCTGGAGAGGACCTGGTCGGCCAGCGTCCACATCGCCCGCGTCCGCGGAGTGCCCTTCGCCTCGCTGGGCGCACCGTCCTGGGACGGTCCGTCACCGGGTGCTGCTTCGTCCCGGTTCCAGGAGGCCCGCGCCGCCGGCCGGGCCGGCCCGTCGGCGTCGAGATCCCGCAGCAGCGGCTCCCGCGCCCGGAGGTCCGCGTCGCCGGCGGCGCCCGGCCGGCGACGGTGGCGGGCCGGCGGCCGGCGCAGCAGCTGGGTGCCGTCCGTGGCCGGGCCACGGTCGTCGGACGGGCGGGCCGGAATCCCCGCACGGCGCAGGAGCTGGGTGTTCTCGGGATCGGCTCGGCCACGGGCCACGGGTGAGGGGGCGCCGGCCGGTGGACGGTCCGCCGGAGAGTCGCGGTCAGCTCGCGCGCGCGCCGCCGACGGTTCGGTGCCGTCGCGGTGGCGGGGGGGCCGCGCCGTGCCGTCGGCGCCGTCGCGGGGGCCAGGCCGACCGGCGCCGCGCGGCCGCACGCGCAGCTCCTGCGTGCCGTCCGGATCGGCGGGGGTGCCGCCCCAGCCCGGTTGGCCGCCGCGCCGGCCACGCCTCGCCTCCTCCTCGGCCAGGAGGCGCTGCAGCATCGACAGGTCGATCGTCTGGGTGACGCTGCCCATGTAGCCGCCGCGCAGCTGTCCCAGCAGCAGGTCAACAGCCTCGTGGGGCCCGCGCTCCCAGTGGTCGCCCGGCTCGGCCCCACCGCCGCCGGGAACGGGCCAGTCGGGCTGGGACGCGTCGGGCCGCAACGCCTCGGGCCCCGGCGCGTCGGGCCAGGCGCCGGCCTGGCGGCGCTGCGTCCAGCGGACCTCCGACGGCCGCCGCGCTGGCGCGGCCCCCTCGGCGACCCAGCCGTCGCCGACGGGTTCGGCGCGCTCGGGCCGTTCCGGGTCGTCGGCCCGGGCCGGCGGCCACCCAGGCCGCTCCATCGCCCCGCCTAGAGGATGACCGGGCGCGGCACGGGGACGATGAACTCACCGCCGCGCGCGGCGTACTCGGCCTGCTGCGCCATGATCTCGTTCTTGACGTTCCAGGCGAGCAGCAGCAGGTAGTCCGGTTGGCGTTCGAGCAGGGCCTGCGGCGCCAGGATCGGCAGCCGCGCGCCCGGCATGTACTTGCCCTGTTTGTGGGTGTTGCGGTCCACGACGAAGTCGACGAGCTGGGTGTCCAGGCCGGTCGAGTTCAGCAGCGTGGCGCCCTTCGCGGCGGCGCCGTAGGCGGCGATCGTCGCGCCCTTCGCCTTCAGCTCGGTGAGCAGCGCGCGCAGCTCGTCCTGCAGGTCACCGACCTCGGCACCGAAGCTGCCGTACCGGTCGAAGGAGTCCAGCCCCGCCGCCCGCTCCGCGGCGAGCACCCGGCCGACCGATGGGTCGACGGCCTGGCCGGCCGACGACCGGGCGGCCCGCCACCGCAGGGTGCCGCCGTGCAGCTCTGGGAACTCGGTGACGCCGACGAGTTCCAGCCCGTGCCGGCGCAGCAGCGCGTCGACGGCGATCGTCGAGAAGTAGCAGAAGTGCTCGTGGTAGATCGTGTCGAACTCGGTGTGGTCGAGCAGCGCGCCGACGCCCGGGTTCTCGACGCTGATGACGCCGTCGTCCTTGAGCAGGATCGCGAAACCCTCGACGAAGCTGTTCAGGTCCGGGACGTGCGCCATCACGTTGTTCGCGATGATCACGTCGGCGCGCAGGCCCTCGTCGACGAGCCGGCGGGCGACGTCCGCTCCGAAGAACTCCTCCCGGGTCGGCACGCCGACCTCACGGGCCGCGGCGGCGGGGCCGGGCGTCGGCTCGATGCCGAGCACCGGGATACCGCGCTCGACGAACGCCTTGAGCAGGTAGCCGTCGTTGCTCGCGACCTCGACCACCAGGCTGTCCGGACCGAGGTCCCGGCTCTCGATCAGCTCGATCGCGTTCTTCTCCGAATGCCGCACCAGCATGTCGGAGAACGACGAGAAGTACGGGTAGTCGGCGTCGAAGATCTCGTCGGCCGGCAGCACATGGGTGAGCTGAACCAGGGAGCACCGTTCGCAGAAGCCGACGCCGAGCGGGAACGTCGGGTCGACCGCGTCCAGCGCGTCCGCGCGGACCAGCCGGTTGGCGACGGGCGTCGCTCCCAGCGAGAGGAACGGCCTCGGCCGCGCACCGCCGCACGACCGGCACGTGGTCACCTCGGTGGCGCCCGACCTCGTACCCCCTGAACCGGTGGCCCCTGACATGCGCTCCCCTGCCTCACCGCCCGGCGCTGCGCCGGGCCTCGCGGTCCCTGCCCGGTTCGGGTCCGACCGGGCCTCGTTCTGGTGCGCCTGTTTCCCGTGTGGCTGTTTCCCCTGTGCCTGTGCGGCCGGCCCGCGTCGCGGCGGGATCGGCGGGCGTCCCGCGGGCCTCACCGGGCCGCGGCGGTGACATCGGTCCAGGCCACGCCGGCCATGGGGCACCGGTCGCGGCCGACCAGCCCGGCCCGCCTACACGCTTCCCCACCGGGGCACATGATCAGCACCCGCTCGGCACGTCATGGTATCGCCCGGCACACGACCATCAGCGCACGCACATGCCGAGCACAAAAGGTTTGGCCGCTGTGGGTGAACGCAGACAACGGCTATGCGCACTTTGCGCCGAGGCGCGCCGCGAGGCGGGGCTGCCCGGTCCTACGACGTCGGCTGCCGCGCGGCCCGGCCAAGCTCCGCAGCGGTCGGATCGGGCCCCAGCAGTGGCCAGGCCCGGTCCTTGTCCGAGATCACCGTCACCGGCAGCGGCCACGCGATGCCGAGCGCCGGGTCGTCGTGGCGCAGGCCCCGGTCGAAGCCCGGCTGGAACGGGACGTTCATCTGGTAGCTGGCCTCGGTGTCGTCGACGAGGGTCTGGTAGCCGTGAGCCAGGCCCGCGTCGATGAACAGCGCCCGGTGGCTGTCCGCGGACAGCTCGACGGCGACGTGGCGCAGGAAGGTCGGCGAGCCAGGCCGGGTGTCCACCACCACGTCGAGCAGCGCGCCCCGGGTCACCCGGACGAGCTTGGTCTCCCGGATGGGCTCGCCAGCCCAGTGCATGCCCCGGACGGTGCCCGCGCGGCGGTTGTAGGCGACGCTGCACTGCGCGACGCCTACCTCGAGCCCCGCCGCGGCGAACTCGTCCTGGCAGAAGGTCCGGGCGAACAGACCCCGCTCATCGGAGAACGGCTCGATGTCGACGATGAACACCCCGTCGAGCTCGGTCGGCTTGATGATCACCTCTGGGCCTCCAGGAGAACTGAATCTTTTCCGTCGCCGTTGACGGGCAGCCCCGATCTCGACCAGGACCGGCTGGACGGAAAAGGTTCATCGATCCCGTCGCAACGCTAGCGGATGCCGCTGCTCCCCCGGGCGTCGCGAAGCTCCCGCACGCCGCGAACCCGCTACCGGGCCGGCGCCGGTTCGGCAGGATAGGTCCAGAACAGGTCCGCGTCGAGCTGCTTCGTGGCGATCAGGTGCTGGAGCTGGCGCAGGCGGGTGTGGCCGCGCCCGGTGAAGGTCGGCTCGTCCAGCCCGATCCGGGTGAAGACGTCGAACAGCTGCCGTGCGCCGCGCGGCGCGTCCCAGTCGCAGCCAAACCCGGGCAACCGGTCGTGGATCTTGTCGAAGTTCACCCGGTAGCTGCGGTCGTCGCCGCCCTTCGCCCCGAAGCTCAGTCGGCAGTCCGGGAAGACCGCCGCGACGGCGTCGGCGATCTCGCGGACCTGGTAGTTCTGCGCGCTGTCGCCGACGTTGAAGACCTGGTTGTGGACGGCGTCGCGCGGGGCGGCCAGCACGCAGCGGATCGCCTTGGCAATGTCGAGGCCGTGCACGAGCGGCCGCCACGGCGTGCCGTCCGACGTCATCGCGATCCGGCCGGTCGTCCAGGCAAGGCCGCACAGGTTGTTCAGCACGATGTCGAAGCGCATCCGCGGCGAGGCGCCGTAGGCGGTCGCGTTGCGCAGGAAGACCGGCGAGAAGCAGTCATCCGCCAGCGGCGCGACGTCCCGCTCGACGAGCACCTTGCACTCGGCATAGGCGGTCAGCGGGTTGACCGGGGAGGTCTCGGTGACGTCGCCGCCGGTCGCGACCCCGTAGACGCTGCACGACGACATGTAGACGAACCGCTCGACCCCGGCCTGTCTCGCGAGCCGCGCCAGCCGGACCGAGCCCTGATGGTTGATCTTGTACGTGACCTCGGGGGCGAGCTCGCCGAGCGGGTCGTTGGACAGCTCGGCGAGGTGTACGACGGCCTCCACACCGGTCAGGTCCTCGGCTGTGACGTGCCGCAGGTCCTTGTGCAGCGTGTAGGCCGTTCGGTCGGTGCCGTGGTAGAGCCAGCCCTGCCGGTAGTAGCCCGTGTCCAGGCCGACGACGTCGTGGCCCGCGCGCAGCAGCTCAGGAGCAAGGAGGCTGCCCAGGTAACCCTCCGTGCCGGTGACCAGAACCTTCATCACGATCCCCTGCGTCAGGCTGTGGCCGGGACGCTCCCGGTGCCGTCAGCGTGGCACCGTGGCCACGCCCGCCCCAGCAGCGCCAGGCAGGGGGCCGACGCCGGGACCACGCCGATCCCGACGAACCTCACCAGGCGAGACGAACGACGGAACGCAACCGACGCTCGGGCACCGACAAACGAAACCGGACCACCGCCCCCGCCTCAGAACCCGTCAGCCCCCACTTCAAGCCGGTCCCCGGATTACGCAGGGAAGGGCGCTCAGCGCCCGAACCAGGCGGACCCGCCCAAGGGCGCTCCGCGCCCGGTTCGGGCGGATGTCTCAGGCGAACCGGGCCACGCGCCACTCGCGGCGGCCGCGGCGGACCAGCAGGACCGAGCCGTGCAGGAGGTCGGCCGCGGTGACGGTCGCCGCCGGGTCGGTCACCTTGTCGCCGTTGACCGACACCGCGCCGTTGCCGAGGTGCTCACGGGCCTCGCGCTTGCTGCTCGCCAGGCCGACGGCGATCAGCAGGTCGACGACCGGCCAGCCGTCGCCGTCCAGCCGGGAGGGCGGCTCGTCGATGCTCGGGACGTCCGCGAAGACGTCACCGAGCATCTCCTGGCCGATCCCGCGTACCTCGCCGGTGAACAGCGCCTGGGACGCGGCCTCGGCCGCCTCGGCCGCCTGCTTGCCGTGCACCAGGGTCGTCAGCTCCCGGGCCAGGTAGCGCTGCAGCGCCCGGCGGGCCGGCGTCTCGGCGTGCTGGGCGAACAGCTTCTCCAGCGGCTCCCGGTCGGTCAGCGAGAAGAACAGCGCGAACCGGCGGGCGTCCTCGTCCGCGAGGTTGATCACGAACTGGTAGAAGGTGTACGGCGACGTCCGGTCCGCGGAGATCCAGACGGCGCCCTGCTCGGACTTGCCGAACTTGGTCCCGTCGGAGCGCAGCAGCAGCGGGCAGGTGATCCCGTGCGCCTGGGTGCGCAGCACGCGCCGGATGTAGTCGATCCCGGCGACGATGTTGCCCCACTGGTCGGAGGCACCCATCTGCAGCGTGACGCCGTGGTCCTCGCACAGCCGGCGGAAGTCGTAGGCCTGCAGCAGCATGTAGCTGAACTCGGTGTATGACAGGCCGACGTTCGGGTCCTCCAGCCGGCGGCGCACCGTGTCCCTCTTGGTCATCTCGCCGACGGGGAAGTGCTTGCCGACGTCGCGCAGGAACTCGATCATCCCGAGCCCACCGAGCCACGCGGAGTTGTCCACGAAGATCGGCAGCCGCTCGGGCGGCAGGGCCCGGGCGAAGATGCCGCTCATCAGCTCCTGGTGGCGGGCGACGTTGGCGGCGACGTCCTCGGGCGTCAGCAGCTGGCGCTCGACGGACTTGCCGGACGGGTCACCGATCAGGCCGGTGCCACCGCCGAACAGCGCCACCGGCTGGACGCCGGCCCGGGCCGCCCGGATCAGCAGCGTCATCGGCAGCAGGTTGCCGATCGTCAGCGACGGGGCCGTCGGGTCGAAGCCGATGTAGACGCGCCGCGCACCGCCGTCGAGATGGGCCCGCAGCTCCGTGGGGTCGGTGCTGTCATGGATCAGCCCACGCCAGGACAGCTCCTCCAGTAGCGCGCTCGTCATTCCCTCATGCTACCGGCGCACGCCGAGGTTGATCACCGGGTTATCCGGCCGGTCACCCACGCCCCGACGGCCCGGGCGGTGGGGCGGAAGCTGGCGCGGGCGTGGCGGCGGACGGCGGCAGCGGCGCGTACCCGCCCGACCATTCCGGGCCACCCGCGGCCCGGCGGCGGCGCACCCGCTGGCGGGTCACGAAGGCCAGCACGCCGAGCGCGGCACCGAGCAGTACGGCAGCGGCCAGGCCACCCACCCAGGCCAAGGCGCTTGGCCCGTGCTCGGAGTGCGCGCCTGGCGGCCCCGCGGACGGCGGCGCTGCGGTGGGAGTCGCGGGCGCACCGGAGCCGGTCGGCGGCGCGGCCGGGATCGCGACGCCCGCCGCCGCGAGCAGCGCGTCCTCGTCGGCGGCCAGCGGGCCGCCGGCACTCGCGGCACCGGGCGGGGCCGTCAGCAGCGGGTTCGTGGCGACCGGGACGGGTGTCGCCTTCAGCGCGGCCACCGGGTCGACGATCCCGTAGCCAAACTGCGGGTCCCAGCCACGGGGGCCCTTGTCGTCGGCTGTCCTGGTCAGCAGCTCGATCACGCTCGGCGCGTTCAGCGCCGGGTGCTCGGCCCGGATCAGCGCGGCCACCCCAGCGACGATCGCGGTCGAGTTGCTCGTGCCGTCGGCAACCTCGGACCCCGTCGGCTCCAGCGCCGCGGGTACCGGCGCGGGAATGCTCGGCGCGGGCGCGGCGAGCACGGCCCGCGGACCGGCGGCGGAGCCGTCCCAGAACCGGCCCAGCGCGTCCGAGCCGGTGACCGCGATGACCCCGGGGATGTTGGCCGGAGAGTTGATCTGGTGGTCGAGCGGGTCGTGGTCGTCGTCCACGTTGCCCGCGGCGGCGACCACCACGACGTCGTGCGCCAGGGCGAAGGCGACCGCGGCGCGCTCGTCCGGGTCGGCGGAGCCGACGGAGCCGAGCGAGAGGCTGATGACCTTGGCGCCCCGGTCGGCCGCGATCCGGATGCCCTCGGCCACCTCGGCCGAGTCGGCCTCCCGGCCCGTGGAGATCGACAGGATCTTCGCGTCCGGCGCCACGCCCAGGAACCTGGTCGGCTTGCCGTCTGGGCCGGCCGGGCGCGCGGCGATGATGCCGGCCATGGACGTGCCGTGGCCGTCGGGGTCGTCGTCGCGCAGGCCGTCCGCAGCGGCGTCCGGCCCGATGCCCGCCCCCGTCACGAGCTGGCCGGCCAGCGCGGGGACCGTCGGGTCCACGCCGCCGTCGACGACCGCGACGACGACCCCCTCGCCGGTCGACAGCCGGTGCGCGTCGTCGAGGTGCAGCGCGCTGACGTACCAGGCCTCGCCCGGCTGGGCGGCCAGCGCCGGCCAGCCACCCGGCCCGAGCAGCGCGGCGCCGGCACTCAGCACAGCGACCAACAGCGCGCGCGCCGCCCGCCGACGGGGGCGGGCGGCCCGCGACGGCGCTAAGGACACGGACCCGCCCCCTGTGTCATCTGCGGCTGCCGTCGGTGGCGACGCGTTGCCTGCGCGGCTGGGCGCCGCCTTCCGAGCGACGGGAGGCACCCAGTGGAGGAGGGGGCGTCGCCGTCAGCCGTCGGCGTCTACTGGTTCGGGCAGTTTTCCACAGCGGACGGGCCTATGGCACCGCCGGTCCCGAAGCCGACATCGGCGACACCTCTACCGGACCCCGCGGCGGGGGGCCGGCGGAGTCGGGTCTGACGCGGGCGAGCCCGGGTCAGTGCCACCGCTGCCACTCCGGCGGCTGCGTGTCGGTACCTCTGCTGCCACTCCGGCGGCTGCGTGCTAGGGCCGGGGCGGGCCGACCAGGAGGCCCTTGATGTAGGCGGCGTGCTCCTGCGCGGTCGTCTCCTGGCCGCGGGCACGTGAGATCACGGTCCGCCCGGCGTAGCCGGCGACCAGCATCGTGCGCATCGCGTTCACCTTGACCGGCGCGTGGTGCTTGCGCAGGTAGCGGATCATCGAGGCGCCGCGCATCTGCAGCATCCAGGTCTTCGCCGCGCCCGAGCCGCCGGCGCCATGCGGCACCAGCAGGTCGGTGCGCAGCTTCTGGCCCAGCCCGGCCTCCCGGACCGCGCGGCCGAACGCCATGTCCTCGTTGTAGACGTAGAACGTCTCGTCGAAGGCACCGAGCTCGAGGAACGTCCGGCGCCGCAGCGCCATGCAGGCCCCGGTCAGCCACTCCGGGGTCATCTCGCGGCCCGGGGTGGGCCTGGCGAACAGCGCCGAGCTCGGCGCGACCTTGTGCGCGCCGAGGATGTGCAGCAGCACCCGGCGTGGAGTCGGCTCCCAGCCACCGTTACCGAGCTCGGGCCGGCCGTCATGGCCCTGCATCGTCGCGGCGCTGCAGACGAGATCCGGGTCGCGGCGCAGGTCCTCGACCAGGGATTCGATGATCTCCTGGTTGGGACGGCTGTCCGGGTTGCACAGGATCACGTACTCGTACTCGGATGACCGGATGCCCATGTTGGCGGCCTTGGCGAAGCCCTTGCCCCCGCCGGAGTCGAGGTAACGGCCGTTCGGCCGGTCGGCGACCAGCTCCCAGACGCGGTCGGCTCCCTTGGCGTTGTCGATGACGACGACCGGCGTGTCGACGGGCAGCCCGGCGATCATCTGCTCCAGCTGGCCGCGGCTGTGGAAGCTGACGGAGACGACCTCGTAGGACCACCGCGGGTCGCGGCCGGCCGGGTCGGCGGCCCGGCTCACTGCGCCGGCCCGAACGTCCGCGCCGGGCTGACCGGGTCGGTGGGGTCGTAGTGCTGGCCGAGCCGCTCGGCCTCGTAGCTCTGGCCGGTGCCGAAGCCCGGCGGCAGGATGATCGGACCGGTGGCCGCCGCCTCCGGGCCGATGACCGGCTCGCCTTTGCCAAGGCCGCCGTGCTGCGCCGGGTACCCGGTGGGTGCCGGCTGATCCGCCGGCGTCCCGTCCGAGCCGGGCCCGCGGCCGATCTCGGGCAGCCGGTCCGACTTCGGCCAGACCGCGGGCCGGTCGCCGGCCAGGAAGCGGCGGATCCCGCCGAGCGCGACGGCCTGCAGGAAGAACACCTGGGCGATGAGGCGGGTCGGCCCCGGCACCTGCCGGCCCGTGGCCAGCGCCGCCGCGCTGGCCACGCCCACGGCGTTGGCGGCCAGGAACAGCCGCGCCCCCCAGCTGTGCCGCGCGGCCGGGACGCTCAGCCCGATCAACGCGAGGTGCGCGACGGGGCCGGCGGACGACCGCACCAGCCGATGCCCCCACAGCTGTGGGGTGACCGGCAGCGTTCCCGGCGACAGCAGGTCGCGGCGACGCCACATCATGTCCAGGTTGCCGGCGACGATCCGGGTGCGCCGTTCCCATTCCTCCTGGAACGAGGGCGCCGGGTCCTCGACGGAATACGCCTCCGGCTCGTACACCACCCGCAGGCCGCTCTCCAGCAGGTCCAGCGCGAGCCAGGCGTCGTCAACGGCGGTGTCGGCCGGCAGCGGGCGGAAGGCCGAGCGGCGGAAGGCGAGGAACTCCCCGACCACGCCGATCGTCGCCCCGGTCGCGGACTCGCACCGCTTGAGCCACGACTCGAACCGCCAGTAGAAGCCCTGCGCTCCCTGCGGGTCGTCGACCTGCTTCTCGCCGGCGACGGCGCCGACGGCCGGGTCGGCGAAGTGGCGCATCGCGGCGCACACCGCGTCCGGGGCGAGCGCGGCGTTCGCGTCGGTGAGCAGCACGATGTCGTTCGTGGCCGCGGACACGCCCCGGTTCACCGCGCGGGCCTTGCCCAGGCGCTCACCGGTCGCCAGCACCCGGACACCGGCACGGCGGGCCGCGCTGGCGGTCTCCTCGTCGTCGGCCACGACGATGATCTCCATTTGCCCGGGATAGGCGGTTGACATGAGTGCGTCCAGCTTTGCCCCGATGATCGCGCTTTCCCGGTACGCCGCGACCACGACGCTCACCGACGGCCATTCAGCCGGATCGTCCGGTACATCCGCGGTAAGGCCCCGGCTTTTCAGGCCGATGTAGACCGGATACAAAACGTGACCGTACACGGTCGCCGCCCCAAGAAGGACGACCGTGGCGCCACGACCGAGGGCCCGCACTCCTGCCATGGCCAACAACCGTAACGGGGTCCAGTTCATGACCCGGCGATGGGGCCACCGCCCGGCGGGTTGCGCGCTGAAAATGCGTCTCTGAGCAACCAGACACGCAGGGTAATCCCGCAATGTCGCGGGTTGCGGCCAAGCACAACCAGTGATGTCCAGTTCGGGCACTCATTTCCGAAGGACGCGGGATGACTGGCCCAGTCGTCGTCCACCGGCCGGTGGGTGGCCGTGGGCCCGGCGGATCACGCCGAGCCCGGCGTGCGAGGCCCCGGGGCGCCCCGAGGTGCCGGTTACAGTGAGCGCCGTGAGCGATGCCGAACGGTGGATTGTCGTCACCGAGGAGCCGTTCCTTCCCGCCGACGCCGGCGGCCGAGTGGAGACCTTCGGCTTCCTCACCGCCGCGTCGAACGCCGGCATCCGCACCCAGGTCCTGGTGCCGACGAAGGGCGACCTCGACGTCGGCGCCGCCGAGAAGGCGCTGCCCGGGGCCGCGGTCATCCGGCTGCCCAGGGACACCAGCCCGCTGGCGCATCTGCGGACCAGGCCGTACATGCACGCCTCCCGGCCCGTCGGGCCGCTGCGCCGGGCGCTGCTGGCCACCCCGCCGCGCGCCGACGCGGTCATCAGCTACAGCTTCCGGTCCGCCCGGCTGGGCGAGGAGATCGCCCGGGTCTGGCGACTGCCGCACCTGGTGCGCGCCCACAACGTCGAGTCCGCGTACTTCCGCGCGCTCGCCCGCGGCTCCGGCGGCCCGCGCGCGGCGGCCTACGAACTGGAGCACCGCAAGCTGCTCCTCGCCGAGCGGGCACTGCACCACTCGCCACTGGTCACCGCGATCGCGGACATCTCGCTGGACGACCACGAGTGGCGCCGCGAGCGGACCAGCGTCCGCACGTTGCACCTGCCGCCGTTCCTGCCCCTGCGGGCGCTCGCGACGGGGGCGGCCGGCACCCCGGCCGTGCCGGCGCCGCGCGGCGCCGGGCCGACGGTGGTGTTCGTCGGCTCGCTGGACACCCCGCCCAACATCGAGGCGTTGCGCTGGTTCGTCGACGGATGCTGGCCCGGTGTCCGGGCCCGCCAGCCGGACGCGGTCCTGCGGGTCGTGGGCCGCCGGCCGGAGCCCGGCCTCGCCGACTGGCTGCGCGGCATTCCCGGCGCCGAACTGTTCACCGACGTGCCCAGCGTCGACGACTACGTGGCGACGGCGACGGTGTCGGTGAACCCGATGCGCTCGGGTTCGGGAGTGAACATCAAGGCCATCGCGGCGATGGCCCTGGGCACGCCAGTGGTGAGCACGACGACCGGCAGCCGGGGCCTCGGTTGGACACCGGCCCGCTTTTGGCCGACAGAGACACCGGCCCGCTTTGGGCCGACAGAGACACCGGCCGGCTCCGGACTGGCCGGTGCGCATCTGGTCGTCGCGGACGAGCCGGCGGCGTTCGCCGCGGCCGTGTGCGGGCTGCTGGCCGCGCCGCGGGAGGCGGCCAGGCTGGGCGACTCCGGACGGGCCTACGTGCGCCGGACGCTGGATCACGAGGCCCTGATCCAGCGAATCCGGGACCAGTTGGCGGCCCGCCAGCCCACCGGCTGAGGCTGTAGCCCGGGGGGAGCCGGCAGGCGGGAGCCGGTCAGGCCAGGGCGTGGAAGCGGTTCTGCGCCGGTTCAAGCCCCTCGGCGACCAGCGCCTCCACGGCGTCCGCCGCCCGGTCCACCAGGAACGGCAGTTCCTTGCGCTCGGGAGCGGCGAAGTCGCGCAGCACGAAGTCCGCGGGGTCCATCCGGCCGGGCGGTCGGCCGATGCCGAACCGCACCCGCAGATAGTCCCGGGTGCCCAGCGAGGCCGTGACGGATTTCAGCCCGTTGTGGCCATTGTCGCCGCCGCCGCGCTTGAGCCGGATTACCCCGAACGGGATGTCGAGCTCGTCGTGCACGACGATCACCCGACTCGGGTCGACCTTGAAGAACGAGCGCAGCGCCGCGACCGGCGGACCGGAGACGTTCATGTACGACCGGGTCCGCGCCAGTACCGCCGGCGCGCCGCCGAGCCGCAGCTGTGCCGCGTCGGCGCGAGCCTTGTGCGAACGCAGCCTGGCTCCGTGCCGCTCGGCGAGCAGATCGACGACGAAGTAGCCAGCGTTATGCCGGGTGTGCGCGTACTCAGTTCCCGGATTACCCAGTCCGACAACCAGCCAGGCGCCGTCGTCGTCGCCAGCCATCCGTCGCCCCGCCACTATCTGGTCCGCTTCGTGCCGGCCCGGTTCGCGCCGGCACGCATTGCGCGCATCATCGCCGTTGTCTTGGAAAGGGCCACGGCTCGGCGCGGACCGCCGACAGGCGATCCGCGCCGTGAATGCCGTAGCCGGGGGGCGCCGAAGGCGCCCGCGAACGATCGTTCGGATCCGGGCCTGCCCGGACCTGGCCTACTCGGATTCGCCGGCCGGGGCAGCCGCGGCCTCGGCGCCCTCCGCGGGCGCGCCGAGCTCGGCCTCCATCTGGGCGGCCGTCGGCTTGAGCAGCGCGGCGGCGACGATCATCTCCGGGTCGCTCTCCAGCGTCGCGCCCCCCGGCAGCGTGAGCTGACCGGCAAGGACGTGCGAGCCCGGCTGAAGGCCGTCGACGTCGGCGGTGACCGAGTCCGGGATGGAGGTGGCCGGAACCGTCAGCGAGACGGAGGTGTTCGGCTGGTCCAGGATCGCGTCCGAGCTGACGTTCCCTGTGACGATCACCTGGACGTCGATGGTGACCTTCTCACCCCGGCGCACGATGACCAGGTCGACGTGCTCGAAGCTGCCCTTGATGGGGTGGCGCTGCACGTCCTTGGGGAGCGCCAGCTCCGTGCCGTCCCCCAGGTCGAGGGTGAGCAGCACGTTCGTGCCGGCGTCGGACTTGAACGCGTGGAGCAGTTCGTGGTGGGACAGCGCGATATGCCGCGGCGGTTGGCCGTGGCCGTACAGAACTGCCGGAACCTTGCCCGCTCGACGGGTGCGACGAGCGCCGCCCTTCCCGAACTCGGTGCGCGGCTCCGCGACGATGCGGACCTCGGACATGGCGGTGCTCATCCTCTCGACTGGCTCAGTGCTGGCGGACTCCCGGCGGCCGCGGGGCGTGAGACGACTCCGCGGCAACCGGCCTGCGGCGAGGTGCTCCAGCCGTGGCGGGGGGCCACGGCTCGCCTGGACGGCACCACGAACGGCGCCTGCCAAAACGACCCGCCATGAACGCCACCAGGATTCCGGCTCTTCACAGTACCGGACAGGCCCCGCACCGCGGCGCCCGTCCCCTCCCGGCGCGAGGGAGAAGCCGCGCGGGGCCAGCCGCCCGCCGCCCGCGCCCGGGGCGGCCCTGGCTCGGGACAGCCCCGTCAGCCGCCCGAGCCGGCCGCCGAGGGCCAGGACGCGGGCCGGATAGGTTCTCGGGCAAGGCCGCCACCCGCAAGGAGCCCGAGCGATGTCCACCGAGCTTTCGACCGGATCGACCCTGTCGGCCCAGTCCGCCCTCTCACGCGTGGTCGTCCGCGCGCCCGCCAAGGTCAACCTGCACCTCGGGGTCGGGCCGCGCCGCGCGGACGGCTTCCACGAGGTGATCACGGTCCTGCAGGCCGTCAGCCTGTACGACGAGCTGACGGTCACCGCGCTGCCACCGGCCGACGGGGCCGACGGCGCCGTCGAGGCCGACGTCGCCGCGACCGTCGAGATCAGCGGAGAGGGCGCCGTCGGGCCCGCGGGCGACCCGGCCGTGGTGCCGACCGGCACCGACAACCTCGCCGTCCGCGCCGCGCTGCTGGTCGCGCGGGCCGCCGGCCTGCGGGGCAGGCGAATCCATCTCGCCATGGCGAAGGGCATCCCGGTGGCCGCCGGGATGGCCGGCGGCAGCGCCGACGCCGCCGCGGCGCTCGTGGCGTGCGACGCCCTGTGGGGCACCGGCCTGTCCACCGAGACGCTCGCCGGGCTCGCCGCCCAGCTCGGCAGCGACGTGCCGTTCCCGCTGACCGGCGGCACCGCGCTGGGTGTCGGCCGCGGCGAGCAGCTCTCTCCCGTCGCGAGCGCCGGTGAGTACCACTGGGTGTTCGCGCTGGCCGACGGCGGACTGTCAACGCCGGCGGTCTATCGCGAGTTCGACAACCACCCCTACGCCGCCCAGGGCCGCACGCACGACGGGCGCACCGAGCCGACGCCGGCCGACGCGGTCCTGGCCGCCGTCGCCACCGGGGACCCGGCCGAGCTGGGCGCGGCCCTGTGCAACGACCTCCAGGACCCGGCGATCCGGCTGCGGCCGTCGCTGGGGGCGGTGCTGGCCGAAGGCCGGAGGCTCGGCGCGCTCGGCGCGCTGGTCTCCGGCTCCGGCCCGACCACGGCCTTCCTCGCCCGCGACGCGAACCACGGCGCCGACCTCGCGGCCGGCCTCGCCGCGAGCGGCCTGGCCCGCGCCGTCCGCCAGGCGTCGGCTCCCGCTCCCGGCGCGACCGTCATCGGAACCTGACCGGCCGGGGAACCTCAGCCGGTCGCCTCGGACAGCTCCAGCCAACGTTCCTCGAGCGCGCTGATCTCGGCCTCCAGGTCGCCCACCTGCTGGGTGATGCGCAGGACGCCCTCGTAGTCGGCGGGGTCGTGCTCGGCCAGCTTCTTGTGCGCCGTCGCGACCTGGCCGGTGAGCCGGTCGAGCCGCCGCTCGGTCGCCGTCAGCTCCTTCTGCGCGGCGCGCAGCTCGGCGCCGGACAGCCGCGGCTGTGCCGGCGCGGCCGCGCTCCCGCCCGAGGCGACCACCGGCTGGCCGGCGCCCTTCGCCGGCGTCGACCCCGCGGCCGCCGGCGCCGCCCCGCCGGGGGGCGTCGTGGCGGCGCGCAGCCGCAGGTACTCGTCCACCCCGCCGGGCAGGTGCCGCAGCCGGCCGTCGAGGATCGCGTACTGCTGGTCGGTGACCCGCTCGACGAAGTACCGGTCGTGCGAGACGACGATCAGCGTGCCGGGCCAGGAGTCGAGGACGTCCTCCATCGCCGCGAGCATGTCGACATCGAGGTCGTTGGTCGGCTCGTCCAGGATCAGCACGTTCGGCTCGGACAGCAGCACGAGCAGCAGGTGCAGCCGGCGGCGCTGCCCGCCGGACAGGTCGGACACCCTGGCCGACAGGTGTTCCCGCGCGAATCCGAGCCGTTCCAGCAGCTGCGCGGGGGTGAGCTCCCGGCCGTCGACGACGAACGTCGTCCTCGTCCGGGCCAGTACCTCCCGGACCCGGTCTCCGGCGACCTCGTCCAGCTCGCGCAGGCCCTGGTCGAGCACGCCGACCCGGACGGTCTTGCCCCGCCGGACGACCCCCGAGGTCGGCTCCAGCGTCCCCGCGATCAGGGCGAGCAGGGTCGACTTTCCGGCGCCGTTCGCCCCGAGCAGGCCGGTGCGCTCGCCGGGGCCGATCCGCCACTCGACGTCGCGCAGCACCGGCCGGCCGTCGAACGCGACCGACGCGTCCAGCAGGTCGACGACGTCCCGGCCGAGCCGGGCCGTCGCGAGCCGCGACAGCTCGACCCGGTCCCGCGGCGGCGGCACGTCCGCGATCAGCGCGTTCGCCGCGTCGATCCGGAACTTCGGCTTCGAGGTCCGGGCCGGCGCGCCCCGGCGCAGCCAGGCCAGCTCCTTGCGCATCAGGTTCTGCCGCTTGGCCTCGGTGGCCGCGGCCTGCCGGTCACGCTCGATGCGCGCCAGCACGTAGGCCGCGTAGCCGCCCTCGAACGGCTCGACGATCCGGTCGTGCACCTCCCAGGTGATGGTGCAGATTTCGTCGAGGAACCAGCGGTCGTGGGTCACCACCAGCAGCCCGCCGGCGGCGCGTGGCCAGCGGCGCTTCAGGTGCTCGGCGAGCCAGGTGATGCCCTCGACGTCAAGGTGGTTCGTCGGCTCGTCCAGGACGATCACATCCCAGTCGCCGATCAGCAGCGCGGCGAGCGCCACCCGCCGGCGCTGACCGCCGGACAGGCCGCCGATCGCGGCCGCCCACGGCACGTCCGCGACCAGGCCGGCGATGACGTCACGCACCGCCGGGTCGCCGGCCCACTCGTGTTCGGGCCGGTCGCCGACGATCGCGTGGCCGACGGTCTGGGCCGGATTCAGCGTGTCGGCCTGGTCGAGCACGCCGACCCGCACTCCGCCGCGGCGGGTGACCCGGCCTTGGTCTGGGGTGATCCGGCCCGACAGCATGCCGAGCAGGCTCGACTTGCCGCCGCCGTTGCTGCCGACGACCCCGATCCGGTCGCCCTCATTGACGCCGAGCGTCACCGAGTCGAAGACGACGCGGGTTGGATACTCCAGCCGCAGCGATTCCGCGCCGAGAAGGTGAGCCACCCTTCCAGATTAGGGCGATCGTGCGACCGGTCAGGTGTCTCCCCTGAGCTCCGTCCGCTGCGAGCTACGGCCCCGCGCTCGCTTCGCTCCCCCAGGACCTCCGCTCGCCGCCTCCTCCGCTCAGGTGGCCGGTGAGGTGGCCGGGTTCGGAGACGAGGTCGCGGCGAGCTTGGCGAGGCGTTCGCGGGTCGGCCAGCGGACGTCACGGACGACCCTCGTCACCTCGAGGGTCTTGATGATGTAGAAGCTGGTGTCAATCTGCCAGGGCTTCACGCCGTGCCGCGCGGACGTCGGCTCGGCATGGTGCAGGTTGTGCCAGGACTCACCCATCGACGGCAGGCACATCCACCACACGTTGCCGGAGCGGTCCCGCGACCTGTACGGGTGCCGGCCGGCGACGTGGCAGATGCTGTTCACCGACCAGGTGGTGTGGTGCAACAGCGCGACGCGCACCAGGCCGCCCCAGAAGAAGGCGCGCACGGCGCCCTCGAAGGAGCCGTCCCACAGCCCGCCGATGAGCGCCGGCAGGGCGAGGCTGAGGAACGCGCAGCCAGCGAAGGTGCGGCTGACCAGCACGATGTCCTTGTCGTCAAGCAGGTCGGGCGCGTACTTGCGCTGGTCGGTCTGCTCGACGTCGAACAGCCAGCCGATGTGCGCGTGCCAGAGGCCCTTGGTCAGCGCCCAGGTGCCGGGGCCGTATCGCCACGGCGAGTGCGGGTCGCCTGCCTGGTCGCTGTGCGCGTGGTGGCGGCGGTGGTCGGCGACCCAGCGGATGACGGGACCCTCGATCGCCATGTTTCCGAACACGGCGAGCGCGATCCGGACGGGCCGGGATGTCTTGAAGCCACGGTGGGTGAAGTACCGGTGGAACCCGACCGTGACGCCGTGGCCGGTGATGGCGTACATGACGGCCGCGATCACCAGGTCGTGCCAGGTGATCCAGCGGTCCCACAGCAACGGGACGGCGGCGATCAGCGCCAGGACCGGCACGAAAATGACGCCGGTCAGCACCAGCTGCTCACCCCGAGCCTTGATCATCCAACGCGGCGCGCTGGTATGTTCACTGCGAGCCGCGCGCGCGGCGCCCGCGGCGGGAACCGAGCCCACGGTCACTCCGGGATGGTCAGTCACCCCGTCTCGCCGATCCGGCGGACTGGAATCCGTAGGCTGCACCGTCTCGGTCGCGGTCATCGCGGCATCCTTGTCTGTCGCGGCGGGTCCACACATTGGTCCTCTTGCGCTCACGGTAACGGTCGCCGGGGTGGGTTCGCGCGCGTGCCGGCAACCACGACGCGAACTCTTTCGGTCCTCTTGTGGCCTCTTACTACCCGTCCCCCGCGCCGTTACGGCGCGCCCAGCGATACCCGAGTCCCGTGACGTTCTGTACTCACTTGACCCAGTCTCCCCCGGCCCGGCAGACCGGCGACAGCCGCGGCGAACCGAGCCAAAGGGAAGCCCTGGCAGGATGCCGAAGAGTACGACTACTACCGCGTAGCGTTTCCATGGCGCGCCTGGGTCAGCGTCCGCACCGCCAGTCCGGCCGGCGAAGCGGATTGCGCGAAAGTCGTACTGTTTGCGGCAATGGAAAACGCGTGGTGAGCTTCCGCTGTATTCGCCGGGCTTCGCCGCCGGGAGCGCACCGGCCGTCCCGGACAAACACCGGCCCCGCTCCGCCGCCACGACTCGAACGTGGACTAAGAGAACCAAAATCTCCTGTGCTGCCGATTACACTACGGCGGACCGCGATAGAGCTGACCTGAAAGTCAGCAGAAGTCTACCATCACCGGTTGGCCCGCATGGAATTTCGGTACCGGTCAGGCCCTCGGCCGGCGGCGAGCCACCCGAGCCGGCCGTTTCCCAGGTCGCGGCACCCAGGTCGAGCCCGCGCGGCTCCCAGTGGCGCGCGCGGCGCCGACGACGCGCGCGCCACGGGGCCCTCTCGGGACCGGGCGCACGGTGGCGCCCGAAACGCGCTGACGGATACGGTCGATCGTTCTACGCGTGTCCGTGACGCCTCCCCGACGGTTTCCAAACGCTCGTGAGGTTTCCGGTCGGAGATCTGCCCACGCGGCCCGCCGAAATGACGAAGGGGTCACCGGCCCGGGACCAGGGCGCTAGTAGGGTGAGGACGGCCGGCGAGGACGCGGGCAGCAGCCGCGGCGCAGGATCCGTACTCCGGACGCGCCCCCGCTTCGACCGCTCACCCCTTGGTTGACCTGTCGCGGTGCCGGGACGCCGTCCTGGCACGGATCTCTATGGGAGCGCTCGTGACCCAGGCACGTCTGGCGGCCACCATCGTCCTGGCGGCGGGCGCCGGGACGCGAATGCGCTCGGCGACGCCGAAGGTGCTGCACCGCGTGGGCGGCCGGACGCTGCTGGACCATGTGCTGGCCGCGGCGGAGCCGCTGGACGCGCCGCACACCGTCGTCGTCATCGGGCACGGCCGGGACGCCGTCGCGGAGTCCCTGCGAGGGCGCCGGGGGACGCGCACCGTCGTCCAGGACCGGCAGGGCGGGACCGGGCATGCGGTCCGGGTCGCCATGGGGGCGCTCGACGGACTGGCGCCCGACGACCTGGTGGCGGTGCTGCCCGGCGACACACCCCTGCTGACGTCAGCCACCCTGAACGCGCTGCTGGTGGCGCACCTCGAGAGCCAGGCGGCGGCGACCGTGCTGACCGCGCTGGTCGACGACCCGACCGGATACGGCCGAATCGTCCGGGAACTCGGGACCGTCCGGGAACACGGGATCGTCCGGGACGGCACGAGCGTCCCGGCGGACGGGCGGGTCCGGGCGATCGTCGAACAGCGCGACGCCGATCCCGAGACCGCCGCGATTCGCGAGATCAACGCCGGTGTCTACGTGTTCACGGCCGGCGCGCTGCGTACCGGGCTGGGCCGGCTGACCACGGACAACGCGCAGAGCGAGGAGTACCTCACCGACGTGATCGGCCATCTGGCCGGCGACGGGGAGATGGTCCGCGCGCACCTGACGCCGGACGCCGGCGAGACGGCCGGCGTGAACGACCGCGTACAGCTGGCGGCGGCCGGCGCGGCGCTGCGGGACCGGTTGGCGCGGGCTGCGATGCTCGCCGGCACCACGATCGTCGACCCGGCGACGACCTGGATCGACGCGGGGGTGACGTTCGAACCGGACACCACGGTGCTGCCGAACACCCACCTGCGCGGCGCGACCCACCT
>Ga0068863_100001494_pt1 | contig 23162 bp, 23 predicted proteins | sample KBSSwiS62_FD_66596 | JGI IMG/M metagenome (GOLD analysis project Ga0068863, IMG submission 66596) | Switchgrass rhizosphere microbial communities from Kellogg Biological Station, Michigan, USA - KBS Switchgrass S6-2 | ecosystem: Host-associated > Plants > Roots > Rhizosphere > Soil ... | reverse complement strand
CTCGGGCAAGTCGACGCTGCTGCGCTGCATCGACCTGCTGACCGAGATCGACGACGGCGACGTCCTCCTCGACGGCGAGGTGATCACCGACCCCGCGGTCGACCCGGTCGCGGTGCGGCGCCGGCTCGGCCTCGTCTTCCAGGCCTACAACCTCTTCCCGCACCTGACCGCGCTGCAGAACGTGGTCCTGGGGGAGACGCGGGCGCACGGCATCGCCCGGGCCGAGGCCGACGAGCGCGGCCGCGCCCTGCTCGCCCGCTTCGGGCTCGAGGGTCGCGAGCACGACCGTCCCGACAACCTCTCCGGCGGGCAGCAGCAGCGGGTCGCGATCGCCCGTGCCTTCTCCGGCCGCCCGCGGGCGCTGCTGCTCGACGAGGTGACCAGCGCCCTGGATCCGGAGCTGGTCGGCGAGGTCCTCGCCGCCGTGCGCGATCTCAAGGCGGAGGGGATGACGATGGTGATCGCCACCCACGAGATGAGCTTCGCCCGCGAGGTCGCCGACGAGGTCGCCTTCCTCCACGACGGCCGCATCGTCGAGCAGGGTCCGCCGGCCCGGGTCCTCGACGCCCCCGAGCGGCCGGAGACCCAGCGCTTCCTCAGCCGCCTGCTGGAGGCGGGGCGGATCTAGCGCCAGCGGCCGGGGTTTAGCCCGGCCGCGATTGCGGGGAGTGGATTCCCGTGCCCGACAGGGATTCCGATCCAAAGCTCGTCCTCGGGCCGCTGCTGCGCTACGTCGGCGAGACCGAGGCGACGGTCTGGGTCGAGGCCAGCGCCCCCTGCGAGGTCGAGATCCTGGGCCACCGCGAGCCCACCTTCTGCGTCGAGGAGCACCACTACGCGCTGGTTCGGATCGAGGATCTGGAGCCGGGCAGCTTCAACGAGTACGAGGTCGCCCTGGACGGAGAGCGCCGCTGGCCCGAGCCCGGCTCCGAGCTGCCCCCGAGCGCGATTCGCACCCTCGGCCGCGACGCCCCGCTCGACGTCTGCTTCGGCTCCTGCCGGGTCGCGCTCCCGCACGAGGAGCCCTACGTGCACAGTGCCGACCGCCACGAAGACGGCAAGGAGTACGACGCGCTGCACGTGCTGGCGAGCGAGATGATCCGCGGCGAGCACGACGAGTGGCCCGAGTTCCTGTTCCTGCTCGGCGACCAGGTCTACGTCGACGAGGGCTCGCCCCGCACCCGCGAAAAGATCCGCGAACGGCGCGGCACCCAGACGCCGCCGGGCGAGGAGGTGACCGACTACGAGGAGTACTCGTGGCTCTACGAGGAGTCCTGGAGCGACCCGCTGATCCGCTGGCTGTTCTCGACGGTCTCGGTCTCGATGCAGTGGGACGACCACGACATGAGCGACGACTGGAACATCTCCCGCTCCTGGCTGGAGGAGATGCGCAACAAGTCCTGGTGGCACGGCCGCGCCACCGCCGGGGTGATGAGCTACTGGGTCTACCAGCACCTCGGCAACCTCTCGCCACGGGCGCTCGACGAAGACGAGCTCTACGGGCGCGTGCGCGGCAACGTCCACGCCACCACCGAGCTGCGCGAGTTCGCCACCCGGGCGCACACGACCGGGGCCGGGACCCGCTGGAGCTTCTGCCGCGACCTCGGCGGCACCCGGGTGATCTTCATGGACTCGCGCGCGGGCCGGGTGCTGAAGGAGGGCGAGCGCACGATCGTCGACGCCGAGGAGTGGGACTGGATCGTCGAGCACGCCACGGGGGACTTCGACCACCTGCTGATCGCGACCACCGTCCCCTGGCTGCTCTCGCCCGGCCTCCACCACCTCGAGGCCTGGAGCGAGCGGGTCTGCGACGGGGCCTGGGGAGGGCTGGCCGCGCGCGGGGCGGAGAAGCTGCGCCGGGCCGTCGACTTCGACCACTGGGCCTCCTTCGACGACTCCTTCCGGGGCCTGCGCGGGCTGCTGGAAGAAGTCGGCGCCGGCAAGCGCGGCAGGGCGCCGGCCTCGATCGTCGTCCTCTCCGGCGACGTCCACCACGCCTACCTGGCCGAGACCGCGTTCGCGTCGGGGTCGGGGATCGAGAGCGCGATCTACCAGGCGGTCTGCTCGCCCTACCGCAACCCGCTCGACGTCAACGAGCGACGGGTGATCAAGGCTGGCTTCACCCGGCCCTTCATCGCCGCCATGCGCGCCCTGTCCGGCGCCGCCGGCGCCCCCGACCCGGGCCTGCGCTGGCGCCTGGCCGAGGGTCCCTACTTCGACAACCAGGTGGCGACGCTGCGCCTGGACGGCCGTGAAGCGAGCATGAAGCTGGACAAAACGGTGCCCGGCGACGACCGGGAGCGCCATCTCGACTGCGTCTTCGACCGCCGCATCGCCTGAGCTCGGCGCTCGCCCTCGGCGGTTTCTCCCAGGTTCACTCGAATCAGGTGATGCCACCCGGGTGAGGGCGCCGTAGGTTCGCGGCATGGCTGAGGAGACCGAGAAGGCGGCAGCGGCAAAGGGCCACCCCAAGTCGGTCGTCGCGCTCCTCATCGTCGGCACCCTGGTCGCCTTCCTCGCGATCTTCTCGATCTGGGCCAACCGCCAGGCGCTCAACACCGACAACTGGGTCAGCACCAGCGAACGGCTGCTGCAGAACGAAGCGGTCCAGGAACGGCTGTCGGGCTACCTGGCCGACCAGCTCTTCGCCAACGTCGACGTGCAGGCCGAACTGGAAGGGAAACTTCCCCCGCCGCTGCGGCCGCTGGCCGGGCCGGCCGCCGGCGGCCTGCGCCAGCTGGCGCCGCAGGCCGCCGAAAAGGCGCTCGACAACCCGAAGGTGCAGGAAGTCTGGGCCGGCGCCAACCGGGTCGCGCACGAAGACCTGCTGAAGATCCTCAACGACGAAGGCTCGGCGATCTCGACCGGCAACGGGGAAGTCAAGCTCGACCTCGGCCTGCTCGTCACCCAGATCGGCACCCAGATCGGCATCGGCGAAGCGATCGCCGACAAGATCCCCGCCGAAGCCGGTGTGGTGACGATCCTCAAGTCCGACCAGCTCTCGGCGGCCCAGAGCGGCGCCAAGCTGGTCCGCGGCCTGCCGGTGGTGCTCACTCTCCTTGTCCTGCTGCTCTACGGCCTGGCGATCTACCTCGCCGGGCCGCGGCGGCGCCAGGCGCTGCGCTCGGTCGGCATCGGCTTCATCGCCGCCGGCGCCCTGGCGCTGATCGCCCGCGGCTTCGCCGGCGACTCGGTGGTCGGCGCGCTCGCCGCCAACGACGCGGCCAAGCCGGCCGCCGAAGCGGTCTGGGGCATCGGCACCTCGCTGCTGGTCACGGTCGCCGCCTCGGCGATCGCCTTCGGCGTCCTGGTCGTGATTGGCGCCTGGCTGGCCGGCCCGACCAAGTCCGCGACCAGGTTGCGCCGCGAGGCCGCTCCCTACGTGCGCGAGCAGCGGGCGGCAACCTACGCCGTTGCCGCCGCCGTCTACGTCGCCCTCGTCGCCTGGGCTCCGATCGCCGCCTTCCACAAACCGATCGGCCTGCTCCTCTTCGCGCTCCTGCTCGGCCTCGGCACCGAGCTGCTGCGACGCCAGACGCTGCGCGAGTTCCCCGCCGCCGCGGCTCCGGCTGCCGCCACTCAAACCAAAGGAGCCGTCTGATGCTCGTCTTGATGGGGGCGCTCTACTTCGTCCTCCTGGTCACGCTCGGGGTGACGACCTGGCGCAAACACCACTTCGTCCTCTTCTGGATCGGGATCGTCTTCCCGGTTCTCTGGATCGTGGGTGCCGTGATGGCGCCCGCCGCCAACCACCAAGGAGGAAACGCATGAGAGGTGCAGGCCGTGCCGCATTTGTCGCCATCCTGCTGTTGATCGCCGGCGTTCTCAACGTCATCTACGGCATCGCCGCCGTCGCCGACGCGAATTTCTACGCCGGCAACACGCACTACGTGATCTCGAGCCTGCACGCCTGGGGCTGGATCACGATTCTGCTCGGGATCCTGCAGCTGTTCGCCGGCTTCTCGCTGCTCGGCGGCGGTACCTTCGGCCGCGTGATCGGGATCGTCGCCGCTTCGCTGGGCGCGATCGGGTCTCTGCTCGCGGTCGGCGGCGCCTTCCCGTTCTGGTCATTGGGCATCTTCGCCCTCTGCGTCATCTGCATCCACGGCCTCGTCGTCTACGGCGAGCCCGAGGAGGCCTGACCCGAGGCGGGGGCCCGGCGCCGGCCGGGCCCCCGCGCAGGATTCGTTTCCCGCGAAAGGGGGAGGGAGAGACAATGCCACTGCCGCGGAAACGAGACGGCTCTCCCGCGGTGTCGCGCCCCCGGCCGCTGGTCCACAGCAGCGAGGCCGAGCGCGCCGAAGCGCTCGAGAAGCTGAAGTCGCTGTTCGAGTCAGGAATCCTGACCGAGGAGCAGTACGAGTCCGAGCGCCGCCGCCTCACCCGGCGCGCCTAGGAAACCGCCGGCGCCCGCCGGGGACCGCGTCCGCGGCTAGGGTTGGCCGGGTGGACGGGTCGACTTCCCTGCGAGCGAACGCCGCTCTGGTCGACCGTCCCCGCCTGCTCGGCAAGCTGGTCGGCTCCAGCGCCGCGGTGGTTCTGCTCAACGCCCCCTCCGGCTACGGCAAGTCGGTGCTGCTCGAACAGTGGTCCGGGCGTGACCGGCGGCCCTTCGTCTCGGTCCTGCTCGGGCCCGAGCACAACGATCCGGCGCTGCTGGCGGCGGCGATCGTCGCCGCCCTGGAGCGGGTCGAGCCCGTTCGGCCCGATGTCGCGGCGGCGCTCGCCGTTCCCGAGCCCGGCATCGAGAGCTTCGTCCTGCCACGGCTGGCCACGGCCCTCGCCGCTCGCCGCTCGCCGTTGGTCCTGATCCTCGATGACCTCGAGCAACTCGAGTCGCCGCAGTCCCTGAGCGTGGTCGCCACCGTCTGCGCCGAGCTCGCGCCGGGCTCGCAGGTGGCTCTGGCGACGCGGCGCGAGCCGGCCCTGCCGCTCGGCCGCCTGCGCGCGCACCGCCACCTGATCGAGCTCAGCCGCGCCGACCTGACCATGAACAAGGCCGAATGCGCGGCGCTGCTGAGCGGCCTCGGCCTCGAGCTGTCGTCAAAGCAGCTCGATCTCCTGGTCGCCCACACCGAGGGCTGGCCGGCCGCGCTCTACCTGGCCGGGCTGGCGTTGGGCGAGGCGCCGGACCTGGGCCGGGCGATCGCCCGCTTCGCCGGCGACGACCGCATCGTCGTCGACTACATCAGCGACGAGTTCCTGGTTCCCGTCTCCAGGCGCCGGCTCGAGTTCCTGCGCCGCGCCTCCGTCCTCGACCGGCTCAGCGGCCCGCTCTGCGACGCGGTCCTCGAACGGACCGGCTCGGCGACGGTGCTGCGCGACCTCTCGCGCTCGAACATGCTGCTGGTTCCGCTCGACCGCCAGGACGAGTGGTTCCGCTTCCACGCCCTCTTCCGCGAGATGCTGGCCGGAGAGCTGCGCCGAGTCGAGCCGGAGCAGGTGGCGGATCTGCACCGCCGCGCCTCCGACTGGTGGTCGGAGCGGGGGGACTGGGACCGGGCGATCGACCACGCGATCGAAGCCGGCGCGATCGACCGCGCCGGCGAGCTGCTCTGGGACGCGATCCCCGCCTACATGACGAGGGGCCGCAACTCGACCATCCTCGCCTGTCTGCACCGGCTCGGAGAGGAGACCGTCGCCGCCGATGCCGCTCTGAGCCTGACCATGGCCTGCGCCCACCTCAACCGTGGAGCCGGGGCGGAGGCCGACCACTGGGCGGCGGTGGGCAAAGGCCTGCTCGCCGCGACAGCGAGCTCAGAGAAGAAGGACGTGCTGAGTGCGGGGCTGGCGCTGTTCGAAGCATGCCTCTCGCGTAACGGGGTTGGGGAGATGAGCGCCCGCTGCGCGACCGCCGCCCGGCTGCTGCCGGAGGAGAGCCCCTGGCTCTCGATGTCCTGTCTGCTCGACGGCGTCGGCCTGCACCTGCGCGGCGCGCGCCGGCCGGCCTTGGAGGCGCTGGCCGAGGGAGCGCGGCGGGGATCGGTCGGGGCACCCAACGTGCAGGTCCTCTGCCTGGCCCAGATGGCGCTGCTGGCGATCGAGGACGACGACTGGCAGCTGGCGGAGATGCTTGCCTCCCAGGCACGCGCCCAGATCGACCGCTCGGGCCTGGTCGAGTACACGATCATGGCGCTGGCCTTCGCGGTATCCGCCCTGGTCCGTTCCCGGGTCGGGATGGTCGAGCAGGCGGGAGCAGACTTTCGCCTGGCCGGGGCGCGGCTGGCCGAGCTCGACCAGTTCGCTCCCTGGTACGAGATCGAGACGAGGGTCGTGCTGGCGCGGGCGGCCGCCCGGCTGGGTGAGGCGCGGGCGGCGGCGGAGCTGCTCGCCGACGCCTCGCGGCTGTTGAAGGAGGCCCCGGACGCGGTCGTCCTCGGCGAGTGGATCGAGGCCACTGCGGCGGCGGTCGAGGCCGCCTCGGTCTCCGAGGGTGCCGGGCTCACCCCGGCCGAGCTGCGTTTGCTGCAGTTCCTCCCGACCCACCTCTCGTTTCCCCAGATCGCCGCTCAGCTCTTCGTCTCTCCGAACACGGTCAAGACCCAGGCGCAGAGCATCTACCGCAAGCTCGGCGCCTCCTCGCGGCGGACGGCGGTCGAGCTCGCCGAGGCGGCCGGTTTGCTGGGCGACGACCCCGCCTGAGCGCCCTCCGCGGGCCTGGCGCGCCTCGATTCGTGGCTCCCGGAGCCGCTTCGCGGAGTTTTGATCAAGAAATTTGGCGCCGGAAGGCTTTGCTGTTATGCTCGCGCCGCGTCGATCAGTCAAGAATTTTGACGGGTCGCGCACATAGCCAGCACCAGTGCCTTAATCGGTTAAAGGGACGGCGTTGTAAGCCGTAGATCCGGGTTCGAGCCCCGGCTGGTGCATTCGTAAATCGGGATTACGAATGGGCTATGCGATGAACATTTTCGACTACATCGAGGACGGCGCGGTTCAGGGGGAGAAGGCGCGCTGGTCGGCGCGTTCGCCGTTCCGGCCGCGCCAGGACTTCGACCTGATGCTGGTGGCGCGGACGCCGGACTGGCGCCAGGACGCGGACTCGCGGGCGGCGTTGGAGCGGATCGAGGCCGAGCCCTGGGTCGAGGCGATCTCCAGCGACGGCGACGAGGTCCTGCTACGCCTCGCGGACAGCTGGATCGAGGAGACCGGCGGCCGCCTGGAGAGCGGCGAGGGGGTCGACGGCGCCAATGCCGACCTTGCCGAGGGCCGCCGTTACGCCGTCTACTTCTGGGGTGCCAACACGACCAAGGCGCTGCACATCGGCCACCTCCGCAACCTCGCCGTCGGCCACGCGCTGGGTGCCGCCCTGGAGCAGGCCGGGGCACGGGTCGAGCGCCGCAGCCTGATCTGCGACGTCGGCCGCAGCATGGGCGAGGCGATGGCCGGGGTCGTCCACAGCGGCCGCGACCAGCAGGTCTGGCCCGAGGGCGAAGAGAAGTCCGACCACTTCGTCGGCGCCTGTTACGCCGACTACGTCACCGCCGGCCGCGCCGCCGGTGTCGTCGGCGGGCAGGACGCCGACGACGGCGCCGAGGACTCGGTTGCGCGCGAGTCCTCGATGTACAACGACAAGGCAGACGAGCTGATGCTGAGGGTCCTGCGCGGCGACCAGGAAGCGCTGGAACTGTGGTCGAAGACGCGCGCCTGGGTGATCTCCGGCCAGCGCAAGACCCTGAGCCGGCTCGGCATCTCCTTCGACAAGGTGATCTTCGAGTCCGACTTCCTGCCGGAGGTGCTGGAGCTGACCAACCTCGGCCTCAGCGAGGGCAAGCTGACCAAGCGCTACGGCGACGACATGGTCATGTATGAGACCGAACGCGAGGAGCTGGAGGAGATGCCGCTGGTCCGCTCCGACGGGCTGCCGACCCAGCACATGCGGGCGCTCGCCTACTGGTCGGCGGCGCCCGAGCTCGACGACTTCATCTCGCTCCAGGTCTGCGGCAACGAGTGGGTCTCCCACGTCACCTGCCGGCGCAAGCTGATCGACGAGCTCGGCGTCGTCAACGGCAACGGCAACGGCAGCGCCAAGGGCGGCGGCCCGCCCACCTACGACGTCTTCCACGGCATGGTCGCCCGCGACCGCACCTCGATCACCTCGAGCAAGGAAGGGGCGCTCTTGATCGACGACCTCGCCGAGTGGCTCGGGAGCGAGATCGAGGGCGACCCCGAGCGCGGCCAGGTCTGGCGCGCGCACGCCGAGCCGGAGCGGCTGCCGGCGCGGATCGCGCTCGCCTACTTCCTCCTGCAGCCGACCGCGAAGCGGGTCGACTTCGAGCCGGAGAAGCTGCTGCGCGAGGAGAAGGGCAGCCTCGGCTGGGACCTGGCGCGGGCGCAGGCGCACCACGGCACCGCGCCGCTGGGGGCCGAGCGGGCCGCCGCGGACGCCGACTACCGCTTCGCCGTCGTCCAGTCCGAGCTCTACCGCCGCCACCTGCGCAGCTCGGTCGAGGGGCTCGACGTGATCCCGCTGGCCCGCTACGTCTCCCACTTCGCCCGCTGGTACCGCGAGGACGAGCGCTCGCCCGAGGTCGAGCGGGTGGCGCGGACGGTGCTCGAGCAAGGGGTGCGCGGGCTGGGGCTGGAGGGGGCGTGAGATGAGGACGCTGCTGGTCGACAACCACGACTCCTACACCTACAACGTCTTCCACCTGCTCGCCGCCGCTTCCGGCGAGGAGCCGGTGGTGGTCAACAACGACGCCGTCTCCTGGCGGGTGCTCTCGCGCTCGGACTTCGACGCGATCGTGCTCTCGCCGGGGCCGGGCCGACCGGAACGCTGGCACGACTTCGGCGTCTGCCGCGACATCCTCCGCTACAGCGAGATCCCCGTGCTGGGGATCTGCCTCGGCCACCAGGGGATCGGCAACCTGCTCGAGGGCAACGTCAGTACCGCGCCGATGGCGATGCACGGCCGGCTCAGCCACGTGCGCCACTCCGACAGCGGCATCTTCGAGGGGATCCCACAGGACTTCTCGGTCGTCCGCTACCACTCGCTGGCGATCACCGGCCCGCCCGGGCCCGAGGGTAACGTCACCGCCTGGGCCGACGACGGCGTGGTGATGGGGATCGAACACACCAGCCGCCCGATCTGGGGCGTCCAGTTCCATCCGGAGTCGATCGCCACCGAGCACGGCCGCGCGATCGCCGAAAACTTCTACTCGCTGGCGAGCCGCATCCGCGACAAGCCGCTCTCGCGCAACGCCGGCCGCCGGGCCGACAAGTCGTCCCAGGATCGGCCGATCGATCCGTCGAGCTCCGAGGAAGTGGTTGAGACCTCGATGCGGCTGCGGCTGCGGGAGATCGAGGGCGAGGCACCGACCGAGGCGCTGTTCGAACGACTCTTCATGGATGCCGAGAACGCCTTCTGGCTCGACAGCGTCGACGCCCCGACCCGGCTCGCCCAGAGCTCCTACATGGGGACCAGTGCCGGCCGCGACCGCTGCCTGCTCTCCTACGACGTCGGGGCCGGCGAGGTCGCGATCGAGCGCGCCCGCCGCAGCACCGTCGAGCACCGCTCGATCTTCGACCTGCTCGATCGCGAAGTCGCCAAGCACGCGGTCGAGCCGCCGGCGGAGCTGGCGCGGGGTCTGATCGGTGGCTTCGTCGGCTACCTCGGCTATGAGCTCAAGGCCGACTGCGGCTCGCCCAACGTCCACAGCTCCGACATGCCGGACGCGCTGATGATGCTCGCCAACCGGGTGATCGCGGTCGACCACGTGCGCCGCCGCACCTACGTCTGCGCGGTCGGCCGCGAGGAGGACGCCGAGGCCGACGCTTGGCTGGAGATGGCGGCGGCCGAGGTCGCCGCGGTGCTGGCCGACCCGCCGGCGCCGGTGCCGACCCCGGACCCCGAGGATCCGCCGCCCCAGGTCAGCTTCCAGAGCGGCCGTGGCCGCGAGCAGTACCTCGCCGACATCGCCCACAGCCAGGCCGAACTGGCTGCAGGGGAGTCCTACGAGGTCTGCCTCACCGACCAGTTCTCGACCGACGCCAGCCCCGACCCCTTCGTCCTCTACCGTCATCTGCGGCGCAGCAATCCGGCGCCGTTCGCCGCCTACCTCAAGTTCGGCGAGCGCGCGATCGTCAGCTCCTCGCCGGAGCGCTTCCTCTCGGTCGACCGCCAGCGCCGGGTCGAGGCGCGCCCGATCAAGGGGACGATCTCGCGCAGCGAGGACCCGGTCCTCGACGCCTCCCACCGGGCCGAGCTGGCCGAGGACGAAAAGACCATGGCCGAGCACCTGATGATCGTCGACCTCCTGCGCAACGACGTCGGCCGCGTCTGCGACGTCGACAGCGTCAGCGTCCCGGAGCTGATGGTGATCGAGCCCTACGCGACCGTGCACCAGATGGTCTCGACGATCGAGGGCTACCTCGAACCCGACCGCAGCCCGGTCGAATGCGTCCACTCCTGCTTCCCCGGCGGCTCGATGACCGGCGCCCCGAAGCTGCGGACGATGGAGATCATCGACGACATCGAGGACGAGGCCCGCGGCGTCTACTCCGGCGCGATCGGCTACTTCGGGCTCGACGGCAGCACCGACCTCAGCATCGTCATCCGCACGATCGTGATGCGTCCCGGCAGGACCACGATCGGCGCCGGCGGCGCGATCGTCATGCAGTCCGACCCGGTCGACGAGTTCGACGAGATCCTGCTCAAGGCGAGGGCGCCGATGGCCGCCGTGGCCCGCGTCGTCACCGGCCGCGACGACCCCGACGCCTGGAGCGTCGAGCTGGAGCCAAGCGCGTTTGTCCTTAGTAACCCAGAGGGTTACAAAGGACATGAGCACTCCAGCGCACAGGCGGCTGGGGCGGCATGAGCGAGCCGGCGGCGACGGTGCCGGCGACGGTTCGCCCGGCGGCGGAGGGCGACGTCGCCGCGGTGGCGCTCGCGGTCGAGGAGCTGCTGCTCGAGCTCGGTGGCCGCAAGCCGGCCCGCGCGGAGCTGGAGGCGGAGATCCGGGCGGCGCTGGCGGACCCGGCCGTGGGCGCGATCTTGGTCGCCGAGTCCGGCGCCGCGATCGTCGGCGTGCTCAGCGCCAGCTGGCAGCGGGCGCTGCACGTGCCCGGGCGCTACGCGACGATCCAGGACCTCTGGGTCGATCGCGAATGGCGCAGCCGCCGGGTCGGCGCTGCTCTGGTCGATGAGCTTGTGGCCCTGTGTGGGAAACAGGGGGTGGCGCGGATCGAGGTCGGTCTCCCGAGGGAGAGCTTCGACGCGATCCGCGCCACCGAGGCCTTCTATCTCGGCAACGGGTTCGAGCACCTCGGCCCGCGGATGCGGCGGCTGATCCCATGAGCGAGCTGCTGATGGTCGAGCAGCGGCGCGGGCGTAACGACGGCGCCCACTGGATCCGCGAAGGCGGCCACACCGTCGCCGGCCAGGACAGCAACCTCCGCCTCGACGAGCTCGGCGCCGGGCTGGCCCGGCACGGGCGCGTGCGCGCGGTCGCGGCCGATGCCGGCGACGAGGCGCTGGAGCGGACGCTGGGGGCGATGCACGAGCCGGCCTACCTCGACGCCCTGCGCCGGGTCAACGGGGAGCCGGTGGTGATGGCGGGCTTCGCCCCGCCCGGCCTGGAGCCGGACATCCCGGTCGACGCCGCACTCGTCGCCGCCGCCCACGAGGGCGTGCGCACGGCGATCACGGCGGCCCAGCGCCTCGTCGGCGGCGCCCACTTCACCTACGCCGTCTGCCGCCCGCCGGGCCACCACGCCGGCCCCGACTTCCTCGGCGGCTACTGCTACTTCAACAACGCCGCCGCCGCCGCGCGCACCCTCGCCGAGGCCGGGGTGCGGCCGGTCGGGATCCTCGACCTCGACCTCCACTACCCGAACGGGACCGCGGCGCTGGTCGAGCGGATCGGCGACGCGACCCTGCACTCGCTGCACGCGGCGCCGGTGACCAACGTCGCCCCGGGAACGGTGCTGCCCCAGGTCGTGGGCGAGCGCGCCGTCGCCTTCGCCACCAGCCCGAGCCCCGAGGCCTACCTGGAGCGGGTCGCCGCCTCGGTTGAGGCGCTCGCCGCCGAGGCCGCCGGGCTCGTCGTCTCGCTCGGCTACGACACCGTGGCCGGCGACCCGCACGGCTCCTGGAGCTTCGAGCCGGAGATCTTCACCGCGGTCGGCCGCCTCCTGGCCGGCTCGGGCCGGCCGGTCTGCGTGATCCAGGAGGGCGGCTACCTGCTGCCGGCGCTGGCCGGGTGCGCCCACGCATTCGCCACCGGCCTGCTGGGGGAGGAGGCGGGATGAGCGGGCTGGAGCCGTTCCGCCACCGCCTCGACGTGATCGACGACGAGATCGCCCGCCTGCTCGGCGAGCGCTTCGAGATCTGCCGCGAAGTCGCGCTCTACAAGAGCGCCCACGCGATCCCGATGATGCAGCCCGACCGGGTCGAAGAGGTGCGTGCCCGCTACCTCGCCCGCGGCGCCGAGGCGAAGCTGCCGGCCGAGTTCAGCGGCGACCTCTTCGACCTCCTGATTGCCGCCACCTGCAAGGAGGAGGACGAGCTGATGGCCGCCCAGGAGCGGGCCCGATGAGCCTGCCTCCTGGCCCCCGGATGCCGCGCGCCCTGCAGGCGGTGGGCTGGACCCAGCGCCCGCTGCCCTTCCTCGAGCGCTGTCAGCAACGCTACGGCGACAGCTTCACCCTGCGCATCCTCCACTGGGGCGACTGGGTCGTGCTCTGCGACCCCGACGACGTCAAGAAGGTCTTCACCGCCGGCGACGCGGTCGGCGTCGCCCTCGCCAACCCGATGCTGGGGCCGGTGCTTGGCCCGCACTCGGTGATGCTGCTGGAAGAACCGCGGCACATGACCCGGCGCAAGCTGATGCTTCCCGCCTTCCACGGCAAGAGCATCGAGAGCGACGGCGAGATGATGATCGACGTCGCCCGCCGCGAAGTCGGGCGCTGGCCGGTTGGCGAGCCGTTCGAGCTCTGGCCGCGGATGCAGGCGATCACGCAGGAGGTGGTGATGCGGGCCGTCTTCGGGGCCGAGGAGGACGAGCGGCTGGGCCGCCTGCGCGAGTTGCTGCGGCGGCTGACGGTGTGGATGAACAACCCCCGCAACCTCGCCCTGCTGGCCACCTTCGGGCCGCGCTGGGTGGTCCGCAGCCGCCAGTTCCGCGAGGCGATGCGGCCGGTCGAGGCGGCGGTGCTGGAGGAGGTGCGCCGGCGCCGGGCCGAGGGCGACGTGCGCGAGGACGTGGTCTCGATGCTGGTCGCGGCCCGCTACGAGGACGGCTCGCCGCTGAGCGAGCGTGACCTCCGCGACGAACTGCTGACCCTGCTCACCGACGGCCCGACCTCGAGCTCGCTGGCCTGGACCTTCGAGCGCCTGCTGCGCAACCCGGACAAGCTGGAGCGGGCCCAGGCCGAGGTGCGCGACGGCGGCGACGGCGCCTACCTCGATGCGGTGATCAAGGAGACGCTGCGGGTGCGGCCGCCGGTGCCGGTAGTGGTGCGGCGGCTGCTGGAGCCGATGCGCCTCGGCGGCCACGAGCTGCCGGCGGGGACCGTGGTCGCCCCCTGCATCCACCTGATCCACCGCAGCGAGAAGACCTATCCGAACGCCAAGAGCTTCATCCCCGAGCGCTTCCTCGACCGCCAACCCGGCACCTACACCTGGATCCCCTTCGGCGGCGGCACCCGCCGCTGCCTCGCCGCCAGCTACGCCGAACTGGAGATGAAGCGGGTGCTGCGCACGGTCTTCTCCGAGGTCAACCTGCGGCCGGTCGAGAGCCGGGCCGAGCGGATGCGCAAAAGCGCGATCTCCTTCAGCCCCGACCGCAGCGGGCTGGTGATCGCCGAGCCATGGTGACCGAGACCGACCTGCTGATCGTCGGCGCCGGCGCCAAGGCGGCCGCGATCGCGACCAAGGTCCACGTGCTCAACCGCCTCGGCCTCGGCCCGATCAGCCTCAAGATCGTCGAGGGGACCGAGCCCGCCGCCTCCTGGCTCGGGCGCAACGGGATGACCTCGGGCGAGGAGCCGCTGGCGGTCACCCCGATCAAGGACATCGGCTTCCCATACCAGAGCCATTACGAGTTCGGCGACGCCGGCGAGGCGATCGACGCGGGGACGATGGGCTTCTCCTGGCAGCAGTACCTGATCGGCGAGCGCCGCTACGCGCGCTGGATCGACGCCGGCTCGCCGTCGGTCCGCCACCGCGACTACGGCGCCTACCTGACCTGGGTGCTGGGACGGGCGACCGAGGGCGTCACCCACGTCCGCGGCCGCGTCACCGAGGTCGGATTGGAGGAGGGGGGAGGGCGCTGGCTGGTCACGGTCGCGGAGCCGGGCGGGGTCTCCCGCCACGGCGGCGGGGCGCTGGTCCTGACCGGGCCCGGCACCCACCGCGCCTTCCCGCACGAGCCCAGCGTCGCCGGTCGGGTCTTCCACTGCGACAGCAGGCGCGGCGAGTTCGCCCGCCTGCCGGAGGACCGGGCCTGCGACGTCGCCGTCGTCGGGGGAGGGGAGAGCGCGCTCAGCTGCGTGATGTTCCTGCGCGGCTTCCGGCCCAGGGCCCGCTGCACGATCTACACGCCGATGCTGCCGATGAGCCGCGGCGAGAGCTTCCTCGAGAACCGCGTCTTCTCCAATCCCGACGAGGTCGAGTGGGGGGCGTTGGACCTGCAGACCCGGCGCGATTTCGTCAAGCACTCCGATCGCGGCGTCTTCGACCCGCCGAGCCTGGCGGCGATCGCCTACGACGACCGCGCCCACTTCGTCACCGGCCGGGTCACCGACGTCGCCGCGCCGGCGTCCGGCGCGGGCGTGCGCCTGGAGTACGAGGCGCCCGACGGCAGTGCCGGCAGCGAGCACGAGTACGTCGTCAACTGCACCGGCTTCGACCTCCTGGCGCAGCTGCGTGGGCTCTTCCCGGCGCCGCTGCGGGCCGAGGTCGAGCGCCAGGCGGGGCCGCTCTGGGAGCGCCCGGCCGGCAGCGAAGTGCGGATCGGCCGTGGGCTCGAGCTGGAGGGGATGGAGCCGCGGCTGCACATCCCCGGGCTGGGTGGGCTGAGTCAGGGCCCCGGGTTCGCCAACCTCGGCGCCCTCGGCCTGCTCTCCAATCGGGTGCTGCAGCCGCTGGTCCGGGAAATCGCCCCTGAGCAGGGATTTGGCGGCGGCGACGATTTGCAATATAAATCCTTATCGCTTGAGTAGATTCAGTGCATTCCACTACAGGGGGGTTGACGTGAGGCTGCTGAAAGTTCCGATGGCTCGGGCCGGGCTGGGCGCGATCGCCCTGCTGGCCGTGGTCGCGATGGCCCTGCTCGCGGGCTGCGGCTCCTCGTCCTCCGGGGATGAGACCGAACTGAGCGGCAGCGGCTACCCGGGCGTGGACCAGGTCAACAGCCGCCAGGTCAAGGACAGCTCGATCGACGGCACCAACGCCGCCGAACTGGAAGTCGCCTGGACCCTGCCGCTGACCGCGCAGAGCTCCTTCGGCGCCCACTCGTCCTCGCCGGTGATCGTCAACGGCGTCATCTACTCGCAGGACCTCGAGTCCAACGTCCAGGCGATCGCGCTCGACTCCGGCGAAGTCCTCTGGACGAAAAAATACGAAGAAGCCGACGAGGGGCCGAACGGCGTCGTCGTCGCCGAAGGCATGGTCTTCGGTGCCACCGCGAAAGCCGCCTTCGCGCTCGACCAGAAGACCGGCAAAGAGGTCTGGTCGACGCCGCTGGTGGTCAACACCGGCCGCGAAGCGATCGACATGGCACCCGGCTACCACGAAGGGCTGGTCTACGTCTCGACCGTGCCGCTCACGGTCAGCGCCTCCTACCCGGGCGGTGGCGTCGGCACCCTCCACGCGCTCGACGCCAGGAGCGGCGCCAAGAAATGGCAGTTCGCGACGGTGCCGAAGAGCCTCTGGGGGGACAAGGACGTCAACTCCGGAGGCGGCCTCTGGCAGCCGCCGTCGTTCGACGAAAAGGGCTCGATCTACTTTGGCACCGGCAACCCGGCGCCCTACCCCGGCACCCCGCAGGAGCCCTGGGGCTCGAGCCGTCCCGGCGCCAACCTCTACACCAACTCGATGGTCAAGCTCGACGCCCAGACCGGCAAGATGCAGTGGCACTACCAGCAGACCCCGCACGACCTCTACGACTGGGACTTCCAGGATCCGCCGATCCTGCTCGACGCCGGCGGCAGGGAACTGGCGATCGGGGCCGGCAAGTCCGGCATCGTCGTCGCCGTCGACGCCGGCACCGGCAAGCCCGTCTGGAAACGGCCGGTCGGCACCCACAACGGCCACGACACCGACAACCTGCTGGCGCTGAAGGGCGAAGGCTCGAAGATCAAGCCGGGCGAAGTCTTCCCCGGCACCCTCGGCGGCGTGATCGCGCCGATGGCGACCGACGGCACCCGGATCTTCGTGCCGGTGGTCAACCACCCGCTGACCGTGACCAACGGCGGCGAACTCGGCGAAGCCGGCGAACTGACCGGCGAACTGGTCGCGCTCGACGCCGCCACCGGCAAGGTCGAGTGGAACGCCGAATTCCCCTCGGCCGCCTTCGGCGCCCCGACCGTGGTCAACGACCTCGTCTTCGCCACCTCCTTCGACGGCAGCCTCTACGCGCTCGACGCCAAGACCGGCGGCGAAGTCTGGGTGGAAACGCTGCCGGCCGGGATCAACACCAGCGTCTCGGTCAGCGGCGACACCGTGATCGCCCCGGCGGGCATCGCCAGCGCCGAAGGCCAGACCCCCGAAATCGTCGCCTTCCGGGTCGGCGGCTAGACCCCCCTATGGGGAGCGGCCGGGGGGCGGCGCCGGCAGCTCGAAGCAGCTCATCGAGGCGACCACACTGATCGCGCCCTCGCCGTCCGCCTTGGCGAGGCGCTTGGCGTTGCGTTTGCGCACCGCCATCACCGCCCGCAGGGTCTTCGCCTGGATCTCGACCAGTTCCTCCCAGCCCTCCTCGTCGACCAGCATGTCGGTGCGACTGAGGTGGCGGTTGCCGCGGGCGTCGAAGGTGCCGCCGTCAAGCGCTTTGATCGCATCGGTGAGCATCAGCTGCACGATCCAGACCGACATCGCCTGGCGCCTGGCGGGGCCCAGCTTTTCCCATTCGGGGGCGTCGAGCATCGGGTAGTGGACCGCCCGGTAGAAGTGCTCGATCGCGCCGCGGCGCTTCTTTTCGTCGACCAGCTCGATCATTCCGATCCGCTCCAGCTCGCGCACGTGGTAGCTGATGTTGCCGACCGGCAGGCCCAGCTCGGCCGCCAGTTCTTTCGGGCTGGCGGCTCGCTCGGTGAGGATTGAGAGGGCTTCGATGCGCAGCGGATGCGCCACCGCCTGTGCCACGGTCTCGTTCGAGCCCTTGGGTTTTCTCCTCTTCGCGGCCACGCAAATCCTCCTCGGGGTTGGCCCCGAATGGTATTCCGCCCGGTTCGGACGGCCGCGGAGGGGTACGGTCAGTGCATGGCCGCCAAGCGCAGCGCCGGCATCCTCCTCTACCGCTTCGAGGACGGGGAGCCGCGGTTGCTGCTGGTTCATCCCGGCGGCCCCTACTGGACCCGGCGTGATCTCGGGGCCTGGACGATCCCCAAGGGCGAATACGAGGAGGGCGAGTCGCCGCGGGCCTGCGCCCTGCGGGAGATGGGCGAGGAGCTCGGCGCCGCGGCGCCGTCGCTTGCCGTCGAGGAGCTGGTCGACCTCGGCTCGGTGCGCCAGAAATCCGGCAAGGTGGTCGAGGCCTGGGCCGCCGAGGCGGAGTTCGAGCCGGCGGCGCTGAGCAGCAACACCTTCACGATGGAGTGGCCGCCACGCAGCGGCGCCGAGCGCGAGTTTCCGGAGGTCGACCGGGCCGAGTGGTTCGACCCCGACCTCGCCCGGCGCAAGATCATCGCCGCCCAGGCGGAGCTGATCGAGCGGCTGCTGGAGCGACTGGCCGGGTGAGCAACCCGGACGTATACTCGCCACGGCATGGAAAACGGCTCCACTCCGCCTTCCGCGAGCGCTGACGAGGCGAGTCAGAACGGCCACCTGCCACTCTCGGCCCGCCTGCTCGGGGTCGGCGTCCGCGGGGTCCGCACGGTCGGCAAAGCGACCGGGGTCGATCGCGCCGTCGAAGTCGCGGCGGAGGAGGCGATCGTCGCCGCGGTCGAGAGCGAAGCGGTCGAGCGGGCGATGGCGCGGGTCCTGCAGGGCCCGATCGTCGAGGAGGCGGTTCAGGGGGCGCTGGAGAGCGAGGCGGTCAAGAAGGCGCTGCTGGAGGCGATGGACAGCGAACTGGTCGACGAGGTCTGGCGCCGGCTGCTGGCCAGCGACGAGGCCCAACAGCTGGTCGAGCGGATCGCCGAGGCGCCGGAGGTGCGGGCCGCGATCAGCGCCCAGGGCGCCGGCCTGCTCGAGGACATCGGTCGCACGATCGGCAAACTGACCCGGCGCCTCGACGACAGCTTCGAGCGGGTCGTCCGCCGCCTCTTCTTCCGCCGTCGCCGCGCTGTCGCCAGCGACCATGCCGGCGCCGTCAGCCGCGCCCTCGCCTTCGTCATCGACGGCGTCTTCGTCAACCTCGGCTTCACCGCGATCGTCGCCATCGCCAGCCTCGTCGACAACGCCTTCGGCGGCAGCGGCGACGGCGCCTCCAACTTCGCGATCGCGATCGGCTCGACCGCCTGGCTCGGGCTCGGCTCCCTCTACCTGGTCAGCTTCTGGTCGCTGGCGGGACAGACGCCGGGGATGCGCTTCGTCGGCATCAGGCTCGACGTCGGGCGACTGCCGTTGCGGCGCTCGCTCAAGCGCCTGCTCGGGCTCGGCCTCTCCGTCGCCACCTTCGGCATCGGCTTTCTCGGCGTCGTCTTCCGTGAGCAGCGCCGGGCCTGGGAAGACCGCTTCAGCGGCACCGACGTGATCTACGACGAGCGCCGCCCGGAGCCGGCCCCGTGGTCGCGACCGCCGCTAGACCTTGATGCCGGAGCGCCGGGTCAGCCAGCGCTGCACGACCAGGGTCATGCTGCCGGAGAAGATCAGCAGCGAGACGTTGATCAGGAGCACGACGAGGGCACCGAGCGCCTGGCCGGCGCCGCCGGCGCCGAGCGCGACGCCTAGGTAGGCCGAGGCCGGGATCGTCGTCACCGAGATCGCGACGCCGACCGCGGCGCTGGCCCGGGTCTCGAAGGAGAGCATCGCCGCGATTCCGGCGGCGAGGGCGATCAGCACGGTCGAGTAGTCGGTCTTGGCGAGGCTGCTGAGACTGCTGTCCTCGACCGTGAACCCGGCCGGCAGCAGGTCGACGCCCTTCAGCGCCGCCGCCAGCACCGTCGCCGTGACCACGACCAGGGTCAGCCCCAGGGTCAGGGTGACGAAGGAGCGCTCGGCGAGCCCGCGGCGGCGGCCGACGAGGCCGACGCAGGTGGCGCAGATCGGCAGCAGGTCGGGGCTGACCGCCATCGCGCCGACGATCAGGATCGAGCTGCTGGTAATCACGCCGAGGGCGGCGATCACGGCGGCGACGTTGATCAGCGCCAGGTAACGCGCGAGCGGGCGCGAGTTGGCCCGCGCCTGGCCCATCACCTCGACCCAGGCGAAGCCTTCGATGCCGCTGTCGCCGCCGAGGTGGCGCTGCTGCGGGGCGACGACTTCGACCCTGGTCAGCAGGTAGTCGTCGATCCCGATCCCGAGCTCGGCGATCGCCTCGACCAGGCGGTCGGCGGCGGCGGGCTCGACGTCGGCGACGAAGACGACCGCGCTCGAGCCGCCGGCCTCGTCCGGCTGGCTGACCAGGCGCCGCACCCCGTCCAGCTCCCGCAGCTGGTCGCCGAAGGGCGCGGCTCGCCCGGCCTCGACCGATGCGCGCAGCCTCAGCACCGGCTCACCCGCTCAGGCGACGAGCTTGAGGACCTTGAAGGATTTTGTCCCGCGCGGCGTCTCGACCTTGACCGTGGCGCCGACCTTGGTGTCCATCAGCGCTTTCCCGATCGGCGACTCGGCCGAGAGCCGGCCCTCGGCGAGGTTGGCCTCGGTCGAGCCGACCAGGGTCCAGACGTTGGTCTTGCCACTGCCCTCGTCGCTGACTTCGGCGGTCAGCCCGAAGGCGAAGGCGTCGGCGCTGCCGGCGTCGACCTCGACCACGACGGCGTTGTGCAGCCGCTCCTGCAGCCGCTTGATCCGCGTCTCCAGGTGCGCCTGGTCCTCTTTGGCGACGTGATACTCGGCGTTCTCCTTGAGGTCGCCCTCCTCGCGGGCGACCTTGATCCGCGCTGCCATCTCCTGGCGGGCGGGCCCTTCGAGTTGGGCGAGCTCGGCTTTGAGGTCCTCGATTCCGGCGGCGGTGATCGGCTCGCCGGCTGGCTCTGGCGCGTGCATGGGCTCAGCCTCTCAGAAACGTCGCCCCGCCGCCTTCGGGCGGGGCTAGTCGCCGCCGTTTTCGCCCAGGAGGGCCGGGGCGAACGACTTCACCTTGGCGCCGCCGGCCTTTTCCAGGCGCGAGAGCCCGAACAGATCCTCGGTCGAGGCCAGCAGCGAGTAGGGGTCGTAGGGGACGGCGTCGGTGGAGCCGGGGGAGGCGAACTGGGAGACCAGCAGGGCACCGACTTTCTTCGGATCGGTGCTGGTCGCGACCGGCGCCCCGGTGGCGGGGTCGATCGGCGCCGGGTTCGCCTGCCCGAAGCTGACGATCAGCAGCCCGTCCGCCTTGTAGGCGGGCGAGGCGAGGATCTTCGGCACCAGCGTCGCGAGGAAGGCGTCGGCGGCAGCGGCGCCTTCGGGGGTGCCCGGGGCGCACTGGCCGCTGACCCCGGCGTTGCAGAGGTTGGGCGAAATGTAGGAGTAGTTGGGGGTCGACTTCGCCGTCTTCAGGTCTTTTTCGAGCTCGGTCAGCGGCACGTCGTCGCTGGCGCAATCACCGAGGTCGAGCAGTGAGTGGAAGTAGACGAACGGGTTGAGCGTGGCCGAGTAGCCGCCGGTGGTGGTCGTCGGCGGCGCCCCGGGCTGCGGGTAGACGCAGTTGTCGGGGGCCCCGGTTTCCGGGTTGGCCATGCTCTCCATGTAGGCGCGCCAGCTGAACTTGGCGATCCCGAGCTGGTCGGCCAGGGTCAGAGTTTCCGCCGAGTAGACGCACTTGCCGTAGTCGGGGCAGTTGGCCTTCGTTTCCGCCGTCGGTGCCTGGCCGCCGACCGCGGCGATCGAGTTCGCCAGCGCCGCCGGGTCGAGCAGCGTGTAGCCGCTCAGCAGCGTCCCCTGCGGGCGCAGGGTGCCCGCCAGGTATGGCATCTGCGGGGTGGCGCCGAAGGCGGCGTCATAACCGGAGCTGGCGAGGGAGACGACGAAGACGTGCTTGACCCGGCCCGCTTCGGGGGCGGGCACTTCCGGGGTGGTCGGGGTCGGTTCGGGTTCGGGTTCCGGAGCGGGTTCCGGCGCCGGCGCCGCTTCCGGCGAGGACAGCGGCAGGGAGGAGGACGAGGCCGGTTCGGGCGCGGGGGAGGGGGAGCCGCCGCCGGAGCCGAACGAGGATTCGGGGCTGGGCGCGGGGGCGCTGACGATCGGCGTCTTGTCGGCGGCGAGGCTGCGACCGAGCAGCGCCGCCAGCGGGCCGCTGTCGGCGGAGCTGGTCATCGCCGCGGCGACGATTGCCGTGGTCGCCACCAGCGAGGTGGCGACGAGCAGGTTGAAGCGTTTGCCGCTCAGCGAGCCCGCGGCCTCGGCCGCCTGCTTGTAGAGCTTCGAGGCGGCAGCCTTCATTTACCGGCCTCCGTCGGCACCAGCGCGTGGCCGCACTGGGCGCAGAAGCGGACCGCGTGGCCGTAGGGGGCGCCGCAGCCGGGGCAGAGGCCGGCGGCGTCGGCGCGCTCGAGCTCGAGCACCCGCTCGACCGCGAGCAGCTCGGCGTCGACCCGCTGCAGCTCCGCCGCTTTGCGGGTGAGGACGTCGAGGCGGACGTGGTCGCGGATCGCCATCTCGTAAAAGGCGCCGCCGAGGTCGGCCTGCATCACCGTGAACTTCTCCAGCAGGCGGTCGCGCTGGGCCAGCAGCTCGGCGCTCTCCTCCGGCTTCGCCGGCTCTTTCGCGGCCTCGGCCTTGGCCGCGGCTCCCGGCGCCGCTTTCCGCGGTGCCTTGGCGGCCGGGCGCCGCAGCAGCTCGGCCGGCTTGCGGGTGATGCCGCCGAGCCGGCTCACGGTTCCACCCCGCTGCTCGGCGCCGGCGCCGAGCCCGGGTCGCCACCGATCACGGTTACGTCGGGAAGGTTCTGCTGGGCTTTGATGTAGTTGTCGCCGGTCTGTTCCGGGTTTTCCGCGACGACCTTGGTGTCGGCTTCGGTCTTCTCCTGGCTCGCTTTGAAGCCGGCCACCTGGTGGACGTCGCCGTTGGCGGTCTTGGCGACGACCTTGCCACCGTCCTTCTCCGCCTGCTTCTCGGCTTTGCTCACTTTTTTCTTGGCGGTGGGCGTCGCCGCGGCGGTGGCGCCGGCGGTGGCCGTGCTGGCCGTGGCGGCTTCCTGCTGGCGCAGCGCCCGCAGCAGTGCCTCGTTGTCGCCGCCGCCGGAGTCGCCGCGGCCGACGACGACGCCGAGCCCGACCGCGACCGGCAGCAGGGCGAAGAAGGCGACCGCGGCGGCGCGGCTGCCCGGGCTCGATTTGGCCGGCGGCCGGCTCAGCGGGCGCCGCGCCTTCTTGCTCATCGCCGCGAAGTAGCGCGAGGCCGGGTTGGCGCCGTTGCCACGCCGCGCCGCGCAGTTGACGCAGTAGCGCTGCTGCGGGTCGAGGGGCGCACCGCACTCTTCGCAGGGCTCGTAGGTCCCCTGCAGCACGGAGATGGTCGGTTTCGTGTCCTGCTCGGTCATCGCCACTAGTTCCCCTTCTCGTCCTGCTTGCCGGGTTGGTCCTTGCCGTGCGTCTTCTTCTGCTTCTGGCGCTCGGCCCGCGCCTCGAGGATGCGCTTCGATTCGGCCTGCTGCGCCTTTGCCTTTTCCTGCGTGGTCGAGCAGCCGCTGGCCGCGCCGACGAGCAGCGCGGCGCAGGCGCCGAGGACACAGAGCCGGGTGAGCCTGTGGCTAGCCGAAGGCACCGCTGACGTACTCCTGGGTCCGTTTCTCGCGCGGCGAGCCGAAGAGGGTGGTGGCGCTGGCGTACTCGACCAGGTCGCCCAGGTACATGAAGGCGACGTGGTCGGCGATCCGGTAGGCCTGCTGCAGGTTGTGGGTGACGATGACGACGGCGACGTC
>Ga0068863_100001493_pt1 | contig 23177 bp, 16 predicted proteins | sample KBSSwiS62_FD_66596 | JGI IMG/M metagenome (GOLD analysis project Ga0068863, IMG submission 66596) | Switchgrass rhizosphere microbial communities from Kellogg Biological Station, Michigan, USA - KBS Switchgrass S6-2 | ecosystem: Host-associated > Plants > Roots > Rhizosphere > Soil ... | reverse complement strand
GTGGCGCGGGTGTGGAAGCCGGGCGAGGGCGCGCACAGCGTGCTGGCCGCAGCCGGGCAGGCCGCGCGGGTGTCGGTTCTGCTGGCGGATCCGCGCGGCTCGTGGCTGGCCTCGGGCGGGCCGGACGCGGCGGTACGCCTATGGGACCCGACCACCGGGGAGGACCGCGCGGTCCTGCCGGGGCACGGGCAGGGCGTGCTCGCGCTGGCTGCCCCGGCGGACGGCTCGTGGCTCGCCTCGGCCAGCGGGGACGCGACCATCCGGGTGTGGGATCCGTCGGGCGGGCCGGGCGCCAGCCCGCTGCGCGTCTTCGAGGGCCACACCAGCCGGGTGCAGTTGCTAGCGGCGGCGCCGGACGGTTCCTGGCTCGCGTCCGCCGGCATCGACGGGACCATCCGGATCTGGGATGTCGCGGAGGGAACCCGGCGGCACGTGCTCGGCGGCGATCTGAACGACGTGTGGGCGCTGGCGGCAGCACCGGACGGCTCCTGGCTGGCGTCCGGCGGGGCGGACGCCTCCCTGCGGATCTGGGATACGGCCGGCGGGGAGGAGCGGCACGTGCTGTCCGGGCACCGCGACGGGGTCGTCGCGCTCGCGGTCTCCCCGGACGGCGCCTGGATCGCCTCGGTGAGCAGTCGAGACCGGACCGCCCGGATCTGGACCCCGGACGGGACCGCGGCGACCATGCTCCGGCTCGACGGGGCGCTGCACTGCTGCCGGTGGACGGGCCCCACCCGGCTGGCGATCGGCGGCGCCCGTGGGCTGTACCTGTTCGACCTCGTGGTCTGACACGCAGCCGACGGAGTGGCAGCGGTGATACTGACACGCAGGAGGCGGCGTGCGGAGGTCTCGCCGGAGCGCAGCCGAGGGCGAGGCCGGAGCATGCAGCCGACGGAGTGGCAGCGGTGATACTGATCCCGCGGCTCGGCCCGGTCAGCTCGGGGCTTCCAGGCCAGCGGCCCGTCCCTGGCGCAGCCGGTCGAGCGCCGCGGCCACGTCCGGCCGCCTGGCGGCCGCGGGCGAGAGCCGCGCGACCGTCTCCAGGTCGCGCAGCGCGGCCGCGGCCGATCCGCTCTCGGCGTGCAGGATCCCGCGCAGCGCCAGCGCCTCGACGGAGCCGAGCTCGAGGGCCAGCGCGCTGTTGAGCAGGCTGATTGCCGCCTGCCGCTGGCCGGCCTGGGCGAGCGCCTTCGCGTGGTCGGTGCGCAGCTCGATGTCGCCGGGCAGCCGTGCCGAGGCCGACCCCAGCTCGTCCGCGGCGTTCGCGACCTGCCCGTGGGCCAGCAGCAGCCGACCGAGCGAGGCGAGCACGCGTCCGCCCGCCGCCAGGTCGCCGAGCGCGTCGAACGCGGCCGCGGCCGTGCGGTACCGTTCGACGGCCTCGACCGGGTTGTTGCGCCCCGCCGCGATGTGCGCGAGCAGGGCCCCCACCTCCGCGCGGAAGCGGGCGTCGCCCGGCTCGGCGTTCAAGCGGACGGCCTCGGTCGCGTAGTGCTCGGCGAGGGCGAGATCGCCGTCGGCCAGGGCGCTCTCGGCTGAGCGCAGCAGCAGGATGTTGCGGGACTGCGTCGGCTCCTCGTCGACGGCCGACCACGACCGGGTGCCCGCGCGGACCGGCTCGATGAGCCGGTCGTGGAGCAGTTCGTACCAGCGGGAGCCGGCCCGGTCCTCGGCCTTGAGCAGATGCAGCCGCGCCAGCTCCCTGGGGATGGAGTTCGCCATGCCGGCGGTCGAGCTGATCCCCTCGTAGACCATGCTGCGGGTGCCGAGCTCCGTGATGAACTGCGTGCGCACCCAGCGCCACAGTTCGGCGGTCGGCAGCCCGTGCTGCGCGGCGACCTCGGCGATCGCGCGCGAGCAGGTGTTGCCCAGCATCCGCTCGATGTCCGCGTGGTCCTGGAGATGCTGGAAGGAGATCAGCTGGACGTCCTCGGGCAGCGCGTCCCACAGCGCGGCGCAGACCATCTGCAGGTGACTGGGCTCGACGGTGTCGGACTCGACGACGCGGCGCTCGCCGAGAGTGTTGGTGTATGTGACGGTGCGTAGCTCCTGGACGAGCCGCTCGGCGACGCCCGGGGCGAAGGCACGGCCGGTGTCCGCCAACGGGCCCGTCACGGCCGCGAGCGCGGCCTCGGGCCGCAGCGCGGCCATCGGATACCGGCTGGCTCCGGCCGGCACGATGTCCTGCTCGTAGGGCAGCAGGCGGGCCAGCGCGTCCTCCCGGATCGCGACGAGCAGCCGCAGCCGTGGCACCGCCGCGGCGGCCTCTCGGAGGTCGGCGATGAAGGCATCGCGGTAACTGATCCGGTGCGGTAGATCCGAGAACAGCTCCTCGAACTGGTCGATCGCGCCGTAGAGGGGGACCGGGTCGCCGAACCGGTCCCGTCGGTGCTCCAGGCCGCGGAGGAAGGCGGTGACAGTCATGCCGATGAGCTGGGCGGGCGACGTCGCCCGCGACCAGGCCGACAACAGCGCGTAGGTGTACGGGTTCAGGTTCGGCATGCCGGCCGGGAAGGCGGTGCCGTGCGAGACGCGGCCGAGCGGCAGCACCTCGGCGGTCTCCCCGGTAAGCCGGGGCAGGACGCCGGCCCGCAGCAGCGAGGTCTTGCCGACCCCCGACTGCCCGAACAGGACGACCAGCCGGTTCGACTCCCACAGCGCCCCGACATTGTCAGTATCGGGGTCGCGGCCATGGAAAAGATGCCGGTCACCCGCCTCATAGGAGCGCAGCCCGATATACGGGCGCCCCGGCGCCATCAGGTCCACTCCAGCCGTGCGTCGAGCGCCGCACAGAACTCCGGGAGGTCACCCCAGAAGATCGCGATGTTCCACTGCTGGTAGTACCCCGAAACCTGGCGCTGTTTCTCGGCGACCTGGTCCGGGTCGCCATTGGCCCGTGGCGGGGGCAACTGCATGACGGCGCGCCGCCGAGGTTCCATCGCGGCTACCGTGCGCAGCAGTCCGCGAAAAAGCAGGCGGACCGACCAGTCCCGGATGTCGTATCCGAGAAACAGCAGCGGCCGGGTCGTGAGGGCCGGCCGAAGCTGCGTCGGTATCAACCGGCGGTCGTTGCCGCGCTCGCCGCCCAGCCCGAGCGCGAAATCCATGTGATCGTCTTCTGTTACCACCATTGACCGCGGGTGACGAGCGCTTCCGTGGAGGTGGTAGACGACCGGTTCACGGGACGTCGGGAAGCGCAGGTGCGCTGCGTCGGTGTCACGCGAGCCGACCGCCTCCGCACCACGATTCCACGGACAGATAGCGGAACGTGGATGTTTTCCGTGGTGAAGGAGAGCCTCCGTCAGAAAGCCGTCAAAGTTGGTGGTCAGATACACCGGGAGCGGCAGCCGGGCCAGCAGCGCGTGCGGCTCGGTCCGCGCCTCGAAGTCCGGGGCCGGGACGGACAGGATCTCGTCCGCCATCTGTTGGCGGACGAAGGCCGGGTCCCGCCGCCGGATCGGGGCGCCCGGCGCCGGCCCCGCCGCGGCCGGGTCGGTCGCGGCGTCGGGCGTAGGCGCGAACGCGTCCAGCAGGCTGGGGGGCGCCCCGGTTTCCTGGCGGGTCGCCCCCGCGGCGCCCGGCATCGCGCCCGCCCCGAGCAGCGGCGTGCACGCGCCGTTCTTGAGCTGGTCGACGAGCCGGCCCCAGTCCCTGTCGTCCACCGCTGGTCCTCGCCGATTCCGCCCGTGGCCTGTGCGTGTGGCCCGCCGTCACCGCCCGTTTCGCCCGCGTCGACGGCCGCGCGGGCTGGGGGTTCGCCGCTTCTTTTGTATACCCGACGGAGGCCGGCAACCGTGGCGAATTCGGCGACCTGGCAGGCGCTCGTTCAATGATGCTCGTGGGGCGGCGGCGGCCGGTCCGCCCGGGGTGTCAGCCCCCTCCTCGGCGGGATCACTGCGGCGTGCAATTGCACGAGATTCCGTCGGTTGTGCGCAGGTAAACGCCTTCGCGCGGCCCCGGCCGGATGCGATGATGAGAGTCGTCGCGCTTTGCCTCGCCGTGTCCCCGCCGGGTGTCACGCCGGGCTTCGTGCGCCATGGCAAAGCTCGGCCCGCAGCCTGTTGTCGAGGTCGGGAAGCTTGGCTTGAACCTTGGCTGAGGGGGAGAGATGGCGGTCGTCGAGCCCCGGGACCTGCCCGCGCGCGCGGTTCCCGTCGTCTGGGGAAACGTTCCGCAGCGGAACAAGAACTTCACCGGTCGGTCATCGCTGCTGGAAAAGCTGCGCGCGAACATGACGGCGGATGGCATGGCGCTGCTCCCGCACGCGCTGCAAGGTCTCGGCGGTGTCGGGAAGACACAGCTCGCGGTCGAGTACGCGTACCGGTTCTCGCATGACTACCAGGTCGTGTGGTGGATTCCGGCCGACCAGGCGCCGCTGGCTCGGGCGGCGCTCGCGGCGCTCGCGCCTCGGCTGGGCATCACGGGCGCGACGCGGATCGAGGACGCGGTGTCGGCCGTGCTGGACGCGCTGCGCCGGGGCGAGCCCTACCAGCAGTGGCTCCTGATCTTCGACAACGCGGACCAGCCGGAGACGATCCGGGAGCTGATGCCACACGGCCAGGGCCATGTGCTGGTGACCTCGCGCAACCACCGCTGGCACAGCATGGTGGACACGGTCGAGGTCAATGTGTTCAGCCGGGTCGAGAGCCTGGAGTTCCTCGGCCGCCGGGTACCCGGCATAGGGGCCGAGGACGCCAGGCGGCTGGCCGAGGAGCTGGGTGACCTGCCGCTCGCACTGGAGCAGGCGGGCGCCCTGCAGGCGGAGACCGGAATGGCGGTCGACGAGTACCTCAGCCTGCTCGCCGATGCCGCGACCGAGGTGCTGCAGGAGAACCCGCCGTCGGACTACCCCGTCCCGGTGGCCGCGGCGTGGAGCCTGTCGATGGCCCGGCTGCGCGACCAGATGCCGTTCGCGTTGGAGATCCTGCGCCGGTGCGCGTTCTTCGGCGCGGAACCGATCTCCCGGGAACTGCTGGTGCTCGGCCGCTACGTGCTCGACCCGCCGCTGCGTGACCTGGTCGCCGACCCGATCATGATGAGCCGGGCCACCCGTGAGCTGGGCCGGTACGCGCTTGCCCGGATCGACAACCACCGGCGGACCCTTCAGGTGCACCGGCTCATTCAGCGCCTGATCCAGGACGAGCTGGACGACGAAGTCGCGGCGCGGATGCGCGACGAGGTGCACGCGATGCTCGCCGCGGCCACGCCCGACGACGCCGACGACGTCGAGCACTGGCCCGACTTCGAGCTGGTGTTGCCGCACGTCGGGCCGTCCGGGGCGATCGCCAGCCGCCGGCCGGACGTGCGCCGGCTGGTCAGCAACGTCGTCCGCTACCTCTACAACGTCGGTGACACCGAGGGCAGTCTCGTCCTCGCCGACGAGGCCCTGACGCAGTGGATCTCGGACGACGACGGCGTCGAGAACCGGGCCGTGCTGGAACTCAACCGCCGCAAGGCGGACGGCCTGTGGGCGCTCGGGCGCTACGAGGAGGCCTACGAGCTGCGGCGTACCACGCTCGACCTGATGCGCCGAGTGCTCGGGGAGGACGACGAGGAGACCCTGCGCATCACCAACGGGCATGGCGCGGACCTGCGCGCCCGAGGCGACTTCGCGGCCGCGCGGGCACTCGACGAGGACTCGCTGGCCCGGCATCTGCGGGTCTTCGGCGACGACCACCCGGAGACGTTCACGGCCGCGAACAACCTCGCCGTGGACCTGGAGCTGACCAGCGACTACCGGGCGGCCTACGACGCGGACGAGAAGACCAGGCAGGACTGGCTCAACCTCTACGGCCGTGACGACAACATCCGCGTCATCTTCTCCATGAACGCGGTGGCCAGGGATCTTCGCCAGCTCGGCCTCTACCACCAGGCCCGGGAGCGCGCCGAGCAGGCCTACCTGCTGTTCCAGGACGTCGTCGCTCGCAACGTGCTGCGCGAGAACCACGCCTGGGTCCTCCTGCAGGCGAAGGACCTCTCGGTAGCCCGGCGGATGGCGGGCGACTTCCCGGCGGCGCTGGAGCTGGCCCGGGACGTGTACGAGCGCTACGTCCGCGACTTCACGGCGAACCATCCGGACACCCTCGCGGCGGCGATCAACCTAGGTAACGCCCTGCGCCGGACCGGGGACCTCGACGGCGCGGCGACGCTGATCGAGCAGACGGTGAAGGGCTACCGGCAGGCACTGGGCGAGGGCCACCCTTTCACCCACGCGAGCATCCTGAACCTGGCGATCATCCAGCGGCAGCGGGCGAGTGAGACGGGTGACCGCGGCCGGGTCGAGGCGGCCCGGGCCCAGCTCCAGACCGCGCTGGAGAACCTGACCGCGGCGGTCGGCCCCGACCACCACTACACGCTGACCTGCGCCTCCAGCCTCGCCACGGCGCACGCGGACCTCGGCGAGGCAGACAAGGCGCGTGCGATCGGCGAGCGGGTGCTGCCGCGGCTGCGGTCCATCCTGGGAGAGGACCACCCACACACCCTGATGTGCGCGGCCAACCTCGCCCTCGACCTGCGCGCGCAGGGGCACGACGACGACGCCGATGAGCTGCGTGCGGATACCCTGCGCCGCTACCGCCGGGTGCTGCGTGACGGCCATCCGGATGTCCTGGAGGTGATGGAGGGCCTGCGCGTCGACTTCGTGTTCGAACCGTCGCCGCTGTGACGGGCGTCTGCCGTCGCGGCCGGCCGCGCGGCGGCTGAGTCGGTGGCCGCGCCCGCCAGCCAGTCGGCGAGCACATCGGCCCCGGGCGCGGCGCCCTCGGCGTTCAGGCGCGTGTACAGGGCCAGCGCGACCTCGGGCCGGCGGACCAACGGATCCTCGTCGCCGCGCGTCGCGCGGCGGGCCAGCGCGAGCCCGGCCCACAGCTCGATCCGGTCGGGCCTCTCGACGATCAGCTCCTGGTAACGCCGGGCCGCGGCGGCCCCCTGCCCCGTCAGCAGCAACAGGTCCGCGGGCGACGCGGCCGGGACCGCGACGCCGAGCCCCCCCGGCGCCCCAGCCAGCTCGTCGAACCGTGCCGGCTCGCGCAGCCGCAGGTAGGTCAGGCTGAGCCTGCCGTGCGAGGCGAACCGCGGAGCGCTGGGGGCGAGGTCGTCCGGCGCGCTCGGCCCCGCGACGGCCCGGCTGCTGCCTGCGGCCGGGTCGGTACCTGAGCCGACGGCGCTCGGCGGCAGCGGCGGGCAGGCGCGGCGGGCGTGCCAGGCCTCGCTGAGCACGTCGACCAGCGAGGCCCGCGGGCGGATGTTGCGCAGCCGCCAGGTGATCCGATGGTCGGCCGTGGCCAGATCGGCCAGTCTCGCGACCTCCGCCGGCACCCCGCTCCCGGTAACTCCGTCTTCTGACTCTCCGTCTTCTGGCCCCGGGTCCCGGCGGATCGCCGCGAGCCCGTCGCCCATGCCGGCGACGAACTGCTCGCCCAGACCAGTCAGCGTGCCCGAGTTCGCCAACGTGTCCAGCACCCCGGCGAGCTCGACGCTCCAGCGCGCGTACTCGAACTGGGCCAGCCGCCTGCCGGCGCCGTCCGCCTCCCGCTTGTGGTCATTCCAGAAGCCGGTCAGCGCCAGGAACGCGAACGCGCCCTGCGTGAGCCCCGGGACCGGCCGGGGGTCGCGGCGCCAGGGCGAGTAGTGGACCGCCCGTCGATCCGGCTCGAACAGCGGTACCAGGTCGAGCAGTGCCGACAGCCGGCTGTGGGCGAGCTCGTGGACGAGGGAGGCGGCCAGCGCCAGTCCGCTGTGTGGGAGGGTGAGCGCCACCGCACCGAACGCGTCCGCGCAGGAGGCGCTCAGTTCTTCCGCGTCACCCGGGGAACGCAGCGGGATGAACGTCGCAAGGGCGGACGCGACCGCCTCGGAGCGATCCGGATGGTGGCGCACCAGCAGGGCCCAGGCCTCGTCCAGCCGGCGAGCCCAGACCGCCAGCTCGTCGTCGCCGAGCCGGGGCGTCGGTGGGACGTGATGGAACGCGCGCAGGGGGTCGAGGTCATCGAGGTCCACGGTCAGCCGCCGGCCGTCGACCTCGCTGACGAGCACCCGCAGGGGCAGCCAGACGGGGCCCGCCGCGCCGCCGCCTTCGGACGCGCCGCGGGTCTCGCGCCGCGCCAGGTGGGACGCGCGGTGGACGACCCGCACGCCGGCGTGCGCGGGGGCACCGCCCGTCGAGACGCCGGTAGCGGCGTCGAGCCGGAGCTCGAACCGGGCCAGCAGGTGGGGCGCCTCCTCGTGCGACAGCACGGACAGCGAGACCAGCCATGGGCTGGCGGATGGCCCGTCCGGAAGCGGCCGCCTACGCCCTCGCTCGTCGCGCGCCCCGGCGGACGAGCGTGCGCCGCCGAGGACGTCGACCCGGATGCGCACCCAGTCAGACGCCGCCGGTATCGTCGCCCGCCCCAGCGTCGGGAACATCAGCCCGCCGTCCAGGGTGTGCGCGACGACGTCACACGCCCGGCCGGCGAGCATCGCGGCGGTCGCGGACAGCGTGCCGAAACAGCCGACCTGGGCGGCCAGCGCCTCATCGTCCAGGTCAGTCAGGCCGTCCCGACCAGCGAGGAGCCACTGCCCGTCCCGCGAATCCGCCGCCGCGCCGTGCCCGTAAAGCGACCGCAGGCAGCGCATGCCCCAGATCCCGATCTGCGGGTGCAGCAGCAGCCGGTCGACAACTGCCCGATGCGAGCGATGCGTCCCGCGTAGCAGAGCCAGCGAGTCGTCGATCTCGGCCAGCTTGGCGAGGTCTGGGCGGCGTTCGGCAACCGCGCCGGCGAGCGCCTGGACCAGCAGCATGCGCCGGCTTAGCTGGCCCGCCCGCAGGACGGCGAGATCGCCCCGCCCGGACGCGATCGCGTTGAACTCGTCTGAGGTGAGGCGGTGGTGGGTGAGGTTCAGGTGGTTCGCCTGCTCGGTGGGCGGCCTGGATGGTTGGTCCGGCACATTCGGCATGGTTGCGGCCGGTGCCTGGTGTCTGGTCAGCATGGGCGCGCCCCCCGCAGCCTGGTGAGGTCCGCGCGTAGACGTGCCTCGATGTGCCGAACCAGCTGGAGAAGGTCCGGGCAGTAGACGGACGGGTTCAGGAAGCCCGAGCCCGCCCGATAGCGATGTGGGTAGTAGCCGCCGCCGCAGACCCGGCTCGCCGGACACTCGAGGCAGCTTTCGCAGAGCGCGGCCCGGCCGATCTGGCGCGCGACGATGGCGGGCGCCGCGAGCACGTCGTCCAGAGTGTTCGCGAATACGTCCAGGCCGGTGGCCGCGGCCCCGTCGTAGGCGGACTTCAGGGTGTCGACCTGCTCCAGGGAGCCGTCGGTCTCGACCACTACCAGCCCGATGGGGGAAAGTCCCACGGCCTCCGAACGGCTGGCGCCGCCGAGGACGAGCTGGATCAGCTCCGAAAAGAGCCGGATGCTGGTTTCCTGCCGGGGCGCGGAATACCACCGGTCGAACAGTGGCATCAACCATTCCGCATAAGGAGTGCTCGTGTCGGGCCGCCGTGCGGGCGGCGGAGTGGTCCAGTTTCCGTGCGGCAGGATGACATCGAGGGTGGGCGGTGCCCAGGCGAGGGCCTCGTCGTAGAAGGCCAGCGGGTCGCTGTCAACGTCGATGACCGCGAGGATGCCGGAGAAAATCCGGCGATAGGGTGCCGAGGCGAGCTGCTCCAGGGCGCGGCTGACCTGCGCGTGGCTGCCGCGCCCGTCCGCGAACCGCCGGTGGCGATCATGAGACCGGGCCGGGCCGTCCAGACTGACGCAGACGGCGATGTCGCGGTCGGCCAGCAGCTCCAGAAGTTCGGGTCGCAGCGCGACGCCGTTGGTCTGGGTGACGATCCGCAGCCTCGCGTGCGGATCGATCCGGTCGTGCAACTCGTCGGCCAGCCAGCCGAGGAACTCCGCGCCGGCCAGCAGGGGCTCGCCGCCGTGGAGCACGACCTCGACCTGGTCAAGGTCATGGTCCGAGATGTGCTCGACGATCCGGCGGATCGTCTGGTCGGCCGTGCGGCGGCTCATCCGGGCTGGCTGGCGCTGCCAGCCGGTGTCGGGCGCCGCGTAGACGTAGCAGTAGTCGCAGGCCAGGTTGCAGCGGCTGTGGATCTTCAGGATGAACTGGCGGAAGGGTCGGGGCCGCCAGCCGCTGTCGCGCAGCGCGCGCACGTCGAGGAGCCCGTTCGGCCATTCCCCCATCGTCGTGGGTGAGGCATCGTCGGGCGTCGTCGCGGTGAACGGCATGGGCTGCACGGCCGGCGGCGGTTGCGGTGATCGACGATGATCGGCGGCGTGGCTCCGGACCGTGTCAGATGCTCGACTGGAAGCCGGCCAGCGTCTCCTCTGGATGACTCCCGTCGCGCAGCAGGCGCCGCAGGGACTCGGTCAGAACGTCGGCCTCGAGGCCTTCCAGGTCGGCCAGGTCGAGCCGCAGGAGATCCACCATCGTGGTCTCCACCCCGGCGTCGTTTCCCGTCCCCGCGGATGCCGTTTCCATCGGCGATCTCCTTCAGCCCTCGGGCGCCGACTGCCGCGGTTCCCGGCCCCGACCCGTGCGAGTGGCAGCGGTCACCTCGATGACCGTCGTCGACCAGGTCCTGACCGGATGACCTGGTTGTGGCACCTCGCCCGTCTCGGATGCGCTTCCCCCATGCCGGAACGCCGACGGTGGTAAGTCACCGCGGTGGCCCGGTTCGAACACCCCGCTCCTACTGGAGCGGTTCCGCCGTCTAGAGGGCACACGGCCTTCCAGCCAGCCGGGGCTCAGCTTAGCCCAGCCTGTCGGGTTGGACAGTGGCGCGGCGGGCGGACCTCTCGCGATTTCGCGGCCAGCCCGGCTGGCCAGCGTTAGTCGTGCTCGTTTGCGTCCCGTTCGCGCGTGTCCAGGCGCGGCACGCTCCATCCGGCCACGTCCGGCGCCGGTGTGATGAGTGCGACGAATAGCCTGATTGGCATATCGGAGTCTTTCGCGGCACCCGGCGGACCCGCGAAAGCAGGTCGGGCGTGCTGCTCCCGGCGGCCGTCGAGCCCGTGCCCAAGCCGCGGCCCGCGGGCGCTGCCCGCGGGCCGGCCAGACGCTGCCCCGGACGCAGCCGAGGCGGCATCCGACCGCTCCCGAACTCCTCGAGGGTCGGGGCCGCTCAGCCCAGCGACAGGCTGATGGTCTTGGTCTGGGCGTAGTCGTGCAGGGCCTCCAGGCCCTTCTCCCGGCCGTACCCGCTGTTCTTGTAGCCGCCGAACGGGGTCTCGTTGTTCAGCGGGCCGCCGTTGACGGCGATCTGGCCGGCGTCGATCCGCTCCGCCACCCGCAGCCCACGCGCCACGTCACCGCTCCAGACGCTGCCGACCAGGCCGTAGTCGGTGTCGTTGGCGACGGCCAGCGCCTCGTCCTCGCCGGCGAAGCGCCGGGTCACCAGCACTGGTCCGAAGACCTCCTCGCGGGCGAGCCGGTGGGTAGCCGGTACGTCCGCGTAGACGGTCGGGCGGATGTACTGGCCGACGGCGCCCGGGCCCTCAGTGAACGCGTCACCGCCGGTCAGGGGGGTGAGGCCCTCGCGCCGCGCGTCCTCGAACGCGGCGAGCACCTTCTGGAACTGGGCCTCCGTGATGATCGGGCCGAAGTCGACGCCGGGTCGCAGGCGCTCCAGGCGCTCGACGACCTTCGCGACCATCTCGTCATGGACCGAGTCCTCGACGATCAGCCGGGTGGTGGCCGAGCACACCTGGCCGGAGTTCGTCTGGATGGCCGCGGCGGCCGCCGCCGCGGCCCGGTCGAGATCCGCGTCGGCGAAGACGACCACCGGGGACTTCCCGCCGAGCTCAAGGGTCAGCGGGATCAGCCGGTCTCCGGCCGTCTTCGCCAGGTGGCGCCCGGTCGGGACCGAGCCGGTGAACGCCACCTTGCGGACCGCCGGGTGGGCCGCGAGCGGGGTGCCCACGTCGGGACCCGTGCCGGTGACGACGTTGAGCAGGCCGTCCGGCAGCCCGGCGCCGGTGGCGAGGCTCGCGAGCAGGATGGTCGAGGTCGAGGTGAACTCGCTCGGCTTGGCGACGAGCGCGTTGCCCACCGCCAGCGCGGGGGCGATCGCGCGGGCTGCCTGGTTGAGCGGCAGGTTCCACGGCGTGATCACGCCGATGACACCGTAGGGCTCCAGGCGGGTGTACGCGTGGGCGCCGGCGCCGAGGTCGATCGTCCGCCCGTGCACGGCGCGGATCACCCCGGCGTAGTACCGGAAGTAGTCGATCGACAGGCCGATCTCGAACGCGATCTGGCCGGGAACCTTGCCGGTGGACGTCCACTCGAGGTCCGCCAGCTGGTCGGTGGCCGCGGCGATCGCGTCGGCCACGGCGTGCAGGACGTCGGACCGTTCGCGGGCGGGGCGCGCGGCCCAGGCCGGCCAGGCGGCCGCCGCCGCCGTCACGGCCAGGTCGACGTCCGCGGCCGTGCCCGCCGCGATCGTGTCGCCCTGCCCGCGGGTGGCCGGGTTGCGGGTGGTGAGGTAGCCACCGCCCGCGGGCCGCCGCGCCCGTCCGTTGATCCAGTGCTCGTGTCGCCGGGGACCCGGCCCGGCCGTCGCCCCGGCGGCGACGTCATGGGTCTCGGTGATGCTCATGGTCGGTCATCGCCCCTTCCACACCGGCGGGCGGCGCTCGGTGAAGGCGCGGGCTCCCTCCTGGGCGTCCTCGCTCGCGAACACCGTATCCGTCTCCGCCCTTCGGGCCAGCGTCGCTCCCGCATCATCTTCTTCGTGATCGCGACGCCGAGCGGGCCGTTCGCGGCCATCCGAGTCGCCAGGGCGCGGGCGGCCGGCAGCGGCGTGCTGATGCTGTCCCGGTAGAACCAGCGCAGCCCGTGGAAGTCCGCGCCGGAGCCGAACTTCCCGCGCCAGCAGCCACACGTCCTTGTCCTGGCCGGCAGCGGTGCCGCGATCCAACCCGGAGCAGGCGTCAACACCTATCCTCCGGGTCTTCCCCACGCACCGCCACTGTCCCTCCGAACCCAAACCCCGACGACCGGGTTACCGCCGACCAGCCGTCGTGGACGATGGCAATCTGCGTCGGCCCGGTCGCCGTCGAGCACGTGACGGTCGGTCCCGTCCAGGATCCAGGCGCCGTCGCCGCAGCCACGAAGGCCCTCCTACCGGCATTCCGAGCGGACTCGCGAGAGAATATCATTCTCTCAGTGGGGAAGAATCCTCTCGCGACATGCGTGGGGCGATGGGCGGAGAACGGAGCGGCTGTAGACGGCCGGGAGTACGTTCTACGCATGGCGCAGGATCAGGAGCTTGCCGTGAGCACGCTGAGCGAAGAGCCAGCCTGGAAGCAGCGTGCCGTCGAGCGCTCCACCAAGGCCGCGCGGCTGCGTGCCGAGCGCAAGGTCCAGCAGTTCCTGGAGGCAGCCCAGGACATCATCACCGAGAAGGGGTCGACCGACTTCACAGTGCAAGAAGTCGTCGACCGCTCGCGCCAGTCGCTGCGCAGCTTCTACCAGCACTTCGGCGGCAAGCACGAGCTGCTCCTGGCGTTGTTCGAGAACGCGCTGCGCCAGTCCGCCGACGAGATCCGCGCCGCCGCCACCGCCGAGCTCGACCCGCTGGCCGGGCTCGAGGTCGCGGTGCGCATGCTGTTTGACAGCTCGCTGCCGGACCCGTCGACCCGGCATCCGCTGTTCACGGACTTCGCCACCCAGTTGCTGATGAGCTACCCGGCGGAGGTGCGTTCCGCGCACGAGCCGATGCTGAGCCTCTTCGCCGAGCTGATGGGCCGCGTCGACGAGGCCGGGTCGCTGCGCAGGGAGCTGCGGCCCCGGCGCGCGGCCGCGATGGTCATGCAGTCAGTGATGTTCCTGGCGCAGTCGGCCGCTGTCGCGGCCGAGGAGGAAGGCTCGCACCCCCTGACCGGTGACGAGGTGTGGGAGTTCTGCGCGGCGGGGTTCGTTCGCCGCTCGGACGGCTGACCGGCGAATCCGCGGGCCGGCCCCGGGCGTCACGACGTCGGGAATGCCGCGGGCCGGCCCCCAAGGTGTCATGACGTTGACGGTGAGGGCCTGGTGCCCCGCGGCGCACAGGGCGCCCGCCCGATGTCGGGCGCCCTGTGGCCGGCCGGTGATCCGACCTTCGCGGGAGAAGCCGGGCGGCCAGCGCTCCCCACGGCGGTCGGCGTGACCGAGCGTGCGTAACGGGCTCGCCGGCCCTGCCGAGCGGCTACTGATTCGCGGCGGCGACCTGTGCCGGGCTGATCGTGTTGCCGCAGACCGGCCGGCCGTTGTTCTGGGGTTCGAACTGCGAGCCGGTCAGACTGACCTTGACGAAGTAGGTGCAGGTTGTCGTCTGCTTGTAGTTCCCCGAAAGATCGTTTGGTCGGACACCGACATTCCGGCGCCGTCGTTTTCCATCGCCCCATGTGGCCAGCCGACGCCGGCCTGAACCACTAGTTGGGGACTCGGCGCCGCGGAGCTGACGCCTGTCGTGGTGGTGGCGCCTGCATCACAGGGGCGCCGGCTCGGGTGGTGGTGCGGTGGGTCAGGGGCCGTCCGAGGCCGGGCTGCCGGCGACCGCGCGCAGGCAGAAGCGGGTGACCCGGTCCAGCTCCGCCTCGGTCGGGTCACTGCGCCGCCACAGGAAGTCGAACAGCGTGCCGAGCGTCGCGTGCGCGGCCAGACGGGAGTCCATCTCGGGGTTGTCGCTGCCGAGCGCGGTGAACGGAGCGTGCAGCAGCGTCGCGAGCCGGCTGGCGGCCGGGTGCCGGCCCGCGTCGACGCCCCCGCTGCTGGCGCCGTTCCACATCACGGCCAGCGTGGACTCCGCGACGTCGCCTCGGGCCTGCGCGAGCACGACTTCGACCCAGCGGCGGACCTGGCCCTCCGGCGTCGGCTCCTTGGTCATCTGGTGGGCCGCGTAGCTGAAGAGCCGCTCGCTGCCTTCCTCGATCAGGGCCGCCACGAGCGAGTCCTTGGACGGGAAGTGACGGTAGAACGCGTCGTTGGACAGCCCCGCCTCGGCGACGATGTCTGCGACCCGGGGCCGTGACGAGGTGCCGTTGCGGATTGCGACGGCGAGGCCCGCGTCGAGGAGCCGGCGGACCTCGTTGGTGGAGCCCGCCGTGCGGGCCGCCAGGGTACGCGCGGCGGTGCGGGCGGCGACGTCGCCCGCTTCCGGCGGCGCCGGGATGTGCGGGCTGGACGGCACGTCCGGCGGCGCGGGGAGGTGCGGCGCCGGCGTGGCCTGTCGGCCGCGGGCGGCCGAGCCTCCTGGCGCGCCGGGAAGCAGTCGATCTGCGTTCTGGGTCATCAGAATTGGATTCTGGCACTCGAGGCGGGTGAAACACCCCGATCCCGTGTCAATCGGTCGAACGCGGCCCCTGCCGAGTCCGACCTCGCCCAGGCCGGCCAGCCGGGACGGCTTGCCGGCACTGGTGGCGCGCGGGGCAGCGACGCCGGACCATCGACGGTGAGAAGGGCGGCCCTGACCGTCGGCCTCGCGCCGCTGCGTCCCGCCCTGGACCCGTCGAGCGCCGGTTGCCGATGTACGTCTATTAATGACATACTTCTGCCGCGAAAATGGTGGCGGCGCTCCGCCGGCGGCGGGGATGGAGGGATGGATTGGGAGCAGGCTTAATGATCAGGGCGGACCGGGAGATCTACTACGACCCGTAGGACGTGATGATCGACTCGGACCCGTATCCGGTCTGGAAGCGCATGCCGCGTCGTGCTCGACGAGATGCTTCGGCGGTGGACGGACTGGGAGATCGACTACGATAACGCGGTCTCGACCACTCGTCGACGACCCGCGGCTGGCTGAAGCTTCCGATCCGCCTGCTGTAAGAGGCCGCTGGCCCCGGGTTGCCGTCCGTGGATGTGCCCACGGCCCGGGGCAGGTTCCCGCGGCGGTGTCCGCAACCTCCCGACAGACCTCCGACGCGACGCCGCCAGCGGCGACGCGGCACACCCCGACCCGACCGACGCGAGCTAGGGGACCTCGATGCGCTTCATCCTGTTCTACCCGGAGACCAGCGGCACCGAGCGCGACATGCTCGACGCGGGCCCCCTCGACGAGGTCGCTGCGGCGGCCGAGAAGGCCGGATTCGATGCGATCGCGCTCACCGAGCACCCGATACCCGGTGCCGCCTGGCTGGAGACGGGTGGCCACCAGAGCCTCGACCCGTTCGTGGGGCTCGCCTTCGCCGCGGCGGCCACGACCAGGCTGCGCCTGATGACGAACCTCTCGGTGGCTCCCTACCGCAACCCGTTCCTGCTCGCGAAGGCCGCCGCGACGGTCGACAAGCTGTCCGGCGGGCGGCTCATCCTCGGCCTTGGCGCCGGCTACCAGAAGTCGGAGTTCTTCGCGCTGGGCGTCGACGCCGCCGAGCGCGGCGCGCTGTTCGAGGAGGCGCTCGACGTGCTGCCGCTGCACTGGAAGGGTGAGCCGTTCAGCTACCAGGGCCGGCACTTCAACGCCCGCAACGTCATTGCCCGGCCGAAGCCGGTGCAGGACCCGATCCCGATCTGGATCGGCGGTAACACCCCGGCGGCCCGGCGCCGGGCCGCGCAAAAGGGCCAGGGCTGGTTGCCCATGATGGCGCCGCCGTCGGTCGCCGCCACCGCCCAGACGACGGCGATCAACTCCCTCGACGAACTCGCCGGGCTCATCCAGACCGTGAAGGACGCCGCGGCCGCGGCCGGGCGCACCGACCCGCTCGACTTCACGTGTTCGTACAGCGACCCGGCGATCAGTACGCCGACCGTCGACCCGGACCGCCACCGCGAGCAGTTCGCTGAGCTGGAGAAGGTCGGCGCGACCTGGTGCGTCATCTCGTGCCACTCGCAGTCCTGGGAGGCGACGCAGGAGTTCATCGAGGCCTTCGGCGAGACCTACCTGTCCTAACCGAGGCTAAACGCGGTCATCATTCCCGGGTTCTGAGCGCCAGATCCAGAAATCAGCGCGGGCCGCGACGGAAGATCCCGCCGCGGCCCACGCTCGCGACCTGGGGTGACTGGGGAGAGGGTGCGTCGGATCGCCAGACGCCTGCGTGTGAGTGCCCGGTCGGCGGCCGAGCACCTCTATAACCTCACCTTGATAAACGAGACCACTTGGGACGAGATCCTCCGGGGTCTCGCCGCGATCCCGGACCAGCAGACCTAGCGCCGGCCCCGCCATATTCCCCGGCTCGGATTGCGCCGGCTGGACCGGCGAACCCGGTGGCAGGCCGACGGCGTGTTCTCCGACGACATCGCAGACGTTGGTGACCCGGTGGCGGGCTGTGCGTCGGAAGCGGGGCGGATGGACACGCGGCTCGCGGTGGCGGCCGAGTGAAATCACTCTGGCCGGCCCGGTCGCGGGGCCCGCATGAGCCTACAGCGTGGGGGTGATGCCCCAGGTGCCTTCGAAGCTCTCGCCTGGCTCGAGGATGCGCAGGCCGTGGCCGCTGTTGAAGGCGTCGGCCGGGCAGGTCTGCGGCTCGACGGCGATGCTGCGGCGGCGTTCGTCCTCGCTGAGGGTGTCGCCGGTAAAGACCTGGATGTACTCCCAGGCGGCGTCCATCCAGACGGTCACCGAGCCCCCGCCGCCGTCGATCAGGACCCGGGCCATGCCGTCGGCGTCGCGGCGCAGGCCGGTGAAGCAGTGGTCGATCGCGAGCGGGCCGACCGGGCGGGCGGCGCGGAAGTCGAATGGCCCGTCGGCGACCTCGATGTCCCCGATCGGGATCAGCGCCTCGTTGACCAGCAGCCGCAGGTCGGCCGGGACGGTGAGCTGGGCGTCGTCGGCCCGCGCCGGCGAACCGTCCGGCCCGGGGGCGTACAGGTAGGGGTGCGCGCCCATGCCGACCGGTGCGGGGACAGCGCCGAGGTTCTTCGCCGTCATCGTGACCACCAGGCCGGCGTCGCCGAGTACGTAGGACGCGCGGAACGCGACCGTGAACGGGTAGCCGCTCTGCGCGCGCACGACGTAGGACGCGCTCGCCGCCGCCGGGCCGATCCGGACCAGCTGCCAGGCCGACCAGCGGCCCAGCCCGTGGATGGCGTTGCCGGTCTTCGCCTCGCTGATGGCCAGTTGCTGGGTCGTGCCGGCCCAGCGGTACCGGCCGCCGGCGACCCGGTTCGGCCAGGGCACGAGGAGCTGGCCGCGGCCGTGGCTGGCCATGGCGTCGGCGGGATAGCCGTCGAGCACCGCCACGTCGCCCACCCGGTAGTCGCGCGGCCCTCCGCCGACCTCGACGATCGTGACGGACGCGTCCCCGTGGACGAGCTCCAGCTGCCGGCCCGACGGCGCGATCGGCTCCACTGGGCCAGTATCGCCAGATCGTCCGCGGCCGTCCGCCGGCGGTCCCCGATCAGGGGTTATGTCGCGTTATCCGACCGGCCCGGTCGGGGAGTCGGCCCGCGCCCGCTGGGCCCCGCGCGCGGACCGAGGCCCGCGAGCGGGGCATGCCGGGCTCGCTCAGCGGCCGACCCAGTTCGGCTTGCGCCTCTGGGCGAACGCGGTCGCGCCGCCTCCTCGAAGGCGTAGCCGAGCCCGGTCATGGTCGCGCCGTCGAGTGAGTTGCCGGCCTGCGGGCGGTTGATCGTGACGACGGTGACCGGGCCGCGCCGTTCGACGTCGACGGACATGGGCAACTCCTTCGCGGGGCGCCGCGTGCCGGTCGGACCCCGCGGCGGGATCGCGGTGGGCCGGCACGGCGCGGCGCACGGGTGAACTGGGGTGGCCCGCCATCGCGGCCGCGGCACGAGGCCTCGGGTGCTTCGGGGGAAGGCCTCCGAAGGCCGCGGGCGCCGTAGAATCACATTCTTCGTGTAGTGGAAAAGCGTTGCCGCCAGTCTGTGATCCACTCTCGACTGCTCGGTCGATCCACACGGCGTCACGGTGGTGCGGGCACTGTCGAATGCTGGCCAAAATGAAATGCGATTCTAAGTCGAGGGGTGGTTCGCGGACCGGGGCCGGCGGAGCCGTTCGAAACCTGTGCCGGATGGCCGCCCGGGCTGATGGCCTTTCCGCTCCCGGCTGGGGCCGCCTGCACCCGGCCTTGGCCGTAGAACGGAAATCTCCGTATCGCGGGCGTGTTCGGCGCCGGCGACGGCGGACCTGTGCCGATCCAGGCGAACGCTTGCGCGGGCCGGTCCGGAGGTGCAAGCGTCTAATCACCGACTGCCCTGAGCTGGGCACAGTCCCCGCCTCGCGTCCGGCGGCGCTCGCGCGGGACGCTCGTTCGGTTTTCTAGTGATCCTTAAGGAGCGGGAGTACGGATGACGATCGCAATGCTGCTGGACATGGCCCGCGGCGCCTACGGCGAGCGCATCGCCCTCGGCCCGCGCTCCGGCGGCGGGCTCTCGTATGAGGAGGTCGGCGCCCGGGTGGCCGCCGCCGCTGCCGCGATCAGGGAATCCGGCGCCGAGCGGGTCGTGTTCGTGGGCGTGAACGGTCCCGCGTTCCCGGTCTTGCTGTTCGCCTCCGCCTCGGCCGGAGTGCCGGTCGCCCCGCTGAACTACCGGCTGTCAGCCGAGCAGCTGCGCGCTCAGATCGGCCAGCTCGGCCGCGCGCTCGTCGTCGCCGACACGGCCTACCTCGGCACGGTCAGCGGAGTCGAGGGCGCGGCGGGCGTCGTCAGCACCGAGGACTGGTTCGCGGCGACGGCGACGCCGCCCGAGGGCGCCGACCCGTTCGCGGACCTCGACCCGCCGGACGTCGACCCGGACGCGATCGCCATCCTGCTGTTCACCAGCGGCACCACGTCCGCGCCCAAGCGCGTCATCCTGCGCCACTCCAACCTGGTCTCCTACGTCCTCGGGACGGTCGACTTCGCCTCGGCGGAGGAGGACGACGCGATCCTGGTGAGCGTCCCGCCGTACCACGTCGCCGGCATCGGCACGGTACTGACGAACTTCTACTCCGGCCGGCGGATCTGCTACCTGCCGAACTTCGAGGCGCAGGCCTGGCTCGACACGGTCCGCGCCGAGCAGATCACCAACGTGATGCTGGTGCCGACGATGCTGGTCCGCATCGTCGAGGTCCTCGACGGCAAGCCAGCCGAGACGCCGCACCTGCGCTCCATCGCCTACGGTGGTGCCCGGATGCCCGGCAAGGTGCTGGAGGCCGCGCTCGGCGCGTTCGCGGAGACCGGTTTCGTCAACGCCTACGGGCTGACCGAGACCTCCTCGACGATCGCCGTCCTCGGCCCCGACGACCACCGCGAGGCGTTCGCGAGCGACGACCCGGCGGTGCGGGCCCGGTTGGGTTCGGCGGGCCGCCCGGTGCCGGGCGTCGAGTTCCAGATTCGCGACGAGGCCGGCAACCCGGTCGGCGTCGGCGAGCCCGGCCTGCTGTGGGTGCGCGGCGAACAGGTCTCCGGCGAGTACGAGGGGCTCGGTTCGGTGCTCGACGCCGATGGCTGGTTCCCGACCAAGGACGGCGCCTACGTCGACGCCGACGGCTACGTCTTCATCACCGGCCGCAGCGACGACACCATCATTCGCGGCGGCGAGAACATCGCCCCGGCGGAGATCGAGGACGTCCTGGGCCGGCACGACAGGCTGCGGGACGTGGCCGTCTTCGGCGCGCCCGACGAGATGTGGGGCCAGAAGATCGTCGCCGCGGTCGTCCTGCAGGACGGCGAGACCGCGACCGTCGAGGAGCTGCGCGACTACGTCCGCGGCAAGCTGCGCGGCTCGCGCACCCCGGACGAGGTCGTCTTCGTCGACGAGCTGCCCTACACGCCGACCGGCAAGCTGCTGCGCAACCAGGTCGCCCAGCTGGTGGCCGACCAGGCGGAGTCCGTCGGGTCCTGACACCCCGCCGGTGCCCCGGCGCGTCGTGATCGTCGCGATCCCCGGTGACTTCCCGGCGTGGCTCAAGATCGAGCACGGCACCTGCGGGCTGCTGTTGCTCCTTGTTGTCCTGCTCGTGCACGCGCCACCTGCGCGGCGTCTTCGCCTGGCTCCCCGAATAGCCTGATGTCGCCGAACGGCTTGGCGCGGGCGAACCGCGGCGTGACACCGGCCGGCGGGAGGCTGTCCGGCGGGAGGCTGTCCGGCGGGCGACTGTCCCGTCGGCGACGAGTCGACCGCCGGCCGGCCAGCAGCCTCGACACTTGGACCAGACAGCAGCTCACGGCCGGCCCCGGGCTCGCGGGCGGCGGCGCTGCGCGGCAGTCGGCGACACCTCCAGCACCGCGGACAGCCTCGAGCGCCCCGACTCTCGCGATGGCTCGGCGACAAGAAAGGCGAAGGTTCGATGAGGACGCGGCTCGACCTCCAGCCGCACGCCCCGGCTGCCTTCCGGGCCGTGCTGGCGCTCGTCACCAGCAACTTCGTGGTGAGCGTGGGGACGCTGCTGGCGGTCGTCCTGGCCCGGTATCACGCCGTGATGGTCGACCTCGCGGTCAGCGGTCGGGTCGTCGGGGGAGTCATGTCGTCGACCTTCGCCGGCCGCGCGGCCTGGGGCATCCGGCAGGCGCTGCGCAGGCTGCGGGTGGTCGCCGCGATCATGACCGTCACGGCCGTGCCGCCGCTGCTCATGCCCGGCCTGCCGGGCTGGCTCAGGCTGGAACAGGCGACGTGCGGCCTGCTGATGCTCGGCGTCTTCCTCCTGGTCGGTGGCCGCCACCTACGGCCGGCCTATGCCGATGCCCGCCACCCGCGGCCCGCCGTCGCCCGGACGATCCCTGGTCCCCGATCAGCGCCTGGCGCTCGGCTGGCACCCGGCGACCCGGCCGATCCGGAGGGGTCCGATGACGCCGACCACCTCGCTCGCGCCCTGGCCTGACGCGCCGGCCGACTTCGCGGCCCCGCCGAACGCCGGCCCGACGGAGGGGCCCGGACAACAAGACCTCCGCTCGCCGCCTCCTCTGTTCAGGCGGCTGGATCTGCCGGGCGAGTCGCGACGGCGGCGCAGAAGTCGATGAGATGGCGGCACTCGTCCTCGTCGGGAACCGTCCCGGCGCCGACGTGCCGGGCGAGCGTGCCGATCACCGCGTGCTGGACGACCCGGGCGTCGAGGTCGGGCCGCCGCCGGCCGGCCGCGCTGAACGGCGCGATCAGCAGCTCGCCGAGCTGGTCGTCGAGCTGGGCCCGGCCCGCGAGGCTCCTGGTGACCGGCAGCCGGCTGAGCGCGACATCGGGACGGGTTCCGTCCGGCCGGGTCAGGGGGGAGAGCAGGCCTTCGACCCAGGCGGCGACCTGGCCGGTCGGCTCCGTCTGCTTGGACATCTGATGGTGCAGATAGGACCGGGTGCGGACCACCCCGCGCTCCATCACGGCGTGCAGCAGCTCGTTCTTGCCCGCGAAGTAGCGGTAGAAGGTCTGGTTGGAGGTGCCCGCCTCGGCGACGATGTCGGCGACCCTCGGCTCGGCCGGCGCCGTCCGCTCGACGACCCGCATCGCGGCGTCCAGGATCTGCTCGATCTCGTCGAGCGCCTCCTGCTGCGCACGGCCCAGGGCTCGGTCCACGGCGGCTCGCACGGAGCCTGGCATCTGCTCCCAGTCCATCCCGGGAGTGCTCCGCGTTGCCTGCGCGCTTTCCGCGCCGGTGGTAACCATATGAAGAATATAGTTCCGTCCTGGGCGAAATGTCATTCTGTGCCGCGCGGGGCGGTGAGGCTCGGTCTCTCGTCGCTCCCGGCCAGGACTGGCGGGTCGAGCTCCAGGCCGCCGCGCGGAATTGTTCGGTGAACGGGCGAGGCGCTGATTGGGTGCGGCGCCGCGCGGCGCTACTCGGGACCGTCGTCCGGTGTGCCCTCGTCGTCCGGGAGCGCGTCGGGACGGTGGACCGTCAGCCAGCCGTCGACGTCGGCCTTGCGCCAGATGCGCATGTGGTCGGCGAAACCGGCAGGAATCGGAAATGACGGGCGTCGAGTGAGCTGGTAGGCGCGCGTACGCGACACCTTGAGCCGCCTCATCAGGTAGCCGATGGTCACGAAGCGCTCCACGTAGCGGGACGCTAAATCTGACGGGTGAGACACTGTCCGCTACGGCAGTGCCAGGAGCGTCAGGAGATCCGATGGGAAACCAGAATCAGGGCGGAAACAAGGAACGTCTGGGCGACGTCGACGCGAATGCGCCGACGCAGCCGCAGGACACCCGCGGCCCGAGGCCGAGGCGCAATGGCCTCGCTCGTTACCTCGGCCCGCACAATCAGCGGACGCGGCCATCAAGCGCTCCGGAGCTACCAGTCGTGCCGGGGGCACCGACAGGACTGGCCGCGCCCGCGACGACCTGGG
>Ga0068863_100001491_pt1 | contig 23183 bp, 22 predicted proteins | sample KBSSwiS62_FD_66596 | JGI IMG/M metagenome (GOLD analysis project Ga0068863, IMG submission 66596) | Switchgrass rhizosphere microbial communities from Kellogg Biological Station, Michigan, USA - KBS Switchgrass S6-2 | ecosystem: Host-associated > Plants > Roots > Rhizosphere > Soil ... | reverse complement strand
GACGCCGCCTCGCTGCAGGACATCGCCGACCGTCTCGGGATGCTCAAGGGCAGCCTCTACTACTACATCCAGTCGAAGGAGGACCTGCTGTTCGAGGTGATCAGCACGGTCCACCGCGACGGGCTCGCCGTCATCCAGGCCAGGGCGGAGGTCCCGGGCGACCCGCTGCACCGGCTGGAGAACGTGATCGTGGGGCACGTCGAGCACACCTGCCGCAACCTCGTGCCGACCGCGGTGTTCCTCCACGAACTGTCGGCATTGCCGCCGGAGCGGCGGCAGGAGGTGCTCGGCAGTGAGCACGCCTACCAGGGTGTGTTCCGCGATCTCATCGAACTCGCGCAGAAGGAGGGCCTGGCGAGGGCCGATCTCGACCCGCGCCTGGCTGCGCTGACCGTGCTCGGCTCCACGAACTGGGTGTACCGGTGGTATCGGGCCGGCGGCGAGTTCACACCCGAGATGATCGGTGCGCAGATGGCCGAGATGGCGATCCGTGGGATCGCCACGCCGGAAGCGGTGGCCGCGCGCTACCCGTAGACCGAGGGAACTCAGATGGGTGCACTGGTGGGACGGACCGCACTCGTGACGGGCGGCTCGCGCGGCGTCGGGCGGGCGATCGCCGTCCGCCTGGCCGCCGGGGGCGCCGCGGTGGCAGTGAACTACCGGCGCGACGCCGACGCCGCGGAGGAGGTCGTCGCCGAGATCGAGAAGGCGGGCGGGCAGGCCCGGGCGTACCGCGCGTCCGTCGACGACGCGGTCGCGGTGGGCGAGATGATCGCCGCTGTCCGCGCCGACCTCGGCCCGGTCGACCTGCTCGTCAGCAACGCGGGCACGGCAAGCCGGGGCACCGCGATCGCCGACACCGAGGACGAGGAGTACCTGCGGTTGCTGCGGGTGCACACCCTCGGCCCGCTCGCGCTCGTCCGGGGTCTGCTGCCCGACCTGCGCCGGGCCGGCCGGGCCGACGTCATCGTCATCTCCAGCGCGGTCGTCCCCGAGGCGCCGGCGAACGGTGCGGCGTACACGATGGCGAAGGCGGCGATGGAGGCGGCGGCCCGCACGCTGGCGAAGGAGGAGCGCGGGTACGGGATCCGGGTCAACATCGTCGCGCCGGGTCTGGTGGCGACCGACATGGGTGACCGGCTCGTCGCGGCCACCGCGGGCGGCGCCACGATCGCCGACCTCGACGCCCGTTACCCGTTCGGGCGGGTCGCGCGGCCCGACGACGTCGCGGGGGTGGTCGCGTTCCTCGCCACCACCGACGCGAGCTACATCAGCGGCCAGCGGATCCAGGTCGACGGCGGCGGGCCGGACCACGGGATCGTCGCCACCTGATGCGGGTCCGGGACGACGGCCCGCAGCGGACCTGGCACGAGCCGGGCGTCGACACGGGCGCGTTGCCGGACGCGATGCTGCTGCCCGCGCACGACCCGGTCGTGCGGCAGGCGCCTACGCGCAGTGACGACCTGCTTGCGCACCACGACAGCCGGCTCGCGGACACGCTCGCCGCGGTGCGGGCCGGGAGCTCGGGCGCGTCGGGTGACGGGCGCGGTCGGGCGGCTCAGCCGGCCGGAGTCACCGCGGCCAGGATCGTGCCGGCGGCCACCGATTCTCCGGGGGTCACGTGCAGTTTCCGGACCGTTCCTACGACCTCGGACTTGATCTCTATCTCCATCTTCATCGCCTCCAGGACGACGAGCACGTCGCCCGGCGCGACGTGCACACCCTCCGCGACCGGGACGGCGACGACGGTCGCGTCCATGGGGGCGGTGGGCGGCGCACCGGGGCTGTCGGCGGCCCTGGCCGCGGGCCCGCCGGGGCGGCTCGGCCGGCTCGAGACGGCGGCCTCGATGCCCTGGGGCGGCGCCACTCCATAGACGGAGACCTCGACCGGTCCGCGGTCGGTGGCGATCCGCACCTGCCGCATCGGGCGGGCGCCGGCTCCGGGTGCGGCCGGGGGCGGGCTCGGGGTCGCCGGTCGCGCTGCCGGGTCGGGCGCCCAGTCCCGTTCCAGCGAGCCGGTGTCGTGCGCGACATCGGCGAACTCGGCCGACGCCAGTACTTCGCGCAGGTAGGGCGCGGTGGTCGGCACGCCCTCGACGCGGAGCTCGTCGAGTGCGGCGATGAGCCGCCGGCGTGCGGTGTCGCGGTCCGGGCCGCGGGCGAGGACCTTGCCGAACATCGAGTCGTACTCGGCGGCGACGGCGTCGCCGCTCTGGATGCCCATGTCGCAGCGCACCCACGGGCCCTGCGGCGTGGCGAGTGTGGCGACTCGGCCGGGCGCGGGGCGAAACGACTCCCACGGGTCCTCCGCGGCGATCCGGGCCTGGATCGCGTGGCCGTCGAGGCGTACGTCGTCCTGGGTGAACCAGAGCTTCTCCCCGCCCGCGATGGCGAGCTGTGCCGCGACCAGGTCGATTCCGGTGACCATCTCGGTCACGCCGTGCTCGACCTGCAGCCGGGTGTTCATCTCCAGGAAGAAGTGCTCGCCGGTCGCCGGCAGCACGAGGAACTCGACGGTGCCCGCGCCGACGTAGCCGACCTCGCGGGCCAGGCGCACGGCGGCGGCGCGCAACTCCTTACGCGCGCCGACCGGCAGGTCGGGGGCGGGGGCTTCCTCGATCAGCTTCTGGTGACGCCGCTGCACGGAGCAGTCGCGGTCGCCGAGATGGAGGACGGTGCCGTGTGCATCAGCCAGCACCTGCACCTCGACGTGCCGCGGGCGCTCCAGGTAGCGCTCCAGGTGCACCTCGGGTCGGCCGAACGCGGCGCCGGCCTCGCGAGCGGCGCCGGTCAGCGCCGCGTCGAGCCCGGCGGGGTCGTGCACGACCCGCATGCCGCGCCCGCCGCCGCCGAACGAGGCCTTGACCACGACGGGCCAGCCGATCCGTTCGGCCGCCGCCAGTGCCTGCGTCGGGTCGGAGATCGTGCCGGGGCTTCCTGGGGGCACCGGCACGCCGCACGACTGCGCGACGTCCCGGGCGGCGACCTTGTCTCCCATCCGGGCGATGACCTCGGCCGGCGGGCCGACGAACACCAGCCCTGCGTCGACGACGGCCTCGGCGAAGCCCGCGTCCTCGGAGAGCAACCCGTAGCCGGGGTGGACGGCGTCGGCCCCCGCCTCCTTCGCCGCGGCGACGATGGCGTCGACGGACAGGTAGGACTCGCGGGCCGCCGCGGGGCCGATCCGGTACGCGTCGTCGGCCATCCGGACGTGCAACGCCTCGGCATCGGCATCGCTGTACACCGCGACGGTTCGCAGGCCCAGCTCGCGACAGGTCCGGATGATCCGGACCGCGATCTCCCCGCGGTTCGCCACGAGGACAGTTCGGACGGCGGGGATTTCCTTCACGCAGTGCTCCGCTCTGCTTGGCCGAAACCAGTCTGTCGATGGTGTCTACCAATCGACCGTCTGGTAGTCTAGCGTGAGTTCAGCAGACCATTCCACCCTATGACGAGGGAGGCCCGGTGACAGTCGCCGAGCCCGGCGCCGCCGCGATGGCGGAGCGGATTGCTCAACTGCGCGCCCGCAAGGAACGCTCGCTGGAGATGGGTGGTCCCGAGGGTCTGCGCAAGCATCGCGAGTCGGGCAGGCTGCCCGTCCGTGAGCGCATCGACATGCTCGTCGACCGGGGTTCCTGGTTCGAGATCGGGGCGCTCGCCCTGCCCGAGCGGCGCACGGGCCGGCACGTCCCCGGCGACGCGGTCGTGACCGGTTTCGGTCTGCTCGACGGTAGGCGCGTCGGTGTCATCGGCATCGACGCCAGCGTGCTCGCCGGCACCACGGCCCCGATCAGCATGCGCAAGCAGGGCAGGCTCATCGAGCACGCGCAGCGCCACGGCTTCCCGCTCGTGCTGCTGTGCGATGCCGACGGCGGCCGGATGCCGGACGTGTCCGGCTGGCGTTTCTCCGGTCTCCCGCTGGACTTCACGACGTTCCTCAAGCCACCGCCGGGCGACCCCGTCGTCCCGCGGGCGGCCGCGGTGCTCGGGCCCAGCTACGGCGACTCGGCGTTGCACGCCTCGACGGCACATTTCGTCGTCATGTTGCGCAGTTCGTCGATCGCGCTCTCCGGCCCGTCGGTCGTGGAGCCTGCGATCGGGGAGAAGGTCACCGACGAGGAGCTGGGCGGCCCGGCCGCCGCGACGGAGGCCGGCAACGCGCACCTCGTCGTCGACACCGAGGCCGACGCGATGGACGCCATCGCCGCGTTCCTCTCCTACCTGCCGCCCAACTCGACGATGGAGCCGCCGTGGGGGCCGCCGGTGGCGCCCGCGCGCGACCCGCAGGACCTGGAGGAGATCGTCCCGCTCGGCGCGCGCAGCGGCTACGACGTGCGTGACGTGTTCACCTGCATCGCCGACGAGGCCTCGATCCTCCCCTGGGCCGACGGCTGGGGCGGCTCGGTGCTGTGCGCGCTGGCCCGCCTCGAGGGCCGTCCGGTCGGGCTGGTCGGCAACCAACCGTTCGTCCGCGCGGGCGCGCTGGACCCGGCCGCGCTGGCGAAGGAGCGGGCGTTCGTGGACCTGTGCGACACGTTCGGGCTGCCGCTGGTGTTCTTCCACGACGTGCCCGGCCTGATGATCGGCACGGCAGCGGAGCGGGGCGGCATCCTGCACGGCTACGAGGCGTTGGTGTCGCGGATCGCCGAGGCGACGGTGCCGAAGGTGGGTGTCGTGCTCCGCAAGGCCTACGGGGGCGGGCACTTCGCGATGGGCGGGCGGCCCACGAAGCCGGACTTCCTGTTCGCCTGGCCCTCGGCCGAGCTCGGCTTCATGGCGCCGGAGACGGGCATTCGCACCATCTACCGGCGCAAGCTGGAGTCGGTGCTCGCCGAGCAGGGCCCGGAGGCGCATGCGGCACTCGTCGCCGAGCTGACCGCGGAGTGGAATGCCGAGGCCGAGCCGTGGGAGGCCGCGGCGCACCTGTCGCTGGACGATGTCATCGAGCCCGGTGAGACCCGCCGCGTGGTGGCGACCGCGATCGCGATCGCCGCGCACGGCCGGTTCGGAGACTGACCGGCGCATGCGACGCGACAAGACTGCTCGGAGCAGGGAGAAGTGATGGACGAGACGCTCGTGGCGCGCCGCAACGGTGCCACCCCGCGCAACCTCAGGGTGGACGCCGACGGGCCGGTCGGGGTGATCACGATCGATGCACCCGCGAAGCTCAACGCGATGGGGCGCACCTTCTGGCCCGAGATGCGCGAGGCACTGGCGACTCTGGAGTCGGACGGGCGGACCCGCGCGGTGATCGTCACCGGGGCGGGGGAGAAGGCGTTCTCCGCGGGCGGGGACATCGCCGGCTTCGCGCAGCTGGAGTCCACCCAGGCGAAGCGCGAGTTCCAGCGCGACTGCATGCGCACGTTCGCCGCCGTCGAGGAGTGCGACCTGCCGGTGATCGCGGCCGTGAACGGCTATGCGATGGGCGGTGGCTGCGAGCTGACCCTCGCCTGCGACATCGTGATCGCGGCCGAGAACGCCGTGTTCGGGATGCCGGAATCGGCGGTCGGACTGGTGCCCGGGTTCGGTGTGCTGCGCGCGCCGTCGGTCATCGGCAGGCACTGGACCAAGCTGATGATGTTCACCGGTGAGCGGGTGGACGCCGAGACCGCGCTGCGGATCGGCCTCGTCCAGAAGGTGGTGCCCGCCGCCGAGCTGATGGAGGCGGCCCGTGCACTGGGCGAGCGGATCGCCGCGCACGCGCCGCTGGCCATCGCGGTGGGCAAGGGGATGGTCAACCGCGGCGTCGACCGGGGCGAGTTCGACCACTCGACCGCCGCGCTGACCGCCCTGCAGGGCTCCGCCGACGTCGCGGAAGGCATCCGGGCGTTCACGGAGAAGCGCCCGCCGCTCTTCCAGGGCCGCTAGGGGACGAGGGAGATGGACCCCTTCGTCGCCCTGATGCGGCGCTACGTCAACGACTACACGAACCGGCACGACACGAGCGTCTGCCCGGAGCTGATGGAGCCGGACTACACGCTGCGGATGGGACCGCACGTGGTCGCCGGGCGGGACGAGCACTACGTGCCGGCCGCGCAGAAGCAGTTCACCCAGTTCCCGGGACTGTGCCTCACCGTGCACGAGATCGTCTGCAACGGCGACCGGCTGGCGATGCGGTTCTCCGAGCACGGCGCCTCGGCCCGTCACGGTGGCGCCATCGCGTCCTGGCAGGGCATCGGGCTCTACCGGTGGAACGGCACGAAGCTCGTCGAGAACATGGTGGAGCAGGACTACCAGGCTCGCCGCCGCCAGCTGTCCGACGGTGCGCCGGACCCCGTCGCCGCGCCTGCGCTCGCGCCGTGGGACACCGAGGCCGTGCCCGCCGAGCCGGCCGCCGAGCAGGTGGTGCGGGACTGGATCACGACCGGCACCCCGGGCGGGGCGGTCCGCGTCGACGACGGCGACACGAGCGTTCTGCAGCAGGAGCCGTCCGACGTCGTCGACGGCCTGTTCTCCGCGGGGTCGGTCGTCGCCTTCCGGCTCACCCGCGACGGCCGCTACGCGGGCGGTCTCGACGGCGTCGACCCCGCGCTGGTCGGGGCGCGGTCGACGCTGCACATGGCCGGGATCGTGCACGTCGCCGATGGGCGGGTAGCGGGTGGCCAGATCATCCGCGACCGGCTGGGCATGGCCCGCAGCCTGACATCCGTGAGGGTGTGACGACATGACCGAGAGCAGCACGCCGGTCGAGGTCGACGACGACCTGCTCGCCGCGGAGGCGAGCGCCGACCCGTACGCACTGTTCGCGCAGCTTCGCGAGCATGATCCGGTGCAGTGGAGCGTGCGGCACCGGGCCTGGCTGCTCACCCGCTATGACGACGTCTCGTCGGCGTTCCAGAACAGGGCGCTGTCCCACGACCGGGTCCGGCCGCTGCCGGGGCAGCGGATCTCGGCGATGGGCGAGCAGATCACGGCGCTGGTCGACGAGCTGGAGCCCAGCCTCGCGTCGCGGTCGCTGGAAGAGCTGCGCGTGGAGGTGTTGCGATGAGGATCGGCGTCGACCCGGACGTGTGCGAGGCGCACGGCCAGTGCTCCGTCGTGGACCTCGACCTGTTCCCGCTCGACGACGACGGCTACAGCGCGGTGGGCCCGGAGCGCGAGGTGCCGCCGGGCGAGGAGCATACGGCGCGGATCGGGGTGGACGCGTGCCCGGTGCGCGCGCTGCGGGTGCTGGGTTGATCGGGCACGACGTGCTCTTCGAGCCGGTGCGCCTGGGTGGGCTGACCCTGCGCAACCGGCTGGTGATGGCACCGATGGGCACCTGCCTCGAGGTCGGCGGCCACATCACCGACGACACCATCGCCTACTACCGGCGCCGGGCCCAGGGCGGCGTCGGAACGATCACCGTCGAGGGCTGCCTCGTCTCGGCCGAGACGGTCGGGCCGGAGCCGAGGATCAGCGGGCCGGAGTACCTGCCCGGGCTGCGCCGGCTGGTGGAGGCGCTGCGGCCCTACGGCGTGACGGTCGGGGTGCAGCTCATGCACCCGGGCCGGCAGGTCGTCGAGGGGCCGTCCGTGGCGCCCTCGCCGATCCCGCTGAACTCCGCCGCACCCGTGCCGCGGGAGCTGACCGGCGCGGACATCGCCGGCATCGTGCACGACTACGCGGCCGCCGCCGTGCGCGCGGCCGACGCCGGGTTCGACTTCGTCGAGGTGCACGGGGCGCACGGCTACCTGCCGTCCAACTTCCTCTCGCCGCAGTTCAACCGGCGGACGGACGCGTACGGCGGGTCGCTGGACAACCGCGCCCGCTTCTCGGTCGAGGTGGCGCGCGCGATCACGGAGGCGACCGGCCTACCTCTGGTGTGGCGGCTCAACGGCGACGACGGCCCGAGCGGCGGCCTGACGATCGACGAGGCCGCGCGGGTGGCAGGCATGGTCGTCGGGGCCGGGGCGTCGGCGATCAGCGTCACGGCGGGGACCTGGCTGTCGCTGCAGGTCACGCTCGCGCCGATGGCAGTGCCGCGCGGGCACATGCGTCCGCTCGCGGCGGCGGTGAAGCGGGCCGTCGACGTGCCCGTGATGGCCGTCGGGCGGCTCGACGACCCGGACGAGGCGGCCGCCGCCGTCGCATCGGGGGACGCCGACCTGGTGCTGCTCGGGCGCGCGCTGATCGCCGAGCCGGACTGGCCGGACAAGGTGCGGGAGGGGCGGCTCGCCGAGCTGCGCCCGTGCATCGCGTGCAACGCCTGCGTCGACCTCGTCGGGCGCGGCGAGCGGGCGCGCTGCTCGGTGAACCCGGAGGCGGGCCGCGAGCTCACCTGGGTGATCGAGCCTGCGGCCACTCCCCGGCGCGTGATGGTGGTGGGTAGCGGCCCGGCCGGGATGGAGGCCGCGCGGATCGCCCGGCTGCGCGGGCACGACGTGTCGATCTGGGAGCGCGACGATCAGCTCGGCGGCAAGCTGGAAGTCGCGGGGCTCGCGCCGAGCAAGCGCGAGGTGCTGCGGTTCCGGGCGTACCAGGTGCAGCGGCTGGCCGACCTCGGGGTGGCGGTGCACACCGGCCTCGAGGTGGACGCCGCGCTGGTGGAGCGCGAGGCACCGGACGCGCTGGTCGTCGCCACGGGGGCGGAGCCGCTCGTGCCGCCGATCCCCGGCATCGACTCGCCACACGTCCACGACGCGCAGAAGCTGCTGCGCGGCGAGGTCACGGTCGAGCCGGGGCAGCGGGTCGTCGTCATCGGCGGCAGCGCAACCGGCTGCGAGACCGCGGAGCTGCTCGCCGCCGGGGGCGTGCGGGTGACGATCGTCGAGATGCGCGGCGGCATCGGGCGCGGCATCGAGGCGATCACCCGCCGCCAGCTGGTGAGGCAGCTGCGCCAGGACGGCGTGGAGGTGCGGACGAAGGCGACGGTCGTGGCGATCGAGCCCGGCGCGGTCGTCCACACGGATCCGGAGGGCGGCTCGCACGACGTGCCCGCCGACCTCGTCGCGCTCGCGATCGGCTGGCGCTCCACCGGCGCGTCCTTCGAGACGCCGCCCGGAGTGGAGGCGTGCGTCCTCGGTGACGCGGAGCAGCCCGGTGATTTCGTCCGCGCGATCAACTCCGGGGCGGACGCGGCGCTGGCGCTCTGAACGACTCGGATGCCGCGCGGCAGCCGGACGATCCTGCCCTCACCCCACGCGCTGCCGCAGAAGCGTCCGGCGATCTGGCAGGAGCTCGAGGAAGGCGCGGGCGGGCTCGATGCCGACGGCGGCCCCAGGGCCGCGACGCCTTGCCGTACGGCGCGCGGCGGTGTTAGGGTCAGCCACCAAACGACCGGTAGACGATGGGGTCCCGGAGGCTTCTCGATGCGCGCTTCTCCGTCCGCGCGGCATCCGCGCCCCGCGCACAGTCCGACTCTCGCGGTCCGACCCGCTGGTCGTACCGAGGTGCGGCACTCGGCTGTCCAACGAGGAGGTGCGGTGGTGACCGGAAGGGTCGACGCGAAGGTCGCGTTCATCACGGGCGCGGCTCGAGGGCAGGGGCGCAGTCACGCGGTGGTCACCGACACCTCCGTCGTCGATCGGTCACACCGGTAGAAGAGTATACCGAATTAGGCCCTTGCCTGAGCTGCCGCGTACGGCGACAGAGAGGACGCAAGACGTGGCGATATCGCAAGTACAGCCCGAGCATCAGGACGGGCGTCCGCTCGCCGGCGTGCGGGTCGTCGAGCTCGCGACCGGGATCGCAGGCGCGTACGCGACGAAGCTCCTCCTCGGCTTCGGTGCCGACGTCGTCATGGTCGAGCCACCCGGCGGCGCCCCCCTGCGACGGTGGTCTCAGTCAGGAGGCCGCGCACCAGATGCGGACGGAGCACTGTTCGGCTTCCTCGCCGCCGGCAAGTCGTCGATGGTCGTCGATCCGGCGTCGCCGGCGACGGCCGCTGAGGTCCTCGACCTCGTTCGCGGCGCGGACGTCGCCGTCTGGTCGCCCGGCATCGTCGGCGACCTCCCGGTTCTGCGGCCGGAGGCTCTGCGGTCCGCTGCGCCCGGGACGACGGTGCTGTCGCTGACCGCCTTCGGTCTGGAGGGGCCGTGGGCGGATCGGCCGGCGACCGAGTTCACCCTGCAGGCCTGGTGCGGTGGGATCGGAGCCCGCGGGGCGCCGACGCATCCGCCGGTATCGGTCGGCGGCCGCAGCGGCGAGTGGATCGCAGGTCTCTACGGTGCGATCGCCGTGCTCCTGTCCCGGATGGGAGGGAAAGCGGAGCTGCTGGACGCGTCGATGCTCGAGGCCCTCGCGCTCACGTACACGACGTACCCGGTGACCTGGGCGGCCATGGCGGGGCGACCTTGGGTCACGACGCGGTTCACCAACATCCCCGGCATCCATCCGACAGCCGACGGTCATGTCGGACTGTTCACCCTCACCGGTCAGCAGTGGCAGGACTTCTGCGCGATGATCGAGCGTCCCGATTGGGGCGACGACGAGTCCCTGCTGCACGTCGTTCACCGGCGTGCCCGGCACGCCGAGATCGTCGGCGGGATCAACGAGTGGACGAGGCGCCGGACGACGGCGGAGATCGTCGAGATCGCGAGCCTGTTGCGGGTGCCCGCTTCGGCGCTCGGCAACGGCGCCACCGTCACCTCGTTCGACCACCTCGTCGAGCGGGGCGCCTTCGGCACCGATCCTTCCGGCAAGGTCGTCCATCCCCGGCCGCCGTACATCCTGCACGGCCTCGACGGCCCGCCCGACCCGCAGCCCGCACCTCGGCTGGGCGAGCACTCCGAGCCGAGCTCTGTCCCGCGGTGGAACACGGCCCGCCACGGGTCCGGCCCGGACCTGCCGCTCGCCGGCGTGCGCGTCGTGGACATCACCAGCGTGTGGGCGGGCCCCCTCGTCTCGCAGGTGCTGGCGATGTTCGGCGCCGATGTCATCCATGTCGAGTCCGCTCGCAGACCCGACGCGTACCGCATGATGGGCACGAAGCCGATGTCGGAGGACCAGTGGTGGGAGTGGACTCCGATGTTCCACGGTCCGAACACCGGCAAGCGCAGCCTCGCCGTCGACCTCGGAAGCGACGAGGGCCGGGAGGTACTCGGGCGATTGATGGCGAGCTCGGACGTGGTCGTGGAGAACTTCGCGCCCCGCGTCCTGGAGGCGTGGGGTTTCGGATACGACCGGTTCCGGGCCCTTCGACCCGACGGCCTCCTGGTGAGGATGCCGGCGTTCGGGCTCAGCGGACCCTGGCGCGACCGCATCGGGTACGCCCTGACCATGGAGCAGATGACGGGGATTGCCTGGGTGACGGGACACCCGGATGTGGGCCCGGAGGCCCCGAACGGCGTCTGTGATCCGATCGCCGCACTGCATGCACTCGTCGCCATCCTCGTCGCGCTCGAACACCGGGAGCGCACTGGGCAAGGGATGCTGGTCGAGGCACCGATGGTCGGTGCAGCCCTCAACGTGGCAGCCGAGCAGGTCCTCGAGTGGTCGGCGTACGGCCACCTCATGGAACGTCAGGGCAATCGGGGGCCCACCGCCGCACCGCAGAACCTGTACCTGTGTGCCGACGAGGACCGCGACGGGCGGCGCGATCGGTGGATCGCGGTGGCGGTCGAGGAGGACGCGCAGTGGCATGCCCTCTGCGGAGTGCTCGACCGGCCGGACCTCGCCGCCCGCGCGGACCTCGCCACCGCGGGCGGACGCCGCATCGCACATGACGAGCTCGACGAGGTGCTGGCCGGCTGGTGCGGAGCCCTCGAGGTCGCCGACGCGGTCGACCGGCTCTGGTCCGCGGGAGTCCCGGTCGGTCAGGTGCTGATGCCGCACGAGCAGCAGACGGTGCCGCAGCTCGCCGCGCGTGGCTTCTTCGAACCCGTCGAGCACCCCGTGACGGGCACCGCTCCGCACCCCGGGTTTCCCGTGCGCCGGTCGGCCGCCCCCCGGACCTGGCACCGCGGGCCGGCGCCGCTGCTGGGGCAGCACAACGCGCAGATCCTGGCCGAGCTCGGCTATGACACCGCCCGCATCGCGGAGCTGGCCTCCGCCGGAGTGATCGCCGACCGCGTTCGTTGACTCGACCGACCGGCCGGCCCCGATCCGACCACGCGGTGTCCGGCCCCGCACGCACCCCCGTCGCGAGACCGGTCGGGCGAGCACGAGGTCGACGAGCTCCTCGGCATGGCGACGCGAGCCGGCAACGAGCTCGTCCCAGTGCTTGCGCGGAGTGGAGAGGACATCGCCTTGAGATCCCATGACGACCGACCTCGGCGGGCAGCCGGCCGCCACGATCACGTGGGCGAGAACGGATGAGCCCGTCCGAGGACCGTCTCCCTGTGATCATCGGCGTCGGCCAGGTGACGAACCGGGTCACCGAGCCGGTGCAGTCCCGGGAACCTGCGCAGCTGCTCGCGGATGCGGTGCGGGCGGCAGGCGACGACGCCGGCCTGACCGTGCGCCTGCTCGCCGAGGTCGATTCCCTGGACGTGGTGTACCTGCTCGCCTGGTCCTACGCGGATCCGTGTGCCGAGGTCGCCATCCGTAGCGGGATGTCACCGTCGCGCACCGCCTACACGACGGCGGCAGGTGACCGTCCCACGGTGGCACTCGATGCCGCAGCCGCACGGATCGCCGCCGGCAGCGACGAGCTGGCCGTGGTGGTCGGCGGAGAGGCGATGCGCTCTCGCGGAGTGTTCGCCAAAGCCGGTGTCGAGCCGCCGTGGTCGCCTCAAGGGGTCTCCCCTGTGCTGCTGGATCGGACCGAAGGCACCAAGGCGACGGCGCGCTACGGGATGGAGAACCCCAGCTCAGCGTACGCGGTGCTGGAGAACGCCTACCGCGCCGCACGCGGGCGCAGCCACGCGGCGGAGCGCGCTCGTTCGGCCCGGATCTGGGCGTCGAACTCGCAGGTCGCGGCGAAGAACCCCGGGGCGTGGTTCACCGAACCGCGGACGCCGGACGAGATCGCCACGACAGGGCCGTCGAACCGGATGATCTCGTATCCATACCCCAAGCTGATGTGCGCCCTGATGGCGGTCGACCAGTCGGCGGCGGTGATCGTGACCTCCGCCTCCCGAGCCCGCAGGCTCGGCGTGCCCGAAGAGCGCTGGATCTACGTGTGGGGAGGCGCGGGAGCGAGTGACAGCACCGAGGTCATCGAGCGGCCGACCTACGCAGAATCACCCGCGATGGCCCGGGCGCTGCACGACACCCTGGACCGGACCGGTCTGACGCCGGACGACATCGACCTGTTCGAGCTCTACAGCTGCTTCCCGATCGTGCCCAAGCTCGCTGCGGACGTCGTCGGGCTCGGCGAGGTGCCCGGTGACCGACCGTGGACCGTGGCCGGTGGCCTCACCTTCTTCGGCGGGCCCGGCAACGCCTACATGAGCTGCGCCACGGCCGCGATGGTCCAGGCCTTGCGCACCGGCGAGGGCAAGGTGGGTCTGCTGTACGGCAACGGCGGCTACGCCACCAAGCACCATGGCCTGGTCCTCGCGACCGCGCCGTCGGCAGGCGGCTACGTGGCGGACGATCGTCGTCGGCGCCAACGCGAGCTGGACGCCATTCCCGCGCCTGCGATCGCCGACGTTGCCGAGGGCCCCGCCACCGTCGAGACCTGGACCGTCTACTACGACCGGGACGGAGCTCCCGAGCGCGGGCTCGTGATCGGCCGTCTCGACGATGGACGCCGGTTCGTGGCCAACACCCCGAACGACGGGTCCACGCTCGCCGCGCTCGTCGACGAAAACGCCGAACCCGTCGGGCGCCGCGGTGTCGTCCGAGCCGGCACGAACGGAAACATCTTCGAGGAGCACTGACGTGACGACCCCCGAATTGGCCCAGCCCGTCGACTTCCGCACCGAGGGCCGAGTGGCGATCATCACCCTCAACCGTCCGGACGCCCGGAACGCCGTCAACGGGGCGGTGACGTCCGCGATGGACAAGGCCCTGTGCGAGTTCGAGGAGAACGAGGACCTCTGGGTGGCGGTACTGACCGCGACCGGTCCGGTGTTCTGCGCGGGCGCGGATCTCAAGGCGGTCGCGAGCGGTGACACGGCGTCCATCTCCCCGCCCGGTATCGGGTTCGCCGCGCTCGTCGAGCGCGAACGCACCAAACCGATCATCGCGGCCGTCGACGGCGCCGCCGTGGGCGGTGGTTGCGAGATCGCGCTGGCCTGCGACCTGATCGTCGCCTCCACGAGTGCGGTCTTCGGGCTCCCCGAGGTCAAGCGGTCGCTGCTCGCCGCGGCAGGCGGCCTGGTCAGGCTTCCGGTCGCGCTCCCGAGGAACCTGGCGATGGAGGCGATCCTGACGGGCGATCCGCTGTCGGCGCAGGTGTGCCACCAGCACGGGATGGTCAACGTGCTCGCCGCGCCCGGCGAGGTGCTTCCTGCGGCGCTCGCGCTTGCCGAGCGGATCAACGCCAATGCTCCGCTGGCGGTGAGGGCTGCGCGCCGCGTGGCCCTGGTCGCGTCGACTGGCGCCGAGGCTGCGGGCTGGGAGGCGACCCGCACCGAGATGCGCGGGGTGGCCCGCACTGACGACTACCAGGAAGGCCCCCGGGCCTTCGCCGAGAAGCGTGCGCCTGCTTGGACCGGGCGCTGAGGAGGACCGTCCGATGGGGTGCGTGGACTACGAGGCACGCGGCCGGACGCGCTTGATCCGGATGAACCGGCCGGAGGCGCTCAACGCGATGAACCGCGACCTGCTCGTCGGACTCGCCGAGGCCTTCACCGCCTTCAGCCAGGACGACGATGCCTTCGTCGCCGTGCTTTCCGGCACCGGCCGCGCGTACAGCGTCGGAATGGACATCAAGGAGCGAGCCGAATCGGCCGACGGCGGGATCGGCCTGGCGGACATCAGCCCGTTGGTCGATCCATTCTTCCCGTACCGCGCCCCCGAGCTGGACAAGCCGGTGATCGCGGCGGTGAACGGGATGGCGTTCGGCGGTGGATTCATCCTCGCGGCCAACGCCGATCTGGTCGTGGCGGGCGAGTCGGCGACATTCGAGATCACCGAGGTCAAGCGCGGCGCGGTCGCCGGCTGGCAGTACGGCCTCGCCCAGGGGCTGCCACTGCACATCTGCCTGGAGCTCGCCTACGGAGGTCGGCTGACCGCACAGCGCGCTCACGACGTCGGATTCGTGAACGAGGTGGTGCCCGACGACGAGGTCGAGGCAGCGGCGCTGACCCGGGCCGAGCAGCTCACCTCCCTGCCTCCGCTCGCGCTCCGCTTCAACCGGGAGCTGCTCATGGAGTTCGCGCAGCGGCCCTCGCCCGAGCTCTGGGCCCGATCCCACAGCCTGTTCAGGCAGGCCCAGGAGTCCGTAGACGCCAGGGAGGCTCAGCGCGCCTTCCTGGAGAAGCGGCCTCCTGTCTACCAAGGTCGCTGAGGAGGATCGTCGACGATGACGCAGAGCGTGACCGACCCCGTACCCGGAACCGAGTTGGAACGGCGGGTGGTCGTGGTGGACGACCCGCGGATCACCGCGCTGGCCCGGATCGTGGGCGCTCGCGACAGTGCGGGGGCGTCCGTGCGCCCAGCCGTGCTCGCTCGCGAGCCATTCGTGGAGCAGGTCCGGCTACCGGCTTCCTGGGGCGGCGCGATGACGGCCTCCACCCGCTGGCGGATGCACGCCCCCGTGGCACGAGGCGCGACGGTCACCCTGTCGACGACCGTGTCGGCGCGCTGGTACCGCAAGGGCAGGGAGAACGTCACCTACACCACGACGATGACCGATGCGGACGGGACCGCCCTGTGCACCGCGGACGTCACCTTGTTCACCACCATCGACGAAGCGCTGGTCCCTGCGGCAGTGGAGCGCAGGCCGTGAGCGAACAGGCTCGGGACACGAGCAGGAGTACCGTCACGGCGCTGCTGAGCGGCGAGCCCGTCGTGCTCGCGACCCACACCGCCACCGAAGTGACGAGCAGGGCCGTGTTCACGGGCAGCCGGAGCGCGCCGGCTCGCAACCCGCACGTCGACCCCGAGGCCGCCCGGCGCTACGGCTTCGACCGGCTGCTCATCTCGGCGCCGGAACTGCTGTGCGTGGCAGAGGCCCCGCTCGCCACCGCGTTCGGCGCGGACTGGATCGCAGGCGGCCTGCTCGAGCTGACCTACGTGCGCCCGGTTCTCGCCGACACGGAGCTGGTCCTGCACGCCCAGCGCGCGTCCGACAGCACGCCCGCTCGGCTCTGCCTGGATCTCCGCATCGTCGCCGCCGACGCGGCGGCCGACGATCCGCCGCGGTGCGTGGGGCGAGCCGAGGTCGATCTCTCCTCTGGTCTCGCCGCTCCCAGGTAGACCGCCAGGAGGTCCGCGGTCGGGCCGGCCGTCATGCCGCAAGCACAGCCGAGGACCAGGTCGGCCGATCAACCTGGGCTGGGTGCACACGATGCTGGTTCGGTGGGCCGGCGGGGCCGACCAGGTGCGGTCGTCGCAGCTCCGGTGCCGGGACACCGTGTTCGGCGGTGAGCGGCTCGTCGCGGATGGCCGGGTGACGGCCGTCGGGTCGGGCGAGGTCGAGTGCGAGGTCTGGCTGGATGTCGAGCGCGACGGCGCCGTGGTGCGCGCTGTGTCGGGGACGGCGGTGGTTGCGCTCCCTGGCCACGCGTGAGATCGTAAAACGGGCGTTTGGTAGAGAGAGGTGTCATGCCGAGCTACGACGTCGTGGTGATCGGGGCCGGGGCCGCCGGGCTGACCGCGGGCGCACTGCTGGCCAAGGAGGGCAAGCGGGTCGTGGTGCTGGACCGCAGTCCGTACCTCGGGGGGCGTGCGCTGGCCGTCCCGGACGAGGGGTTCACAGTCAACCTCGGAGGCCATCTCGTCGAGGACGGGGGCTCGGGGCTGACCAAGGTCTTCGACCACGTCGGCAAGAAGCTGATTCACGGCGAGGTCAGCAACGACATGCCGATCTGGGAGAACGGCAAGGGTTGGGGGTCGATCCGGGGCCGCTACACCGACCGGACCGAGCTGAAGAAGGTCATCGAGGCGCTGGTCAACACCCCGTACGAGGCGCTTGACGACTGGGACGACCGCTCGCTGCGCGAGTGGATCCACCAGTACACCGACGATCAGGGCGTCGTCGACCTGTTCGAGTTCATCTCGGTGCTCGAGTGCATGACCGACAACTGGTACGACCACTCGGCCAGTGACAACCTCTACGTCCGCAAGATGCACTTCGAGGAGCGCAACACCGCGGCCTACTCGTTCTGGCCCGGGCAGGGCTGGGACGGCATGTGGCGCGACCTCGCCGACGCCATTACCGAGAACGGCGGCGAGCTGCGGCTGGGTACCTCTGTCGAGCGGGTCGTGATCGAGAACGGCCAGGTCACCGGGGTCGCAATCGGCCGTGAGCCGAAGATCATGCCGAACGAGTTCTTCGAGGAGGAGATCCTCGGGGCCCCCGCGGTGATCACGACGCTTCCGGTGTGGAACGTGCTCGACATCGTGCCGCGCAGTGCGCTTCCCGAGTGGTACGCCTCCCAGATCGAGTTCCTCGCCCAGGACAAGTTCCGCATCGCCTGGCTCGGCCTCTACCTCGCGACCGAGGAACCGGTCAGCCGGTTCGACCCGCGGGAGCTCTCGACCTGGACCGCCACGCCGTCCACGGAGTGCTCCGGGTTCATGTTCGACCAGTCCGCCATGGATCCGTCGTGCTCGCCGCCCGGCACGCACCTGCACGTCATGGGCGCGATCATCCCCGGTGCGAAGGGTCGCGACCGGGAGTGGTGCCGGGCCACGATGGAGGCCTTCGAGCGCGACATCGAGACGATGTGGCCGGGCTTCGCGAAGCCGATCTGGCGGCGCCGGCACCTGGTGTTCGAGCCGTCGTTCGGGGTGATCCAGATGCCCGGGCTGGTCGGGAGATACCGGCCGCACTGGCGGGCGCCGAGCGTCGAGGGCCTGTGGTTCGCCAGCGAGACCTTCCGCAGCCGCGGCATCGGCACCGACCGCGCCGCCCGCGCCGCGCTGACCTGCGTCGAGGACTACCTGGGCGAGCGGCTCGGGACCTTCGGCGACGGGTGGAGGTACTGAATGCCCTCCGAGCGCCTGCAGCTGGGGGTTCCTGGGCAGATCATGCCGCCCGCCGACGCGGCCGTGCGGTTCGCGCAGCGCGCCGAGGCCGACGGGTTCGACGCCGTGTGGTGGCCGGATCACCTGATGGGCTGGCACGCCGACACGATGTGGACGCCCGACCTCAGCCCGCTGGCGCACGTCCAGAACAACCCGCACACGTACTTCGACCCGCTGATCATGATGGGTGTGGTGGGAGCGCAGACCGAACGAGTCAAGGTCGGCGTCGTCGTCACCGACCTGATCCGGCGCAACCCCGCGATGGCCGCGGCGAGCGCGCTCACGCTCGACCACGTCACCAAGGGTCGGGCGATCATCGGGCTGGGCAGCGGGGAGAAGCTCAACATCACCCCGTACGGGATGTCGTTCGAGAAGCCGGTCGCGCGCTTGTCCGAGGGCATCGACGTGATGCGCCTGCTCTGGGAGGCCGACGGTCCGGTCGACTACCGGGGGAAGTTCCACACCCTGGAGAAGGCGGTCCTGGGGCTCGAGCCCTTCGACGGGCGCCCGCCGGAGATCTGGACGGCCGCGCACGGGCCACGGATGCTGCGCCTGACGGGGGCGAAGGCCGATGGCTGGCTGCCGACGAAGATGACCGCCGCCGACTACGGCAAGTCGCTCGCGGCGATCCACCAGGCGGCCGAGGATGCCGAGCGGGACCCGGCGAACTTCACGCCCGGCATGCTCGGCTACATCCTCATGGGCCCGGACGAGGAGACCGTCCGCCGCCTCACCGAAGCGCCGCTCGTCCGGGCGCTGTGCGTGCTGCTGCCCTCACAGGTGTTCCGCGACCTCGGTGTCGAGCCGCCGCTGGAGGGCGGCCCGCACGGCTCAGGCTTCCACGACTTCATCCCGACCGCCGTCGACCGCGCCGAGTCGCTGCGGATCATCGAGGCGATCCCGCCACAGGTGGTTCGGCACTACGCGTTCTGCGGCACCCCCGCGCAGGTCGCGGAGGAGTTGGCCGAGTACCGCGCGAACGGGCTGCGCCACCTGGTGATGTGGAACATCACCGCATTCGGGGACCCGTCGCTGGCGAAGTGGTCGTTCCAAGCGATGAACGAGCTGAAGGGGCTGGTCGGTGGCTGAAGCGGGGATGGAGGTCGCGGCCGAGCGCTGGGCCGTCGAGGGCTACTTCGCGGCGATCAACTCCGATCGGTTCGCCGACCTCGCCGCGGTGTTCGCCCCGGACGTCGAGATCCACACCGTCGGCGCGGCACGGGTCGTCGGGCGGGACGCGGCGCTGGCGCACTTCCCGGAGCTGCTGTCCGCCTATGTCGAGCACGACGACGCGGTCATCCGCTGGATCGAGGCCGAGGACGCGATCGTCTGCGAGATCCGCTTCACCGGGCGGCTGCGGGACGGGCGGCTGATCGTGTTCGATGCCCTCGACGTGTTCGATCTGCGCGACGGCCTGATCACGAAGGTCGCGACGTGGTACGACACCCGCGGGTTGGTGCGGCATCTCCGCGGATGAGCGAGCACCGGCGAGCGAATCGTCGACACGGCGCCGGCGCGAGCAGCCGATGATCGTGCGGGCCGGCCGACCCGCCCCGATGGACGCGGCCCGGTTGCCGTTGGGACGCCTCGGCGCTTTCGTCCGCGGCCACCGAGCCGATGACTCCATCACCCGCGCGCCGGCCAGGCTGACCCGCACCGACCTGATCATCATCGACGACATCGGGCTACTGCCCGACTTGGACGCCTACCAAACGATTGTATGAAGGGGTACGCTCTGGCCACGCGGTCGTCGGGAAGATGGAGTGCAGAGGTGGACTTCGAGCTGACCGAGCAGCAGCAGCTGTTCGCCAAGACCGTCCAGGAGTGGGTGGACCGCGAGGCCCCGAAGGAGTGGGCGCGCGAGCTCGAGCGGGACGAGGAGAACTTCCCGTTCGCCCTGTGGGACAAGTTCACGGAGGCCGGGTTCCACGGCATCGGGATCGCCGAGGAGTACGGCGGCCAGGGCGGCGACATCATGACCCAGATGGTCCTGGCGCGCGGGCTCGCCCGGTCGCTCGCCGGCCTGACCTGGGTCTGGGGCATCACGTCCTTCGCGGGCGGCAAGTCCGTGGGCCTGTACGGCAGCGAGGAGCAGAAGCGGCGCTACCTGCCGGCGATCGCCGAGGGGCGGGACAAGTGGGCGATCGGGTTCACCGAACCCGGCGGCGGAACGGACGTGTTGGGCGCGCTGCGGACCCGCGCGAGGAAGGTCGACGGCGGCTGGGTGGTCAACGGGCAGAAGACATGGAGTTCGATGTCCCACGTCGCCGACTACATCCTGCTGCTGGCGCGCACGTCCGACTACACCGAGAAGCGCCACCAGGGCGTGTCGCTGTTCATCCTGCCGACGAACTCCGACGGGCTCACGACCCGGCCCATACCGAAGCTCGGGATGCGGGCCCTGGGCTCGTGCGACGTCTTCCTCGACGATGTCTTCATCCCCGAGGAGAACCTCCTCGGGGATGAAGACCGGGCGTGGTACATGCTGCTGCCGACGCTGAACAACGAGCGGATCATGCTCTCCACGTTCTGCGTCGGGATCATGGACGGGGTTCTGGAGGACGCGCTGCGCTACGCCCGGGAGCGCGAGGCCTTCGGTGGCCCCATCGGTCGCTTCCAGGCGCTGCAGCACCACATCGCGAACATCGCCATGTGGCGTGACCAGGCCGATCTCATGGTCTCGCGGGCGGCGTGGCTGCAGTCCCTGGGCCGCCCGTGCGGCCAGGAGGTGAACATGGCCAAGGTCGTGGCCTCGGAGCTGGCGGGGCAGGCCGCCGACCTCGGCCTGCAGATCTACGGCGGGATGGGCTACTCGGCGGAGACGGACATGCAGCGCTACTGGCGCGACGTCCGGCTGTTCCGCATCGGCCCGGTCACCAACGAGATGGCGCGCAACGGCATCGCCGAGTGCCTCGGCCTGCCCCGGTCGTTCTGATGGGGCTCGTCGGACAGCCGGTGCCGGAGGGGAGCTGGTCCTTCGCGCCGCACGAGAACTGGCTGCTGCACGACGCGGTCGGCTCGACCCCTCAGGAGGAACCCCACCCGATCATGGCGTTCCTCGTGGCGCAACGCGGGCTCGGCGTCTCGGTGGCGGAGATGTTCCGGTCCTGGGACACGGAGATGGCCGACGGTCCGATGCTCACCCGCACGACCGTCGAGCTGCCGGGCGAGGTGCGAGCGGACGTCGAGTACAGGGTGCGCGGCGAGGTCGTCGCGGTGGAGCGCAAGAGGGGGCGCACGATGGGGGAGTTCGACCTGCTGACCGCCCGCTTCGAGGTGTACGGCCCGGAGGGCCCGGTCGCGACGGTGACGAACACGTACGCCCTGCCTCGCCGGGAGGCCGCATGACAACGACCGGCACCGCGCTTGGGGAATGGACCTGTCCGGAGGTCTCCGCGGACCCGATGAAGGTGCTGGCCCTACTGCTCGACGACCCGAACCCGCTGCACTACGACCGCGAGGCCGCCCGTCGGGCGGGGTTCGCCGAGCGCGTCAACCATGGTCCGTCGAGTATCGGGATGTTGCTGAACATCGTCCGCCGGGCCTTCCCCGAAGGTCGGATCGTCCGCTATGACGTGGGTCTGGTCGGTTCGGTGCTGGCCGGACAGACCGTGCGGGCGAGCGGTGCGGTCGTCGGCCGCGAGCGGGTGGCCGCCGGCGAGCGGCTCACCTGCGAGGTGGAGCTGCGGGTCGACGGCGGGGGGCTCGCACTGCGCGGAACGGTGGACCTGGTAGTGCCAGATCCGGGCTGACCGGAACCCGTGAAGACGGGCAGGGCTGACGACGCCGCAGCGACGCGGCGTGGAAGGGGAGGCCGACGTGGACCAGATTCGAACGACGCGGCGGCGGGCATCCGTGACCACCCTCGGTGACCTGCTCGCGAGCCGAGCCGCCGAGCACGGCAAGCGCGAGGCGATGGTCTTCCCGGACGCCTCGGTGACCTACGCCGAGCTGGCCGATCGGGCGGACCGGTTCGCCCGCGCGCTGCTCGCGCTCGGCGTGCGGACCGGCGATACGGTCGGCTACCTCCTGGTCGAGGAGGTCGACGCGCTCGCGGTGCTGTTCGGCGCGAGCACGATCGGCGCGGTCCCCGTCCCGGTCAACGCGCGGTTCAAGTCCTTCGAGCTCAGCTCGGTGCTCGCGCACTCACGGATGCGGGTGCTGATCACCCGGACCTCTGTCGCCGGCGGCCCCGACTTTCCCGAGCTGCTGGAGGAGGTGGCGCCGAGCCTCTCGCAGGCACGCGGCGAGCTGCACCTGGAGGAGGCGCCGGAGCTGCGCCACGTCGTCCTGCTCGGGGGAACCGAACGGCCGGGGTTCCTGCCCGAGACGGCCTTCTTCGCCGACGGGGAGCGGGTCGACCCGGCCGAGGTCGACGCCCGCGCAGCGCTGGTGCGGGTCCGCGACACGGCCGTCGTGATGTACACGTCCGGCACGACGGCCTCACCGAAGGGCGCGATGCTCAGTCACGAGGCGTTCTGCCGCTTCGCCGACGGCGCGGTGCACGAACGGCTGCGGTGGGGGCCGGAGGACCGGGTGTGGACGGCATTGCCGTTGTTCCACATCGGCGGGATCGCGTTCGCGGTCGCGTGTGTGTACGCGGGCTGCACCTACCTGCACACCGGGCACTTCCGCCCGGACGTCGCGCTGGACCACCTCGAGCGGCAGCGCGCGACCGTGGCGCTCGCCGCGTTCGAGACGATCTGGCTCGCCGTGCTCAATCAGCCGGGTTTCGCCGAGCGGGACCTCTCGCAGCTTCGGCAGGTGATGGCCGTCGGGGTGCCGGAGCGGCTGCGGCAGGTCGCCGCCCGGGTGCCGCAGGCGATCCAGGTCTCCTGCTTCGGGCAGACCGAGGCATGCTCGTTCCTGTCGCTCTCCAGTCTGGGCGACACGCTCGAGGAGCGCGTGACCACGGGCGGGCTGCCGCTGCCGGGCATGGAGTGCCGGGTGGTCGACCCCGCCACGGGGGAGGACCTGCCACCGGACACGGAGGGCGAGCTGCTGTTCCGGGGCACGAACTGCTTCGACGGCTACCTCCACGATCCGGAGCTCACCGCTGCAGCCTTCGACGACGAGGGCTGGTTCCACACCGGGGACGTGGCCACGATGGACCCGAAGGGCCGGGTGACCTTCGTCAGCAGGCTCAAGGACATGCTCAAGGTCGGCGGGGAGAACGTCTC
>Ga0068863_100001488_pt1 | contig 23229 bp, 12 predicted proteins | sample KBSSwiS62_FD_66596 | JGI IMG/M metagenome (GOLD analysis project Ga0068863, IMG submission 66596) | Switchgrass rhizosphere microbial communities from Kellogg Biological Station, Michigan, USA - KBS Switchgrass S6-2 | ecosystem: Host-associated > Plants > Roots > Rhizosphere > Soil ... | reverse complement strand
GATCACCTACGGCCGGGTCCCGAGCCTCCGCGCGAGTAGTCGGACGCACGACGGAAAGCCAGCATAGTGACATTCGAAGTATCCGGCGCGGCCGCCGTCCGACCTGATGGCGGCCGCTCACGCTGCCCGGTCGGCGGGTTTCCGGACGATCCGCCCAATGCGTCACATTCGCCACGGGCGGCGCTCGGCTTCGCTACTCTTGGGCGCGCGCCCCGGGCACGCGTGCGGAAACGGCACCCATACATCCGGGGGATGCCTGCCGAGGCCGAGATGAGTAATGAGCCGACCTGACTCCGCGGATCTCTCCGACGAACTGCGCTATCTCGCGCGAGGACGCGGCGTTCGCACGGTGCAGCTGAGCACCCGGGTCGGCCCCGTGCTGCGCCAGCTCACCGGCCTGGGCGACGAGGCCGGCGTGGAACTGCGCTCCCGCGTCGTCTCCTGGCTGCGCGCGGGGCTCGCGGCGTTGCCTGGGGACCTGCGCCGGGTCGCGGAGGTCGCGCTCGGGCTGGACCCGGGGGCGGACCAGCGCCTGCTGACCGAACGGCTGGGCTGGCTGGCCGTCGAACTGGACCGCGATCCGCGCACCGTCCGCCGCCGCTACGAGGAGGCCGTCCGGCTGCTCGCCGAGTCGGCGGCGTGGCCGCTCGGGGGCCGGGCGGGCGGGGCCGGTCCCGAACTCGCGCGCGACCGCGCCGCGGCGGGCGCCGGCGACCCGCCGGTGTCCGCTCCTGCCCCGCCGCCGGCCGGCCCCTGGTATTTCGAGCGGGTCCGGGCCATGCTCCGGCTCGACGGCCCGACGCCCGAGCTGCTGGAATGCCGCCGGGTGGTCGCGTTAGAGGACGGCCTGTCGCAGGTCACGCTCTCGATGAGCCTGCCCCGGCCGGCTGGCGCCCCGGCCAGCCCGCGGGACCTGCGAGCCGAGGTCCTGTTCGGCGGGCGGATGGTGCGGGCCAACCGCTGGGGCGACACCGTCTTCGGGGCCGTCCTTCGGCTGCCGCATGCGCTGGGGCGCCACGAACGGCATGATTTCGGTCTCGTCTGGCGGATTCCGCTCGGACAGCCGATGGCGCCGCACTACGCCCTGAACCCGACGATCCGGTGCGACGCCTTGGACCTGCGGGTGCGTTTCCCCGAGGACGCCGAACCGCGCGTCCAACTGGTAGACGGGCTGCCCCTGCGGGCCGTCGAGGACCTGGCCGTCAACCTGCCGACGGTCGCGCTTGACGGGGCCTGCGAGGCCTTCGCCCGGTTCAGCCACCTGGCCTCGGGTCTGTCTTACGGCCTGCGCTGGACGACGTAGCCCGGCACTTCTCCTCGTCCTCGCCGTTCGTGCCGTCGCCGACGCGGCCGTTCTGGCCGCCTCCGCCCGAACGCGATCCCTTCCGACTCCTGCCACCTGTCATCGTCTTCCCCCGTCGCGAGAGTGGGAGGCCGACGTCGTCGTCGGCCGGTCAACGCGTGCCCACGCGCCGCCCAGGCCTGGGCCGTGCGGTCCTGAGCCGGGGCGACCGGTCCGGGCCTGATCGGAGCCGGGGCCGCTGCCCGGGTACTCGAGGCCTGGCCGCGGGCCGCCGGTCAGTGCCGTCCCGTACCTGGCACAGGCCGGTTCGCGTGGTCGCTGGGGCCACCTTGCGCCCCCCGCGGGCCGGTGTGTGAGACGCCGCCGTGGACAAGGACCGGCTCCGGAGGAGCCAGCGGCGCTGCCCGGCGCCGCGCTGGACAGGGACTGGACACGCCGCTGGTCAACGGCCCGGTCTGACTCCCCTGACCCTGGTAGTCCCGAGCCGGCGCGTGACCGGACGGTCGCGGTAAGCGGGGACGCCCACCCGGCAGACGACCGTTTCCGGAGACGGCGCGGTCGAGTGCCTGCGGGGGTGCGGGTGGTCGGCCGCGCCGGTGGGCCCATCCGCCGCCTGTCGTATTTCGACCATTTTCGGCGAGCCGTCCGCTGGTCTACTGGCGCCATCAACCCGCCCGGCCGCGCCGCGGCCACAAATCCACCGGGGGACGAAATGGAGCCGACAAGCTAACCGGAACAGGCTCGCTGACCAGCGCCCGTCACCGCCGCCCGCCGGTGGTGACGGGCGCTGGCTTGTCGTATGGGCTGGCTTCCGCGGCCGCGCGGATGCCTGGCAGGCTGGCGGGCCTCGGTCGCGCGGCCCTCACCCCCCGTCGGGTGGTCAGCAGAGGCGGGCGGCCAGGAGCACGGAGTCGCTCTCGCGGACGGGCGGGCGACTCTCGCCGCCGGACCGGCCCGCGGCAACCTCCTTCGCCGCGGCGAGTTCGGCGAGCAGCGAGTCGCAGCATGCGGCGAGCCGGCGTAGGACCTGGTCCGGTCGCTCGGCGGCTTCCTCGGCCGAAGCCGCGTGCCCCGCTTGCGCGGCGTCGCCGGCCGCGCCGGGAGCCGCTGCGGCGGCGGGCCCGAACGCCTTGGCCGCCGCGGCGGCGAGGGCATCGAGACGGTTGGCGAGCGGTGCGTCGGGCTGGTCGACCAGGCCGGCCGCGTAGAGCAGGACGGTCGTTCCGAGAGGCAGGGTGACGGTGCTCTGCGCGTATCCCGTGTCGGCATCCGGCGCGGCGCCGGTGCTCGCGCCCAGCAGCGGGCCGTGCACGTCGCCCAGGAACGAGACGTCCCCCTCGGAAGTGATCAGCACAGGCGGCGGATGGCCCGCGTTGCACCAGGTCAGCTGGCCGGTCGGCAGGTGGAGGCGAGCCGTGCACACCGAGGCCAGCGACCGGTGGCCGCCCGCGCGCAGCACGTCAGTGAGGCGGCTGGCGATCTGCGCCGGCGGCAGGTCGAGCAGCGCGTAGGCCCGGCCGGCGTGGCAGAGCTCGGCCATCTGCGCTGCGGCGCTAGGCCCGTGGCCCGCGACGTCGCCGACGCTGAGCAGGACTGTTTCCGCGGTTGCCGCGGTGGCGTCGAACCAGTCGCCGCCGACCCGCTCGGGACTGGTCGCAGCGACCCGGCGGGCGGCCAGGTCGAGGTTCGGCAGCACTGGCAGTCGCCGCGGCGGCAGCGCTTCCCACAGCGACCGGGCGGCGGCGAGCTCCACCGCGTGCCCGTCCGGTGGGCCCTCCCGCCCCGCGGCGGCCGGCGGCGCGGCCCGGCCCGCGGTCGACGTCGCGGTGGCCGCCGATGACGAGGCGGCCGGCGTGGCCCGGCCGCTCGCGTCCGCGACGGCGGCGGCGAGCGCACCCGGCAGCTCCTGGGCGACCGCCGCGGACACCGTCTCCGCGAGCGCCTCCTCGAGGGCGTTCGCCAGCCCACCCGCCATCAGCTCCGTGAACGACTCGTTGATCGACTCGGCGAGTGAGGCCGACAGCGACTCGGCCACCGCCTCACCCAGCGCGGCGGCGATGATCGCGTCGACCACGGTGGTGGTGGCACCACCCGACGACCGCGGCTCGGACGCACCGGGCGTGCCGGCGCCCGCCGCGTCAGAAAGCTCCGGCATCCCGCCCCTGGCGGTTCCCGCGTTCCTACCGTTCGTGGTGTTCCTGGCGTTTTTCGCGCTCTTGGCATTCTTGGCGTCCCTGGCGGCCTTCTTGCGTTCGGCCTTGCCGGCTCGGGTCTTCTTCGCCGTGTCGGGCGGCGTCACCGTCGGCGGGTCCACGTCCGTGTGCCGATCGCCGCGGACCTTGGTCGCTGCTCGTCCCACTGCCCACCCCGGTTCAGTCGGATTCCACCGACTGGCTGCTTACCCGGCCCGTGCCCAGGAAACCGCGCCTTGACCAGCGCCAACGGCCCGCTGCGCTCGCCGCAACGCCGGGCAAACGCTGCGCGGCCGCGGATTCCGGCCGGTCGTCGGCTGCGCCGGATCGAGCAACGGCCGCGAATGACAGCCTGGCCGGCGGGAGCGCCACCCCTGGCCGCTTACGCCTGCCGCCCGGGCTTTCCACCGCTGGATCTGGCCGCCGGCTGATGACGGACCGCCCGCCAGATCACGGGTGTGCCCTGGACCTGCTGACGCGAGCCGTGCGGTGCGTGCTCTCGCCGGCTTCGTGGCGAACCCCCGGGTGGCCGCGGTGATACTTGTCGTATGGAGCTGTCATCGGTGGCTAAGGCGGACGGGTCTGTGGTGTGTGACCTGAACGGCGATGGGCCCGCCGAACCGGCGACGATCGCCGGCCCGTCGCCTCCTGCCCAGCCGCCCACCGCGCCGTCGGTGAGTGGTGGTCAGCCCGCGGCCGCGCCCGCGGAGCCCGCGGGCCCCCAGCCCGCGGCCGAGCTCTCGGAACCCACCTGCCTGGGGGCCATGCCCCCGGAGCTGATGGCCGCGCCCCAGGACCTCTCGGCCGGGTCAGCCGTGTGCTCGGTCTCGTCCGGCCGGGCGGGCGCCGGGCAGCCGACCGTTCCCGCGGTCGCCGCCCGCCCGGACTCCCACGAGCGCAGCGCCATGGCCGTGCCGGTCCGGCTGGACGAGCGGCCGTCGCGGGGCGATCCGGCGGCGCCGGTCGTGCTGGTCGAGTACGGCGACTTCGAGTGCCCGTACTGCGCGCAGGCGGCACCAGTGCTGCACGAGCTGGTCGAGTCGTGCGACGGCCTGGTCCGGCACGTCTTCCGGCATTTCCCGATCTTCGAGGTGCATCCCTACGCGCTGACGGCGGCGCTCGCCGCCGAGGTGTGCCACGCGCACGACCGGTTCTGGCCGATGCACGACCTGATGTTTGCCTACCAGTCGCGGCTCAAGGACGTCGATCACCGGATGCGGGCCGAGCGCCTTGGCCTCGATCCGGACCTCGTCGTCGGCGCCGCCGCGCAGCCCTACGGCGTCGCCGTGGAGGCCGACTACGAGCTCGGCGTCGCCACCGGTGTACGGGGTACCCCAACGATCTTCATCAACGGGCAGGCGTTCCGGGGCCGCCCGGAGCTGCCGGCCCTGCGCCGCGCCGTCCACATGGCCGCCACGAGCTCGCTGGTGCTCGGCTCGGCGGGCCCGGCTGAGACCGTCGCGGACGGCGAGAGCGGCGCCGTCGTGATGGCCGACCCACAGGCGGCGGACGAGGCGTCGAGCGTCGTGTCGGCGACCGCCCCCGCGTCCCGCCGCCGAATGCCCTGGTCGCGGCACTGAAACGGCTACGGCACTGAAGCGGCCACAGCACTGAAACGGCTACGGCACTGAAACGGTCACAGCACGGAAGCGCCCGCCGCCGGGCCACGTTACGGAAGCGGTGCGGGCATTCGCGGTGGGAGCCACGGGCGGGGCGGGAGCGGCGGCGGGAGGCCGTCGCTCTCCGGGGAGCACAGCGGCATCCGTTCGCCCAGGAAACGCAGCAGCACGCTGCCAAGCGTCGCGGACACCAGGGAGCCGACGAGGATGCCGATCTTCGCCTGGTCGCGCAGGTCCTCGCCGCCGAACGCCAGCTCGGTGATGAACAGCGAGATCGTGAACCCGATCCCGGCGAGCACCGAGGCGCCGATCAGGTGCCCGTAGCGGACCCGCCCGGGCAGGGTCCCGAGGCCGGTGCGCACGGCGCAGGTCGCGGCCAGCGTGATCCCGACCGCGTTGCCGACGACCAGCGCGGCCGCGACGCCGTGCGTCACCGGCGACGTGGCCGCCTCCCGCAGGGTGTGCGCGTCGAGCGCCACCCCCGCGTTGGCGAGGCCGAACAGCGGGACGACGACGAAGGCGCTGACCGGGTGCAGCAGGTGCTGCAGCCGCTCGTTGGGCGCGACCGCGGCGCGAGCCGCGGACACCGCCAGGGCCGACCGGGACGCCGTCGAGTCCTCCTGCAGCGCCCGGACGAAAACCGGCACGTTGTCGATCTGCTCCTGGCGGGGCGGCGCCGCCGGGACGAGGAGTCCGATCAGCACCCCCGCGAGCGTCGCGTGCACGCCGGACGCGTGCACCGCGAGCCACAGCAGCAGAGCGGCGACGAGGTAGGGCGTGAGCTGCCAGACACCCATCCAGCGCAGCAGCACGATCGAGACGACGGCGAGGGCGGCGAGCACAAGCGCGACGGCGTCGACGTGCTTGGTGTAGAAGACCGCGACGACGGTAATCGCGCCGATGTCGTCGACGATCGCCAGCGTCAGCATGAACAGCCGCAGCCGGTCCGGGCAGCGGGGCCCGAACAGCGCGAGCAGGCCCAGCACGAACGCGGTGTCGGTGGACATCGCGATGCCCCAGCCGGAAGCCCCGGCGCCGGACCGGTTGAACAGCCAGTAGATCAGCGCCGGGGTCGCCAGGCCCCCGATCGCGCCGAGCGCCGGCACCGCGACCGCCCGCCGGTCGCGCAACTCGCCGGTCGTCGCCTGCAGACTGATCTCAAGCCCGACGACCGTGAAGAAGATCGCCATGGCGCCGTCGTTGATCCAGTGGTGCACGGTCAGGTCCAGCGAGGCGCCGCCGGCTCGCAGCGAGGCGTGCGCGTCGAGCAGGTGGTTGTAGCTGGCCGACCAAGGCGAGTTGGCCCACAGCAGCGCGATGACGGTGGTGGCGAGCAACAGGACGGCGCTGCCGGCCTCGGTCGCGAGAAACTCCCGGACGGCGGGCGCCGGCGCCGGAATGCTGACGCGCAGCGCCGGCCCCGGCCGTGGCGGCGCCGTCACAGGCATTCTCCGTGCCGCCGTCTGGGAACGCGGCGCCGTCGGCCGGTCTCGGCGAAGGGCAGCGTGGCGGGCAACCGCGTGCCCGGGTAGGGACCGCCTGGGTCCGGATGGCCTGAGCCTGGAAGGCCTGGGCGTCGCGAGGAGCCTGGGGGAAGGGTCAGCATCGCCTCGGCATACGTCGAACCTGTGTGCTGGCAGGCCTCACGTTATGCCATCGACGACCGTCGCCCTGGGCGGACCTGAATCGGTCGGCCCGCGAGCCGACGGGCGTCCGGCCAACGTGTCAGACGTCGTGGGGAATCGTGTCGGACACTGTGGGGCGCGGGGGTGTCCTGGCGGCCCCATAACGCCCGGCGGGCCGCATCCCCGCGCCCGACGCGACGAACCTCGGACACGATCTTGATCCCGCGCGGGATCTTGAGTGTGGCCGAGGTTTGAAGGAGATCGATCTGGTAGCCCGGGTGGGATTCGAACCCACACTGTCGGTGGTTTGAGCACCGTCTCTCTGCCGTTGGAGTACCGGGCCTGGCGTGCGCGTGGCGGGGAGGTGTCTCCGAGGTGAACGCCGCGGCGGCTGCGTCGACGATATCGCCGTTGGAGATGCTCCCGGTGACGACTCTAGCCGGGTAGGGTGCGATTCGACCTCTCGCCCCGCCCGCCGGGGCCTGCGCGACGCTTCCGGCGCCGGGCTCGGCGCGTGCCAGCGCTCGCGTGCGGTGTGCCGGGCTCCGCGGAGCTCCAGGAGTTGGTGCGGCTGCGCCGCCCCGGCCGACCGGAGCCGGCGGCGCCGTCGCGGGCGGAGCGTGGAGTCGAGCACGACGCGGTGGCAGCCGGCGCCGAACGCGACCGACCTGGCCGCCGGGGCGCCGCCGCCAACCATGACGGTGAGCTGCCGCCAACCGGCCGTCGGGCGCGGCAACGACGCGTCCGGCGACCGGCAGAATGACCACCGACGCCGACCGAGACCTATCGACGCCGACCCCGGGAGATCAGACTCGATGAGCCAGCCATCCTCGACGCCGCGCCGGGTGCTGATCGCCGAGGACGAGGCGCTGATCCGTCTCGACCTGCGCGAGATGCTGCAGGAAGAGGGCTACGAGGTCGTCGGCGAGGCCGGCGACGGGGAGATGGCCGTCGCGCTGGCCACCAAGCTGCGCCCGGACCTGGTCATCCTCGACGTGAAGATGCCGAAGATGGACGGCATCGAGGCCGGTGCGAAGATCGCCAAGGAGCGGATCGCCCCGGTCGTCATCCTCACCGCGTTCAGCCAGCGCGAGCTGGTCGAGCGGGCCCGGGAGGCGGGCGCGATGGCTTACGTCGTCAAGCCGTTCCAGAAGAAGGACCTGCTGCCGACGATCGAGATGGCGATGAGCCGGTTCACCGAGATCGTCAGCCTGGAGGCCGAGGTCGAGGACCTGCAGGGCCGGTTGGAGGCTCGAAAGATCATCGAGCGGGCCAAGGGCGTGCTGCAGACCGAGCACAAGATGACCGAGCCGGACGCCTTCCGCTGGATCCAGCGCACCTCGATGAACCAGCGCCGCACGATGCGCGCGGTCGCCGAGGCCGTGCTGTCCGGGGAGGCCCTGCCCGGCTAGTGACGCCGATCCTCGTGCGGCCCCGTCCGGCCCGGTCCCGCCCGGCCGCCGGCCCGATAACCCTCCCCCCGCGCCGGTGAGGTCCGAGCCGGATCCGCCCTCCGGCCGGCGGCCGCCGGCCCAGGCCGGTCCCGTCGGTGTACCCGAAGGCCGGGACGCACCCCGAAGCGGCGTCATGCCCGAAAGTGGCGGCGCGCCCGAAGGCCGCGACGCGAGCGTGGTCGGTGAGCAGGGCGCCCCGGTGCCCGTGCGCGGGCTGTCGCGGGTCCGCGCGCTCGGCCGGTGGCTCGCCGGCGGCCCAAACAGCGAGATCGTCGCGTCCGAGCCGGTGATCGGCGGTGGCGCCGACCCGCACGGGCCGCCGATGCCCGGGTGGGAGATCGCCGTCGCCTGGCTGCGGGCGGCGGCCGGCTGGTCGCGGCGCGCGGGCCGGGCGGTGGCCGGCTGGGTGGGCCGGCGCCGCCGGACCGGCCGCGGCCGGGCGCTGCTGGCCGGGCTGGCCGCGCTACTCGTGGCGATCCCGACCGGCCTGGCCGTGGGCCTCGTCGAGGTGTCCCGTGGCGGCGGCGCCGGCGTGTCCGGCGCCGGCGGCCCGCGGGTGCTGCGCCTTGGCGTGATGGCGCCACTGTCCGGCGACCTCGGCAACATCGGCGGGGCGGTGCGCAACGGCGTGGCGCTTGCCGTGGACGAGGTGAACAAGTCCGACGCGATCCCCGGCTGGAAGGTCGAGCTGGTCGCGAAGGATGACCTTTCCCGCCCGGACGGGGGGGCGGCTGCCGCTGAGGCGTTGGCCGACGACAGCTCGCTGATGGGCGTCGTCGGGCCGCTGAGCTCGACCGTCGCCCGCGTCGCCCTCCCGATCCTGAACGCGGCCGGAATCCCGGTCGTCTCCCCGTCGAACGGCGATCCCGAGCTGACCGCGCAGGACGAGCCGGCGAGCACCCGCACACGGCCCTACAGCCGCTACTTCCGGCTGGAGGGCACTGACGCGTTGCAGGCCAGGACAGGCGCTGACTACGCGGTCAGAACGCTGGACCGGGCCAGGGTCGTCGTCGTCGACGGCGGCCCGTCCTACGGTCCGACGCTCGCGGACCGGTTCGCCGCCGCGATCACGGCCGACGGCGGCGAGGTGCTGGCGACCTACCAGGTCAACGGCGACGCGGCGTCCGCCGCGGAGGTCAAGCAGGTGGGGGACGGGATCGCGGCGCTGAGCCCCGACCTGGTCTACACCACGACCGGCTACCTGTTCGCCAGCGCGCTGCGCAAGCGGATGACCGCCGACGGGCTGTCCGCCCTGCTGCTGGGCACCGACGCGATGGTCAGCGCCCGTTACCTGGACTCGGCGGGGTCCGCCGCCGAGGGGGACCTGGCCACCGACGTGGCCGTCCCGATCTCCCGGCTGCCCGCGGCCGGGGCGTTCGCTGCCGCCTACCTCGACCGGTGGGGCCCCGTCCTGGGCGGACCGGAGCAGCCGGCGACGCCCGACAAGGACACCGACTCGCCGACGATGTCAGCCGTGCCGCCGGACACCTACCCGCTCGGCTCTGCTCCCGCCGGCGCCGTCGCCGGGCCGAGCCCGCCCGCGGCGGGCACGAACCTGAGCGCGCAGGACGAGCCGTCGACGGCAACCGAGCGGCCGGCGGACATGATTCCCGCGCTTGCCGCCTACGCCTACGACGCGGCCCGTGCGCTGCTGCGCGCGGCGGCGGTGGTGCTGCCGGGCCGGCTCGCCCTCGACGACGCCACGCGCGGGCGGATCGCCGCGCAGGTCGGGCGCGGCTCCTTCGCCGGCGTCACCGGCCCGGTCTCCTTCGACGCGTTCGGTGACCGGCGTGACCCGGCCGCCGTCGTCTATCAGGTCCGCGACGGCAGGTTCGTCCCGCTCGTCATCGACGACCCGTAGCGCGCCCGCCGGCCGGCCGGGGGCCGCTGCCACGAGCGCGGTCGGTACCGGATTCTCTGGCGACCAGTCCCAGTCGCGAAGTGGCTCTCAGCGTCCGCATAGAGACTACAAATAGCGACGACACGCTTACCCTATGCTTTGGTCTGGCGCGGTAAGCCGCTAGTTTCCCGGCCGTCCGGCGATCGCTGGACCCGTGTGGGTGCGCCCAGGAAGGCCGGGCGAGCCCGGCGGCGGGCAAGGCTGGCGAAAGAGGGACGGGCCATGGATGGTCTGGGTCGGCGGCAGCGGTTGCTGGGGACCGTCGCCGCTGTGGCCACGGTGGCGACCGCCGCCGCCTGCGGCGCAAGCGGCGGGGGCGGCGTAACCGGCGGGAAGAAGGAGTACGCGATCGGCTTCCAGGGCCCGCTGTCCGGCGAGAACCAGCAACTCGGGATCAACGCGTACAACGGCGTGCTGACCGCCGTGGACGAGGCCAACCGGAGCGGCAAGCTGCCCTTCACCCTGCGTATCGTCGCCTCCGACGACCAGGGCACCCCGGAGCAGGGGCCGACCGCGGCGCAGAAGCTGGTCGACAACAAGGACGTCATCGCCGTCGTCGGGCCGATCTTCTCCGGCGCGACGAAGGCCAGTGAGCCGCTGTTCAGCCAGGCTGGCCTGCTCTCGGTGAGCCCGTCCGCGACCAACCCACAGCTCACCGACCTCGGCTTCACCAGCTTCTACCGGGTGATCGCGCCCGACACCGTGCAGGGTGCCGCGGCGGCCGACTACCTGGCCAAGGCGGCCAAGGCCAGGCGGGTGTTCTCGCTCGACGACCGCAGCGACTACGGCACCGGCCTGTCCGCCGCGCTGGAGAAGGGCCTGCGCGCCGACGGCGTGACCGTCATGCACGACGGAATCAACCCGACGAAGGACTACACGTCCGAGGCAACGAAGATCATTTCTGGCCATCCGGACGCCGTGTACTACTCGGGCTACTACGCCGAGTTCTCGTTGCTGGTGAAGGCGTTGCGCGGCAAGGGGTACACCGGCAAGATCATGGCCGGGGACGGCTCGAACGACGACCAGTTCATCCAGCAGGCCGGCGCCGCCACCGCCGACGGCACGCTGCTGACCTGCGCCTGCGGCGACGCCAACTCCGACCCGAAGGCGACGGCCTTCGTCGCCGACTTCAAGAAGGTCAACAGCGGCGCCAGGCCGGGCACCTACTCCGGCGAGGCGTACGACGCGACCGGCGCGATTATCTCGGTTCTCACCAAGGAGGGCACCAAGGCGACGCGGACCTCGGTCCGCGACGGCTTCCGCGACGTGAACGTCCCCGGGGTCACGAAGCGCATCCGGTTCGACGGGCACGGCGAGGTCCAGGGCGCCACCGTCTACGTCTACGAGGTCCGCGACGGCCGCCGCGTCGTCCTCGGCCCGACGGACCAGCTCACCAGGCCGTGACCTCTCCCGATATCACCGCGCTGGGCCCCGGCGACGCCGCCGGGGCCCAGCCAGCCGCCGCGGCCCCCGGCCTGCCCGCCTCCACGGGCGCGCCGGGGGCATCCGTTCTTCCGGCCCCGTCGGCCCGCCCGGCTCCGGCTGCTCTCGTGGTACCGGCTATGCAGGCGGCACTCGTCGCGGAACCTGCCCTGACCGAACTCGCGTCGAGCTGGGACCAGCGGGTACGGGCGACCCGCTTCGGCGCCGGCCGCGCACGCGCGCTGCCGGGCTCGGGCCAGCCATCGGGCGCGGGCGATGGGTAGCGGCGAGCCGATCGCGCAGCTCGCCGTCGACGGCCTGACCGTCGGCGCGCTCTACGCGGTGATCGCTCTCGGCTACACGCTCGTCTACGGCGTCCTGCAACTGATCAACTTCGCGCACAGCGAGGTCTTCATGCTCGGCGCCTTCGGCGGCCTGTACGCGGTCCGGGCCTTCGTGCCCGGCGGTGGCGGGGGTCCGCCGCCCGGCGCGCCTGCGGCCGTCGGCCTGGTCGCGGTCGGCCTGGTCGCCGGCGCGCTCGCCGGCGCGCTCGCCGCGCTCGGCCTCGAACGGGCCGCGTACCGCCCGCTGCGGCGCCGCCACGCCCCCCGGCTCGCCTACCTGATCAGCGCCATCGGGGCGTCGATGTTCGCCTTCAACCTCGCCGGCAAGGAGTTCGGCCGGCAGAACGTGCCGGTACCGGCGCTGTTCCGGGACCGGACCGCGTTGCGCGTCGCGGGCGCCGACGTATCCATCCAGACGCTGGTGATCGCCGGGTCCGCGCTCGCCATGCTCGTCGTCGTCGACAGGCTGGTCCGGGCCTCCCGGCTGGGCCAGTCGATCCGGGCCGTCGCCGACGACGCCCAGACCGCCACGCTGCTCGGCGTCGACGTCGACCGGGTGATCGTGGCGACGTTCGTGCTCGGCGGGCTGCTGGCCGGCGCGGGCGGCTTCCTCTACGCGATGACCTTCAACGCCTCGTACGCGATGGGCTTCATCCCCGGGATCAAGGCGTTCACCGCCGCGGTCCTCGGCGGCATCGGCAACGTGCGGGGCGCGGTGCTCGGCGGCCTGCTGCTCGGCCTGGTGGAGAGCTTCGGGGGCTACCTGCTGGACGCCTCCTACAAGGACGTCATCGCGTTTGTCGTCCTGGTCGGAGTGTTGCTGCTGCGTCCGAGCGGGCTGCTCGGCGCCCGCCTCGGACGCCCCGCATGACGCCGGACGAGCCCGGACGCCCGAGCCCGGACGACGTCGCGCGGACAGCCTCCGGCGCGCCGTTGCCGGACGTGCGCGTGGTGGCGGGGCGGCTGGCCCGGTCCGGCGGTCACCCGGACGACCAGCCGCCGCCGCCCTGGTCGGCGACGGGCCGGTACGGTCCCGCCACGGGCGCGGGGCCGGCCCGCCCGCGTCGCGCCGGGCCGCTGGTCGGGTGGTGGCGCCGGCTCGGCGGATGCCTGGTGCTGGCCTCGCTCGCCGCCCTCATGGCCGGCCCCTCCGGTGACGCCGACCGGCCGCTCGCCGGGGCACGGGGCTCGCTGTCCGGCGAGCGCGGCGCGGTGTTCCTCGGCGCCGCCGTCCTGGCCTGGCTGGGACTGACCTGGTGGCCCCGGCTGCGCGCACCGCTCGGGCGCGGCGCGCGGCTGGTCGCCGCGCACGTCCGTGAAAGCGCCGCCGGGCTACGGGACCGTCGCGGCCTGCGCGGCCGCCGCGCCGCAGGTGCTGGTGGCTCGGTCGATGGTGGCCCGCCCGGCGGCGCCGGGGAGCCGCTGCGCGTGCCGGGCCACCCGCCCGCCCCCGAGCCGACGCAGGTCGTGCCGCCCTGGCACCGGACCTGGGCGGCCCGCCCGGCGTGGGCGGTGATGTCCCGGCACGTTCCCGCCCAGCCGGCGCCCGGCGGTCCGCTACCAGCCGCCCCGCTCCCGGCCGGCCCGCGCTGGGACCGGGGCCGCGGCGGCCGGGCCGCGGGGTACGCGGGGTACGCGGGGGCGCTGGCCCTGGCCGCGGCCGCTCCGCTGGTCATGTCGACGGCTGCGCAGCAGTCGATGGTCAACGACATCGGGCTCTACGCGCTGCTCGCACTCGGCCTCAACGTCGTCGTCGGGTACGCCGGCCTGCTCGATCTCGGCTACATCGCCTTCTTCGCGATCGGCGCCTACACGGCGGCCTACCTGTGCTCGGCGACGGCGATGCCCTGGCACGCGCCGTTCCAGCTCAACCCGTTCTTCGCGATGCCCGCGGCGGTGGTCGTCGCGGCGCTCGCCGGGCTTGCGCTCGGCGCGCCGACGCTGCGGCTGCGCGGCGACTATCTCGCGATCGTCACCCTGGGCTTCGGCGAGATCGTCCAGCTGCTCGCCAACAACGCCGACGGGATCACCGGCGGCGCTCGGGGCGTCTTCGGGGTGCCGCCGCTGTCCGTCGAGGCGGGCGGCCTCCACTACGCCTGGGGGCTGGACCCACTGCCGTACTACTATCTGCTGCTCGCCCTGGTGGTTCTGGTGATGGCGGTGCTGGGGGTCTGGGAACGGTCGCGCACCGGGCGGGCCTGGGCCGCCATCCGCCAGGACGAGGTCGCCGCCGAGGCTACTGGGGTGCGCACGACGCGGATGAAGCTGCTGGCCTTCGCGATCGGCGCGTCGGTGTCCGGGTTCGCCGGGGTGGTGCTGGCGACCAAGCAGTTCTTCAATCCGCAGACCTTCAGCCTGCAGGCGTCGCTGCTGGTGCTCACGGTCGTCATCTTCGGCGGGATGGGCTCCCGGCTGGGCGTGGTCCTGGGCGCGGTCGTCCTGCAGGGTCTGGCGTTCTTTCTGCGCGACCGGGTGCCGGCTGGCGACCGGTTCAGCTACTTCGGTGCCATCGTGGTGATCATGATGGTGTTCCGCCCGCAGGGCCTGCTACCGCCGCGCCCGCGGCCGCGGGCCGTCCGTCCCGACCTGCTCCCGGCCGGCAGTGGCCCCCGCGGCAGGCTGGCGAAGCCGTCCGGTCGCCCTGGGGTCGCCGGCCGGGTTCAGGCGATCAGCCTCGCCGACCCGGCGGCTCGGGGCGGGGGCCAGAGCCGGAGCGGCCCGGGCGGGAGCGCGACATGACCGGGCCGGACCCGCGGCCGGCGGGCGCCGAGGGCGACGTCACCCTGCCGCGCGCCCGGGAGCCGCTGCCACCGCCGGTGGTGCCCGCCCGGCCCGGCCCGCGGATCGGCTGGGCGCCGGACGCGAGCACGCTGCCGTCGCCCGGATCCCAGCCGTCGCGGCCGATTCTCGACGTCGCCGGCCTGACGCTGCGTTTCGGCGGCCTGACCAGCCTCGACGACGTGTCGCTGCGCCAGCAGCGCGGAACGGTCCTCGCGGTGATCGGCCCGAACGGGGCGGGCAAGACCTCCCTGTTCAACTGCCTTACCGGCGCCTACCGCCCCCGCCGGGGCAGCGCCCACTTCTGGCCGGCCCGGGTCCACGACGCCGTCTCCTGGGCGCCCCCGCGCGCCGGCGCCGGCGGGGCGCCCGGTGCGGATGCCCCGGGCGGCCGGGCCGGCGGGACCGCGGCCCGCCGTCGCCAGGACGGGACCGACCCCTCCACCGCGGTGGAGGTCGCGCGCCGGCCGGTCGAGCTGCTGGGGCGCTCGGCGCACGCGGTGGCCCGCCTCGGCATCGCCCGCACCTTCCAGAACATCCGGCTGTTCGGCGACCTGACGGTGTTGGACAACGTCCGCGTCGGCGTCGAGGTACGCGCGCGGGTCGGCACCGGCCGGGCGCTGCTGCCGCTGCCGTTCGTGCGCCGCGAGGCCGCGGCCGTCGCCGCCGCGTGCTGGGAGCTGCTCGACTTCGTCGGGCTGGCCGACCGGGCCGACCAGCCCGCGGCGAGCCTGCCGTACGGCGCCCAGCGCCGGCTGGAGATCGTCCGTGCCCTCGGTACCCGGCCGTCGCTGTTGCTGCTCGACGAGCCGGCGGCCGGCACCTCGGCGGCCGAGCGGCGGGACCTGATCGACCTGATCGGTGAGATCCGGGCCCGCGGCGTCACCATCCTGCTCATCGAGCACGACATGCGGCTGGTCTCCGCGGTCGCCGACACGGTCGTCGTGCTCAGCTTCGGCAAGGTCATCGCGACCGGCACCCCCGACGAGGTCCGCGCCGACCCCGCCGTCCTCGAGGCCTACCTGGGCACGGCCGCGCACCGGTGAGGGCGACGTGCCCGACAGCGCGAAGCGACGGCCCCAGCTCCGAATCCTGCCCCGAAGCCGCGCGCGACGAAGCGCGGTAGCGAAGCACAATGAGGCAGCGAGATGTCCGACGCGCCGGGAAGTCGCGTCAGCGGACCGACATGCGCTTTCTGTGTTGACGCTGTCACCGAACGCTCATAGCGTTTGCGTCAGCGGTGGGACCCGGGGCCGGACGAGTAGAGAACGTCCTGGCAGGGGAAGGTCGGACGGTGCCAAAGACCGTCCCCGGGTTGTCACCGCCAGGACCTGGCCGGCGCGAGGCGCCGGCGCGGCCGCCCTGGGCCGGCCGGTCAGCCGGCTGGGGGGAAGGTGCCGCCCGCCGGCGGCTGGTTGCGCAGCAGGCAGGTCAGCCGGCAGGTGCAGACCGGGCGGCCCCGCTCGTCCGTGATCCGGATGTCGAACATCGCGGCGGAGCGCCCGGCGTGCAGACGCGTCGCGACGCCGGTGACGACGCCCGAGGTCACGGCGCGGTGGTGGGTCGCGTTGAGATCGAGCCCGACCGCCGCGCGGCCGGGGCCGGCGTTGAGCATCGCCCCGATCGAGCCGAGGGTCTCGGCGAGCGCCGCCGACGCGCCTCCGTGCAGCAGGCCGTAGGGCTGGCGGTTGCCCTCGACCGGCATCGTGGCGACCACCCGCTCCGGCGTCGCCTCGATCAGCTCGATGCCGAGCTTGTCGGCCAGCTCGCCCGGGTGGACGTTCAGGAGCGCGAGATCTGCCGCGGCGCCCACTCGCCCCGCCCCGGCCGGCTCTGCCGGCTGCGTCTCCACAGTCATCGTCCGATGGTATGGCCGGAACCGGCCCGAATGCTCCCGCCGGTCACGGGGGCCGCGCGCAGCCGCGGCGGACCACGGCGTCCGGCGCCGCCGGGATCGGGCGTCGTCCTGGATTGTCGGAAGGGGCGCCTAGACTTCGCTGGGTGTCCGGTTCGACGACCACAGACGCGACGACCACCGCTGCCGAGACCTTCGTGGCGGAGATCTCAGCAGCGAAGGTCTCAGGTGCGGTGACCTCAGATGCGCTGACCTCAGACGCGACGGCCACGGCCGCCCCGGCGAGCCCGGCTGCCGAGCCCGCTGGCGCCAGCCAGGCCGGCGCGGCCCGCGGCGGGGCGGTGAGTGAGCCGGGCACCGCGGGCGAGGCGCCGGCCAGGGCCCCGGCGCGCCGCGGCTCCCGAGCGGCCGGCACCCGGTCGTCGGCCAAGCCCCCGGCGCGGCCCGCGGCCACACGGCCGGCCCCGGCAGCCCGGCCCGCGCCGGCGCCCGGGATACCCAGGCTGCTCCTGCTCGACGGGAACTCGCTCGCCTACCGGGCGTTCTTCGCGCTCCCGGTGGAGAACTTCTCCACCACCACCGGGCAGCCGACGAACGCCGTCTACGGCTTCACATCGATGCTGATCAACGCGCTGCGCGACGAGCAGCCGACGCATGTCGCGGTCGCCTGGGACCTGCCGGCGCCGACCTTCCGGCACGCCCAGTACGCCGAGTACAAGGCCGGCCGGGCGCAGACCCCGTCGGACTTCGTCGGCCAGATCAGCCTGATCCACCAGGTCTGCGACGCGCTCGCGGTGCCGAGCCTGTCGGCCGCCAGCTACGAGGCCGACGACATCATCGCGACCCTCGCCACCCAGGGCGAGGCGGCTGGCATGGACGTCCTCATCGTCACCGGCGACCGCGACACCCTTCAGCTCGTCACGGAGAAGATCACGGTCCTGATGACCCGTAAGGGCATCAGCGACATGATCCGGTACACGCCCGAGGAGGTCGAGGCCAAGTACGGCCTGAGCCCGGCGCAGTACCCGGACTTCGCCGCGCTGCGCGGTGACCCGTCGGACAACCTGCCGTCGATCCCCGGCGTCGGCGAGAAGACCGCCACCAAGTGGATTCAGCAGTTCGGCAGCCTCGCCGGGCTGGTCGACCGGGCCGACGAGGTCACCGGCAAGGCGGGTCAGGCGCTGCGGGACAACCTCGGCAACGTCATCCGCAACCGGACGCTGACCCAGCTCGCCCGCGACGTCCCACTCGACCTCGTCCCGACCGACCTGCGCCTGGTCCCCTGGGACCGGGAGGCCGTGCACACCCTGTTCGACACGCTGCAGTTCCGGGTGCTGCGCGAGCGGCTCTACCAGGCGCTCGCCGTGGTCGAGCCGGCCGTCGGCGACGGTGGCTTCGCCGTCGAGTTCGAGGTCCTCCAGCCCGGCGACGTGGCCCAGTGGCTCGCCGAACACACCGCTGGCGGCGCCCGCACCGGGCTGCACCTGCGGGGGAGCTGGGGGCGGGGCACCGGCAGCGTCGCCGGGGTGGCGCTGGCGGCACCGGACGGCAAGGCCGCCTGGATCGACCCGACCCAGCTCACCCCCGCCGACGAGCAGGCGCTCGGCGAGTGGCTCGCCGACCCGGCGCTGCCCAAGGCGGCGCACGACGTGAAGGGCCCGATGCTCGCGCTCGCCGAGCTGGGCTTCACCCTCGCTGGTGTGACCAGCGACACCGCGCTCGCCGCCTACCTCGCGCTGCCCGGCCAGCGGTCGTTCGACCTCGGTGACCTGGTGCTGCGCTACCTGCACCGTGAGCTGAAAGCCGACGAGGCCCCGTCGGACGGCCAGCTGACCCTCGACGTCGAGGTCGAGGGCGTCACCGAGACCGACGAGGCCGAGGTCGACGTCGTGCGGGCCCGGGCCGTCGCCGAGCTCGCCGACGCCCTCGACGGCGACCTGGAGCGCCGCTCCGCCGCCCGCCTGCTGCGCGACATCGAGCTGCCGCTGCTGGCCGTGCTTGCACGGATGGAGCGGGCCGGCATCGCCGCCGACGCGGACTACCTGACGGACCTGCAGTCGCAGTACGGCGCCGAGGTGAACAAGGTCGTCGAGGCGGCCCACGAGCTGGTCGGCCGGCCGTTCAACCTCGGCTCACCCAAGCAGCTGCAGCAGATCCTGTTCGACGAGCTGGGCCTGCCGAAGACCAAGAAGATCAAGACCGGCTACACGACCGACGCGGACGCGCTCGCGTGGCTCGCGACCCAGTCCGAGCACCCGCTGATCCCGACGCTGCTGCGCCACCGCGACGTGGCCCGGCTCAAGACCGTCGTCGAATCGCTGCTGCCGATGATCGACGAGGCCGGCCGGATCCACACCACGTTCAACCAGATGATCGCCGCGACCGGCCGGCTGTCGTCGACCGACCCGAACCTGCAGAACATCCCGATCCGCACCGCGGAGGGCCGCCAGATCCGGCGCGCGTTCGTCGTCGGCCCTGGCTATGAGACGCTGCTGACGGCTGACTACTCGCAGATCGAGATGCGCATCATGGCGCACCTGTCCGGCGACGCCGGGCTGATCGAGGCGTTCGCTTCGGGCGAGGACCTGCACACGTTCGTCGCGGCCCAGGCGTTCGACCTGCCGGTCGCCGACGTCGACCCGGAGCTGCGCCGCCGAATCAAGGCGATGTCGTACGGCCTCGCCTACGGCCTGTCGGCCTACGGGCTGGCCACCCAGCTGGGTATCCATCCGGACGAGGCCCGCGAGCAGATGGAGGCGTACTTCGCCCGGTTCGGCGGGGTCCGCGACTTCCTGCGAGGTGTCGTCGACCAGGCCCGCAAGGACGGCTACACCGAGACCATCCTCGGCCGCCGCCGCTACCTGCCCGACCTGACCAGCGACAACTCCCAGCGCCGGCAGATGGCGGAACGGATGGCGCTGAACGCGCCCATCCAGGGCTCGGCGGCCGACATCATCAAGATCGCGATGCTGGGGGTGGACCGGGGCCTGCGCGACGCCGGCCTGCGCAGCCGGCTGCTCCTGCAGGTCCATGACGAGCTCGTGCTGGAGATCGCTCCCGGTGAGCGGGAACCGGTCGAGGCTCTGGTCCGAGCCGAGATGGCAGGTGCATACACCATGTCCGTCCCGCTGGAGGTCTCCGTCGGTGCCGGCCAGACCTGGGACGCCGCCGCCCACTGACCCGTTGACCGACCTGACCGCCCGCTGACCGCCCGCGCGCTGAACGCCGCCGCACGGGCGAGGCCGCGAACCGCTCCCTGGCCGGGACACGGCGGCCTCGTCGCCGCTGGCGGGCGCGCGCGTGCCGGGGACGCGGGGCTTGCCTCTCCCGGATGCCTCATTCGTCCGGTGCTGATGCGCAACGTGACGACCCCGGTTCGCGGCGTGGGCAGATATTGGTCGCCGACCCAGCGAGCAGGGCCAGGGTGGGTTACCCTGTGGCCGCCGATGGACATGGTGTGACTGGCTGGGTGCGGGCTGTGTAGCCAGGGCGGGCCCGGGCGCGAATCGACGCGGCCTCCCGGCCGAGCCGGGCCGGCGTGGCCCGGCGGCACGCCACGTGGCGCGCGGGCTCCTCGTCGGCCTCGGCCGCGGTAGGTCGCTCGGGCGTTCGGGCACGAGGAGGGCTGAGGATGCGGGGGAGCGGCTCAGCGATCCAACGGAGCGGGTATCTCACGGTGCTCCCGCTGGTCGCGACCGTGTTCCTGATCGTCATGCTGCTGGCGCCGGGGCCGCTTCAGTTCCTGCCGACGACCTTCGCGGCACTTGCGATCTCGGCGGCGACCCTGGCCTACGCGCTGCTCGACCCCAGCGCGGAGGTGCAGCGGCAGGCTCTCATCGTCGCGCTCGCGATGACCGTCGCGATGACGATCGCGCTGCTTGGCGGCGGCAGCTCCTCGGAGCCGCTGGCCCTGCTGCTCTGGTTCCCCTGGGCCGGCAGCTACGCCGGCATGGTGTCGCACCGGCCGCGATGCCTGGCCCTGGTGACGGGAGCCGTGTGCCTCGCGTTGACGGGCGCGATGCTCCTGCGGGGCGACCTCGAATCCATTCCGCTGGTCTACGTGTCCTGCGTGCTCAGCACGATCGGCGCGGCTATGTTCGCGTCCGGAGTCTTCTTCTGGGGACTTGGCCAGGCGTTCTGTGACCCGCTGACCGGGCTCACCAATCGCGCCGGCCTGCTGCGCACGGGCGAGCCCGCGGTCGCCGAGATGCTGCTGGCCGGCCACTCGGCCGTCCTCATGGTCCTCGACGTGAACCGCTTCCACGAGATCAACACGGCACTTGGCCACCAGGCCGGCGACGAGGCGCTGCGCGAGTTCGCCGGCCTGCTGCGCCGGGTGCGGCCCGCGCCGTTGTTCGTCGGCCGGCTCGGCGGCGACGAGTTCGCGCTGGTCCTGCCCGGCGAGGCGCAGGTGGCCGCGCCGCCCGAGCGCGCCGGCGACCAGCTCCGGCAGCTCGGCCGCGACGTTCTCGACCAGTTGGATGGCCTGGTCCGGATCCGCAACACCGACGTGGAGCTCGAGTCGACGGCCGGCATCGCCTGCGCGCCGCGGGACGGTGACCGGCTCGCGGACCTGCTGCCCTGCGCCGACGCGGCCCTCGCGACCGCCAAGCACCAGGGCGCCCGGATCGGCGTATGGAGCACCCAGATGGCCGGAACGGTCGGGGTGGGCTCCTGGGAGCTCGCGCTGCACGCGCAGCTGCGCCGAGCGATCGCGCAGCGCGAACTGGTGTTGTTCTATCAGCCGCTGCAGGACGCGGCCAGCGGCCAGGTGGCGGGCGTCGAGGCGCTGGTCCGCTGGTGCCACCCGGAGCGGGGGGTGCTGCCGCCCGGCTCGTTCCTGCCGATGGCCGAGCGGTCCACGCTGATCATCGATCTCACCTGGTGGGAGCTGGACGAGGCGCTCGGCCAGTGCGCCCGCTGGGCCCGCGCCGGGCTGCAGCTCCCGGTCTCGGCCAACCTGTCGGCTCGGATGCTCGTCATCGACGACCTGCCGCGGCTGATCACGCGCCGGCTCGAGGCCCACGGGCTGCCGCCGCGCATGCTCACGCTGGAGATCACCGAGAGCGCGCTCGTCTCACAGCCAGCTCGGGCGGCGACCATGCTCGGCGAGCTGCGGAACGCCGGGGTGCAGCTCGCGCTCGACGACTTCGGCACCGGCTACAGCTCGATGGAGATCCTCAAGGCGCTCCCGTTCGACGAGATGAAGATCGACAAGGGCTTCGTGGTGGACGCCCGCGGCAGCCTGCAGGACGTGGCGATCGTCCGGTCGGTCATCGACCTCGGCCACCGGCTTGGCCTGCGGGTCGTCGGGGAGGGCGTCGAGGACGAGGAGTCCGCCCGGATGCTGACCGAGCTCGGCGTCGACCTGCTGCAGGGCGACGCGCTCTCGCCGCCGCTGCCGGCCGACGAACTGGCGGCGCTGCTCGCCCGCGGCCTGCCACCGATGCCGGCCGGCGGCCCGCCCGGAAACGGAGCCCCGCCCAACGGCGCCCTGGCGAACAGCGCCCTGGCGAACGGTGCCCTGATCGATGGCGGCGGGGGACCGGCCGTCGCCACGTCGGGCATCGCCGGGCAGGAATGGGTGCCGTCGCTGGCGGGCCGCCCGCCCGGCGAGCGCCCAGCGGCGCGCACCACGGCCGCGGCGCGCCAGACAGCGGCCGGCAAACCCCCGCCGATCATGGTGCCCAGCGAGACCGCCGCCAGATGGGTCGAGACCGGGATCGTCGCGCCCGACGCGCCCGACGAGGCCGGCCGCCTGGCGGCGCTACGCCGCTACCGCGTCCTGGACAGCCCGCCGGAGCCCGAGTTCGACGCGCTGGCGTCGCTGGCCGCGCAGGTCACCGACTGCCCGTTCGGGTATCTGGACTTCATCGACGCCAACCGGGACTGGTTCAAAGCTGCCCATGGCGTGCAAGTCACGGAGCTGGGTGCCCGGGTCGGGCCGACCTCGTACGTCGTCGCCACCGGCGAGTACCTGGAGATCTCGGAAACCACTCGCGACCTGCGCTTCGCCCACCTGGCGAGGGTCGAGCCGGCGCATGTGATCTTCATGGCGGTCGCGCCGGTGCGGACGGCGGACGGCCACGTGCTCGGCGGGCTCGGCGTCTCGGACCGGCTGCCCCGCCGGCTGACCGGCGCGCAGCGCACGGCGCTGTGCGAGCTGGCCGAGCACGCCATGCGGCTGCTCGACGCCCGGCTGGAGCGGCTGCTGCTCGACGAGGTCGAGGCCGCGCTGGAGCGGCTCGACCGGTTCTGGCACCGCAAGGACCTGACGGCGGCGGCGACCGTTTTCGCCGACACGGTCCGCTCCCTGGCCGGCGCCGACGCCGTGGCTGTCATGCTGCCCGACCTGCCGGGTTCCACCGTCTTCCAGTCCGTCGGCGTCTCGGTGGCCGAGGGCGTTCGGCCGGTCTCCGAGGTCGGGGCGCCGACCACGGCCGACGACATGCGGGCGCTGCGCGAGCTGGCCCGCTCGCATCGGCCGGTGTTCATCCCAGACGCGTCGACGAGCCTGCTGATCCCGCGGGCGGTTGTCCGGGAACTGGGGATCGCGTCCGCGCTGATGGTGCCGATGCGCGGGGAGGGCGGCGTCCAGGGCATGGTGATGGTCCGCTGGGTGCGGCCGTTGCCAAGGCTCGACCCGGCTGTGCTGCGCGCGGTGACCCTCTTCATCGGGCAGGCCCGGCACGCGCTGGAACGCCTGCGCGCCACCGCGGGCCGGACCGCGAGCCCCG
>Ga0068863_100001484_pt1 | contig 23260 bp, 30 predicted proteins | sample KBSSwiS62_FD_66596 | JGI IMG/M metagenome (GOLD analysis project Ga0068863, IMG submission 66596) | Switchgrass rhizosphere microbial communities from Kellogg Biological Station, Michigan, USA - KBS Switchgrass S6-2 | ecosystem: Host-associated > Plants > Roots > Rhizosphere > Soil ... | reverse complement strand
TCGACAACAACCAGTGCACGCACCGCGCGATCGGGCTGACCTCGATCGCGCGTCGCGACGGCGGCTGCCTGCTCTTCGGCAACAAGTAATGGGGTTTCAATGGCATCACTCACCGACCTGATGACCTCGTGGGGATCTCTCTACGCCAATCATGCGGCGCTCCGCACACTCGTCGAATTCGTCCACGTGTCAGCGCTCATCATCGGCGGCGGCCTTGCCATCGTTAGCGATAGGGCGCTGCTCCGCGCCAACACTGATGACGCAGCGGCTCGCCGCCATCTGCTCGGTGCTCTTCAGGGCTCCCATCGCCTCGTGATCCTCTCGCTCGCTCTCATCGTCCTCAGCGGCGGACTGCTCTTCGCATCCGACTTCGGGACGTTTCTGTCGTCGCGGTTCTTCTGGATCAAGATGGGGCTGGTGGCGCTGCTCCTGGTCAACGGCCTCGTGCTTCGGCGCGCGGAGCAGCGGGCCGTCGCCGGCGATCACACCGCCTGGAAGACGCTGCGCGTCACGGCGGCCGCCAGCATCACGCTCTGGTTATTGACCACCCTCGGCGGAGTAGCTCTGCCGAACATCGGCTGATGGACTGCAACAGCTGCTCTGGCTCGCGCCGAGGGTTCCTGCAACAGCTCGCCGGCCTTGTCCTCGCCCTGCTTCCGGTGGCCTTGGTCGACGGACTGGCGCAGGGGTCCGAGCACCGCTACCCGTTCCCGGTGACCGATGGCGTCAACATCGACCGCAAGACAGGTGTCATCGTCGTGCGCTCGCAGGGACAGGTCTATGCCTTCAACCTGTCCTGCCCCCACGAGAACACCGCGCTCAAATGGTTGCAGAAGGACATGCGGTTTCAGTGTCCGAAACATGAATCGAAGTACACGCCGAACGGGACGTTCACGTCGGGCCGTGCGACGCGTAACATGGATCGTCTGAACATCCGTCGTGACGGCGACATGCTCGCCGTCGATCTCTCTCACATGCTGAAGTCGGACAAGGACCCCGCCGGCTGGGCAGCAGCCCCGATCACCGTCTGACATGGTGTGATGCACGTCGCCGTCCGCCCGCAAGTCGACGTGTTCATCGTCGTCAGAGATTCGCAGCAGGACGCCGTGTACACCGCCTCGGTTCAGGTCGCGTATCACTTCGAGAATCACCTGATCGCAACGCGGCGCTAGGCAGGACATCGCCGGTTTGCGCCCGTCTCGCGGATGAGAGGCGATGGTGCGATGAGCACGAGGCGATTGCTCTAGCTCTGCACCTGATCGCGACGCCACGGAAAGCGCGTGTCAGCGCACGGGTCCGGCGGGACTGCCGGAATTCCGGTGCGGTCCTCCAGCGATTCCGTCAACCGTCTCGGGAAGCGCCGCCGTCCTAAATCGGAGAATGGTCTTTGCCCCATCCGCCGATTCGATTGCCAGAGCGGCATCCGCGCCATCATCCGTGCGCTCAACCCATATATGGCTCGGCGCTTGAATCGTGTGGGTGATCTCAGGCACAGCCGATCGGCCTGCGGAGATCGTCACCGTGCCGGCGCGGATGTCCTCAAAGGTGACGCCGACCAGCGGCAGGTCGGTGATATCCGGCTGAGCGCCGATGTCGGGTGACAGGATGTCGAGCGAGACCAGCCAGCCGTCGTGAGCGGCGCTGAACTCGGCCGTGACCCGGGACCAGTCGGCACGTGGGATTTCAGTCGTGCGCATAGGGGTTGTCCTTCTGACAGCTCGCAGTTCACCGGGATCGACGCAAATGCAATACCGCCTGTCCGCGCGGGAGCGCCGGCGACATTGGGGCAGGACGATTGCACTTCACCGAGTGACGGGACGCGCTGACGCGTTTCCGGCACGTCAACGGTTGGCGCTCCACCGCATGAGGTCCGCCAATGGCGCGCACATACCTGCACGCTCAATCCGTAGCCCGGGAAAAGGTCGGCGTGGAGTGTCCGGAAGGAACGCATCACGCAAGGAGGTCTAGCCATGACCGTCAATGAAAGCCTTCAGGACCGGATCATCAGAACCCTGGTGGGTCTCACGGCGACCGCCTTAGCTGTCATCGTGGCGATCGCGGTTCCCGTCCTGTCGCCGACCGGAATCGTGAACCTGTTCTTCCTCGTGCTTGGGATCGAAGTGTTCGTCACAGGACTGATCGGCTGGAGTCCCGTCTACTCGCTGTTCGGCTTCTCGTCGACAGGACGAGTTGGCACGTAGCCGAGGTTGAGCACGGCGATGGCGACCCCATCGCCGTGCGGCGCGCCAGGCGTCAGGCGCCGTTCCGGCGGCCCCCGTCTCGTCTGAAGGGTCGTGGCCGCCGAATGAAAGCACTTCCGCAATCGGTCACGCAGCCCCGGCGGCGACAATCCCCATCCTACGCTGAAGCTGACGCCTATCAACCCGATGCGTCCATCCGGCACAAAGCCCGATTCCAGCGCAAGCCACACCGCGGCTGCTTCGATCCGATCGGTTACCCGCGGCGTGATGTCGAATCGGGACAACTCGGCGAATTCCGGCGTCACGACGAGGACGTTGGATTCGGCCAGCGTGCGCGCGAGATGCGTGGGTCGCGGCTGGTCGATGCCGGCCGGGTGCAAGCCCGATATGAGCAGCACCGCCTGACGCGGCCTCGTCACGGGGGCTTCCGGAAAACCGTCAACGCCTGCCGCGGGTGCTCGGTCTGTGCTTCATATTCCCCGGACAGTCGCCGGGCTCTGAATTTGCAGACATCGCGAGGTTGTCGGGAGGTCGCACAAGAATGACTGACAAGGAGCTCAAACAGGACGTTCAGAATGCGCTCGACTGGGAACCAGGGCTCGACGCGAAGAACGTCGGCGTGTCGGTGGAGGCGGGCGTCGTCACGATGCACGGCAACGTCAGGTCATACGCCGAGAAGATGACCGCCGAACGCACGGCGTTGCGCGTGTACGGTGTGAAGGCGGTGGCCAACGATCTGGCGGTGCACCTGCCGCACGAGTTCGTGCGCACCGATACCGACATCGCGCAGGCCGCGATCTCGGCGTTGGACTGGAACACGATCGTTCCCACGGATGGCGTCAGCGTGGCCGTGAGGGACGGGTGGATCACCTTGACCGGGACGCTCGACTGGTATTACCAGAAGCACGCCGCTGCCCGGACCGTTCGCGACCTGATGGGCGTCAAGGGCGTCACCGACAACATCCTCGTCCGGCCGCATGTGAAGATCGCCGACGTGCGCGACACGATCGAAAAGGCTTTCAAACGCAGCGCGGAGGTCGATGCGCGCCGGATCTCGGTCGTCGCCGAGGATGGCAAAGTGATTTTGGCCGGCTACGTGCGATCTTGGGCGGAGCGTGACGAGGCCGAACGCGCCGCGTGGGCGGCACCTGGCGTGAAACAGGTGGAGGACCGAATCAGCGTCGTGCCGTAGACCTCGGACAGGTCGGGCAGTTCGCAGAAATCCGCGGGCCGCCTGACGCGTTTGCGAATCACCGACAGCATTCCTGAGGAGGTCGTATGTCAGGCACTGCGCTGATCCATGAATTTCTTCGAGACGCTCGCGTGCCGTACAGCGTCGTGCCTCACCGGCCGGCGTTCACCGCCCAGGAAGAGGCGGCCGCTACCCATGTGCCCGGCCGCGACTGGGCCAAGGTCGTCGCCTGCTTCGTCGATGGCGAGCCGATCGAAGCCGTCATTCCTGCGCCTACCGTCGTCGACTTGGATCGCCTGCTGGAACTGACTGGCGGAAGCCGCATTCGCCTGGCGCAGGAGGACGAGCTGCGACGGCTGTTTCCGGGATGCGAGGTTGGTGCGATGCCGCCGTTCGGCCCGCTGTACGGTCACGCCGTCTTTGCCGATGTCGCGTTGACCGCAGACCCGGAGATCGTGTTCAACGCTGGCACACACACGGAAGCCATCGTCATGCGTTGGTCGGACTTTGCGCGCACGGTCAGACCGAAACTCGGAAGATTCGCCGAACCGTTCGAGGACACGTTCGACGAGTTGGAATTCGGATATGCCGAGTAGTTGAAAACCACTCTCTGCTGCCGAATGGTGTCAATCCGGTTGAGCGACCCTGGCGAGGTCCTGCCCGCCAGTCTCGTACCTAGCGCGGATCGCCTGGGCAATCGCCTCGGCGATGTCGCGTGCCGCATCCCGATTCACGTTGCCCTCCAGTCGGTGGATGTGGGCGGCCAGCGAGCGATCGCGAAACACGCCCTCCAACCAGCGCGAAAAATCGTGGTGTCTCAGATGTTCGCTGAGACGTTCCACGGGCACCGCGATCAGGAGGCCGACGAACTCTCGAAGTGTCCGGGCCCTCGCGGCCGGCCGGCCGTCGGTCGTGAAGACGAATGCCTGCGACTCGGCCACCGGCATGTCGAGGTACTTGGTGCGGTGGCGCACGTGCGTCGTGAGTCGCGGCGCCAGTTGAAAACGGCGCACCTGTCCGTGCGCTTCCGCGGCGCCGGGCAGGAGGGCCGCCTCTGTCGTCTGAAGATTACGAAAGACCGACGGCGAGAGGCTGGCACAGGGCTGAGGCCGGCACATCGCGAGGAGCGCGTGCGCCTCTTCCGGATCGTTTTCGCGGGTGACCATGACGACGACGTCGTCCATGGCGCGCAGCGGCGCAGGAAGGGCAGAAACACGATAGGTCACGAAGATGTAACCCGACAGCTCGAGATCGATGAGCTCCGAGACGTCCTTCCCGCCGAGAAAATAGTGCGCCTCGTCGAGGAGGATCTTGTGCGGCAGGCCGGTCTGGCGCCGCATCGTCATGAGCAGCGGCAGCAAGGTCTGGACGTACTCTCGTTTCTCACGGTACGACATCTTCGAGAGGTCGATGACTACGCTGACGTCCGGGTAGCGGAGGGCGCGCAGCAGATCGCGCGCGTGCGGCGGCGGATCGTCCCCGCCGAGAACGATGACGCCCGGCAGCGACTCGAGGGTCCGGTAGTCGCCTTCCGGATCGATCACGCACACGCAGTACCCCTGGAGGATTGACTGCTCGCACACCAGGCCTGCCAGCCTCGATTTGCCGGTGCCGGGCTCGCCCGCGACCAGAATCGTCCGACCGCGGACAGCGAGGCTGACCTCGCCGCCGTCGTGCTGATGGCCGAGTTGAAGACGCCGGCGGCCCATCTGGCCGGTGGACAGCCGCGTCTGCCCTGAGACGCGCCGAATGTATTTGGCGACAGCACCGGGGCCGGTACCCTCGACGATTTCGTCGGCGACCGCGCGGAGCGCGGCGCTGCCCCATTCGACCGCCACGCCGACCTCGCATGCGTCGAGCAGATCGTGGTCGTTCTCCGCGTCGCCGATCCCCACGGTGTTGTGGATCGAGATCCTCAACGCGCGCAGTGCCTGCCGGAGGCCCGTGGACTTGGCGATCGCCTGCGGCAGGACCATCAGGCGCCCACGATTGAACGCGAGAATCAGCGGCTGCTCGAGCGATCGAATCGCGTCCAGGATCGGCGCGGCCCATTGCGCGTCGGCTTCGATCACCGATTCGCCGGCTACGAAGGGAACCTGCCGCCGTTCCAGCTCCTGCAGAAACGCTTGGCTCGGCCGGTGGCCAACCACGGCGTGTCGCGCCGTCGCGGGGAACTCCAGCACCGCGCCGTTCTCGCCGACCACGACGTCGAAGCACGAGAGGTCGCCGGCCACCTGCCGCAAATCGTTCAGCCGACGCCCGGTCACGAGGATGACGACAATCCCGGATTGACGAGCGACGCCGATCGCCTCGCGGACGCCGGCGTCGAGCCGGCCGTCGACGGCGATCGTGCCGTCGTAGTCGAGTGCGATGGCTGAGAGCTTCATCGAACGGCCCGCAGCGTCACGCCGCCGGCACGATGGACGGGGCGCGACGCGAGCGCTCGTTCAGTCCGGCAAACACCCGCGCGACACGCTCGGCTTCCTCGTCGGCCATCGCCGCGAGCTCAGCGAAGTCCCGCCGCCACTCGGCGTTGCTCGCATGGGGTGCCAGCGGTTCCTTCGCCACGACGACGCTCTGGCCGTCCGCCAGTTCGTAGATCGCGAACGTGACGGGGAGGATTGGCCCCACGTCGAGGTTGTGCTGCAGGGCATCGGCCGCGAGCGCGGACGACCAGGCATCAATCATGAGATACCGCCCCAGATCGTGCGAGCCATCGCCCCAGAAGTGATCGCGGACGTCGACGCGCGCGATGATCCTCAGCCCCTCCTGCCGGATTAGCCGGCTGGTTTCACCGGCCGCAGTCTCGAAATCCAGATTGACCACGATTCGCCGTCCGAAGTCGATCATGGCAGTGTCCCTCGTGCGGTCCCTGCCGGGCCGTCAACACTAGGGGGAGCACGAACGCTGCCAGGTGCCTCGGAGGTGATGATGGTTGCCGTGCTGCAGATGACGTGCGGCGGGTGTGGCTTGTGCCAGCCGCTTGGCCGTCGATCGACGTCCACGCGCAGCCCCTGACGGGATTCCGGCAAGGGGCGGACGCGCTGCCGGCAAACTGCTCACCGCCTTCAACCGGGCCGCATCATTTCGGATGGCTCGTCGTATGCAATTGTGATGGATCAGCCTGGATCCTTGTTCGCGAGGAGCGTGTCATGGAAACCAGCCTCTTGTGGCAGACCGACAGCCAGCTTCACGATTCCGTTCAGCGCGAGCTCGGGTGGGCTTCGGAGGTCGATGCGGCCGGCGTTGCCGTGATCGCGCGTTGTGACGGCGTCGTGACGTTGACCGGTTTCGTCGACAGCTACTGGCAGAAGTACGCGGTCGAAGCGGCAGCCAAGCGCGTTCGGGGCGTCCGAGCGGTGGCGAACGACGTCCATATCAGGCTGTCCAGAGAGCGGATCGATCCGGAGATTGCGCACGACGCCGTCCTCGCCTTGCAGAGGTGGCCGAGCGTTCCGCGCACGGTGATCGTGACGGTCCGTGACGGATTCCTGACGCTCGAAGGCCGCGTCGAGCGGAACGACCAGCGAAGCGATGCCGAATCGGCTGTCCGTCACATCGACGGCGTCAAGGGCGTGTCGAATGCGATTGTGATTGAGCCGGTCGCTTCGGTGACGTAGGTCGCCTCCCCTGACGCGACGGGCTCCGCCCTCACGACTGACGCGCGGGTCCGCCCTCACGACGGCGGCGTCGGTTCGTCGTCTTCGTGCGCGCGGACGTAAGCCTGATAGCCGAGCCACGAACCCCAGCCACTGATGGTTCGAATGTACTGAGCGCGCTCGAACGCGCTCGGGTCTTCCGTCTTGGCGAGGCTCAAACGGCCGCGGATGTCGTCGACGCTGCTGAACCCGCTGGTTTCCATCCACCGGCGTAGTTCGTCCCGCATCAACGTGAAGTAAGACGGGCCGTGGCGCAGAATGGCCGAGACCATCTGTACCGCGTCGGCGCCTGCCAGAATCGCCTTGATGCCGTCGTTCGGTGTGGCGACGCCTCCGGTGGCGGCAAGCGAGCATGTCACGCGGCCGTACAGAATCGCGAGCCAGCGAAGGCGCAGCAGCAGTTCGTCGCTGCTCGACAGCTCCAGTCGCGGCCACACGGCCACGTGGCGGATGTCGATGTCCGGCTGGAGAAAGCGATTGAACAGCACGAGCCCCCTCGCGCCGGCCTCGTCGAGCGACCGGGCCACACTGCCGAACGCCGTGAAGAACGGCGAGAGCTTGATCGCGAGAGGAATCTTGAGCTCGGACGAGAGATCCTGGACGATCTCCTTCAGGCTGTGCTCGATGGCCGCCGCCGACCGATCGAGATCGGTGACGACTTCGTACATATTCAGCTCGAGCGCGTCGGCGCCTGCCTTCTCGATCAGCTTGGCGAACTTCAACCAGGTCTCGGCGGTCGTGCCGTTGAGCGAGCCGATCACCGGGATTTTGACTGCGTCTTTCACACGACGAACGTGTTCCAGATACTCGTCCGGGCCGAGCGCGTACACCTTGGGCTCCGGAAAGTACGACAAGACGGTCGCGAACTGGCGATCCAGGCGGTCCATGTGACGGATCCGGCCCGTTTCTTTCTGCGTGATCTGCTCCTCGAACAGCGAGTGAAGCACGATGGCGCCGCAGCCGCCGTCCTCGAGCCGGCGGACGGTACCCAGATGATCGGAGAGGGGCGAGGCGCCGGCGACGAACGGACTGGCCAGCCGGAGCCCGAGATAAGTCGTCGACACATCAATCGAAGTCATCGTTGTGCCTTGCCTTCCATTCAATCCTGCTGCCGCGATCGTTGCCGAGCAAGAAGATTCGCGCTGCCGGATTTCCGGTAGGTCATGCCCCGCTGCCGTCGACTGGGTCCAGGCCGATCTCTTGCATCGTCGAACCGAGGGCTCCATCATGACTCAGACACCGCTCGTTCGCTCGACTGGCCGCGCGCTCGCGTACGGCGCCGGCCTCGCCGCCGGGGTGTACGCGACCTATGCGGCAACAACATGGCTGAGGTACGGCCACGCGCGGCCCGCCGTCGGGCAAGAGGCGGATCCGCTGCTGGACCGTTTCATGCCCGCGTACGATGTGGCGGAACGTCACACCGCCAATGTGAATGCGCCGCCGGACCTCGCGTTTGCCGCCTCATGCGACGTCGATCTCCAACGCTCCCGAATCATCCAGGCGATCTTCAAGGGGCGCGAACTCGCGCTCGGCGCGAAACCCGAAGACACGGCCAGACCGCGCGGTCTGCTGGCGTGGGCGAAGTCGCTCGGATGGGGAGTGCTCGCCGAAGTTCCGGGCCGCGAAATCGTGATGGGCGCGGTCACGAAGCCATGGACCGCGAACCCGGTGTTCCGCGCGCTGCCGCGGGACGCGTTCGCCACATTCGACGAACCGGACTATGTCAAGATCGTCTGGACGCTGCGCGCCGACCCATTGAAGACCGGTGCGTCACTGGCGCGGACCGAGACGCGTGTGATGGCGACCGATCCGGCTGCGCGGAGGAAGTTCCGACGGTACTGGTCGATCTTTTCGCCGGGCATCGTGCTGATCCGGCGCGTGGCGTTGCGGTTGACGAAGTTGGACGCCGAGCGTCGCGCGCGCGAGCGCCGTCGGACCGCAGACCGTTTCGCGCTGGTGTCGGCGGGAGATCTCGATCCTGAATGCTGATCGCGTCCGACAGCCCGAGGTGACGCCGTCGCGCATCGCAGAAGTCGGCGCGTCCCTGGCGCGCAGCCGCGACGCGTGGATTGCGCTGTTGGCGCTGCTGGGAATCGGGGCGCATCTGTGGATGCGCTATACCGTCAGCTATCCAACCTCCTGGAACGAGGCGCCGCTCCTGGTCGTGCTCGCGGTCGGAGGCGCCCCGCTGGTCGTGCGGCTCGTGGCGCGCGCGGTCCGCGGGGAATTCGGCGCGGATCATCTGGCCGCGGTTTCGATAGCGGCGTCGGTCCTGCTCGGTGAATATCTGGCCGGCTCTATCGTTGTCCTGATGCTCGCCGGCGGCGACACCCTCGAAGACTTTGCGGTCGCGGAAGCGACATCCGTTCTGCGCGCGCTGGCCAGACGAGTACCGACGCTTGCGCACCGCTGGCGCGGGAACGCGCTCGAAGACGTGGCCGTCAGCGAGATCGCCGTGGGCGATGACGTATCCATCCTCCCTCACGAAGTCTGTCCGGTTGACGCCCTGGTCGTCGAGGGGCATGGGACGATGGACGAGTCGTTTCTGACCGGCGAGCCGTTCATCATCTCGAAGGGCCCCGGGACGAAGGTCCTCTCGGGCGCTGTCAACGGAGAGGCCCCGCTGCGCGTCCGCGCGACGCGGCTGGTGGCCGATTCCCGGTTCGCGCAGATCGTCCGGGTGATGCAGGACGCGGAGCAGCGGCGTCCCGCACTCCGTCGCATCGGGGATCAGCTCGGCGCCTGGTACACCCCGGCGGCGATCACGGTCGCCGGCCTCGCCTGGTACGTGAGCGGCGACCCGCTGCGCTTTCTCAGCGTGGTCGTGATTGCGACGCCGTGTCCGCTGCTGATCGCGATCCCGGTCGCGATCATCGGCGCGATCTCTACGGCCGCGCGCCGGGGGGTCATTGTGCGCGATCCGGCGGCCCTCGAGCAGCTCGCGCTCTGCCACACGATGATCCTCGACAAGACCGGCACGCTCACGGCCGGACGACCGGCCGTGAGCGACGAAGTCTACGCGCCGCCGTTCTCGCGCGACGCGGTGTTGCCGATGGTCGCCGCGATGGAACAATACAGCCGTCATCCCCTGGCGGCGGCGATCGTGCGCGCCGCCGTCGACGCCGGGTATCCCCTGCCGCACGTCGAGTGGATCCGCGAGGAGCCAGGTGTCGGCATGCGCGCGAAGATCGGCGCCAGCGACGTGCTGATCACGAGCCGCGCCCACGTCGGCGATCGGATCACGCTGCCGCCGACGGCCCCGACCGGCCTGGAATGCGTCGTGATGATCGACGGATGTTACGCGGCCTTGTTAAGGTTTCACGATGTCGCGCGCGCCGACAGCCGGGGATTCGTCGGCCATCTGGGGCCGAAGCACGGGTTCACGCGGGTGCTCATCGTGTCGGGCGATCGGGAGGTCGAGGTCCGGCGGCTGGCCGACGCCGTCGCGATCGACCAGATATATGCCGAGACCTCACCAGAAGAAAAAGTCCGGATCGTGCGGGAGGAAACCGGGCGGGCGAAGACGCTGTTCGTCGGCGACGGCATCAACGATGCCCCAGCCATGCTGGCAGCGACCGTCGGCGTCGCGTTCGGACAGCATAGCGATGTGACCTCTGAAGCGGCGCGCGTCGTCATCGTCGACACGTCACTGGCTAAGGTTGACGAATTGCTACACTTGAGCGGCCGTCTGCGACGGGTGGCGCTCGAGAGCGCGGTCGGCGGGATGGTGCTGAGCATCGTGGGGATGGCATTTGCCGCGGCCGGGGCATTGCCTCCGGTGGCGGGCGCCGTGGCACAGGAGCTGATCGATCTCGTGGCGGTTCTGAACGCCTTGCGAACGGCACGCCAACCGCCGGTGCTCACCGATTTCGTGACGACCACGGAGAGGGCCCATGCGCGAACTGAAACGAATCCTCTGCCCCGTTGACCTGTCGGACGAGTCGCGACACGCGATCGAGCACGCGATCGTCCTCGCACGCTGGTACAAGGCGAGGATTACCGCGCTGTACGTCTGCAACCCTCTGGTCATCCCCGCGACCGATGTGACGCTGGTCGGTGGCGTGCCGCCGGTACTCACCGACGAAGAAATCAAAGGGGCGGCGAACGAGGTAATGGCCGGCTTCGCGTCTGCGCCGGGCGGACACGATGGCGTGCCGCTGGAGGTCCTGGTCGAGAGCGGTCCACCAGCCAGGCAGATTCTCGCGCGCGCGAAGTCGCTCGCCCCGGACTTGATCGTCCTCGGCACGCACGGGCACGGCGGGTTTCAACATCTGGTCCTGGGATCGGTCACCGAAAAGGTGCTGCGACAGGCCGAGTGCCCCGTCCTGACCATACCGCCGCGTGCGCGTACCACGTCGAAGTTGCCGTTCAAGCGGATTCTGTGTCCGATCGACTTTTCCGATGCATCGCTGTCGGCGCTCGAATTCGCGCTGTCGCTGGCGAGAGAAGGCGACGCGGACCTGACAATGCTTCACGTGCTCGAATGGCCCGACGCGCTGCCCCCGAACCGGCCGGTGCCCACCCTGGAATTCCGCGACGCGGCGGAACGCGACGTCAGGGGGATGCTGGCGCAGCTCGTCCCTGATGCGGACCGTCAGCGGTGCCATCCGACGATGCGCCTCGGCGACGGCAAGGCCTATCGAGAGATTCTCGACGTGGCCACCGAAGGGCCAGCCGATCTTATCGTCATCGGCGTCCACGGGCGCAATCCGCTCGATCTCATGCTCTTCGGTTCGACGACCAATCAGGTGGTGAGACGCGCCACATGCCCGGTTCTGACGTTGCGTCGATGACAATCCGTCACTGAAATCGCCCGCACCTGCCGGCTTTCCGGCGCCGTCGCCATCGATTGCCTTGCCGCGCGCCCGGAATCCTTGGCATGCCTCTCGCACGAACCACACCGCGAGGTACGCCATGTCGATACTTCTTCGGCTGACACAACTCGTTGTCGTCGCGGCGGGCATGAGCGCCTGCGCGACGATAAACGTCGGGTCGCATGTCGAACGAGGACTCGACTTCAGTCAGTACCAGACGTACGAATGGAGTCCGCACGACGCGCTGCCCGCCGGCGATGCACGCCTCGAGGAGGATATGGTCTTTCTGGACCGCATGCAGGGTGCCTTCGAAAAAGCGCTGGCGGCAAGAGGCTACCAGCGCGTCACGTTTGGCAGCCCCGATCTTCTCGTTCATTATCACGCTGCCGTCTCCCGGCGGATCGACGTCGACCGGCTTGCTCGCGAACCTGGCGCGTGCCCTGACGGCAATGTCCTCGCCCGCAACGACCGCTTGATTGATTACGAGAGGGCGACGCTCGTCCTCGACATCGTCGACGCCCAAACGGGTCGCTTGGTATGGCGAGGCTGGGCGCGTGAGGACCTCGACAACCTCCTCGACGATCAGCGTCGGATGGCGCGCGACATTACCAAGGCGGTGCCGCGCATGCTTGCGCAGCTTCCGCGGGGACTCTGATCCGAAAGGAGGATGAGATGCATCTGATACGGATCTCGGGCCGTCTCGCGTGTGTCCTGTCCGCGCTCATCGCATGCGGCTGCGCGCTCAGGGACGTGCACTCGTTTGCCGAGCGCGGATTCGATCCTGCGCGATTCCACACATATCGCTGGGCCTCGGCGGACGACCGTGCGACAGGCGATCCACGCCTTGACGACAACCCCTTCTTCCAGCGAAGCGTACAGACCTCTGTCGAGAGCGAGCTGGCGAAGCGTGGGTTCGAGAAGACGACCTCCGAAACGGCCGATCTCGTCATTGATTACTACGCCCGCGTGACGCAGCGCGTGGAGCGAGCCGGCGCCGATCTCGTGTATCGCTCGTGCACGGACTGCCCGCCATACGTCTACGATGCCGGTTCGCTGATGATCGACCTGGTCGAGGGCCGAACGCGCGCGCTTCTCTGGCGTGGCTGGGCGGAAGGCGACATCAGCGGCCTGATCGACAACCAGTCGTGGCTCGAAGAGCGGATCGGCCAGGCCGTCGCTCGAATCCTCGAACGCCTGCCGCGGGGAGTGTGACGTCGGCTGTCAGTGCGCTGACGCTGTCGCCGGCGACACATCGTAGCGTCCGATGAGCCTGGCAGCCGTGTGGCCGAATTCCAGCGCGAGGCCGGCGGCGAGACCCCGCAGCAGCGTCGCGCCGATGCGGAACCGCTGCTTGACGGGCCACTTCAACTCGTCGTCTCCAAACATTGTCCGGTGATTGGCCAGTTCGGCGGCCGGCCCGCTCAGGGTGTCGTCGCTCGGGTTCGCCACGATCTGTCGCGCGACGGACAGCCGGAACTGCACGTCGGTGAACGTGCGGTGATCGATCAGCCCGCGACGGAGCTTCAGCTCGTTCAACCGCTCCGCCACGTCGTAGGTCGCCCGAACGATCGACGGCTGGCGGATGAAGGAGCACGAGATCGCGCCGAAACGGATTCCGCATGGCCGGCGGGAACGACCGATCCACCTTTCGTGCCGGCCGAGCGTTTGCAGATCTGATCAGCGAGTTCGGGCTGTCGCCTGTAAGTCATTGAACCGATGGCGGCGGCCGCCGGACTCTCGGCGGACGCTTGGAAATCCGGCGAGAATTCGACAGCTCCCTCATTGGCCTCCCGAACCCACGGCGACGCCCTTCTCGCATCTCAGAAAGGGGTGGCGTATGAACATCGTCAAGTGGACTCCGTTCCGTGAGCTCGAGGACATGCAAACCCGTCTGAACCGGTTATTCGGCGACGCGCCGATGCGCACGTTCGAAGCCGATGCCCCCTTCTTCGCCGATTGGGCGCCGCCCGTCGACGTCGAGGAGACCGACAAGGAGTACCTGATCAAGGCCGAGCTCCCCGACATCGCAAAAGAGAACGTGAAAGTCGAGATGCTCGACGGAGTCCTGACCATCGAAGGGGAGCGCAAACGCGAAAAGGAGGAGAAAGACAAGAAGTTCCTCAAGGTGGAACGGTTGTACGGCAAGTTCGTCCGCCAGTTCGCGCTGCCGGCGGAAGTGGAGGCGGCGAAGATCCAGGCGGAATTCAAGGACGGCGTGTTGAACGTTCACCTGCCGAAGACGGCGGCCGCCAAGCCGAAGGCGATCGAAGTCAAGGTTCATTGAGGTGACATCCGGGGGCCGCGCCCAGGCGCGGCCCCGCCTTTTCTGTATGGGCGCCAGTGTTGTCTCCCGAAGGCGTTGGTCGAGGGCACAGTGCGCCGCCGTTATCGTCCTGGTCCTCGCGATCTCGGGCCTGCAACCAGGGCCGGGCGTGAGCGGCGCCGATCGCCCCCATTTGCGGAGCGCGACGATCGAGCGCCGCGACGACGTCGAGCACGCTTACAGAATCACCGGGAAAGTCCGCTTCCTCGTCTTCTGGGCGAGCGCTGACGATGTGGGCGGCGCTCGGGTCAGCTGGCGGGGGCGCGATCGCAATCAGTCTGTCTCGCTCTTGATCGGATCCGAGCCGACGCGGGCGCCCCGTCAAGTCAACGAGTGGGGCTACATTCGCGAAGCCGCCGCCGGCGATCTGACGACCGTCTTCGGCATCCGGACCGTGACCGAAGGCGATTCGCCCGCCGAAGCCGAGGCGCGCCGAACGCAGGCGGGCGGCGTGACGGAGTTGGGGGTGTTGTGTTCGAGCGTGTCGCCGCTGAACGCGAGCTCGCGTACCGCCACGGTGTACGTTTCAGATGGGGCCACCTACCGTGATCTCGGCCGCGTTCTGCACGCGGTCGAGGGGCATGGGCGCTGGAATCGCCGCGGCGCGTTCCGTCCCTCGGACACGGAGCCTGGGTTTCTGACGGCGCTGGATCGCCTGATTCGATCGACGGCTGCCGCACCGGCGGACGCCGACAACCCGGCGTGCGGCAGATTCGCTTACATCTACAAGGACGCGGTCTACGATCTTTATGCGCGGCGCGTTGAGCGGCTCCGTGAGCTCCGGACGCGCTCGCGCGTCTACCGCGATCTGCTGCGCAGCGACATCGTCGTCCGGAATCGTGCGAGCGGATCGACCACGTCGTTCTCGATTACCTACGGTACGACCGGGCCGCTCGCGGGCGTGCCGGTGATGGCCCGATACCAGCCCAACTGGTGGTTCAAAGTTGAACTCGAGCTCGACGACGAGGCGGCGGTGCCCCCAGACCCGATCGGCGACACATCAATCAACCGGCGCATCGATGCGCTCTGCTCACAGGGAATGGACCAATGATTCCTGGCCTGCACCTGCCATTCTCGCGCGATGCCTTCCTGGATGTGTTCGGCGCCTACAACACCTTGCTGTGGCCGATTGCCGCCGCGTTGTGGATCGCCACGCTGCTCGCCTTCGTCGCCTGTCTTCGCGGCCGCCCGAGAAACGCCTGGATCTTCGGGCTGCTCGCATTGCAGTGGGCGTGGTCCGGCATTTTCTATCACGCAGCGTTATTCACCTGGATCAATCCGGCGGCATGGGGGTTCGCGATCCTGTTCCTCGTCGAGGCCGGCCTTTTGGCGTGGCATGGCATCGTCCGCGCCCGCCTACACCTATCGCCGAACGAAGCTGTCCCGTCGCAGACCATCGCGTACGGGCTGATCGCTTACAGCTTGCTCTACCCGCTGTTGACGCTGATCGGCCCGGACGCCTACCCGCGTGTCCCGACCTTCGGCGTGCCGTGCCCGACGACGCTCGTCACCATCGGCTTCCTCCTCCTGGTTCGCCCAGCGCCGCTGTTGGTGACGATCGTGCCGCTGGTGTGGACCGCAGTCGCGGGGGCGGCGGCATTCGCGCTTGGGATGACGGTCGATCTGGCACTGATTGCTGCCGGCGGCGCGCTGGTTGCGCACCTGTGGATCATCAGGGTGCGCCGGCCTCGACTGGCTTAGCTTCAGATGGAGCGCGGTGGGGAGGCGCGGCTCTATCGGATCCAGAAGTCGAGCATGAGCACGACCTGAACGTCGACCGGTCTGCCCCCGAGGCGGCCCGGCTCGAACCGCCACTCGCGCGCCGCGATGATCGCCTGCAGATCGAGGCCTGCCTCGAGTGAACGGATCACCCGAATGTCGGTGGGACGCCCGTCAGTACGGACCACCAGCTCGAGAATGACCGTGCCCTGGATTCGCCGTTCCAGCGCGTCGTCCGTGTAGGTGGGTTTCACCTGAGTCAACACGCGCGGTGGCGCAACCGACCCGCCCGGGCGATACATGCCGCCGCCGATTCCGCCGCCCGACCCTGAACCGAACCCCGGTCCGGTTCCCGATCCGATTCCCGTGCCGACGCCTTCGCCGACACCTCCACCGGAACCGGGGCCCGTCGACGTGCCAAACGACACGCCGCCGACCGGCAATCCGAGTTGATTGGAGGTGCCCGACGCCAGCGGTCGTGCGTCGAGGAGCAGCTGCGGCAGCGCAGCGCTGTCCGTCGCGCCGGTCGTCGGGACCGGGGTGGCGGTTCGCAGCGTGATGGCGTCGGATCCGACTCCCTCGGCGTGCCGGATCGGTCCGGTCTGGCGGTTCCCGCCGCCGCCGCCGCCGCGGCCTTCGCCGTCTCCCGCGCGAGCGATGAAGACGATCGAGCGCGGCACCGGCCCGACGTTCACCATTGTCGTGACCCGGCTCACGACGATAGCCGGCGGGCGCACCGCGATATTGGCGATCGCGAACGCTGCCAGCAGGTGCGCGAGCGCCGAAAGCATGAAGATCTGGTTGCGGCGAGCCGGAATTGACGAGGACGCTGGTTCGTCATCGATCACATGGAGCACGCCAGATGGGAAGGCAAGACCGATTCCCGCTCGCGTGTCGAGGCCGGCGAGGCTCCTGCCGGAAAACCGGCAGCGATCAGCCCCCTGCGTCGCAAGCGTCCTGCTCAGTGCAGCGTTGCAGACGGCCGCTTTGGATCGCGCCGCCGTGGCAGGAACACATCCGTGTGAATACCAAGCGCGCGGACCTGCTCGGCGATCTCGCGGAGCCGGCGGGGCCGAACGGGCGAGAGTGACCCCAGCGCCGGCGAACGGTCGATCGTGTAGATGTGCACCCGGGTCGCGCGGATCGTCTCGAGCGCCTCGAGCCAGGCGCGGATTGCTGCGTCGCCAGAATTGTCGACGACGCCACGGGCGTCGCGGACGAACATCGCCTGAACGACGATGGGCGACAGCGTCCGCAGCGCGTCGAGCACATCAGACAGGTGTCGTCCGCCGCCGTTCAGGGTGGCGAATGTCGCCGCATCGCCCGCATCCAGCTTCATGTACCGTTCATCGAAGGCGCTGAGCCCGCGTCTGACGTCGTGGGCGGCCGCCGTCGTCGAATTCGACAGGATTGCCAGCGGGATGCCGGGCGCGATCCGATCGCGGACGGAACGGAGTCGCATGGCGATCTCCGCGAATTCCGGGTGCAGCGTCGGTTCGCCGTGGCCCGCCACTGTCAGCCGATCGATGACCTCGTTGCGCTCGGCCGCGGCGGACAGGCGCGCTGACAAGGCCGCGTCGACGGCCTGCGCGGTTGGCCAGCCGGGACCCTGTCCACGATAGCGGACCGCTCCGCGCGTCCATCCGTACTGGCAGTACGCGCAGTTCATGTTGCAGATCTTCGTGCCCGCCGGCAACAGGTTGATGCCGAGCGACGTGCCGAGACGGCGGCTGCGAATGGGGCCGTACATGATGTGTTCGAGCGAGGGAAGCGGCATGGCCGTCGCTCCTGCAAAACCGCGACCGCGGCATGTCGCTTGCGTTCTCCAAGTTCAATCCGGTGTTGTTGCCGGAATTCCGGTAACCCGACGCACCTGCAGGAGGGTCTCATGAAGGCACGTCCACTCGTTCTGTCCCTGCTCATCGCGGGTGTCATGACCGTCGGCACGGTCGCCAGTCGCAGCCCGATTGGATACGCTCGAACGGCGGCCATCGTCAACTTCGTGGATCCGGTGCTCGTCACGGATCGCGTCGTCATGGGGCCTGTACTGATCGTGCACGACGATGAAAAGATGGCGTTGGGCGAGGCCTGCACGACCTTCTACCGCTTCGATCCCGCGCGCGGGCCGCAGGAAGAGATCGTGTCGTTCCATTGCACGCCGGTGCAGCGCTCGGTCGCCGAGAAGACGCGCCTGACGCTGTCCGAGCGCTCGGAACCCGGCTGCAAGCGGCTCCTCGAATATCAGATCGCCGGCGAGTCTGAAGCACACGCGATTCCGCTGACGCAGTAGAGGGCTAGGCCATGATCACTGTTGCAGAGCCGATCGACGCCGACACGCTGCGGATCCGGCACGAATTCCTCGTCCAGCCGGACCTCTGCCTGTCGGCGGACGTCGCCGCCACCATGCTCGGCGTGCCGCTGCGGCACGCCTCGATCATCCTCGAATCGCTGGTGTTCGAACGGTTCCTGGCGCGGACCGCGAATGGTCAGTACATACGGTCCTTCGCAAGCGGAACAGGGAGAAGGTGACGTATGCGGTCAATCGTGAGCGGCCTGGGGATCTGCGTGGTCGCGGCGTCGATCCTGTCGGCGCAGGACGCGACGATGACGAAGGGGCAACAGGTGTACGCTGACCAGAAATGCGGGCTCTGCCACTCCATCGGCGACAAGGGCAACAAAAAAGGCCCGCTCGACGGCGTCGCCAGCAAGTTGTCGGCGGCGGATCTCCGGCTGTGGATGACCGACGCCAAGGCGATGACCGAAAAGACCAAATCAACGCGCAAGCCGGAGATGAAGTCGTACAATCTGCCCAAAGGGGATCTCGATGCCCTGATCGCGTATATGCAGTCGCTGAAGAAGGGATGACCGAAAAAGGAGGGGATGACATGCGGTGGATCGTGATCGCGGCGATGGTGTGTGTCGGGTTTGCGGCGCCGGCGGCGGCGCAGGACGCGAAGGCGAAGGGCGCGCAGCTGTTCGCCGATCAGAAGTGCACGCTGTGCCACTCGATCGGGGACAAAGGCAACAAGAAAGGCCCACTCGACCAAGTGGGGAGCAAACTGTCCGCGGCCGAAATCCGTGAGTGGATCACGGACGCGAAAGGGATGACCGCGAAGATGAAGACGACGCGGAAGCCCGAAATGAAAGCGTACTCGCTGCCGAAGGAAGACGTGGATGCGCTCGTGGCGTACTTGGGGTCGCTGAAGAAGTAGCGCTGCGAGCGGGAGCTCGCTATGACCGCCCGGATCGGATTGCTCTGCGCGACGGCGTGCCTCGTGCCATGGCTGGCGGGGGCCGCCGCCGCGGCTCCACCTGACGTCAAACCACCCACTAATGAAGACTGCGTGGCCTGCCACGGCGACGCTTCGCTGAAACGCGATGACGGCCGCAGCCTCGCGGTCGACGCGAAGCGCTTCGAGTCGTCGATCCATGGCCCGATGGCGTGCGTCGATTGCCACGCCGACCTGTCCAAAACGGAGCTGCCGCACGAGCCCAAGCTCGCGCCGGTTCAGTGCGCCAGCTGTCACGACGACATCGGCGGGAAATACCGTGACAGCATTCACGCCTGGGCGAAGGACAAGGCGGGTCTGACGACGGCCGCGCCATCGTGCGCAAGCTGCCACGGCACGCACGAGATCAAGGCGCACACGGACACGACCAGCCGCGTCCACCGCAGTCAGGTGCCGGCGACGTGCGGCAGCTGCCACGCCGGCGTTCGCGAACACTATGACAAGGGCATTCACGCCGCGGCGCTCGCCAGGGGCGACTCGCGCGCGCCGGTGTGCGTGGACTGCCATACGACCCACGACATCAAGCGCGCCGACACCGACAAATGGCGGCTCAGCGTGACCGCCGAATGCGGCTCGTGTCACGCGGGTGTCGTCGACTCGTTCCGCGGGACCTTCCACGGCAAGGTCACCGAGCTCGGGTTCACCCGTGTCGCCGCGTGCGCCGACTGCCACGGCGCCCACGACATCCTGCCCGCGTCCAACGCGGCATCGATGGTGGCGCCGGCGCGGCTGGTGGAGACCTGCGGCAAATGCCACCAGGGGGCGAACGAGCGCTTCGTCCAGTACGACCCGCATCCCAACCCGCGAGACTACAAGCGCAGCGCCGTGCTCTGGTGGGCGAACCGCTTCTACTGGATCCTGATTCCCGGCTGCTTCGGGTTCTTCGGCCTGCACAGCCTGCTGTGGTTCCGCCGCTCGATGAAGGACCGGGAGAAGCGTCCATGACTTCGACGATCGCCGAGCCGCCCGCCATGACGGTTACCGCGCCGAATGCCGGGCCCGTCGCCGCGTCTCACAGGTCCACGCACGTCCTGCGCTTCGATCGACCGACGCTCGCGCTCCACATCGTCGTGATGGTGACCTTCCTCGGACTGGCCGCGACCGGCATGCCGCTGCTGTTCAGCGACGCACCATGGGCGCGGGCCCTGGCGATGCTGTTCTTCGGCTTCCAGGGCGCCGGCCTGGCGCATCGGTTCTTCGGCTTGGTGCTGCTCGGCGCGGTGGTGTGGCACCTCGCTAACGTCTTTTGGCGCGCTTTCGTCCGCGGGGAGTCGGGCCTCTTCTGGGGACCCGATTCGATGGTGCCACAGCCGCGCGACTTCGTGCAGTTCTATCAGCAGCTGCGCTGGTTCTTTTCGAAAGGTCCGCAACCGAAATTCGAACGCTTTACGTACTGGGAGAAGTTCGATTACTGGGCGGTGCTCTGGGGCACGGCGCTGATGGGCGCCGCCGGCCTCGTGCTCTGGTTCCCGATGGCCGCCTCGCGGGTCCTGCCAGGGTGGCTGTTCAACGTCGCCCTCTTCGTTCACGGCGCCGAGGCGACGCTGGCCATCGTCTTCATCTTCGCGATCCACTTCTTCAACGGCCACCTGCGCCCGGGCAAGTTCCCGATGGACATGGTGATTTTCACCGGCTCGGTGAGCCGGGAAGATCTGCGGCACGAGCGGGCGGGACAATATGAGCGGCTCGCAGCCTCCGGCACGCTCGATTGGTTGGACGTTCCGCCGCCGACGGCGAAGGAGATCGGACGCGGCCGTCTGATTGGTGCGATCGGTTTGTCTCTCGGAATCGCGCTCTTCGTCCTCATCCTGTACGCGACCCTGCGGTAGACTCGCCGGATGGTCCGAAGCGTCCGCCTGATCCGCAGCCCGATCTCCGTCGTCGGCATGGTGCTCACCACGATGAGCGCCGTGCTGTTCCTCATCGTCTTTCTCGCCGATCTATTCGGATGGCACAGCAACCCTTATCTCGGGATCGTCTTCTTTCTGATTCTCCCCGGCGTGTTCCTGTTCGGCCTGTTCCTGATCCCGCTGGGCGCGTGGATCGAACGGCGGCGGCGCGCGCGCGGCCGCGCGCCATCGGAAGTGCACTGGCCGCGGATCGATCTCAACGACCCGGCGCAGCGGACGACGGCCGTCATCGTTTTTGCCGTGACGATGGCGAACATCGTCATCGTGTCGCTGGCGGCGTACCGCGGCGTCGAATACATGGACTCGCCGCAGTTCTGCGGGCAGGTCTGCCACAGCGTGATGAAGCCCGAGTTCACCGCGTATCAGGACGGCCCGCACTCGCGCGTCACGTGCGTGCAGTGCCACATCGGCCCTGGTGCCTCGTGGTTCGCGAAGTCGAAGATTTCCGGCGCCAGGCAAGTCCTGGCGGTCTCTTTCCACACCTACTCCCGGCCTATTCCGTCGCCGGTGCAGAATCTCCGGCCGGCGCGAGACACCTGCGAGCAGTGTCACTGGCCCGAGAAGTTCCACGGCGACAAGGTCCGCCGGATTTACGAGTTCGCGGCCGACGAGAAGAACACCGAGTCCGTGACGGTCATGCAGGTGCACGTGGGCGGCGGCAGCGAGCGGCTCGGCATCGCCCAGGGAATCCACTGGCACATGAACGTCGCCAACGAGGTCGAGTACATCGCGACCGACGACAAACGGCAGGTGATTCCGTGGGTGCGTGTGAAGGATCGGTTCGGCAACGTCCGTGAGTTCAGCGCCGAGGGCGTCACCCCGGAACAGCTCGCCAAAGGCGAGCGCCGGCGCATGGACTGCATGGACTGCCACAATCGTCCGAGCCATCCGATGGCGGCGACGCCCGAGCGGGCGGTCGACGAGCTGATCGCCCGTGGCGTGATCCCCAGAACGCTCCCGTTCGTACGACGTGAAGCCGTCAAAGCGCTCAAGGTGACCTACCCGACGCAGGAGGCGGCGGGTGAGGGAATTTCCCGCACGCTGCGGGATTTTTACCGATCCCAGTATCCGCAGGCCTACATGTCCCAGCGGCCGGACGTCGAGAAAGCCGTCCAGGCCACTGAGACGGTCTACCGCCGCAACGTCTTTCCCGAGATGAACGTCCAGTTCGGCACCTATCCGAACAACATCGGCCACATGGACTTCCCGGGCTGTTTCCGCTGCCACGACGACAACCACAAATCGAAAGACGGGAAGGCCATCGGCCAGGACTGCGAGTCCTGTCACAAGATCGAATAGTCGCGCGCTCGGCCCACCGGGAAGAGTGTCCCGTTCTGAACAGCTCCTCGTGTGGCCATCGTGTGACGATGCCGGGCACTCGCCTTGCAGCCGGGGGAGAGCGTCCGGCGACATTCGCCGGGAATCCGACGGCACTGACACGGGGGAGTTGGACCATGTTGAAACGGAGTGACGGTTACCCGGCAGGCCGGCTGGTTACCGTGCTCGCGATCGTCTGGGGCCTGGCGGTCGGTCTGGCAGCAGCCGGAAGTCGACCAGCAGTCCCGAACCCGACGCAGACGCCAGCCGCGGCCTCCGCACTCGCGTCGTCAGCGGCGCCTGCGGCGCAAGCCTCAAATTTCGTGGGCGACGACACATGCACCACCTGCCACGAACCTCAGGGCAAGGCGCTGCACGCCACGCTTCACGGCAAGGCGCAGAACACCCGCACGCCGGCGGCGAAGGCGAACCAGAGCTGTGAGTCGTGCCATGGTCCCGGCCAGGCGCACGTCGACAGCGGTGACAAGACCAAGATCAAGCGTTTTACGGCCCTGTCGCCGAAAGACATCAACACGACCTGCCTGACCTGCCACACCAGGAGCTCGCACGCCGACTTCGAGGGCGGAATGCACTCCGCCCGCAACGTCTCGTGCGCGACCTGCCACAGCGTGCACAGCCCGAAGTCTGAGCGCGCGCAGCTCAAGACGGTGACCGCGGTCGAGACCTGCCAGACCTGCCACAAGCAGGAGGCGATGAAGGTCAAGAAGTCGGGCCACATGCCGGTGCGTGAAGGCAAGATGGACTGCACCACCTGCCACACGCCGCACGGGTCGAACAACGTGCGCATGCTCAAGACCGGGAACACGCTCAACGA
>Ga0068863_100001482_pt1 | contig 23269 bp, 17 predicted proteins | sample KBSSwiS62_FD_66596 | JGI IMG/M metagenome (GOLD analysis project Ga0068863, IMG submission 66596) | Switchgrass rhizosphere microbial communities from Kellogg Biological Station, Michigan, USA - KBS Switchgrass S6-2 | ecosystem: Host-associated > Plants > Roots > Rhizosphere > Soil ... | reverse complement strand
CGTCGATCAAATTTTCGTAGGCCTTATCACTATTATCATTCAAATATCTCTTTGCAATATTTTCTTCTGCAGGCATGCCGATGAGATCAAGACTTGCTCTTCTTAATAAAGTTTGCTTATCTGCTTCAGGTGATGGCTTTAATTTTTCTTCTTCTAACTTTTGATAAATGAATTGGTCGATCTCATTTCTTACCCATTTGTTTTTTGTATCTGGCAGTTCTGGTTTCTTTACTGAAATATATGCCCAATGTTCACCCCATTCAGCTCCCTGTTTTATCCATTTTTTTAAAATTGAAATTTCTTCTTTGCTCAGGGGATCATGTTTGTAAGGCATTCTTTCATCGGGATCATTGTTAGTTATCCTTCTTATCATTTCACTCTTCCCGGGATAACCAGGTACAATTGGGTACTTGCCTGACTTGGCTGGTTTCAATGCATCTTCCCTGAATAATAAACTGAAATTTGATTTTGCTTTTACTCCTCCGTGGCAGGCAATACATTTTTTGTTGAAGATGGGTTTAATCTGTGTATTGTAATCTATCTTCTCCTTACTGCTTGAAAAATAATAGATCAAACCACCGACTATTATCAAAGTAAGTATTACAAGAAATCTTTTTATAGGAAGCATCGTTTAGGGCAGCATTTGTGATGCTTAAAGTTAAGAAGTTTGTCCTGCACTGCCCTTCAGGGGGTGTCAAATAAAGAAGATTTTCAAAACTATTGGAAAAGAAGTGGAAATTTATTTCTCCAACAGCGTTTCATCAATTAAATATGCCGCCACTCTGTTCACATTATCATTCCCTTTGCGATCGATCATATAAACCTTAAATGAAGTAATTGTTTTAACAGGAAAAGTAAGAATTCGTCTTCTACCAATGGTTGTCCCGGTAATTTCCCCCATTTTCTGATCATTATTAAATAACGCAATTTTAAAACGCTCAATACCCTGGCCAAGATGAATAGCTTCACGCAAAACAATACAGTTTACAGCAGTTGCTTTTGCAAGTTGAATAGTAAAACCCTGTTGATTGATCCCGTACACATAACCTTTCTTATCTAAAGCATGATAACTGATAGAGTCTTTTAAAAATTCATCTTCATTTATTTCCCAATATGCCTTAGCATCCAGTAATAAGTTATTATTGAAATTCTGATCTCTTAATTTCTTAAATGCCATCAATGCCACAGAATCATTTTCATTGATCAAACCTCTTCTGTCTGGCGGCACATTTAATAAAAGATTTGAACCACGGCCAACGGATTTTAAATAAAGATCAAATAACTGCTCACCACTCTTCACTTTGCTGTCTTCATTGCCATGCCAAAACCATCCCGGCCTGATGCTCACATCACACTCTGCCGGTATCCATGCTTTGCCATATGCATTGCCGGTGTTTAATGTGTCGGTCGATGGGGCGCCGGCTCCAGCAGTATATCCTGCAGTGTCGAGATAATTCCAGTTTGTTTTACCAGCAATTCCATTTTCATTTCCTACCCAACGGATCTGCGGGCCCACGTCACTGAACACAACTGTATTGGGAGAAAGTGTCTTGACGGTTTTCTTGAATCTATCCCAATCATAAACTTGTTTTTTTCCATTCGGGCCTTCGCCATTTGCCCCATCCCACCACAGTTCCCAAATAGGCCCATAGTTTGTAAAGATCTCTTTCATCATGTTTACAAAAACATCATTGTATTGCGGCGTTCCATATTTTGGATGATTACGATCCCATGGAGAAATATATACACCGAATTTTAAACCATACTCTTTACATGCCTGTGATAATTCTTTCAACACATCTCCTTTCCCATTCTTCCATTTACTTTCCCGAACCGTATGCGTTGAATATTTACTTGGCCATAAGCAAAAACCATCATGGTGTTTTGCAGTGATGATCACTGCTTTTGCTCCTGCCTGTTTAGCAATTCTTACCCACTGTCTGCAATCGAGACCTGTTGGATTAAAAATATCTTCCGGTTCATCACCATGCCCCCATTCCTTATCAGTAAAAGTGTTTGGTCCAAAATGAAAAAAGAAATAATATTCCATTTCATGCCAGGCAAGCTGCTGCTTTGTTGGTAAAGGTGTTTTGCTTACCTGTGCGTGGAGAGTTACGGAAAAAGAGAATAATAATAAATAAAATAATATTTTTTTCATTTCCTAAGTACAGATTTAATTTCTGGTGAAATAGGATGACTGGCTTTATAAGTAACTCCTAAAAGCTTTGCGATAGTTTGCGCAAATTGATCCTGGAATAATTGAACATTATTTTTTTGTTCCCCGGATGAAGGAATGCCGGAACCCATCGCTGCAAACCAAATTTGATAGGCATCAGCGATCCCGCTACCATGGCTTGTCCACTCTTCTTTATTTATATCACCCCTGCCATGATCGGTTGTTATAAAGATGGCCGTTTTATTTTTATACTGCGGATCGTTTTGCACAAAAGTCCAAATCTCTTTTATCCATTTATCTGCTAAATGAGCAGCATCAAGATAGGAACGATAATAACCATGATGCGCCCATTCATCTGTTTCACCATAAGATATATAAAGCACTTTTGGTTTTTTTGTTTTTAAATATTCCATTGCTGCATAATGCGTAAATACATCCAAACATTCAGCATTACCAAATGGACGATAAGAATCCTGCATCATTGCGTTTATTAGTTTTTCATTTGGTGTTGGGTTCTTTCCGCCGATCGTATCAAAAGCTGAAAAAACAGGAAGGCCGCTTCTTTGCTGGTTTAATATTCTATCGAATGCATCCCACGCTCCAAAAGCGGCTACTTTATTTTTAAATTTTGATTGTTGATTTAAAAATTCTAAAACAGTAACATGAGGATTGGGCGGAAATTCATTTGAATCGATCGTTGAATCAGCAAAACCAGTCATGATCTCACTATAACCCGGGTAACTAAACCAATGAGGGTTTGCATTATTAACTTTATTATCGATTTTCCTGTTACCATATATCTGACCGTGATTGACAATTGTATTCCAAAAAAATGGCATTAGTTTTTTTCTTCTTTCGTTTTCATTATTGCTCCAGTATTTTTCAAAAATATAACTACTGTCACCCTGGTTAAATTTAGAATTGTTGGCGATCGCCGAATCCATTCCTTTAAATACCTCTTGCCAGCGAAAACCATCGGTTGTTATTATAATAATATTCTCTGCCTGCTGAGCAATACCGGCAAAAGATGTTATAAGGTAGACAATAGCTAATACAAGTCGGATCATAGAAATGTTATTAATTAGTAACTTTTAAAACCCATACATAATCGCTGGCACTTTTTGCAACTCGTGGAATTGTTATCTCCACCGCATCACCATTTTGCTTCCAGCTTATTTTTGATTTGCTACCCAACAGTTCTATCCTGTTGGTTTTGGAAAATGAAAAACGGGTCAATAAAATTTTATCAGCTGGAAAATCGAACAAGAAAATATATTTCGTTTTTCCATCCTTTGATTGAGTGAACCTGATCTTTTCACCTTCGCCAAACACTGAATACATTCTTGAATTATAAATAGCTTGGCTGTTGATCTTCATCCAGGCACCGATCTGCTTTAATCTTAGATATGCTGTATCATCAAACTCACCCTCAGGACTGGGACCAATGTTCAATAAATAATTTCCCCCCTTGCTTACAATGTCCACCAGTTTTTCTATGATCTCATTTGCAGGTTTGTAAACATCATTGGGCACATAGCTCCAGCTACCAGCCATTGTCATGCATGTTTCCCATGGATAAGGCAATCCATTTTCAGGAATATGTTGTTCGGGTGTCAGGTAATTTTGTTGTTCACCCGGCACAGCCCTGTCAACAATAATTAATTCAGGTTGTTTAGCTCGCACTTCTTTTACAAGCCTGGGCATATCTATATCCTGGTTTTGCGGGTTGCGTGCCCATCTTGACCCTTCATATATTTCAGTCAAATTGTTTTTGACTTCCTCATCTGAAGTCTTTTTTACCCAACCGCCATCCAGCCAAAGAATATCAAGCTTACCATAATCGGTTACCAGCTCGTTTATTTGGTTATGGGTATAATCAACGAATTTTTTCCATTGCTCCGGATATTTTTGTATCGAATAATTCGCATTCCGGTCAGCCGGAGGAAATTTCTTCCACCAATAATAATCGCTGTGCCAATCAGGTTTTGAAAAATAAGCCCCTGTCCAGAATCCTTCATTTCTGAAAGCATTGAATATTTCTTTTGCCACGTTGCTTCTTGGATCGGAAGAGAACGGTGTACCCTTATCTGTGATCTTGTAATCGGTATACTTGGTATCAAACATACAAAAGCCATCATGATGTTTGGTGGTGAAGACAACGTATTTCATTCCTGCTTCCTTAGCTGCGAGTGCCCATTTTTTCGGATTGAATTTAACTGGGTTAAAAGTATTTTTTAAAGCCTCATACTTTTTTACATAGTCAAAATAATTATCGGCCACTCCAGGTTTCCTGGCACCGGTTGCCCAACCCAGGTCTTCAGGGCAAATGCTCCAGCTTTCTACAATTCCCCATTGACTGTAAGTACCCCAATGCATCAACAACCCAAACTTCAGGTCTTTCCATTGCTCCAGTCTTCTTTGAATGGCTGTATCTGGATCCGGATAATACTCCTGGTGTTGAGCAAAGCTTCGTCCAAAAAACAAAACGACACAAAAAAAGAATGTAATAAGCCTGCAGATAAACCTGAACGAACACATTTATTTTTGAATTTATTTATTATAAGGTCCTGTCAAGATGCGTGTACCCTCCATCCACATAAATAAGCTGCCCTGTTGTATGACTTGATCTTTCAGAAAGAAGAAATACAACCATATCAGCGATCTCCTCAGCAGTTGTCATTCTTTTGCCTAATGGGATTTTATCAGTGATCGATCTTAATTTTTCTTCCGGGTTTGGCAAAGTCGTTATCCATTTTTCATAAAGCGGTGTATAGCATTCAGCAACGATCACCGCATTTACTCTTATTCCATATTTTAATAATTCTACAGCCCATTCTCTTGTTAATGCATTACGTCCGCCATTAGATGCCGCATATGCAGATGTATTTCCTTGTCCTGTTTCGGCTACCTTGCTTCCGATATTTACAATAACTCCTTTACTTTTTATCAGTTCAGGTAAAGCATGATGAGCCATCAAATAATAATGCACCACATTTTTATGAAGCGATGCAATGAATGCTTCATAATTTCCTTTTTCCAACCCTACACCATCATTAACACCGGCATTATTTACTAATCCGTCTATCCTTCCAAATTTTTCTACCGTTGCCTTAACGGCATTTTCGCATGCTTCCGGATGAGTGAGTTCAGCAGTTATGCCGAAACCAGCCCTAACTTCTTTAATGATCGCATCATTATCATTTGCATCACGGCCAACAACAACAGGTATAGCACCTTCTGCAGCTAACGATTTGGTGATCCCTGCTCCAATTCCTTTAGCTCCTCCGGTAACAATGATGACCTTATCTTTTAAATTTAAATTCATATTTATAAATTATAAAATGAAATCGCATTCTCGCCAAGTACTTTTAATCTATCTTCTTCAACAAAATTTTCCATGTATTTCTCCAATAGACTTTTCCATTGCACATAAATTCCCGAGAGTAACATAACAGGCCAATCACTTCCAAACATTAAACGGTCCGTTTCGAATGCTTCAAATACTGTATCAAGGTATGGATAAAAATCACCGGCACTCCATTGCTTCCATTTTGTTTCTGTAAATAATCCGGAAAGCTTACAGTACACATTCGGATGTTGCGCCATTTCTTTCATTAAAATCCTCCATTCATCAATATTCTTTTTCCCAATATCTGGTTTTGCGCAGTGATCAATAACAAATTTTTGTTTTGGAAATTTTGAAACAAATTCTAATGCTGGTGTTAATTGATAATGATAAATCAGAATATCATAAGTATAATTGTATTGGGCCAATGCCTTAATACCACTTTGAAAATCCTCTCTTAATAAAAAATCATCAGGTTCAGATTGCACTATATGACGCCAACCTTTAATACGATTATACTGGGAAAAGAATTGAAGTCTTTCTTCAACGTTTTTACTTTGCAGATCAGTCCACCCAACAACTCCTTTTATTTCAGGATGTGTTTTTGCAAGCTCAACCAAAAAATGTGTTTCATATTCACTCTGTCCAGCCTGGACTGCTACACAACCATCAACGCCGTTTCTTTTGAGTGTGGGAATTAAGTGGGAAGGTAAATGATCCTGTTTCAGGATCTTCATTTCATCGGTGATCCATGCATCTCTTTTCTTATCATACTTCCATAAATGTACATGTGTATCGATTATCATGGTAGTCAGAATTCAGTAGTCAGGATTCAGAATTATTATCAATTGCGGTAATATAAGCATCTAAAATTTTGCTTACTTCTATTAATAGTTCAGAAAGAGAATGATTCTCACCATATTTTAGATCTTTTGCAAGAATTAAATAATATCTGCTTTCTTCAACAGAACCTTGAGACATATTGTAAAATCTGATCTTATCTTTATTTGATTTTTTCTTAAATCCTTCTGCAATATTTGCTGCAATTGAAACGGCAGCTCGTCTAAATTGGGAAGTTAGGGCATAAATTTCCTCTCTTGGAAATTTTGCTGTATATAAATACACATCTAACACAAATTTGTGTGCTTTTTGCCATACAATTAGATCAGTAAAGTTTTTTGCTGGTTCCATAAACGGTTTAATGTTTTTGAAGTAGCACTTCTTCTGAATCCTGACTACTGAATTCTATCTCCTAACGTCATCTACTCCTGCAAACTAAAAATCTTATCCATCAAGATCCATTTCTCTCCTGTCTTTGCCCACGGCAATGCTTGTTGAAATTTCCACATCAGGTTTTCCCATTCCTGAACTTTGGAGTTTGTTGCATCCATTGAGGATTTCTTTTCAAAACTAAAATCCTCATTCGCTTCTATGATCATAAACATCCTGTTGCCTGTACGATAAATATCTAATACTTCTATGCCCGAGCCTTTAATACTCTTGATTATTTCCGGCCAAACATTTTTATGATAACTCTCATATTCAGCGATCAATTTGGTATCCTCCTTCAGATCCAAAGCAAGACAAAATCTTTTCATTAGCTTAAGGTTTATTCTTTATACGCTACTGCTTTCTGCCTGCTACTACCCAAACCATGAATACCTAACTCCATCACATCGCCGGGTTTTATATACACCGGTTCTGGTTTTTGCCCCAAGCCTACACCTGCTGGTGTTCCTGTTGAAATAATATCTCCGGGTAACAAAGTCATGAATTGGCTTAAATAAGAAACGAGATGCGGAATTTTAAAAACAAGATTCTTTGTATTTCCATCCTGCATCATTGTTCCATTAACAGTTAACCAAAGTCGCAGATCATTTACATCCTGAATTTCATCTTGAGTTGCTAAAAATGGTCCAAGTGGTGCAAACGTGTCACAGCTTTTTCCTTTTACCCACTGACCAGCTCTTTCTAATTGAAATTCCCGTTCGCTGTAATCATTGTGCAAAAGATAACCCGCTACATAATTTAATGCATCAGCTTCCTTAACATAAGATGCTTTTTTGGCAATAACAAATGCAAGTTCAACTTCCCAATCAGTCTTCTTACTGTTTTTAGGAATAGTGAGATCGTCATTCGGCCCAACAATAGCAGTAGTTGCTTTAAAAAAAATAACAGGTTCAGGAGGTAGTTGCATTTTACTCTCAGTCGCATGATCAGAATAATTCAAGCCAATGCAAATGATCTTAGAAGGTCTTGCAATTGGCGGACCAAGACGAGTATCTCTCGAAATTTCTTTTAAAGTTTTTTCGGTGACAATTGTTTTAAGTAATGCGAGGCCATCGCTTTCAAAAAACTTTTCATCATAATCATGAATGTATTCCGATACATCAAACCAGATGTCATTAATAATAACACCAGGTTTTTCTTTGCCGACTTCACCAAAACGAATCAGTTTCATCTCATTTTATTTTAGATCCAATTGAATAATAGTGTCAATATCATCCAGCACAACTCCATCAATATAAATAAAAGTCCCTTCAGGTTGCTGTTTGAATTTTACTTCCTTATTCCCATTCAATAAAAAAGCTTTTGATATCTTTTCTTTTAATTCAGGAATAAAAATAAAAGCAGGGTTCTCTGGTTTATTGAGAATGTGCATATAAACCATTTTGTTTTTTATGGTCATCGTCCCCCAGTCCTTCGGCGGAATAATATTCCCTCTTGTTCCATAAATAGTTTGTCCATTCTGCTCCATCCATTTACCAACTGCTTTTAAAGTGTCGGCAAATTCCGGTTGAATAGTTCCATCGGGCATAGGACCAACATTCAATAAAAAGTTTGCATTATAACCTGCCGCTTTTACTACATATTGAATTATTTTTTTTACTGACTTATAATTCCTGTCAGTGATATTAAAACCCCAGCTGTCATTCATTGTCTCGCAGGTTTCTAATGGTAATGCAGAAACTGATGCGCCACCAAATCCGGTTGTATTATGCCCGGGCAGATCTTTTTCAAATGCCTGAAAATCTTCTCCAGGAATAGGCGTTAAATGATGATTGTTGCTGATCAAACATGCCGGTTGTAAACTATGAATGAGTTTATAGATCTCATCATAATGCCAGTTCACTTTTGAAACCTGTTTTTTATCTTGATCGTTATCCAATTGATCCCAGTGACCATCAAACCAGATGCCTGATATTTCTCCATAGTTCGTAAGCAATTCAGTTAACTGAGCTTTCATGAAATTGATATAATGCTCCCAATTACTTTTTTCAGTTCTTCCGGTCCCTTTGCCTGTTCTGCCGGTTTCATATTGATAATCGCTGCGATACCAATCAAGCAATGAATAATAACAGAAAAGCTTGAGGCCTTGTTTATGACATTCATCGGCGAGTTGCTTCAATGCATCTTTGTGATAAGGAGTATTTGTAATTTTCCAGTCAGATTGTTTTGTATCCCAATTGCTGAATCCATCATGGTGACGGGTGATAAAAGTGATATATTTCATACCCGCAGCTTTTGCAATGCCAACCCACTTAGCGGCATCAAAATTCTGAGGGTTAAAAATTTGCACCAGCTTTGTATATTCATCAACTTTAATATTCCTGTTATTCATCACCCACTCGCCGGCACCAAGTACACTTGATGCACCCCAGTGAATGAACATGCCGAATTTATTATCCTGGAATTCTTTTCTTGCTGTAAGATTTTCCGGTGTAGGTGTATAAGATTGCGCATTTATATACAAGCTAAAGAAAACTGAAAGTAAAATTGAAATTGATCTTTTCATGTCATTTTTAATTAAGCAGAATTCAAATAAATTTTAAAATATACCTTTTTTCCTCCTGATCCCTATAATCACATTGATCCTGGTTCTGATTTAATTATTGAGTTTAACAAAGCCTCCATCTACAAGGTAATCACATCCTGTAATAAAAGATGCCTCATCACTGCACAGATATAATGCAAGTGCTGCAACTTCATCCGGTGTTCCCATTCTTCCTATCGGCTGCGTCTTTGAAAGTTTCTCAAACATCTCTTCCTCTTTACCGGGATAAGTATTTTTTAAAAAACCATCGACAAACGGCGTGTGTACTCTTGCCGGTGAAATAGAATTACAGCGGATATTTTCCTGTAAATAATCTTTTGCAACACTTAATGTCATTGCCATCACTGCTCCCTTTGTTGTACTATATGCAAACCGATCAGGTATGCCAACATGCGCTGCGACAGATGCCATATTGGTGATACAACCACCACCGACTTTTTTTAATTGAGGTATTGCGGCATGTATACAATTATAAACTCCTTTTACATTTACAGACATTACCTTATCGAAATCTTCTTCTTTGGTGTTATCCGCCTTGCCTATATGAGCAATTCCAGCATTATTGACAAGGATATTTATGGCGCCGATATTTTCAAATATTGTAAGAACTTCGTGTTGATTTGCAACATTGCATTTCTGTACAAAGACTTTACCATTCTCTTTTTTGATCTCATCGGCAGTTTCATTTGCACTGTCAGTATTCCATTCTAAAATATGAACAGTGGCTCCCTGTTTTGCAAAAATTTTTGCAATAGCTTTTCCTATTCCACTGCCACCACCGGTGATCACTGCAATTTTATTATTAAGACGAAACATTTATTTGTTTTATTTTATAACCTTTCCATGCAAACCATGCTACTGCTATAAAGCAAAGTAAAGGTATGATATAGGCCTTTTGCATGCTGCCGGTATAATCTGAAATTCCACCCATCAACACCGGAGCTAATGCCCCTCCAACAATTGCCATGACCAGTAACGATGACGCCATTTTTGTTTCTTCTCCTAATTCTTTTATACCCAAAGCAAAAATTGTAGGGAACATGATCGACATGAAAAATGGAACTGCTGTCACTGCATATACCGCAACCTTGCCATGTGTATTTAATGCGATAACAAGTAAAAGAATATTGATGATCGCATATATCAACAATAACTTTTGCGGTTTAATAAATTTCATCAGGAATGTGCCGGCAAAACGGCCAATCATAAAACCGACCATGGCAATTGATCCCCATAAGTAGGATGCTGGTTTTTCGCCAAGGTCCATTACCTGTTTTGAAAAGCGTATAAAGAAACTACCTACGCCAACCTGCGCACCCACATAAAAGAACTGTGCAAAAACAGCCCAACGGACATGAGAATGACGTAATACTTTTAATGAAAAACCTGTATGAGCATCAGCGGAATCTGACTCTTTTACTTCCGGTAATTTGGTTAAAAGAAAACCGATAGTAACGATGACCACAACAGCAGCAATTATTAAATAAGGAATTTTTACTGTGTCGGCCTCAGATTGCAAATATGCATTGAGTGTCCCATTTGCAGCCATTTGATTCAATTCCTCTTTTGTATGTTCAACGCCGGATAAAATAAATTTACCTCCGATAAGCGGGGCTACGAATGCACCGACTCCATTAAATGATTGAGCAAAATTTAATCGTTGTTCTGAGGTTTCTTTCGGCCCTAATATTGAAATGTATGGATTGGCAACTGTTTCAAGAAAGGTAGCACCTGAAGCAAGAATAAATAATGCGGCAAGAAATAAACCGAATGTTCTGCCAGATGCTGCAGGTATAAATAATAATGCTCCTGCTGCATAAAGACATAATCCTATTATTATTCCTCGTTTATATCCATATCTATGCATCACCAATCCGGCTGGAATAGCAATAGAAAAATAACCGAGATAAACAGCAAGATCAATGAACGATGATTGCGTATCGCTAAGCTGACAAGCTTTTTTTAAATGCGGGATCAGAATCGGATTTGTATTGTGTAAAAAAGCCCAAAGAAAAAAAAGACTGGTGACAAGTATAAAAGCAAAAAGAAAAGAGTTCCTGGTTTGGTTCATATAAGCATTTAATTAATGAAATAATAAATCCCCTGGTATCACTTCTTTCTTTCCACCTTCTGTCTGCATAGAAACTTTTAATGAATTGCCGCCGCCACTATCAAAGTAAAGAACTTTTATTTTATGAAAACCTTTTTTCAATGCTGCTTTGCCGCTTTTTTCTACATTGCCATGGTCGCCATCGTTGTTCACTATTTCTTCATCATCGATATAGAGCATGCTCCCATCATCTGAATCGGTAAAGAAAGTGTAAATACCGTCTTTCAATACTTTAATATAGCCCGTGAACTCAAATGCAAACTTATCAGTACGTTGCTTTTTATTATTTGAAATTATTTCAGTTATCCCGGTTGATGTTGGATTATTATTAATGGCGCTAAGATCAATTTTTCCTGTTGGCTCAAAATATTTATAGGCAATGCCGGTTTTTACATTCGAAATTTTTAGATCGCTTTTCCATTCATAAGTTTTAATTTCCGATGTAACAATTGCACTGGGAATTAATGATGCATAGTTCTCGCCTGAACCTCCCATCATTGCGATAGCCTTTAAAGTAAAAGATTTTTCAGCTGTAAACGGTCCGTTATAAATTTTTGAAGATTGAAGTGGCTCTGACCCATCTGTTGTATAATAAATCAAAGTACCTAAATCAGTACTTATCGTTACAGTTGGTTTCATAGCATCTTTCGAATAATCCAATTTTATTACCGGTTTTGAGGCAAATCTTCCAAAATTTTCAATCTTCACGGCATAAGCATATGGCGACGTTATTTTGTTTGGATTGTATTCTGGTAAACCGATCTCAACATTTACTCCCATTTGTTTCCATTGCAAATTTTCTTTTGTAGAAAGAAAACTGATCTTAGTTCCCGCCGGCAGCGTTACATCTTTTAAAATAAGTTTTCTATTATCAGGATACTTCGGAAAAATGGCGAATAGATTGTTGTTTGTTGAGTTATAAGTATGGAAAACTTCTTTTACTGCATAACCGGGTTCAGGATCAACAGTAAGCTTTAGCATGATATCGCCTTCGCCTTTCCAATCTTTCTTTCCATCACTCCATTGAAATGGAGTTTTCCATTTTCTTGTATTGTAGATCGCCTCTCCGTTTATTTTCAACCATTCACCTATTTGTAATAAACGTTCCTGCATGATCGGGGGAATTTTTCCATGCTCATCTGGGCCGATATCTAATAAGAAATTTCCACCCCGACTTACTTTGTCAATCAATGCAACTACTAATGATTGGGTAGAATTATAGTCCCATGCATCTTCTTCACGATTATAACCATAGCTATAACCCATGCCGCGACTTTCTTCCCAGTCGTGATCTTCAAAATCAAGATTTGGTTGATACTCGGGTGTATAAATACCACCATGATTAAAACGAACTCCGGCACCCCAGCGATCATTCACTATCACTTTATCTTTTACAGGGCTTTCATTATATAACCATGCAAGAAATTCCTGGCTCTTCCAAGTCTCGGGCGGCGCATCCCAATCACCATCTGTCCAAAAAACATCCGGCTGATAATTATTAATGAGCTCTTTCATTTGTGGCCATACATGCTCAGTTGCATATTTCTTTGGATCACTTTTCCAAAGAGGATTGAACCATTCGTATAATGAATAATACATTCCTGCATGTACAGAAGTTTTGCGAACCGCTTTGAACAAATCACCGATCAGGTCTCTTTTCGGACCAATATCTTTTGCATTCCATGGGAAGCCCCATGTTTTATTGGCGTTTTGATTTGGCCATAATGTAAACCCGTCATGATGTTTTGATGTAAGCACTATATATTTTGCGCCGGATGCCTCAAACAATTTTGCCCAATCATCGGGATTAAATAACTCTGCTTTAAAATCATAAGCAAGATCATAGTAAGTTCTGTTTCCAAATTTTTCTTTATGAAATTTTTGTCTTGCCGTATCTGTTGTTTGCAAACCTTGTTGATACCATTCGGCATAATTTCCTTTCGTACTCCAACCAGGTACTGAATAAACACCCCAATGAATAAAGATGCCAAATTTTGAATTCTTGAACCATTGTGGTGTTGGCCGTTTATCAAGCGATTCCCAGTTGGGTTGATAGGTTTGTGCTGATAAATTAATAGTTAAACACAGCAGGCAAAATGCACAAAAATTTTTCATGTAACGATGCAACGATTTGCGGCTAAAAGTAAAGCATTGGCATCAACCAATCTAAAATTGGCGCAACCGTTTGCCGCATTGACTTACCTTTGCGCCGATATTTCAAAATCAAATAAATTATATGGACTACAGGATAGAAAAAGATACAATGGGCGAGGTAAAGGTTCCGGTTGATGCGTATTACGGAGCGCAAACTCAACGCAGTATGGATAATTTTAAGATCGCACAGGATATTAATCGCATGCCTAAAGAGATCATCAAAGCTTTCGCCTATTTAAAAAAGGCGGCAGCTATTACTAATCTTGAAGCGGGTGTTTTATCCAAAGAAAAATCTGACCTGATCGGGAAAGTTTGTGATGAAATATTAGAAGGAAAGCTTGATGCATATTTCCCATTGGTAGTTTGGCAAACCGGAAGCGGTACGCAAAGCAATATGAATGTAAACGAAGTAGTCGCCTATCGCGGTCATGTGATCAATGGAGGAAATCTTTCCGACAAAGAAAAATTTTTACAGCCCAATGATGATGTAAATAAGTCGCAATCTTCAAATGATACGTTTCCGACGGCCATGCATATTGCTGCTTATAAAATATTAATTGAAACAACAATACCGGGAATTGAAAAGCTAAGAAATACATTAGCAGAAAAGAGTAAGCAGTTCATGAAAGTGGTGAAGATCGGCCGCACACATTTTATGGATGCAACCCCACTTACTGTCGGACAGGAATTCAGTGGTTATGCATCTCAACTTGATCATGGATTAAAAGCAATTAAAAATACGTTGGCACATTTGAGTGAGTTGGCATTGGGAGGAACAGCTGTAGGAACAGGCATAAATACACCTGCTAATTATTCTGAGAATGTTGCAAAGCATATTGCAAAACTTACTGGCTTACCTTTTATCACCGCCGATAATAAATTTGAAGCATTGGCTGCTCATGATGCGATCGTGGAAGCACACGGTGCATTAAAAACAGTTGCGGTGAGCTTAATGAAAATTGCAAATGATATCCGTATGCTTTCATCAGGTCCACGTAGCGGAATCGGTGAAATACATATTCCGGATAATGAACCAGGATCTTCTATTATGCCGGGGAAAGTAAACCCAACCCAATGCGAAGCATTGACAATGATCGTTGCGCAAGTGTTGGGTAATGATGTGGCAATTAATATTGGCGGAGCCACCGGGCATTTTGAATTGAATGTTTTTAAACCCGTAATGATCTATAATTTTTTGCACAGTGCAAGACTGATCGGCGATGGTTGTGTTTCATTTAATGATAAATGTGCAGTAGGTCTTGAGCCCATCGAAGCAAATATTAAAAAGCATGTTGATAATAGCCTGATGCTCGTAACTGCTTTGAATACAAAGATCGGTTATTACAAAGCGGCAGAAATTGCACAGAAAGCCCACAAAGAAGGAACAACTTTAAAAGAGATGGCTGTTAAACTCGGGTATGTTACTTCTGAGCAATTTGATGAGTGGGTGGATCCAATGAGGATGGTGGGAAAGATTGATTGATGATCTTATTTTTTCTTTTCCCTAATTAAATTAACACCAACAGTTAAGCGGAAGTTGATTGGCTCACCGGGAGTATATCGCCAGTCATTTGGTGTTACTAAAGAATTGAAAAAACCCAAAGCGGCATAAGTAGTATTAGTGATGTTGTACAGATTCAAACTGATATTGAATCTCGGATTTTGATAACTTACTGCTGCGTCCAGTAAGTTATAAACCGGCAGGAATATATTTCCGGTTCCGGGATTCTCGAACTCTAAAGCGCTGCGCTTTCCCATATATTGATAGCCGGAACTCAGCGAAAGACCCTTCAATTTACCCTTTATAAATTTGTATTTTATCCAGAGATTGAGAGAATGATCAGGTACACCAAAATTTTTCATACCAATAAGGGTTGGATCATTGTCTTTCGTAACTTCTGCATTGTTATAAGCGTAGTTAGCATTAACTGTAAAAGCAGGAGTGATATTTCCTGTCATGTCAAGATCAATTCCATTACTTATTATCTGGCCGGTTTGAATAGAATATCCAGGGTTTGCCGGGTCTGCTGTTAAATTGTTATTCTTTACAATATGGTAAACTGAAAAATTCAAACCTAATTTTTTATCGAAGAAATAACTTTTCAGCCCGGTCTCAATATTATACCCTGTTACGGGTTTGAAAGGCTTATTTTCAACATTTCCTGCTCCTCTGGTCTGTGGCAAAAAACTCGGGGGCACAAAACATTGATCGTATAAAGAGTAAATGGAAAAATTTTCCGAGAATAACCAGGTTAATCCTGCACGGGGGGTGAACACATTGAACTTTGTGCTTTTAAGATAATCGGGAATGCTATTGATACCTATCCATTTAATGTATGAATGCGTGAAGCGACCGGCAATCGTTATTACCAATTTGTTTGCAATTTTTATATGATCCTGAAGATAAAGAGCAACCCACCCGTCCCGAAAATCACGAGGCGGATCTTCTTTAATTCTCAATAAGTCCGGATCTATATAATAATCGGGGTTGGGAATATACAGACCCCAATTATTTTGTCCCGAGTAACTACGGGGCAATCTACTTACATACGCATTACAATAATCAAGTCCTGCCAAAACTTTGTGTTCAAATTTTTTCCCGGTATAAAATTTTCCATCAATATATATTTGGGCTGCTTTGGTAGAATTATACCAGTTACTAAAATTAAAAAACCGGTGGAGCGTATCATTCAAGACCGGTATATCCGGATCAGTTAATAGTAAATGATTATGAGCATAACCTTGCGCATAAGCAACCAGTACATTTGCGTGCCAATTATCATTAAAATTATGTCTTAGCTGCAGCCGGTAATAGTTATCGCTAACAGCATATTGATCTGTGTTTGCATCAGCCACAGCAAAATTTCGGGGCAGCGCAAATAATTTTCCGTTGAGAGAAGGCAGGTAATCATTGTTGCCGGATGTTTTGCCAAACATGTAATTGTATTCAGCAGTGAGAGATGTTTTTTGATTTAGGTTATAGGTTACAGCTCCGCAGATAAAATATCTGTAAGCTTTACTGAATTGAAATGCTCTTTTTTGCGTATGGATGCCTGCATTGAAACGGTAAGAAAATTTTGATTTTTTTGAAAACGCTCCGCCGAGGTCGGTTGCAAAGCGAAACAAATTATAGCTTCCAAAACCGGCATTTATACTTGCTATTTTTTCTTTAACCGGCTGTTTGGTAACATTGTTTACAATTCCACCCGGTTCACTCATACTCATCATAAAACCTGAAGGTCCCTTAATGAACTCTATTTTCTCCAGCATCTCAGCATCCTCCTGTTGATTCCACCAAAAACCAGCCATACCATTACGAAATACATTAAATTGTGTCACGGCGCCCCGAATGATCAATTGATAGTCATTCAATCCACCATAATATTTTTGGATCCCGCTTACGGTACGTATGGCTTCTGTCATTGATATTAATCCCTGATCAGAAAGCAACTGGTGAGAAGTGACATGGATATTTTGAGGTATTTCAACAAGCGGTAAATTCAGTCGCAAACCCTCAGAAGTTTTTGTCTCAACGTATTTTGATTGCTTTGAAGCTTCAAGAATAATATTTTGCAATTCAGCATAATTATGTTCAAGCTGAGCTTTTACGAATTTTTCTTCCCCGGTTTCCACATCAATGCTTATCTCTTTGCTTTCAAATCCCACAAATGAAAGAATGAGTACATAATTACCAGGCTTTATCTTTTTTAATTCAAAACCTCCATCATCATTTGTTGTAGTTCCATTTTTTGTATTTTTTATTACCACAGTAACAGAACCGGCAGGTTTACCATCTGAAGTGAACACAACTCCTTTTATGCTTCCGTATTCGTTCTTTTGAGCGAAAGCATAAGTGGCTAATAATAACGGTAAGAACAAAAAAAGCAGCTTCATAAAGTGGTATTGACAGTTTGTAATCAAAAACTAAACAACTTTACCCTTAATTGCTTTTGCAATCGCTTCTCCCTTCGAATGAACCTGTAGTTTTTTATAAATATTTTTTATGTGACTGTTCACCGTATCAGCACTGATGAAGCAGGTATCGGCGATCATCTTATAACTCATCCCTTCAACAAGGCATTTTAAAATTTCTTTTTCCCTTGAGGAAAGATCGAAGGAGTTTTCAGCTTGTTTGCCGAGGTTGAATTTAAACATCCGTAATACCTTGCTGGCAATGATGGGACTCATGGGTGCTCCCCCTTCATAAATTTCTCTGATAGCATCAAATATTTCCTCAGGCGGAGTATTTTTCAAAATATACCCTTGTGCACCATTACAAATGGACTGAAATATTTTTTCGTCTTCTTCAAAAATTGTCTCCATTAATATTTTAACGTCGGGATATTTTTCCCTGATCAATCGTACCGCTTCAATACCATTTACCAAAGGCAATTCAATATCCATTAAAATAACATCCGGCTGCGTTTCTTCAATATTTTCAACTACTCTTTCACAATTAGCAAATGCACCCACGCAGGTAAACTGATCGCTTGTTTCCAATAACTTAAAAAGACTTTCCCGCAAATTGCGATTGTCTTCAAATATGACGACCCTTATCTTTTTCATCTGCACAGTTATTATTTTTTATTATGGTCAGATGGTCCCGCCATAGGCGGGATTCATCGCTGAATTGTAAGTTAGCTTGAAAATTTTATGGCTCATTTCATGTTTTCAGTTTCAGTTCAATATTAGTCCCAATCCCATTTCCGGAATCAATGCTAAATTCTGCCTTTATCTCCTTTGCCCTTTTTTTCATATTAATGAGTCCATTACCGTTATATTTTCTTGTGGTATCGAAACCAACTCCATCATCCCGGATCAATAAACAAATATGGTGTGAATTCTTACTAAGCAGAACAGATGCTCTTTTTGCATTGGAATACTTAACAAGATTGTTCAATGCCTCTTTGAAAATAAGATAAAAATTCCTTCGCTCTTCCAATGAAAGTTTCAAACCGTTCAGATTTTCATCCGCTTTAAAACTAAAGTCGATCTGTTTTGCCCTTAATAAATTATAAGATATGGAACGCATCCGCAAAATGATCTTTTCGAAACTGTCATTTTCAGGATTGATGGTCCATACAATATCACTCATCGCATCAATCACTTTGCGTGAACTTTGCCCGATCATTTCCAATGCCTCCATTTTTCCATCCTGATCTTTTTTTGCCACTTCACTATAAACAGAAATGCTGTTGAGGGTTGAACCAATATCATCATGCAGGTCGGCAGCTATTCTGTTACGTATGTTTTGTAATCTCAATATATGACTAAGCCGGTAGCGGTAAACTCCATATACAAGAGCTGCGACTGCGAGCACGACTAAAGTTCTGAACCACCATGTTTGCCAGAAAGGAGGTGTGATAATGATTATTAGTGAAGCTTCATGTGGACTCCACACACCATCGTTATTACTGGCTCTTACCCTGAATACATATTTACCAGGATTCAAGTTAGTATAACTGGCAAATCGTTTGTTTGCATCGGTAGTGATCCAATCTTTATTATAGTTTTCCAGCTTATATTGGTATTGATTTTTTTCAGGATGAATATAATTCAGCGCAGCAAACTCCAGTGAAAGATCGTTTTGATCATACGAAAGAGTGATTTGTTGTGTAAGTTCAATAGGTTGTTTTAAAATGCTATCCGCATCATGGGGACGAATACTTGTGTTGAACAGTTTTAAGTCGGTGATATAAACCGGGGGCTTAAAACTATTGTCTTTAAGATCATCCGGTCTGAAACAAAAGAATCCAGGTGACTCTGTACCAAAATAAAGTTTACCATCAACATCTTTGTAAGCAGCAGAGAGCGTCATAGCGTTTCCCGGCAATCCGTCGCGTTTATTATAGTTCCTGAAATGAAATTTGCTGCTTGAATCAAAAGGGTTTTCGGGAGGTGTAAAACAACTCAACCCGTTTTGTGTTCCAAGCCAATGATTTCCGGCATTATCAGCCACAATACTCGTTACAACATTCGAGCACAACCCATCCTTTGTGGTAAATGCCCGGAATTTCTCTGTTACGGGATCAAATGCATTTACTCCACCGTCGCCGCAAAACCAAATGACTCCATTTTTAGATTCCAAAAAATTTAGTGTCTTATCGCTGCTGGGAGAGTTAGGATCGTTGACCCGATGCCTGTAGATTTTAAAAGTTTCCTTATCGGGATTGAAAGTAATAAGCCCTCCATTCGGGCTCCCGATATAAAGTATTCCTCTTGAATCTTCAAATATCCCATCCACGGTGTTGGTGCTGATAGAATTTCCTCCCTCATGTATCATGAAATAGCGAAACTTGCCAGATACCGGGTCAAATGCTTCGAAACCGCCAAACCAGGTAGACACCCAGTAGCGGCCCTTGCTGTCCTCGATTATTCCCGTACAGGATGTTGCCCCGAGAGAAGTGGAATCTTTATCATCGAACCTGTACCAGCGCTGTGCTTTTGTCAGCGGATTATAAGAGAGCAAACCAAATATGGTCGAGATCCAGAGTATATTCTTACTGTCCTGGTATAGTTTCCATACATAGCATTTTTGCAGGAGAAACCCTGAAATATCATTCAAACCGAGAGGTGTAAATTTCTTTGTTACCGAATCAAAAATATTGACCGTATTGGTACCTACAAGCATATTTCCTGAACGGTCACGCAAAAAGCAATTAACCTCATTACTACTTAGTGAGTTTTTATCTCCTTTAACATGATTGTAAGATTCAAATTTCTTAAGTGTCGGTGAACAGGTATAAATTCCGTTCATGGTGCCTATCCAGATCTTACCGGAGTTGTCTTCCAGGAAATCGAGATATTGAATGTCATCCATTGGTTTGTGGTAAAATCTGCCACTGGCATGGTCATAAAATTCAATGGAGCCACCGGCTGCATCAGTTGCCAGCCAGAGGTTTCCGTTTTTGTCTTCGTATGCTTTGTACACTCCATTATGCGACAGAGAATATGGATTGTTTTTTTCATACTGGAAATGAATAATTTTCTTTGTCCTTATATTATAACAATACAACCCATCGGCCCGGCTGCCGATCCAGACATTTCCGTTTCTGCCGGCATTAGCTCGGTAAGCATGGATATTCCAGTCTTCGATCGGGTTGGAAGATGAACCGAAATTAAAATGCTGAATCAGTTTTTGAGATTGGGTATTAAAATAATCCAGTCCCGGTTCACCGGTTACCAGCCACAGGTTATCATCCTCATCAATTGTAATGGCCGAAATAAAATTATTTGAAAGGCGGGTTTCTTTATTTGATTGATGCGTGATGTGGGTAAATGTATTGGTTCGGGGATCGAGTTTATCCAATCCGCTTAGTGTAGCAATCCATATATTTCCAGCCTTGTCTACGACAAGCCCCGCTGTCCCGTCATCCATCAAAGAATTTTTATTTCTTGTATCACGTCGATAGTGAAAGAACTTTTCAGTAACCGGGTTGAAAGAATATATCCCTTTAGTTTCATTGTTAAACCACAACACGCCATTTTTATCCTGCACCAATGAATAAAATAACCCGCCTGTCAATGAATTGCTGTCCGCAGGATCATAACTGTAAATCTTAAAATTATAACCGTCATACCGGTTTAGCCCATTGCCGGATAGAAACCAGAGAAACCCCTTTTTGTCCTGTAGCACTTCGTAAACCGCATTGCCAGAAAGCCCATTCTCTGTAGTGATTTTTTCAAATTGCTCAAAAGGGAAACTATCTTTTTGCGCCAGCAGGTCTGCTGAGAACAAATGAATAAACAGGCAAATAAATGATTTGAATAAATAACGGCGGCCCATCATATTAAAGTTACGTTTAGTTAATGTAACCAGCATACCCCATAAATAAGGCATTTTACAAATGAAATCCACTTGTTTCAGCTATTGACTTGCTTTGATTCTTATCATTTCTTTGGTTAGCTAAAATTCTCTTCTTCCATTTTGCCGAAAGGGCAACCAATCTAAAACCAAACTAAAATGAAAAATAAGAATCTTTTATTGGGAAGCTTTTTAATCCTTTCAATTAATATACTCCCTTTACTTGAAACCGGGCAAGACCCACAACTCCATCATCTCAGATGTATCGGAGGGACAGGAGAAGATGGTATTCTTTATGTAATTAAACTCAGAGATGGAAATTTTCTATCCTGTGGTTACACTGATTCAAAAGACGGCGATTTTGATGTGAGAAATCAAAGCTTTGATGCTTTTTTATTAAAGACAAACGCTGATGGGGATATTATTTGGAAAAAGACTTATGGCGGCAGCCATGATGAAGTGTTTTATAATATTATGGAAACTGCATCTGGCGATATACTCGCTATAGGTACTTCCGGTTCCAATGATAAAGTAACGAATCATCATGGAACACCGGGAACTGATGATGTATGGCTGGTAAAAACAAGCAGTGATGGACAACTCGCTAAAGAACGTTGCTATGGTGGAAGTAAATCAGAATCTACTTGGGATCTCGGACAGTCAGAGGGGATAATGACTGACAGAAATGGAAACATTCTATTTGTAGGACAAACCAATTCAAATGACGGTGATGTTTCAGGAAATCATGGGGACTATGATGGGTGGTTGGTTAAGATTAACCCAAACACTTTCGATATCATTAAATCAACAACTATCGGAACTGCCAATTATGAAGCTGCTTATAATATTTATGAAATAAGAGGTGATCTATTTGTTACCGGGTGTAACGCTGATGTACCATTAACAACTACAAATGAAAAAACTGTTGAGGACCTTGGTGGAGGCTTCGCTACGAAAATTGACGCTATTACATTTAATACAAAATGGTATAGAAGTTATGGAGGGTCCGGTTCTGAATATTGCAATGCATCAGTAATATCAGCAGATAGCAACCTTGTGCTTACAGGTCATGCAGCTTCAACCGATGGCGATTGTGTTGGGAACAATGGAGATTTCAATGCATGGACATGGAAAATAAATGTATCGGATGGAAGCATTGTTTGGAAAAACTTTGCCAGTGTAGATGGTGTTCATCACTCTCCGGCATTTAACCTTATTGCTACCCAGGATGGAGGTTATGCAGCATTAGGATTAGCAGTGAGAGATTCTAAACCAGATGCATTTGTTGTTAAGATAGACGCAAACGGACACACTCAATGGACAAAAATATTTGGTGGAAGTCGAACTGATATGATCATTGGAGGCGCTGAAATAAATAATGGAAGCTTTTTATTGGGAGGATTGACTTTATCCAGTGATGGAGTTATAACCGATTTCCATAATGGATCCATAGGTAATAATAAATTTCTTCGTTTTCCCGCAGGCAATAGAACTGGACCTAAAAGTGATGCATGGCTGGTGGAACTAAATGGAAATTGAAAAATGTTTCTTTCGCTCAGCAAATAATGAACGCAATGAACATAAATGAAAAAAATCGGTGACGCTTCACTAAACATCAACTGAGGCAAAATAGTTTTCGTAAGAATCCTACCCCATAAATAAGGTGTTGAAGAAATCAAATGAACTAGTTTCAGTTATTGACTTGCCTTGCTTCTTATCATTTCTTTGGTAAAGTGAAATTCTCTTCCCCATTTTAATGAAATCGGAAAGATTTCAGTTATTAAATAATTCATATTAAATCAAACGACATGAAACCTCAAATCAAACTTTCAATTTCGAATGCG
>Ga0068863_100001480_pt1 | contig 23291 bp, 15 predicted proteins | sample KBSSwiS62_FD_66596 | JGI IMG/M metagenome (GOLD analysis project Ga0068863, IMG submission 66596) | Switchgrass rhizosphere microbial communities from Kellogg Biological Station, Michigan, USA - KBS Switchgrass S6-2 | ecosystem: Host-associated > Plants > Roots > Rhizosphere > Soil ... | reverse complement strand
CAGCTCCACGGACTGTCCCGCACGTCGAACCTCGGCGCGCCGGAAATCGACGACCACCTCGCCGAACCGATACGCGTCGCCGCCCGGCTGGGGACTCGACCGGCGCCGCCGCAGCAGCGCCTCGAGCCGCGCCATCAACTCCATCGCCTCGAACGGCTTCGTGAGGTAATCGTCGGCGCCGAGCTTCAGGCCGACCACTTTGTCCACGACCTGTCCGCGCGCGGTCAGCATCAGAATCGGTGTCGAGACGCCGCGACGCCTGACTTCGCGGCAGACATCGAACCCGTTCATTCGCGGCAGCATCACGTCGAGAACGATGAGGTCGTAGCCGCCCGTGGCGGCCTCGGCCAGCGCCTCCTCGCCGTCGCCGGCCGTTTCTACGAGATAGCCTTCGCTGACGAGCCGATCGCTGAGCGTCAGCCGCAGACCGGCTTCGTCCTCGACCAGCAGCACGCGCGGCGAGGCACTCACATCGGCACCGGCAGCCCGATCGTCACCGTCGTCCCCTCGCCCGGACGGCTGTCGACGTGAATGGTGCCGCGATGGGCGTCGACGACGTGACGGACGACGCTGAGGCCGACGCCGCTGCCGCGCACCTGGGCATCCATGGCGCGGCGGCCGCGGTAGAAGGGTTTGAAGATGTGCGGCAGATCGTTCCCGTCGATGCCGAGACCACGATCGACGACGCGAATCTCGACCTGCGCACCGCGAACGCCCGACGCGACATCGACGGTGGTGCCCCCGGCGCTGTACTTCACGGCGTTGCCGACGACGTTCTGCACCGCGGACCGCAGCGCTTCCGCGTCGCCCGATACCGGCGGCAGCGAGCCGTTCGAGTGCACGGCAATGCTGACCCCGCGATCCCGAGCGTCATGCTGCACGCCCTCGACCGCGTCGGCGATGACTTGCGCGACGTCGACGCTGGCATGCGCCGGAGCTTGCGCGCCGGAGCTCATGCCGGCAAACGCCATCACGCGCTCGACCATGTCGCCGAGGCGGCGTCCCTCCGTCTCGATCAATGAGCCGTAGCGCTTGACCTGTGTCGCCTCGGCAACGACGCCATCGGCGAGGTTCTCGCCCGCGGAGCAGATGACCGCGAGCGGCGTGCGCAGTTCGTGCGACACCGCCGCGACGAACTCCATCTGCTGACGCGACAGCCGCTGCTGCCGCTCGGCCGCTGCCAGGACGAGCACGAAGCTCGCCGCCAGCAGCCCGAGTACGCCGAGACTGATACCCAGGTTGCGCCGCCGCGACTGCGCCACGATGGTGTCGAGCGATCCGGCACGGTGACTCAATCGCATTTCCCAGGCGCCGTGCGGTTCACCGCCGGCCATCAGCACGCGCCGACCGTCCGCGCCGTTGGATCTGCGGACTATGGCAATCGACATCCGGCCAGACGGCGGCGGCGATCCGCCACGCGCGGTATCTTCCACCAGCCGACTGAGCTCGTCCACCCGCAGATCGAACAACCCGGCGGTCACGTCGGCTTTTCCGGCTTCGATCGGCGGCGTTGCGGAGCTGTAAACGATTTCGCTGCGTAGACCTGTCCCGCCGGAGCTCGTCGATGGTGGGCCGAGCCAAGGCGGACGCGCGATCGTGACGAGATACTCCGAGCCGCTGCCCGCGCCGAAGTACTTGGCCACCAGCGGCTCCAGCAGTCGACGCTGCAGCTGACCGGCATCGAGCGTCACGATTACCAGCCGTGCGCCGGCAGCCGGATCGGAGATGAAGCGGATCCGTCCGTTTTCGGTCGAACGCTTGAAGCGAGGCACCGCGATCAACAGCGCCGGCGTTCGGGAATCGATGGCGTCAGCGAACAGCATCGACGGCGCCGAGGGCGGACCGCCGACGACCTGGGGCAGGGCCTGATGCGTGCGAGCGAGCGCGGCCGACAGCTCGGGCGGCCACGCAATCGGCGTCAGCGCCCGCGTGGCGGGATCGAGCCGGCGCAGCTCCGCTGAGTCGAGCATCCTGCCGTCGGCCATGTACACCGCGCTGACCAGCGCGGGGATTTTCGCGCCGGCCTGCCATCGCGCGTACGCGTCGGCCAGCGCCGCGGCCGCATCCGCGTCCAGCTGATCGCTCCCGACGTGGAAGGCGACATAAACGCGTGTGAGCTCGGCGTCGAACTCCTGCGCGAACTCGGACGCGCGCGTGCGGAGGCTTGCGCGCATCCGCTCGCGCTCCGCTTCGCTCACTTCGCCCAGCCAACGGTACTGCAGCGTCGCGAGGATCGCGAGCAGCACGAGCAGCAGCGCCGCCGCCAGCAGCTGCCACGGAGTTCTGCGCACGAGAGAACTGTACGCGAAAAACGCCGCCGTCGCCCCGGGCTTTACATTTCTTACAAAACGATTGCCGAGAGATAACAACTTTCAGATCGAGCGCTCGTCATACTCGTTTGAGAGGTGAACGATGCAGCGCTTGATGGTGTCCTTTGTTTCTCTCGGCATGATGCTCGGCAGCCTGCTCGCGGGCGCCGAGGGCGACACGAAAGCAGCGGCGCTGCTCGATCAGGCGCGCGCAGCGCTCGGTGGCGGCAGCAAGTTGTCGAAGGTCCAGGGGCTCAGTGCCACCGGCACGCTCGCCCGCGAGATGGGCGACCGCCAGGTCACCGGCGAATTGACGATCGACGTGCAGCTGCCGGACAAGATGGTCAGAACCGACAGCATGAGTCCGATGGGTGACGCGACCATCGTGCTGATCAGCGGCGTCAACGGCGAGACGCTGATCCGGAACTCGAAGACACTGAACGCCGGGCCCGGCCTGATGGTCCGGACGCCGGCGCCGCCCGCGGCCGGCTCGGACGCCGAAACCCAGGCGCTCCGAGCGGCGCGCGCCGACCTCGCCCGCTTTGCCGTCGCGTTCCTCCTGACATCGCCGGCGTCGATGCCCCTCGAATTCACCGACGGCGGCGTAGCGGAATCGCCCGACGGCACAGCCGACGTCGTCAACGTCAAAGGGTCCGGCAGCTTCGCCGCCCGTCTCTTCATCGACAAGAGCTCGCATCGACCGTTGATGCTGTCCTACCAGGGCGTCGCGCCGCGGATGGTCGTGCAGACGATGAGAGGCGGTCCGGCGCCCGATCCGGCGGCGGCGGAGCGGCACGCGAACGAGGGTGCCGCCGCCCAGCCGCCGCAGGCCGTGGACATCCAGATGTTTCTGGATGACTACCGTCCGGTCGACGGCGTCATGTTTCCGCATCACGTCTCGCGATCGGTGGACGGAAAAACGACCGAGGAATGGACGTTCAAGACGATCAAGATCAACCCGGCGTTCAGGCCGGACGCGTTCTCGGGGAAGTAGGTCGGGTGGGTCGTGTGGGTCGGGTAGGTGCGCATATGAGGAAACTGCTGGCGCTACTCGTCGTGGTGGGGGTTCCGGTCGTTGCAATGGCGCAATCTGTCGGCACGCTTCGCGTCACGGTCGTCGATCCGAGCGGCGCCGTGATCGTGGGCGCTCAGGTGGACGTCAGGCCTTCGACACCGGCGGGCGCGGCGGCGGTCTCGATGCAGACCGGCGCGCGCGGGGACGCGGATTTCAATCTGCTCGAGCCCGGCCGTTTCGCCATCCACGTGGAATCCCCCGGGTTCGAGCCTTACGACGCGCGCGACGTGCGCGTGCGGGCTGGCGATAACCGGCGCGAAGTCAAGCTGGCGATCGCGAAGCTCGCCGAAACCGTCGACGTGGGACGCGACCCGCGCGAGCGCGCGTCGGATCCGCGAAGCGACGCCTTTGCGACGATTCTCGGACAGGCGCAGATCGACGAGCTGCCGGACGACCCCGACGAGATGGAGCAGGCGCTGAAGGACATGGCCGGGCCCGGCGCCGTCCTGCGCGTGAACGGCTTTCGCGGCGGCCGGCTGCCGTCGAAGGATCAGATCCAGCAGATACGCTTCCGCCGCAACATGTTCGCGGCGGATACGCACGAGGCTGGCAACGTCTCCGTCGACATCACCACCAAGCCCGGCCTCGAGCGCTGGCGCGGCGCCAGCAACGCGGGGTTCCGCGGATCGGCGCTCAACGCCAGGAACGCGTTCGCGCCGATCAAAGGCGACGAGCGGAACGAGCGCTACGGCTTGTCCGTCAGCGGGCCGCTCTGGGCCAAGCACACGTCGCTGGCCTTCGCTGCCGACGGCACCGATGCCTTCGACTCGAAAACGATCGTCGCGGCGCTGCCGACCGGCTACTTTGCCGACTCGATTCGGAAACCGAATACCGCGCTCAACCTGTCCGGCCGCATGGAGCACGCGCTTTCAAAGTCCCAGGTCCTCCGGGCCGAAGCGCAGCGCAACCACACGTTTTTGGACAATCTCGGCGTCGGCGATTTCGATCTGCCCGAGCGCGGCTACAACCAGGCGCGCACGGACAATCTGTTCCGCCTCTCGACGTCCGGGTCGATTCGCAAGTCCTTGTTCAATGACTTTCGCTTTCAGTTCCGATCCGAGGGAACATCGTACGCATCCGCCAGCCTCGCGCCCGCCGTCCAGGTGCTGAACGCGTTCAACGCGGGCGGGGCGCAGATTGGCGGCGGCCGCACGGTCCACCAGACGGACATCGCCGACGATCTCGACATCTCGATCGGCAAGCACGCGCTGCGGACGGGATTCCTGATCGAAGCGGGACAGTTCCGCACCGATATCCGGCGAAACGCGGCCGGCACCTTCACGTTCGCCAGCCTCGACGCGTTCAACGCCGGGCTGCCGACGACGTTCGCCCGCAACGTCGGCGACCCACTTGTCAGCGTCTCGACCCTCCAGGCCGGCCTGTACATCCAGGACGACGTCCGGCTGCGCAAGGATCTGACGATCTCCGGCGGTGTCCGCCAGGAGTACCAGTCGCAGATCGGCGGGTTTCACCTCGGTCCGCGCGGCGGCTTCGCCTGGTCGCCGTTCAAGAGCGGCAGGACGACGCTGCGGGGCGGCGCGGGCATCTTCTTCGACTGGTTCGACGCCCAGAGCTACGAGCAGACCGTGCAGCTTGACGGCACGCATCAGCAGATTGAAACGATCGTCCAGCCGGGATACCCCATCGTCACAGCGGGCGGGCGCGCGATCGCGCTGCCCTCGGGCCGCGTCGAGCTATCGCCCACGCTCACGCAGCCAATGCTGAGCGAAGCGATCGTCGGCGTCGAGCAACTGCTGCCGAAGGACATCCGGTTGAACACGATGTACATCCGCCGCCGCGGCGGCCACGTGCTGCGCGGCGTCAACGTGAACGCGCCCCTCGCGGACGGTTCGCGGCCGGATCCGTCGGCCGGCCCGGTCACCGAGATCGCATCGGTTGCACGCTCGCGGTTCGACGGGCTGAGCGTCAACCTGAACTACATGCAGCCGCAGCGCCGGATGTTCATCGCCGCCAACTACATGCTGTCGCGATCCACCAATGAGACCGACAGCGTCTTCAGTCTGCCCGCCAACAGCTACGACCTGGCGGCCGAGCGCGGTCCCGCCGCTGGCGACGCACGGCATCGATTCATGAGCCTCGTCAACCTGCCGCTGGTCGCTGGTTTTCGCCTGGCGACGTCAGTGCGCGTGCAATCCGCCCTTCCGTACAACATCACGACCGGACACGACGACAACGGCGACACCATCAGCAACGATCGTCCGTCAGGTGTCGGACGGAACACCGGCCGCGGGCGCGCGCAGGCGGACGTTGGCGCGCGTGTGAGCTGGACCACCGGCTTCGGCGTCCGGCCGGCCGGCGGCGTCCAGGGCCCGCAGGTGCGCATCGTCCGCGGCGACAGCGCGGATCCGCTTGGCAGCATCGGCGGCGGCGACGCGAACGCGCGATACGCCGTCGAGCTTTACGCGCAGTCGTACAACCTGCTGAATCACATGAACGCGTTGAACTTCAGCGGCGTGATGACGTCGCCGTTCTTCGGACAGCCGACGTCCGCGGCGCCGCCGCGGCGCATCGAACTCGGCGCGAGGCTGACGTTCTGAACCGCTATCAGCTGATGGCGGCCGCCGCTCTTGGAACGGGCCCGTCATGCCAGATGAGGATCGCCAAACGCGTGCAGCGCGATCCCGACGGCGACCGTAAGGTTGAGCGAATCGACGGCGCGGCTGATCGGGATTCGCACGCGATGGTCGGCCGCCGCTTCGACGGCGTCGCTCAGGCCGGCGCCCTCCGTGCCGACGAGCCATGCCAGCCGGCCGGCGCGTGGCCGCTGGGCGAACAGCCGAAGGGTTTCAGCCGGTTCGCGAGGGGTCAGCGCCGCGACCGTGAATCCGGCTGCGCGCACGTCGGCGAGCGCGGAGGGCCACTCGTCCAACCGCGCGAACGGTACGCGCAGCACCGCGCCCATCGACGTCCGGATCGCTTTGCGATAGAGCGGATCGCAGCAAGCCGGACTCAGCAGTACGCTGGCGCCAAATGCGGCGGCGTTCCTGAAGACGCCGCCGACGTTGTCCGCGTTCGATACGCCTTCGAGGATCACGACGGTTTCAGCTGACGCGAGGATGGTGGCGGCGGACGCTGCGAGCGGACGCTCGACGAGCGCCAGGCAGCCGCGATGCAGGTCATGTCCGGTGAGATCGAGGATGGCGCATCGATTCGCCACGAAGATCGGCACATCCCCGGGCAGTCGAGCGAACTCCGTCACCAGCTCGCGGTACGACGCGTCGTTGACGAGCACCGCGCGCACGCGATGGCGCGGGTCTTCCAGTATCCTCGCGACGATCAGCCGTCCCTCCGCAACGAACAGACCCTGCGACCGCAGCCGCTCGGCGTCCGGGACGTCGCGAAAGGGCGCCACCCTAGGATCGGCCGCGCCCCCGATCCGTTCAACCGCCATGTCGGGCTAGCGCGCCGGCTACGATCGCCACCGTTTTCGACATCCCAGCCATGTCATTCTCCAGGGCCGGCAGTGTACTTCGGTCAACCGGGAGACCCGCGGTCTCGTCTAAGTGACGTCAGGCAGCAGCCCTGCACGGTTGGGGCTAGGAGCTAGCTGAATGGGACAGCTGATTCGGGATCTCCAATACGCGTGGCGCGGCCTGCTGCGCTCGCCGATGTTCACGGCCATCGCCGTGCTGTCGATCGCGCTCGGCATTGGGGCCAACACCGCCATCTTCACGCTGGTGGACGAGGTCCTCCTGCGCGTGCTGCCGGTCAAAAACCCGGAGCAGCTCGTCCTCTTCAACGGCGCCCGCAATCACTACGGCAGCAACTCGGGCGGCAACATGCTCTCGTACCCGATGTACGAGGACTTCCGCGACAACTTCGTCGAAGGCGCGGCAACGCTGCCGCGGATCAGCCAGGCCGTTCCCAATCCCGCGCCGACGCCGAAAGTCTTTTCCGGCGTGTTCGCGCGCCGGCCGGTCCCGATGAACGTCAGCATGCCGGACGGCGGCGGTCAGACCGAGCGCGTCTTGGGCGAGCTGGTGTCGGGCAGCTATTTCCAGGTCCTTGGCGTCGGCGCGGCGCTCGGACGCGTCATCACCCCCGACGACGACAAGACCCGGGGCGACGGGTTCGTCGCCGTCCTCAGCTACGACTACTGGCGGACGCGCTTCGGAGCGGATCCGTCGATCGTCGGGCGCCGGCTGACGATCAGCAACTATCCCTTCACGGTGATTGGCGTTTCGGCGGCCGGTTTCGACGGAGTCGACATCGGTCAGGTGGCGTCGGTGCGCGTGCCGGTGATGCTGAAGGCCCAGATGACGCCGAACTGGGACGACGTCGACAACCGTCGGAGCCGTTGGGTGAATGTGTTCGGCCGCCTGCGGCCGGGCGTGACGAGCGAGCAGGCGCTCGCCGGCACGCAGCCGTTCTTCCACGGCCTGCTCGAGCAGGAAGTACAGATGCCGGCGTTCAGCAGCACGTCGGCGTACACGCGCGAGCAGTTTCTCAAGGGCCAGATGAGTCTCCTGCCAGCGGCCCAGGGACGGGCGCCCATCCGGCAGCAGCTCGAAAGCCCGCTGAAAGTCCTCTTCTACATCGTCGGCGGCGTGCTGCTCATCGCCTGCGCCAACGTCGCGAGCCTGCTGATCGCGCGGGCGTCGGCGCGGCAGAAGGAAATCGCCGTACGGCTCGCACTCGGCGCCAGCCGTGGGCGCATCGTCGCTCAACTCCTCGTCGAGAGCGTCATGCTCGCTACCGCGGGCGGCTTCCTCGGCCTCGGCGTCGCCGCCTGGACCACGCGTTTTTTGATCGGCTTTCTGCCGACGGTCGGCACGCCGCACGTGATCACGGGCACGATCGACAACCGGGTTCTCGCGTTCAACTTCGCACTGTCGCTCGTCACCGGCCTGCTCTTTGGCCTGGTGCCCGCCCTCCGCTCAACGCGACCGAACCTTGCGCCGACGCTCAAGGATCAGGCCGGCGCCGTTCAGGGCGCCTCGGGCGGCGTGCGCCTGCGAAAGACGCTCGTGGTCGCGCAGGTCACCATCTCGGTGCTGTTGCTCGTCGGCGCCGGGCTCTTCATCCGCAGCCTGCGGAACTTGCGGACGCTCGATCTCGGCTTGAAGACCGACAACTTGATTGCGTTCAACGTGGGAACGACGCTGAACGGCTACACACCGGTGCGGTCGAAGCAGTTCCTCAAGCAGCTCCTGGATCGCGTGAGCGCGCTGCCCGGCGTGACGTCAATGACCTTCGCGCAGATCGGTATCCTCGAAGGCAACGAGTGGGACAGCTCGATGTCGGTCGAAGGCTACGAGCCGAAACCGGGCGAGAACATGAACCCGTTCTGCAACGCCGTGAGCCCCGGCTACTTCAAGGCGATGCAGATTCCGCTGGTCGCCGGCCGCGATTTCGACGATCGCGATGCGCGGTACGTGGACGCGAAACCGGATCAGAACGCCCTGCCCTCGTTCAAGGTGGCCATCGTCAACGAGAGCTATGCGAAGAAGTACTTCGGCGATCGCAGCCCCATCGGCCGCCACATCGGGTTCGGCACGAACCCCGGGACGAAGACGCCGATCGAGATCATCGGCGTCGTCAAGGACGCCAAGTACATGGGAGTCCGGGACGAGATCCCGCGCACCGTGTACTTCGCGTTCATGGAGGACGATTTCGCGGGCGGCGCGGTGATGTACGTGCGGACGTCGAACCGGCCCGATGCGGCGTTCGGCGCCGTCCGCGAGGTGCTCCGTCAACTCGATCCCAACGTCCCGATGGTTCGCGCCAGAACGATGGAGGCGCAGCTCGATCAGTCGCTGCTGAACGACCGGTTGGTCGCGACGTTGTCGGCCGCTTTCGGCACGCTCGCGACGCTGCTCGCGGTGATCGGGCTGTACGGCGTGATGGCGTTTACGGTCAGCCGGCGGACCCGCGAGATCGGCGTGCGCATGGCGCTCGGCGCCGTCCAGGGCGATGTCGTGTGGCTCGTCATGCGCGAGGTGCTGATGCTCGTCGGCACCGGCGTCGTGCTCGGATTGGCAGGCGCGTGGGGGCTGGGACGGCTGATCAGCAGCCAGCTGTACGGCGTCACCGCCAACGATCCGGTCAGCAGTGCCGCCGCGGCGGCGTTGCTCGCCGCAGTGGCGCTGGTGGCTGGCTACGTGCCGGCGTGGCGCGCGACGCGCGTCAATCCGGTGCTGGCGCTGCGGTACGAATAAAGACGAAACCGCAGAGAGCGCCGAGATCGCAGAGAAAAGATTTTTTCTCTGCGTGCTTTTGCGTCCTCTGCGGTTAGATTGCGGCCGCGAGCGCAGCCTTCACGCGCTCCGGCGTGAACGGCACCTCCCGCAGCCGCGCGCCGGTGGCGTCGAACACCGCGTTGCCGATGGCGGCGGCGACGAGCGTGATGGTGGTCTCGCCCGCGCCCATCGCTTCGCCGTCGGGCTGGTTGATCAACACCGACTCGATCTCGGGTAGGTCTGCGCCGAGCGTGAGGCTGTGATACGTGCGCCAGTCGACGGACGTCACCTTCTTGTCGTCCCACGTCACAGCTTCGCCGAGGGCGCGGCTCATCCCCTGCATCGCGCCACCCTCAATCTGATTCTTCATCCCGTCCGGCGACGAGATCGGCCCACAGTCCTGCGACGCCACGAGCCGTTTGACCGCGATGCCACCGCTGGCGCGATCGACATCGACCTCCGCCACGAGCGCGCAGTAGCCGTTGTCCCCTTCGTACAGCACGCAGGCGATGCCGCGGCCGTGCGCGACCGCGCCTGGCGAAGCCCGCGGCGACGGGCGTGACTCCCACGCCGCCGCCTTGGCGGCCGCCTTCACGACGTCGATCAACCGCGGATCGCGCAGATGCCGCAATCGATATTCCACGGGATCCGCCTTGACGCGCGCCGCGATCTCGTCCATGAACGATTCGTGCGCGAAGGTGTTCTGCAGACGGCTGGGCGATCGCAGCGGTCCGGTGAAGAACGGCGATCGAATCGTGTGCGTCAGCACGCGTTCGCTCTTCACAGTGCCCGTGCCGCCGCACGCGCCCCCGACACAGCCGGTGACGTACGACGGTGCCGCGTTCGCGCCGTTGTTGAATCGGCCCGCCGGCGGCGGGGCCGGGCTTCGCGGCGCGAACGGCGCCGGCTCGAACCCGGCGAGCATGCCCGTCACGACATTGCCCGGCGTGTCGTAGCCGGGTCGTCCACCGAGCGATGGCGCCCACGACTCGTGGTGCCACGCGACGATGGTGCCCGACGCATCGAGCGCGACTCGTTGGTCGATCACATAGGCAAACCCGTAGTTCTCCCACGCCATCTCGTCCTTGCGCGACAGCTGCACGCGCACCGGCCGGCCGACGCCGTGCGACAACAGCGCCGCGTCGTAAGCCACGGTGTCGGCGCCGTTGATCCCGTAGCACCCTGAGCCCCTGGTAAACACGACGCGCACCCGTTCCACGGGAACACCGAGCAGCGTCGCGACGCCGCTACGCGTCGGATAGGCCGATTGCGTGGACGACCACACGGTGATCCGATCGGCCCGCACATCGGCCACTCCGCAGGAACTGCCCATCGATCCGTGCATCTGGTACGGATGGCAATACGTCGCCTTCACGATCGTGGCTGCGCGCGGGGCTGTATCGTCCACGTCCTGCGAATCGACCACGAGCGTGTCGCGCGACGGCTGCGTTCGCAGGTACTCGTAGAAATCCGCCTGGCGCGGCAGACCGCTGCCGGCCGACCAGGTCGCTTTCAGCGCCGCCGCCGCTCGAATCGCCTGCCACGGCTTTTCGGCGACGACGCCGACGAAGTTCTTGCGGACGACCACTTTGATGAAACCTGGGAGATTCCGTACGGACGCTTCGTCCACGCCCTCGAGCGCCGCACCGACCTCGGGCGGCCTGACGACCGCGCCGTGGACCATCCCGGGCACGCGCACGTTGTGGACGTATTCCAGTTGCGCGGTGGCCATCGCGGGCAGATCGACGCGCGGCATCGGCTTGCCGAGGACCGTCCATTCGCGCGGCTCTTTGCGTTTCGCGTTCGCATTCACCGGCAGGCTGAAAGCCCTGCCGCCCACCAGTTCGCCGTAGGTCACCGACGTGTTCCGATCGGTCCTGACCCTGGCGACACCCCGATCGACGACGATCGCGTCGCGCGGCACGGCGAGCCGCGTCGCGGCCAGATCGATCAGCGCTTCACGCGCGGTCGCGCAGGCCAGCGCGAGGTTGGCATGGTTGAAGTTCGCCGGATGCGACTGGCTGCCCGACGTCGTTCCCTGGTCCGGGCAGATCGACGTATCGCACATGACCAGCTTCACGCGATCGACGGGGACGGAAAGCTCCTCGGCAATCAGCTGCGTCTGGGCGGTCTGAATGCCCTGTCCGAGCTCGCATTTGCCCGTGTGCGCGGTCACGGTGCCGTCGGCCGCGACGCCGATCCAGGAATCGAGCAGGCGCGCGTCGACCGACGATCGCTGCGCGGCCCCGCCCCGCCCTTGAGCCAGCGCGAACGGCTCCAGGTTGGAGGCGCTGAAGCAGACGACGAGAGCGCCGGAGCCTTTGAGGAAGGCGCGACGGCTCGGTTGCGTGACGTCCGTGACGGCGGAGCTCGCAAAGCCCGCAAAGCCAAGTTTGGCAGTCACGCTGTCTTCTCCCGGAACTGCTTGATCGCGTCCAGCATGCGCACGTTGGTAAAGCAGCGACACAGCACGCCGGACATCGCCTGCCGAACCTGGGCGTCGGTCGCCTTGGGATTCTGATCGAGGAATGCCTTCGCCGTCAGGATGACGCCGTTCAGGCAGAACCCGCACTGCGCCGCCTGATGCTCGATAAATGCGCGCTGCAGAGGATGCGGCGATTCGATGGTTCCCAATCCCTCGAGCGTGACCAGATCGGCGCCTTCGACGGCGGAGACCGGCGTCACGCACGATCGGATCGCCCGACCCCGCGCGATCACGGTACATGCACCGCACTGGCCCAGACCGCACCCGAATTTCGGTCCGCGGAGCGCCAAGTCGTCGCTGAGGACGTAGAGCAGCGGCGTCTGCGGATCGATGTCGACGGTGTGTTGTCGTCCGTTCACACGCAACGAGATCGGCATGGCAACCTCCGACTGACAGCGTCGCCAATATAGTAGCGTAGCCCCTCAGGGTTGCCGTCGAGCTCTGCGTTAGACGTCGTACTGTCGAAACGTCAGGTTGAAACGTCCGGACAATCCCAACTCGAGCGGGGCCGTGTTCGAAATGATGCGCGAGACGCCGTGATACCGCAGGCGCGACGGCCCGCCGAACACAAAGGCGTCACCCGATTCGAGAGGACGGGCCTCGACCGGATCCTTCCGCCGTAACCCGCCAAACAGGAATCGCGCGGTATCGCCGAGCGACACCGATACGACGGGCAAGCCAGCCTCGAGCGATCGAACGCTCTCGTCCTTGTCCTGATGTAGCCCCATCCGGCCTTCGGCATCGTAGTAATTCAGGATGCAGAGATCGGGCGCGAGCGACATCCCTGCCAACCTAGCGAGCTCGCGTGCGACGGCAATGAAGTCTGCCGGCAGCGGCGGCGCCGGCAGGTTGTCGAAATCGCTTCGCGTCGCCTCGTAGGTGTAGGTCTTGCCGTTCCAATGGCGGCCGAGGCAGAGCATCCGGACGTGCATCTTGCCGCCGCCTCGGACTACCGGCACGTAAGCCGGCACGTCGCCGTTGACGAGCGCACGACAGCGATCGACGAGCGCGCGCTGACGATCGAGCGACAGCGCGCGCGGCAGGTGAAACGCGCCCGGCGCGACCTCCACGACGTCCACAGGCGTACGTTACCATTGGCGCCCGTGAACGCGCGATCAACGCAGAGCACCCTGAGCTCGCCGAGAAGAAGATGGGCCGCTCTGCGTTCAATCGTGTTGCTGACTGCGTTGCTGTTCGTTCTCCCAAGCGCCGCATCCGCACATCCTGTACCGTTCAGCTACCTCGACGTGCGCCTCCAGGGGGCGACGATCGAAGGCACGCTGGTCGCGCACATGTTCGACGTGGCGCACGACCTGAACATCGATCCGCCCGAGCGGCTGCTCGATCCGGCGGTCGCCGCGCAGCAATCGCGGGCCATCGTGGACCTGATCGGCCGGCGCCTCACCATCACCGCCGACGGGCGCACCGCCCCGTTGCAATGGCGCGACGCCGAGGTCGTCGCCGATCGCCAGTCGATCCGGATCCCGTTCAGCAGCCGCTTCGACTCCGCTCCAGGGGTCGTGGCCGTCGAGGCGCTGCTCTTTCCGTACGATCCGAACCACCAGACGTTTCTCAATGTGTACGAGGGCAAGGCGCTCACGCAGGCCATCCTCGATCGTGGCCGCACACGGTTCGAGTACTACGCCGGGACGACGCAGGGGGCCTTTGCCGTCGTCCGCCGGTTCGTGCCGGCCGGGGTGCATCACATTCTGATCGGGCCGGATCACCTGCTGTTCCTGGTCGGGTTGTTGCTGCTCGGCGGATCCATCCGACAGCTCGCAGTCATCGTCACCGCATTCACGATCGCGCATAGCATCACGCTGTCGCTCGCCGCGCTCAACATCGTCACGCCGCCGGCGCGCATCATCGAGCCGGCGATTGCCCTCAGCATCGTCTACGTCGGCGCTGACAACCTGCTGATTCGCGGCGGCCGCGACGTGCGGGCCTGGATCGCCTTCGCGTTCGGCTTCATCCACGGATTCGGTTTCGCCAACGTGCTGCGCGAAATGGATCTGCCGGCGCGCGCGCTCGGCTGGTCCTTGTTCTCGTTCAACGTGGGTGTTGAAATCGGCCAATTGCTGGTGGTGGTCGCCGTGGCGTCGGCATTTACGGCGCTGCGGTCGCGGAGCGAGGTCGCCGGCCGCCAGCTCGCGGTCGTCGGATCGATCATTGTGATGGCCGCCGGCGCCTTCTGGTTCGTTCAACGAGTGTTTTTCCCGGGAGCCGCGTGAGGCGACACCGGAGATCGACCTCAGCAGGTTGAAATCAGCTCCACGCGATCTATGATGTGCCGGCAGGAGGCTGCATGAAACGAGGCATGGTTCTGGGGATGCTGCTCGGCATCGGCGCGCTCGCCACCGTCAAGGCGCAGCCGCCGGCGGCCGACGCGCCGAAGGTCATCGAAGTCGAGAAAGTGAAGGACAACCTGTACGTGTTCCGCGGCGCGAACGGCGGCGGCAACACCGCCGTCTTCGTCACCGCCAATGGCGTCACCGTCGTCGACGCGAAGAACCCCGGCTGGGGCAAACCGATCCTCGACAAGATCAAAGAGCTGACGCCCAAGCCGGTGACAACGCTCATCAACACCCACACGCACGGCGACCATGTCAGCGGCAACGTGGATTTCCCGGCGACAGTCGACATCGTCGTCCAGGAGAACACCAAGGCCAACATGGACAAGATGCCGATCTTCAAGGAACACAACGGCGCTGGCATGGCCAAGCGAACGTTCAAGGACAAGATGACGATCGGCAAGGGCGCCGATCAGATCGACCTGTACTACTTCGGCCCCGGACACACGAACGGCGACGCGATCATCGTCTTCCCCGCGCTGCGTACCGCGCATACCGGTGACCTGTTCCAAGGCAAGGCGCTCCCGCTCGTCGACGGCGACAACGGCGGCAGCTTCCTCCACTACGACGAGACGCTCGAGAAAGTGCACGCGGGGATCAGGAACGTCGACACGATCATCAACGGCCACATGCCGACACAGACGACGTGGGCGGACCTGAAGACGTTTGCGGAGTTCAACCGCGACGTCCGCATGTGGGCGGAGGCAGGACTGAAAGCCGGCAAGACGCCGGAGCAGCTGGCCGACGAGGGGTGGAAGGTTCCCGAAAAATACAGCGGCTATCCCAAAGAGGTCGCGAATCCCCGGACGCCGCCCCCGAACCCGCCGCTGTTCGGCGGGCTCGCAGGTCGGATCAAGAAGCTGCAGGCCGAGATGGGGAAGTAGGAGAAACGGATCGGGGCAGGGGCTTGGGGCTAGCTACTAGCCCCAAGCCACGAGCCCCGACGGGTAACTACGACACCCACGTCGCCTTCACCGCGACCACGGTCCACTGTCCGAGGACCTTTTTCAGAAACACATCCTGTCCGCCGGCCGCGAGCAGCCCTTCCCAATCGCTGATTTCGACGACGGCGTCGGTGGCGGTTCGTTCACGGATCCTCCAACTGACGTACACGCCACCGCTGGACCCGCCGTTGGGCAGCGGGCGATCGAAGATGATGGGGCCGCCGTAGCCGCGGACGTGGACGCGCGGCGTGGCTGGTGTCACATAAAGCATCTGACGCGAGCCGGTCAACGCGAACGCCGCGAACACGGCTCGTTGCAGAATGGCCTCGTTGTCGTCGGGTGCCATCGCGGCCGGCAGCGGCCAGAGCGGGCAGACGTCCCGGCCATCGGGAACGCCGTCGTCGTCGCTGTCCGGGGCGTGCGGATTCGTGCCGATGCGCCCTTCCTCGACATCGGTCCAGCCGTCGCCGTCCGAGTCGCGTTCGATGGCGTCGAGCGCGAACTGCATCTCGGCGCCGGATATCGCGAGCACGAGGGTCGCGGGACCGCGAAACGCGAGCGATGCGGTTCGATCGCCCTCGCGTCGCGCCGGCGGACCGAGCAGCTTCGGCCGCGACCACGACTGCGGATTATCCGGCGTCCGGGTCGAGATCAGAAAGAGATCAAAGCCGCCGAGGAGCGATGCGGCAACGACGGCATATGTCGTCCCGTCGGGTGCGACGGCGGTGGCCATTGGCACCTGATCGACATCGCGCATGTGCCAGCTGACGCTCGGCCACACACCGAGCGGGACGGTAGCTGGCGTCAGCGTCACGTCCATCGACCGCTCGATCCGGCCGACGGCGGCGAGACTCTCGGCCGTGCCGATGGCGCCCAGCCGCGCGTACGCCGCGCCGCGAAGCAGTTTGGCCATCCCGAGCGGCGACCCGCGCTGCACCTCCTGCGCGAACGCAGCCGACGAAGCAACCCGCTCGAGCCACGCGATGTCGGTGGATCGCTGCACGTCGTCAATCGGTCCGCGGTTGATCCGCTGCTGACCGGCAACGAGGTCAGCAGCCAGCGCAAGTGTGACAAGGAAGGTCAACCGGGGGCCCACACGCGAAGGATAGTCAGCGGAGGGGGCGGAGACAACGGGAACGGAGTGCACGGAGCGAACGGGATCACACGGAGAAACGGAGCAACGGAGACGTTCGCTCTGTCTTCTCTGCTCCCTCTAGTCCGTGCTGCTGCCCGGCCGGCCGGCCTCGACGACCAGCGCTCCGCCGACGCGGACAGGCATGTCGGCGATTGTCACCTTATCGAGGATTTTGAATTCGGCACGCATCTGCGCGGGGGTCGCGGTGCAGGCGATGTAGCCGCGCCGATTGCTGTGATACCGGATGTGCGGGTTGTCGCCGCGTGTGGCTTCCCACGTCGAGGACACATCGCTGCCATCGCCGGTCGTCGAAACGGCGCTGTTCGTGAACTCGACGCCGATGGCTGCCGATCGCGGGTTGGTGAAATCCAGCTTCAGATCGGCGCCGTAGTGCTGATGGACGTCGCCAGACAAGACAATCGGATTCGGCGCTTTGGTTTCGACCAGCCGGTTGTACAGCCGCTGCCGCGCGGCGACGTAGCCGTCCCATTTGTCCATCGAGAAGCGTCCCTGCGGGTCCGCCTTCGCGCGATCGAACGCGAACGAATAGACCTGCTGCCCAATGACGGTCCACTTCGATTTCGCACTCGCCAGGTTGTCGAAGAGCCACTTCTCCTGCTCCGCGCCAATCATCGTCCTGGCCGGATCCAGCGCTTCAGCGCAGTCCGTATGGCTGCCGTCGCCGCATGCCTGATCCGATCGCCACTGACGCGTGTCGAGGACGCTGAGATCGATGAGGGTGCCGAATTGCAAGCGGCGATACAGCCGCATGTGGCTGCCGGACGGCATGGCGCTGGCGCGCAGCGGCATCGTCTCGTAATAGGCCTGATAGGCGGCTGCGCGGCGCAGCACGAAAATCTCCGGCGGCGTTCCGTTCTCGTCGAAGTCGCCGGCGTAGTTGTTGTCGACCTCGTGATCGTCCCAGCTCATGATCCAGGGGGCCGACGCGTGCGCGGCGATGAGATCCCGGTCGGTCTTGTAAAGGGCGTAGCGGTTTCGATAGTCGACGAGCGTGTAGATTTCCTGACCGTTGTGCTGACGGACGCGATCGCTGCGTCCGCCGTCCCCACGCCCTTCGTAGATGTAGTCGCCGGTATGAAACACGAAGTCGAAGTGCTCGTCGGCGATCCGTCGAAACGCGGTGAAGTATCCGGTCTCGTAGTGATTGCAGCCACAAACGGCAAACCGCAGGCGATCGACCGCGGCGCCGGCGGGTGGCGCGGTTCTGGTTCGCCCGATCTGACTAATCTCGTCGCCGGCGCGAAACCGGTACCAGTATTCGCGTCCAGGCTCGAGCCCGCCGACCTCGACGTGGACGCTGTGACCCAGTTCCGGCCGCGCGAGCGTCGTGCCTTTCTGCGCGATCGCCTGAAACCGCGCGTCGCGGGCAATCTCCCAGTCCACCTCGACGTTCGCCGTCGGCATGCCGCCGCCCTCGAGGGGCCTCGGCGCCAGTCGCGTCCACAAGACGATGCCGTCTGGTAAGGGATCGCCCGAGGCAACGCCCATGGAGAACGGGTAGGCATCGAAGGCCGGCTTCGCGAAGACACGCCGAGTCAGCACCGGCGGCGCGATGGCCGCCGCGCCGAGCCACCAGCCCAGCTTCATCAGATCCCTGCGGGACATGCGGGCCAGCGTGCGGTCGTAGATGGTCATAGCGCCGGATTATAGGCAGGGGCAGGTGACGGCGACGCAAAAAAGCCGGTCCGGCTGAAGCCGGACACTATGTACTGTGGGTACGTCGTGTCCGCCTTAGGCGGGCCAGGCGACGGTCACGCCAACCAATCGACAATCAGCCCCGTCCAATGAGTCTACATAGTAGACACGAGCGCATATGGCTTCCTACCTTGGCGAATTCGAACAGTTGTTGCTGCTCACGGTCCTGCGACTCGGCGCCGACGCCTTCGGAACCGAGATCGCGCGCGAACTGGACCAGCGCGCGGACCGGTCGGTGTCGCGGGGTGCCCTGTACACCTCGCTCGATCGCCTCGAAGACAAAGGGCTGGTGCGCTGGAAAGCGGCGAGCGGCACGCCGGCTCGCAACGGCTTGCCGCGTCGTGTCTATACCGTGACGCCGGCAGGGGTCGCGGCGCTGCGCGAGTCGCGCGACACCCTCCAGCGGATGTGGCGCGGCCTCGAGCACCTGTTCAAGGACCCGGCGTCATGACCGGCCCGCCGCGGCTCGCCGAGTCGCTGCTGCGTCACGTGCTGCCAGTCGGTGAGGCGGGCGACACCATCCGCGGCGATCTGATCGAGGAGTGGCGCCGCCGCGGCGAATCGGCGGCCGCGACGCTGTGGTACTGGCGGCAGACCCTGTCGCTGTCCGCGCGCTATGCCTGGCGGGGTCAGAGTGGTGTCAGAGTGGTGTCTGACCCCGGGATGCGTACTCGGAGGCGATACATGTGGGCAATTGATGACCTGACACAGGACGTGCGCTACGCGGTGCGGTCGTATGTAAAGGCGCCGTCGTTTGCGATCGCCATTCTTGCAACCCTGGCGCTCGGCATCGGTGCATCGACGGCGATCTTCTCGATGGTGAACGGTATCCTCCTCCGGCCGCTGCCGCTCCCGGACCCGGATCGCCTCGTCTACGCGACCGAGATACAGGTGAACGAAAAACGTCGAATCATCTCGAATTCCTGGCCGGATTATTTGGATTGGAAAGCGCGCGCGCACTCCTTTGAAGCGCTGGCGAACTCGCGCGAGGAACCGCAGACGCTCACGGGCACTGATCAGGCGCGCCGGATTCGCGCTCGACGTATCACCGGCAACTTCTTCCGTGCGATCGGCGTCGAGCCGGTGGTCGGTCGAGATTTCACCGACGACGACGACAAGCCCAACGCCGCACCGGTCGTCATGATCACAGACGGTTTCTGGAAGAGCGCACTCGGGGGCGACCCAGCGGTCGTCGGCCGCCCACTGAGGTTAAACCAGATCCCTTACACCATCGTCGGGATCATGCCGCCGGGGTTCGAGTACCTGCGGCCGTACGATGCATTCGTATCGATGGGGCCGGTGTCGGGCTCGCGGGGCCTGTCAACCCGGGGCGACCACATGGGCTACGCGGCAACCGGACGACTCAAGCCGGGAGTGTCGGTCGAGGCGGCGAGCCGTGACTTGCAGACGATCGCCGCGCAGCTCGAACGCGAGTATCCTGCGACGAATACTGGTGTCGGCGTCCTCATGCAGCTGGTGGCGGAACGGCTGGTGTCAAACGTCCGCGGGACCTTGCTCGCTTTGTTCGGCGCAGTCGGCTGCCTGCTGCTGATTGCCTGCGTGAATGTCGCCAATCTGCTGATCGCCCGCGGAGCGGCGCGGCAGCACGAATTAGCCGTCCGAGCCGCGCTCGGTGGCGGCCGCTTGCGGCTGGCGCGACAACTGCTGGTCGATAGCTCGCTCCTTTCAGCGGCAGGCGGCGCGCTGGGTCTGTTGTTCGGCACGTGGCTGCTTCGCGCGCTCGTGGCCGCAGCACCGGACGGTACGCCTCGCATCACCGACGTGCGCATCGATAGCGCGGCAATGATGTTTTCGTTCGGCGCCGCTGCGATGTGCGGGCTCCTCTTCGGGGCGTTTCCAGCCTTCCAGGCGGCGGGAACGCAGGGGCAACAGGCGCTGATCCGGAGCCGCGAAATCGGTTTCGCCGCTCGATCGCACCGCCTGCGCCGAGCACTCATCGTCGTCGAGACGGCGCTCGCCATCGTGCTGCTCGTCGGTGCCGGGCTCATGATTCGCACGGTGCAGCAATTGGTCGCCGTCGACATCGGGTTCCACGCCGACCACCTGCTGACCACGCGGTTCACGTTGTCAGGGACGCGGTGGACGGAGGAACGGCGCCAGCCCTTTTACACCGACTTCCTCGCGCGCGTGCAGGCTGTCCCTGGCGTACTGAGTGCGGCGCTCACCTCTTCGCTGCCAATCGACGGCTCCCAGTGGAACTCGGTATTCGTCGCAGCCGACAAGCCGGTGCCGCCACGCTCGCAGATTCCGAGCGCAGCGTTCACGCCGGTGTCGGCCGGGTTCTTCGACGCGATGGGCATCCGCCTCCTGCGGGGCCACGCCTTCACCGAGAGCGACACTCTCACGTCGCCGCCGGTGATCGTGATCAACCAAACGTTGGCGAACGCCCTCTGGCCCGGTGAAGATCCTGTTGGGAAACGCTTGAAGCAGGGATGGCCCGAAACGCCAACCAGCGGACCACCGGGAACTTATGTGTCGCCCTGGCGTGAGATTGTCGGAGTCGTCGCCGACGTGAAGCTCAACGGCGTCATGAACGAGACCCCTCTCGAAGTATACCTGCCGCTCACGCAGCGATCAGAGACGGCCTTGATTCTGGTTGTCAGAACGGCCGTCGAGCCGTCGGCGGTTTCGTCCGCGATCGAAGCGGTCGCGCGCGACATCAATCGGGACATGCCGCTTTTCCAGACAAAGACGATGGACGAGGTGCTCGCCTCGTCGATCGCGCAGCAACGAATGTCAGTGATCGTGCTCGTCACATTCGCAATCGTCGCGCTAACTCTTGCGTCCCTGGGTCTGTACGGCGTGATCGCGCACTCCGTGACCGAACGAACCCACGAGATCGGCGTCCGGATGGCGCTCGGCGCCGAGGCTCGTCATGTCCTGGGATTGATGATTCGCCAGGGGCTCACGACCACGGCGATCGGCGCGGCGATCGGCGTGGCGGGAGCGGTCGCCTTGTCGCGCTGGATCCAGGATCTGCTCTTCGGCGTAACCCCGACCGATCCGGCAACGTTTGCAGTTGTCGTGGCGACGTTGTTGGCGGTCGCGCTCGTCGCCTGCTACGTGCCGGCGTGGCGCGCGACTCGCGTCGATCCGACTATGGCACTGCGATCCGAATAGTCGCCATTTCGGATCGCGGATCGCGGATCGCGGATTGATTCCGCCGCACCGTGGTTCGCCGCCCTGATTTCGACATCGAGGTCACTTCAATATCCACGCGCGAGGCGCCGACGGTGGCGACATGCACCGGCATGACGTTCTGCGAGCAGTAACCGCCACCGGTGTCGACGAGGCCCGACGAAATCAGTCGCCGCGTTCCCGCGGCGTAGACCCGCACCTCGGCGCCCGGCCTCGTGTGACGGCCGCGCTCGTCGACAACGTCGACGGCAAGCGAACGACGAGCGACCGAGGACGGCAGCAGGTTCCTGAACAGGTAGTGCCCGCCTTTCGCGTCGTTGTTCGCCAGCGCAAGGTCCATCGCGCCGTCGCCGTCGAAGTCGACCCACTGAACGCCGTGGCTGGCATCGTGATCGCGCACGAGCGCCGGGAGCACGTCCACGAAACGGCCCTTCTCGTTGTGAAAGAGGTGATCGGGATAGTGCGTCTCGGTGACCAGGAATCCGGCGACGTACAGATCCGGCCAGCCGTCGTTGTCGTAGTCGCCCCACGACGGCGTGGTCGCATGCTGGGCGAAAAACAGCCTGGTCTCTCTCGTCACGTCCACAAAGTGCCTGCCACCATCGTTGCGGTACAGCGCGCTCGGCCCATAGTTGGCGACGAACAGATCGAGGAAGCCGTCGCCGTCGAAATCGGCCACAGCCGCGCCGACGCCGCCGAACTCCTCTGACGCCCGCGGCGCCTCGACGCCCCATTCACGGGCGACGTCGACGAAATGGCCGCCGTCGTTCCGAAACAGTCCATTGGTGTCGCCGTTCTGGTTCGCGACGAACAGATCCAGATCGCCGTCGCCGTCGATGTCGAACCACACGGCGCCGACGGTCTTGCGTGGGTCGCCGATGCCCGACTCGACGGTTACGTCGGTGAAGCGGCCGTTGTCGTTGCGAAACAGCCGGTTCGGCTGGTCGCGGAATGCCACGAAGAGGTCGAGATCGCCATCGTTGTCGTAGTCGATCCACGACGCCTGCCGCGAAACGCCGACGAGACGGAGGCCGAGGGCCGGCGCCACGTCGGTGAAATGGCGTCCGTCTCCGTCGTTCCGATACAGCTTGTTGGGGACGCCGCCGGCAAAGCCGACGTACAGATCGAGGTGGCCATCGCCGTCGAAGTCGCCCCACGCCGCGACGCGCGTCTCGACCGTGTCGGCCAGGCCGACAGCCGCCGCCACATCTTCGAATCGTCCGTGATCCTGCCTGTACAGGCGGTTCGGGCGGCCGCGGAAGCCGACGAACTCGTCGAGATCGCCGTCGTTGTCGAAGTCGGCCCACGCGTTGGCCTGGCCGCCGTTGGCGGCGAAGAGATCCGGCTGGACGAGCGCGAATCGCGGTGATCGATCGGCTGCGCCGAGCGCCGTGACGGCGAGCATCGAGAGTAGCGCGGCCCTTGCCGGCCCGCGATGGCCACTATTCAGATCGGAGCGCTTCCAGCGGCACAACGCGCGTGGCACGACGGGCGGGAAGGTAACACGCAAGCAGCGATGCGGTCGACAGGACCACGATGGCGGCCGTCAGCACCAGCGGATCGAACGGGCTGACGCGGTACAACAACCCGCTGACGAGCTTACCGATGCCGGCCGCCATCAACGTCCCGATCGCCAGGCCGACGATGGTCGTGCGCAAGCCTTCACGGACGACGAGTTGGCGGACGTTCGCGGCCGTGGCGCCGAGCGCCATCCGGATGCCGATCTCACGCGTGCGCCTGGAGACGTCGTACGCCTTCAGACCGTAGACGCCAATCGTCGCCAGCAGCAGCGCCAGCGCGCCGAAGGCGGTGAAGAGCGTCGCCGCCGCCCGGACGGCCCACTCCGTGATGCTCCGATCGCGGTGCTGCGTCATCGTGCTCGCGGCCGTGATCGGCAGACGCGGGTCGACGCGGAGC
>Ga0068863_100001475_pt1 | contig 23304 bp, 20 predicted proteins | sample KBSSwiS62_FD_66596 | JGI IMG/M metagenome (GOLD analysis project Ga0068863, IMG submission 66596) | Switchgrass rhizosphere microbial communities from Kellogg Biological Station, Michigan, USA - KBS Switchgrass S6-2 | ecosystem: Host-associated > Plants > Roots > Rhizosphere > Soil ... | reverse complement strand
CGCCGACGGTCCGTGCCGACGTGCAACGGCCGCGGATTCGCTGGCCTGTGCCAGCCGCCGAATGGTCGAGTGCGCGGTACGTTCCGCCCGGCGGAAACCGAAACCCCTGCAGGAATCTCTGCACGGCCGGCGCGGTTAGCGTGACAGCGGCTTCGGCCGCGATCGAAAGGAGCAGCGCGTGACAGCGCAGGAGAGCGGGATCCGGGATGTCATCATCATCGGGTCCGGGCCGGCCGGATACACGGCGGCCGTCTACACGGCGCGCGCGAACCTGCACCCGCTGGTGTTCGAGGGCGCCGTCTCCGCGGGCGGCGCGCTGATGACCACCACCGAGGTGGAGAACTTCCCGGGCTTCCCGGATGGCATCCAGGGCCCCGACCTGATGGACAAGCTTCGCAAGCAGGCGGAGCGCTTCGGCGCGGAGCTGGTCACGGACGACGTCACCGAGGTCGACCTGACCGTCACCCCGAAGGTCGTCAAGGTCGGTGAGGACACCTACTACGCGAAGGCCGTCATCATCGCCACCGGCTCGGCCTACCGGAAGCTCGGCGTGCCGGACGAGGACAAGCTGCTCGGTCGCGGCGTCTCGGCCTGTGCGACCTGTGATGGCTTCTTCTTCCGCGACCAGGACATCGCGGTCGTCGGCGGCGGCGACTCGGCGATGGAGGAGGCGACCTTCCTCACCCGCTTCGCCAGCTCGGTGACCGTCGTCCACCGCCGGGACAAGCTGCGCGCGAGCGCGATCATGGCCGACCGGGCGCTGGCCAACCCGAAGATCAAGTTCCGGTGGAACGCGGTCGCCACCGGGCTGGAGGGCGACAGCAAGCTCACCGGCGTCCGGCTGAAGGACACGGTCACCGGAGCGGAGGACAAGCTGGACGTCACCGGCCTGTTCGTCGCGATCGGCCACGTACCGCGCTCCGAGCTGTTCCGTGGCCAGGTGACGCTGGACGATGAGGGCTACATCGTGGTGGAGGCTCCGTCGACCCGCACCAACCTCGACGGGGTGTTCGCCGCCGGCGACGTCGTCGACCACATCTACCGGCAGGCCATCACCGCAGCCGGCACCGGCTGCGCCGCGGCCCTCGACGCGGAGCGGTGGATCGCCGCCCACGAGAAGACCGCCTGACCGGCGTCCACCCAGACGAGACCAACAGAATTCGACCCGAGGAGAAGAGTCCGATGGCAGGTGCCACCACTCCGGTGACGGACAAGACGTTCGACGCCGAGGTACTCAAGAGCGACAAGCCCGTCCTGGTGGACTTCTGGGCCGAGTGGTGCGGGCCGTGCAAGATGGTCGCCCCGGTCCTGGAGGAGATCGCGGCGGCGCACGGCGACCAGTTGCGGATCGTCAAGCTCAACATCGACGAGAACCCGCAGACCGCCCGCGCCTACCAGATCATGTCGATCCCGACGATGGCGGTCTTCGTCGACGGCGCGATCGCGAAGAGCATCGTCGGCGCGAAGCCGAAGAGCGTCCTGCTGAAGGACCTCGCCGAGTACCTCTCGGCCGGGCCCTCCGCTTCAGCCGAGCCCCGCGCTCGGGCCTGAGCTGAGCCGCCACTTTCCTGGTCTCGGCCCGTCACCCCGCCTTTGGCGCGGGTGACGGGCCGAGCTGTCTGGGGTCGCAGCGCGCCGTCTCAGCTGCCCAGTCCGATGCGTCCCCTCCTTGAAGCGACGATGGTGGAAGCGACGGCCCGCTATCGCGCTGACCTGCTGACGACTGGCCCGCGCGGCGCCCGGCTCACCCAAGCCGAGGGCGTCAGCTTGATCCGTCCCTGCTGGTCAGTCCCTGCTGATCCTTCTTTGCTGATCGGTTAGCCTGCTGGCCGTCAGCCGAGCCCCGCAGATCGACTCGCCCGTTCACCGTCGCGCGGCAGGCGCCGCGCGACGAGCCGGTCGACGTGCTTCCGTGGCCACCCGGCCGACGCACCAGTCGGACGCACCTGGCCGGGCATCCGGCCGGCGCCAGCCGAGCCGGCGAGGCGCTGACGCTGCTGCAGGACCTCGGGTGGACCGCGGCCAAGCTCGCCCGGCCGGGGCTCGTGCGCCGCGGCGCCCACCGTTCCAGCCAACCGCACAACGTGAGGCCATCGGTGACCGACCCGCCCGAACTGAGCCCGATAAAGGCCCTTGAACGGATCGCTGGCGAGCTAAAGCATCGGACCCACTCCCGGACACTGGTCACCCGCCGATCGCCAGCCAGCGTCCAGCTCAGCCGCACATGAATCGTCACAGTACGTGCACAATTGCGGCCTTCCTCACCAGATTGCGGTCGCCGCCGCAGCCGCCGGGCAATCTCGAAGCCGACACCAGCCCCGCCGGCCGCTCAGTACACGGACTCATCCCCTCCAAGCACCGCCCGCGCCGCGCCTCGCGCTCTGTCCCACTCAGCCTCGGCTCCAAGCTCACTCAACTCAGCGCCAGGCCCGCGCCGTCGCCCGTGCCCCGGCCCGCGGCGCCAGCCCATGCCAGCCACGCCCCAGTCCCGGCCACGCGTCAGCCAAGCACCAGATCCTCGATCACGGGTCTAACCGCCCGACGCCACGCACCGGCCCACGCGCACTCGCCACACCCTCGCCCGTGCCGCACCTTGCCCTGCCGCACCTCGCCCCGCCACACCCTCGCCCCGCCACACCCTCGCCCCGCCGCACTCGCCCCGCCACGCCCTCGCCCCGCCACACTCGCCCTACCGCATCTCGCCCTGCCGCCCGAACCTCGACCTACCTCGACGCGGTCCGTTCGCGCGACTGTCCCGAAAGCCGGGTCTCCATCTGGCGGCTCCTGGGGCGACCCGCGGAGACGATCAGGACGGGTGCGAGACGCGACCATGGGTGGCATCGCCTACGCTGGTTTCCCGTGAAGCTGCTCCGGATCGGTGACCGCGGACCCGGCGTGGCCGACGCACGCGCCACCTTGACCTATCTCTCCTTCCTCCCAGCCACACCTCGCCAGCCTGGCGGGGATGGCAACGACGCGGCCGCCATAACGGCGATGGACGTCTTCGACGAGGACCTGGACCGGGCCGTCCGCGCGTTCCAGCAGAGCCGCGGACTGTCGGCCGACGGCATCGTCGGCCCGGACACAGCTCGCTCGCTTGACGAGGCGCGCCACAGGCTGGGCGACCGTCTCCTGTACTACGTCGCCAGCCAGCCGTTCATCGGTGACGACGTGGCGGCCCTCCAGGAGCGGCTGTCGAACATGGGCTTCGACGTTGGCCGCAGCGACGGAATCTACGGCCCACGTACTGAGGCGGCCGTCCGCGACTTTCAGCGCAACCGCGGCCTCGAACCAGACGGCAGGTGCGGTCCGCACACATTGCGCGAGCTCAAGCGGCTTGAGCGTACGGTGACCGGCGGCCGCCCGGACGTGCTGCGTGAGTCGGTCCGGTTGCTCGTACGCGGCCCATCGCTGCTCGGCATGCTCGTGGCAATTGACGCCGGCCACGGTGGCGACGACCCGGGGATCACTGCCAACGGACTGACCGAGCGGGACGTCACCGCCGACCTGGCTGCCCGACTCGAGGCCCGGCTGCTGTCCTCAGGCCTGGAGACCCTCCAGGTGCATGCTGGTGACGAGTCACCCGACGAGGCCGAGCGTGCCCGCCGGGCGAATGAGCAGGGAGCCGACCTGCTCGTCTCGCTGCATGTCGACGCCAGCGACTCCCCGAATGCCCAGGGCGTTTCCTGCTACTACTTCGGCAACGCTCGCGGTTCCTCGGCCGTGGGCGAACGGCTCGCGGCCCTCATCCAGAAAGAGCTCGTCTCCCGGACGGACATGGTCGACTGCTGGACACACGCCAAGACCTGGGACCTGCTACGGCGGACGACCATGCCCGCCGTCCGGATTGAGGTCGGCTACCTGACCAACTCACACGACGCCAGCGCGCTCGGCTCGTCCGACTACCGCGTAACCGTGGCGGAGGCAATTCTCGCCGCTATCCAACGGCTGTATCTCCCACCGGAGCAGGACCCACCGACCGGACAGCTTCGCGTCCCGCGCGTCGCGACTCCCTCCTGAGGCGGACCTCGGCTAGCGATAGCGCGGTCGGTCCTGAGTCGATGGGAGCGTCCCTGCTGTGCAGCTCCCTCGACAGGGAAGCGTGTACGCATTTCCTGTGACGAGTGCCAGGAGGACCCGTGGCCCAGGTCCAGCCGGACTCCACCGGAGACCTGTGCCCGGTCCCCAGCCGAGCCCGGCTGTCCTACCGTCGCACCCCGGAACTGTTGGCCGCCGCCACCCGCCCGCTCGCCGACCCAGAAGGTCGCGGCGGGGTAGCTCGTCGCAAAGTACGGGTCGAATGCCTCACGGCGTGGCCCAGCCGATAGAGGCACTGGTGGCCGAGCACCGTACCAACCAGCTGGCACCGGCCGAGCGGAGCGGTTGTACGTCTACTGCCACCGCTGCGCCTCGATTCTCGGCGTTGTTTCACGTGGAACCCGGTCTACCATCCGATCCGCGACCGAGATCCCGCCCCGCACCGCGCCGCTGGTTCCGCTCGCCTCGACCGCTAAGACCCCGAACCATTTTCGTCAGCGCGCACAGAGCTGGTCCGGGACCAGCGCCTTCGAGGCACTGGACGAATGGGGGTCGCCGCCCACAATCAGAAGTTGCGTACGGTTCCGACCGCACGTCACCCGACGGCGACTGACGAGGTGACGGCAACCTGCGACGAGCGGCTCCCATCAGAGTTCGAGCCGAGCCCTGGGCGCCATCGGTGCAAATACGGGTTCGCCGTCCCGGGACCTGGACGTCGCGCACGCCGTCACGAACTTCCGGGCGTTTGGGAGCGCCACCGGCAACCGAGCTTCCCCACTGAGCTCGCCGGCAGGAGGCGGGCGCTGAACTACGCGGTGCGGGCCGCTGGGCACTGTCGCGGTTGAGTCCAAGGTTCCACGTGAAACAGGGCACGCGCGATACGGCCATCGAACCCCGCCGCCCCTTCAACTCGCTCAGTTGCCCGTGCCTTCTGGTCCTGCCGGGACTGACGGTCGTCGCTGAGTCCGCATCGGCCGACGCGCGGAAAATCCCCTCCACCCGATACCCGCATTCCGTCCTCAGGCTCGCCGCACACGGGTCCGAGCCAGCAGCCGTCTCTTCCCTTACCCCGACCGGCGATGCGCTCCTTACGAGCTGCCTTCAGACGGCCACCTAGTGATCAATCAGCCCAGCCTCGACACTGCGGCCGGTGACCCGCGAACTCCGGCCGAACTCATACCCCGTCGGCCTTCCCCTGCCAGGAAGATTGCCGAGGCGGCGCCTAGGCTAGTGCCAGCTACTGGATCCTTCGACGTGCGGAGCGCCACCGATGAGTCGTCGCGTCGCCAACATCACGCTCGACAACATCGACGACCTACCTCAGCGGTGTCGTCGATGTGTCTTCTGGGAGCTCGACCCAGTGGCCCGCAGCCGGGCCGAGGAGGCGGGCGGCACCGACATCGAGAAGGAAGCCTGGGTCTCGACGGCGCTGTTGGAGTGGGGAAGCTGCGGCAAAATCGTCTACGTCGACAATGTCCCGGCAGGCTTCGCCATGTACGCGCCGCCTGCGCATGTCCCCCGTTCGATCGCCTTCCCAACCAGTCCCGTCAGCCCGGACGCGGTGCTCCTGATGACGGCCAAAATCGTGGACGAGTTCGCTGGGCAGGGCTTGGGCCGGGTACTCATTCAAGCGATGGTTAAGGACGTCCTCCGTCGGGGCTACCGCGCCATCGAGGCATTCGGCGACCTCCGGCAGGACGAGGGCACCAAGTGCGTCGTCCCCGCCGATTACCTGCTTGCGGTCGGTTTCAAGACCGTTCGCCCCCATCGGCGCTGGCCGCGACTGCGCCTCGAGGTGAAGAACGCCGTCACCTGGCGCGAGGACGTCGAGGTCGCACTGGAACGACTCCTCGGCTCGATGACCCCGGAGGGCATCCTGCGACCGATCGGCGGAGGAAACCCGACCCCTGCCCCCACCCCAGCCTGACCAAGCCACAGCCAGATCCGGCGCCCGTCCAGCGTCCACCTACGCGCCGGGCGCGAACCGGCCTGATCGTCGCTCGGCCAGCCTTTGTTCTGTGGAGCTGCTCGCGTCGGGACGCAACGCTGAAGTCCGTGCCTATGGGCCTGGCACGGTTCTGCGGCGTTACCACGACGGAAGATCGGCCGCAGCGGAGGCCGAGGTCATCAAAAAGCTGCACGTGCTGGGCTATCCCGTTCCAGCGGTGCGGGCTGCTATAGGTCCGGACCTCGTGGTGGAGCGGGTCGACGGCCCGACGATGGCAGCGGCGCTGCTGGCCGGGGACCTTGCGCTGGAGAAAGGAGGCGCGCTGCTCGCCGCGTTGCATGACCGGCTGCACGGGCTGCCCTGGCCTGGCGGCCAGCCGCTCCTGCATCTCGACCTGCATCCGGAGAACGCGCTGATGCGGACGGACCAGTCGTGATCGACTGGGCGATCGCCTGTCCCGGGCCGGCGGGCCTCGACGTGGCGATGACAGCGTTGATCTTGGCGCAAGTAACAGTGACACCTGGGGCGTTGTCGTCGGACCCGGAGCAGGACGCGCCAGTGCGCGCTGCGGTGGCCGTCCTGCTACGTGCGTGCACGGCGGTGGTCTCGATCCCGTTCGCCGCCCACCTGGCCGACGCCGAAGCTCTCCGCCGCGCTGACCCTTACCAGACGCCCGACGAACTCGCCCATCTGGCCGGCGCGGTCGCCCTCGCCCGGTCCACGCAACAGGCGCCGGCCGGCCCACCCGCCGCGGCTTGAACCGGCTCGGCTGGCTGCGATTACTCGCCAGGAACCATGGCCGCGACGATGCGGTTCAGGTCGTCGATGCTGGCGAACTCGACGGTGATTTTGCCTCGGCTGCGCCCCATGTCGACCTTCACCTTGGTGTCCAGGCGATCGGCGAGACGCTCGGCGACCTGAGACAGGGCCGGCGGCGTCTGACGCGGCGTGCGCGGAGCTCGCTTCCGTCGCCCCTCTTCTCCGAGCGCCACGATCTCCTCGACCGCGCGCACCGAGAGTCCCTCGGCGACGATCCGCGTGGCGAGCCGATCCTGCGCCTCCGGGTCTTCAAGCGCCAAAAGCGCCCGGGCATGCCCGGCGGACAGCACCCCGGCCGCGACTCGGCGCTGGACTGCCGCCGGCAGTCCGAGCAGCCGGATCGTGTTCGTCACATGCGACCGGGACCGACCGAGCTTGCCGGCGAGCTGGTCATGCGTGGCACCGAACTCGCGCAACAGCTGCTCGTAGGCGGCAGCCTCCTCGAGCGGGTTGAGCTGCTGGCGGTGCAGGTTTTCCAGTAGCGCGTCCCGGAGCATCTGGTCGTCGGCGGTCTCCCGGACGATCGCCGGGATTTCGGTCAGCCCCGCCAGTTTGGAGGCACGCCATCGGCGCTCGCCCATGACCAGCTCGTACTGGTCGGGCAGCACCTCGCGGACGACGATCGGCTGGAGCAGCCCCACCTCGCGAAGGCTTGCCGCGAGTTCCTCCAGGGCGTCCTCATCGAAGACGGTCCGGGGTTGCCGCGGGTTCGGCGCCACCGAGTCGACCGAGATCTCCCGGAAGACGGCCCCGTGTACGGGCACGGGCTCGGGCCCGAACCGCGTCGCCGACCCGTTGCCGTTCGTGTCATACGCCTCGCGGCCCTCGGGAGGAGCGGTCGGGATCAGTGCGCCGAGCCCCTTCCCGAGGCCGCCGACTCGACGCGCCGCCGGGCTCATCGGATGACCCCGTTCGGCGATTCGACGCCACGTTCGGCCAGCTCCCGCGCCGCCGCGAGGTAGGACAGCGACCCTCGGGACACCGGGTCGTAGGTCAGAGCGGACTGGCCGTAGCTCGGCGCCTCGGCCAGCCGGACATTACGGGGGATGGTCGTCCCCAACACCCGGTCCCCGAAGTGCTCCTTGACCTCGGCGACCACCTGGTCGGCGAGCCTGGTCCGCGAGTCATACATGGTCAGCAGAATCGTGGTGAGCCGGAGATCCTGGTTCAAATGAGCCTGGACCAGGTCGACGTTCCGAAGCAGCTGCCCGAGACCCTCCAGCGCGTAGTACTCGCACTGGATCGGGATAAGCAGCTCCTTCGCGGCCACGAGCGCGTTCACCGTGAGCAGACCGAGCGACGGCGGGCAGTCGATGAAGACGTAGTCGATGTCGAGGTCCTGGGAGAGCGCGGCGATCGCCTTCCGAAGCCGACCCTCCCGAGCCACCATCGAAACCAGCTCGATCTCGGCTCCCGCGAGGTCGATGGTCGCCGGGGCGCAGTAGAGATTGTCCGCCTCGCCGGACTTCACGATGACCTCGTTCAATGGCCGGTCGCCCAGCAGGACCTCGTAGATGGACGGAATCCCGGATCGATGTTCCACCCCAAGGGCGGTGGACGCGTTGCCCTGCGGATCGAGATCGATCACCAGGACACGCACTCCGTGCATGGCCAGGGCTGCCGCGAGATTTACGGTCGTCGTGGTCTTGCCGACGCCGCCTTTCTGGTTGGCGACCGCGAAGATTCGCTGCCTGGTGGGACGTGGGAAGGGTCGTCGACGTTCCATGGTCAATGCTTCCACCGCTGCTGCCGCCGCCGCTCCGATCGGGGTCGACGGGTCAAGGGGGTCCATCCCCAGGCCAATCGACGCTGTTTCACGTGGAACACGCCCGTCCGAGTTCCCGTTGCTGCCGTGCTGTCTGTCCACGCCATTCACGCTGCCTGCCATCGTGCCGATCTCCCCCGCACAGCCGAGACTAGGCGAGTGGGCTCGGTCAGCCGATCTCTTCCACACAGGAGGACTTGCATCTCGCGCCATCCCTGCGAGTGCAGGCCGTCCCGCGCTTCCGCCAGCTCCTCGTCCACGCGCGAACCTCGCATCGCAAGCATGACACCTCCGGGTCGAACAATCGGAAGCAGCATGCCGCCCAACCGCTCCAAGGGCGCCACTGCCCGAGCGACGGCGATGTCCCACCGTAGCCCGCCCGCACCCTTTCCGACGTCCGGCGCGCGGCCGCGCAGAATGGACACCCGGTCCGCTATCCCGAGCGTGTCGGCGACCTCACGGAGGAAGACGCAGCGACGTTCCATCGGCTCAAGGAAGACGACCAGCAGATCCGGCCGAGCGAGGGCAAGGGGAACCCCGGGCAATCCGGCGCCACTGCCAACGTCGACCACGGTCACCCCGGAGGGAACCGCCTCCGCGAGGACGGCGCAGTTGAGCAGGTGCCGATCCCAGAGCCGATCGGTCTCCCGAGGCCCGATCAGGCCACGCTCAACCCCCGCCGTGGCGAGCAGCTCGGCATATTGGATCGCTCCGTCGAGTGCCGCGCCGAACACGTCCACCGCGGCCGGCGGCGGCGCCGCCACCGCGCTCACCGACTCACCGCCGGGCCGGACAGAACCGATTCTGGACCGGACAGAACTGGGGATGAGGACCAGGCCGCCTGGCAGCCACGCAAACGCCACACCCGTCCAGCATCCACGACGCGCCAGGCAACTCGCGCGAAGCCATGCCGCTGGCTCGCCTTCGCCACTCAGGCGACCCAGTCTGGGGTAGGTGCCGGTTCGGACGGCCCCCGCTGCATGAGAACGAGCATGGAGTAGTCCCAGCTGAGCCGGCCGCCGTCATGGGTATGAATCGCATCGGTCGAAACCGGTCCGACTCGGGCGGCCAGGTCCTGGGCGGGACGACCTCCCGGCTCCAGCCGCGGGCCAGGCAGCACGACGGTGCCGTCGCGCAGAACCGCGGCGATACGGCCTCCGTCACGACGCTCGAGCCGGATGCCTTCCTCGTGGATCAACGTATGGTGTCGAGAACACAGCAAGGTCAGATTCTCCAGGTCTGTCCCGCCCTCGTCGGCGAGCCACTCGCGCAGATGATGGACTTGCAACCACCTAGCGTGATCACATCCCGGGTACTGACAGACCCCCTGATCGCGGGCATACACGGCGTCCCGCAGCCGCGGCGTCGGAACACGCCGCCGCCGGCCCAGCGCCAGCGGGTTCCCCTCGCTGTCCCGCAGCAACGCCCGGGCCAGTGCGTCGCAGCCGAGCCGTGCCACAACGGCCCGCGGCAGCCCGACGCCCGGTCCAACGTCACAGCGAAGTAGCCCGCGAGCCAGCCGGCCGATCGTCGCGATCGCTTCGCTGCCCGCCGACTCGACCCCGTCGGCCCGCTCAGTCGTGCCCCCCGGGCCGTAAGCAGCCGGTCCGCTCCCCGACGCTGGCTCGGCGGTCTCGGCCTCGTCGATCACCGTCCGTCCGGACGTCCTGGCTTCCGGCCGGTCATCTCTGTCCGGGGGACAGCCGGGCGCCTCATCACAGGACCCTCGGGTTTCGTCACAGGCCATCAAGGCAGATCTCGGCGACGCGGACTCGGCCGGGCTGGCCGGCGCGTCGAGCAGGGTGTTCGCGTCGAGGTGGACGGTGAGCGTGTGCAGCGGAGCCATCAGTCCCGGCGCGGGCCGAGACAGGAAACCATCGGCCAACGTGACCAGTGCATCCGCATCCGCCCGGCGATCTCGCGAGATCGCCGGGAGCTGGCTGTCCTCGGCGCCGCGTGGCCGCCGCCCGTCGGCCGGCGGCAGTGACTCCTCCAGGCTCGCTCGCGCGGCGTCAATCGCCGCGGCCAGCCTGGCGCCCTCCTCCGCCGTCAGCACCGCCGACAAGCGAAACAACCCTTCGGAGTTACAACGCCACGTCACCCGCCGGGCCGCCCGCTGGGCCGACGGGTCAGCCGTGAGCTGGCGATATCGCGACGCCAATCGTTCCAGCTGGCTGGCAGTGCAGTGCAGTGCGTGGTTGAGCCAGCACCGCTCGGACTCGGCATCCGCGACTCTCGTGACGGCGCGGACCTTCGAGTACGACAGCCGCCCCTCGGCAAACGCCGACCGCAGCAGCGGCAGTTTCTCCAGAGCGCGGGCGACCGCCACGTGCTCCTGCGCGGTGCGCACCGAGAGGCCACACCGCCACGCGAGCCAGTGCGCGCACGAGGCCATTCCTAGACCCGACCAACCACGCCGCCGGTCGAAGGCCGCCAGCACCAGCAGCATCTGGCACGTCGCCGCGGCGATGCGCCCGGCCCACCCGCACAGCTCCGCCTCGAGCTCAGGAAGAGCCGCCGTCTCCAGGTCAACAGGCTCCGCCTCAGAGCCCGCCGTCCCTGTCGCCATGGCCATCTCGAACACCACCACCTAGGTCAAGAGGTGGACCAACTGACGGGACGACTCTGACACATGGGTACGACAACTTCGCAGGTCGCGGGCGGGTCCCACCGACCTCGTGCCGGCGTGCCGGCGTGCCGGCGTGCCGGCGTGCCGGCGTGCCGACGTGCCGACGTGGTGCTGCCGGGCGCCTGGTCCGTGCGTTCCGCGGAACGCGTCGCGCGGGACCGGGCGCGACGGACAAATTGATCCTTATGGCTGAAAGCCAGAGCGCCACTCGTCCGGCTCGCAGGCCCACCCGCGGGGCGTCGTCACGGAACGTCACATCATGTGACGCACAAAGGACTCCTGCTGGTCGAGGGGACGTTCGGAATACGAGCCCAGCCGACCTGGCATCAGACGAGCCAGCTGGAACCCAGGAGGGATCAGCGGCGGCAGACCGGCTCAGCTCTGGTGCGCCCCCGGGATCTGTGTGCCCCGGCGCGAGAAAGCGCACAATCACACTGAGACCAATGTCCGCGGAAGCCCAGACGCGGACGGTCCCGCGCGCGTGAGCGGACACAGGTCCGGCGCTCCGCGGAACGCGACCGACTTGCGGCCATACCGCACATGCCTTGTCCGAGAGCATTGTGCCGAAGAGGGCCAGGGCCTACGCCTACGCGAACCGGCCTCGCGATCGGCCGAAACGTTCAGCAAGTGGCCACACAGGCCCAGGCTGCCCACGTCTCTTCCCCCGGCCGGCACGACCGGCCGGCTATTTGTCGGACTCGGCCCCAACGAGCCGGGTCGCACGTTCTCCGGAAGGATCAGTCAACTCAAAGCGCAAGGTCAGGCGTCTGCGTACCCTCCGGCGACACCGCGACCGACCGTCCGTGCGTTCCGCGGAACGCACGGACCGGGAGAACAGGGGACCCCAGAAACACAGGGGACCCCGGAACGCAGGGGACCGCGAAGGGCAGGGGACCGCGACCACACGACGGCTGCTCTGATCGAGGGAACATCCTCGCCAACGGCCCGCGCTCGGCTGCCACGCCAACCGCTCTGCGGATCGGCCCGATCGCCAGGGCGGGGCGTCTGGCCGCACCTGCCTTCTCATCGGCGATCGCCGCGGCCAGCCAGGCCGCGTTCCGCGGCACGGCCTGGCCAGGTCCCAGCCACCATAGGACCCGGCCCGCGGATCGGGCCGCCCGATACGGAGCTGGCTGGCCGCGCAAGGCCGCACGCGGCAGCGCATCGGGAGACCACGCGATCAGGCGGCTCGACGCGGCCCGGCGGGCGCGTTCCGCGGAACGCGGCGCGCAGGTGCCAGGGCCGTGACTGAGCGGGCTCGGCGACCAGGGCAACCCCATCGGGTGCGGTAACTGGAGTCGTGGAGCCGCCAGCAGCGCCGGCGGGATCAGTGGGCAGCTCACACGCGCCGGCGCGGCCAGGGAGACCACGCGATCCAGATGGCAAGTCGACGCGGCGCTTACGTTCCGCGGAACGCGGCGCGGGGGTGCCAGGGCCGTGACTGATCGGGCTCGGCTACCAGGGTAGCCCCGTCGGGTGCGGTATCCGGAGTCGTCGAGCCGCCAGCCGCGCCGGCGGGATCAGTGAGCGGCCGCCTGGCAGCGGCGGGTGAGGACCATCAGGATGCCGGACTGGGGGAACGAGTAGTTGGCGGAGGCACACCAGCCCGATCGGCGGAGATCAACCAGGTCCGAACGGCCAGCGGCAGCGTCGAGGTCGAAGGTGAAGAGCAGCAGGCGGCGAGGGGCGGGGGTGCGGGCCGCGACGTCGGCCGCGACTTCTCCTCTACCCCCGTTGACGAAGAACAGCGTGTCCGACCGGGGGATTCGGGGGGGTTCTCCGGTCGCCCCCGGCGGCTTCGGGGGCAGGGCCGACGGGCGTCGGGGGGCGTCATCGCTGGCTTCCATCGCATAGATCCAGCCGGGTCGCATCAGCCGGCCACCCACGACGACGAGGTCCCCGGGACGGTACAGCCGGCGCGCGGCGGTCGTGGCGTCCTCGGTCAGGTCCAGGCCGCGGAGCCGGTCGCGTTGCTGGTAGAGCCGGCCGTCCTTGGCGGCCGACGAGATCCCCGCGCCGATCCCAAGCCCCGCGACCGCGAGCACCACAACGACGGCCAGCGCTACGCCGCCTACCCGACGAGTCCCAGGCCGTCGCACGGAATCGGGCTCGATGGCGGGCTCGACGCCAGGTCCGCGCGGTCCGGCGAGCGCTGTGCCGGCCACCTCGACCACCCGGCGGAGGATCGCGGCGGCGCCGGCGACCACGACGAGGACGATCAGCGGGACCAGAAAAAGGTTGGTGCGTGTCGGGCCGAACGGCCAGAAACGGATGGCGCTCGCCGCCAGCATCGCCACCTGCGCGCCGAGCAACGTCAGCAGGATCTGCCGGCCGTCGTGGCGACGAGCGAGCGTCACGACGCCAGCCAGGCCGCAGATGACGATGGCGGGAGCAAGCAGCCAGAGCGACTGCCACGACCCGTCGGACGGCGCGTGCAGCAGGCTCGGGTCGTAGCGGTCGATGCCAGGTGGGGTCCCGGTCACGATGTCTCGGAGCTCGCGGGCTATGAAGACGAGTCCGCCGCCGATGCCGCGCCCCGCGAGGAACTGGGCGTCCCAGTAGTGGCCGAGCCGCTGGCTGGCCTGATGGCCGACGAAAACGAACGTGTTGGCCGCGGTGAGCACGAGGGCCGGCGCCGATTCGAGCGCGCGCCAGACCACCGGCATGACGAGGTCTCGGCCGCGGGTGGGGTCGAGCGTTCCGGCCGCTGGCCGTTCGGCGGCCCGCGGATCGGTCATCCCCCGCGCTTCGGCGAGATCAGCGGACGGGGAACCGATTCGGGCCGGGCGTCTCCGGTGAGCCGTGAAGACGGCGACGGCCGCGAGAACGACGTCAGCTACCGCCAACGGTCCGATGATGAAGACTGCTGGCACCGAGAACAGGCTGACGAGGCCGGCAGCGGTGCGCCGGGCAAGCCGGCTACGGTCTAGCCCAGTAGGCACGCCGTTCGCGGGTGGCGGCCCACCGGCAGCGGAGCCAGCGGCGGCCTCGGCGGCGGCGCTGCCGCGGTCGCTGGACAGCCAGAGGAGGACGGCGACGACCGCCGCAAGGGTCTCGATGGTGTACGGCTTGAGCTGGGTACCGAGGTCGAGAAGGGTGCTGTTCAGGCAGATCCACAAGGCGGCGGCGGCACCGGCCAGCCACCCGGCGAATCGGGCGACAAGCAGCGTGATGCCTATGCCGAGCAGCGGCAGAGCGACGAATCCGGGCAGTCGCAGGACCCAGGTGTGCCAGCCGAGGAGGTCGCCGCCAAGGCGTTCCACGACGACCCAGCCAGCGGCCGAGGGGGTGTTGGCCTTCGCCAGCTCTGACCAGAAGCTTCCGAGCGGCTCGCTGACGAAATGTCCGCGCCAGATCTCGTCGTACCAGAACGGTCGCTGCAGATAGGCCCGCAACACGACGTCGACCGCGACGAGCACCGCGCCGACGCCGCACACCCACCACAGGCCGTCCCGAGAACCGCCAGCCGTGAGGCCGGAAGTCTCGGCCTCACGGTCGGGCAGCGCCGGCGAGGAAGCCGGCTGAAGATCAGCGGAAGACAGGTGATCTACCACTGGGAAACGATCAGTTGGGCATCACGACGACGCAGCGGTTCGGCTCCTCGCCCTCGGACTCGCTGCGGACGCCGTCGACGCCGGCGATGACGTCATGCACCACCTTGCGCTCGAACGGGGTCATCGGGGCCAGCTTCTCCTTCTTCGCCCCGCCGGCGACCCGCTTGGCCACGTCGGCGGCGAGCTCGCGCAGCTCCGCCCGCCGTCGGGCCCGATGGCCGCCGACGTCGAGCATCAGCCGGCTGCGCTCGCCGGTCTTCTGCAGCACGGCGAGCCTGGTCAGCTCCTGCAGGGCCTCCAGCGTCTCACCGCCGGGCCCGATCAGTTTCTCCAGGCCGTCACCGACGACGGCGACGACGGCACGGCTTCCCTCGACGTCCAGGTCGAGGTCGCCGTCCATGTCGACGATGTCGAGCAGGCCCTCGATGTAGTCGGCGGCGATCTCGCCTTCCTGTTCGAGTGCGGTCAGCCGCTGCTGGGCGCTCGTGGGCTCGTCAACCCGCGACGCGTCTTCGTCAGGGCTAACGGCGATGTCAGAACCGCTCATCAGCGCAACTCCATGGGTTGGGGGACCGCCGTGGGCGGCGGTACGTATTCGGGGAGAAAGCGACGGGGGTAGCTGGGCGGGTCACCGCCGGCCGCCGGGCCGCTTTCCCTTGCCGCCGCTGCGTCGCTTCGCCGCCGGGCGCGATCCGCCGACGTGGCGCTGAACCCCGGTCGTCACGGACCGCGACGTGTCGGGCGGCTGACCACCCGCCGCGGCCGCCGGCTCCGGCTCGCCAGCGCTGGCCGGTTTCGTGTCCGGCGCGGGCGGCGCCTGGGCCGTCTGGCTCACTCGGTTGGACGTTCCCCCACGGGGCGAGCGCGTACCAGCCGGCGCGGAACCGTTCGCGGTCCCCGCGGTCGTGCCGCCCGCCGACGCGCCGTCCGCGACGGCCGTCCCGGCCGACGACGCCGACTTCCCGGGCTTCGCGGACGCGGCCGGCTTGGCCGGCGTCGCCGGCTTCGCGGGAGTGGCTGGCTTGGCGGGGGGAGTCGGCTTGGTGCCGGCCTTGCCCTTCGCCCCGGCACGCGCGCCGGGGGCGGGGCGTGCGCCCGGAGCGGGACGCGGCGGGGCCGGCCGGTCGGCCACGGCGGTGGCGGTGGTGGTGCGGGCGCCGGGCAGCCGGCCGGAGGCGTCGGTCTGCGGCGGCGGCATCCGCTTGATGACGAAGAACTGCTGGCCCATGCTCCACAGGTTGGTGACGAGCCAGTAGATCAGGACGGCGACCGGGAAGCGGAAACCGAAGACGGCCAGCGTCAGCGGCGAGCCGTACAGCATGATCTTTTGGACGATCGCCTGCTGCGGGTCGATTGTGCCGCCGGTGCGGGCCATGATCTGCCGCTGGGTGAAGAACGTCGTCGCGGCCATCAGGACGATGAGCACGATGCAGACGATCTTGATGTGCGCACTGTCGGCGTGCAGCTCCGTCAGCAGCGCCTTCGACGAGTTGAAGTTCGTCGACAGCGAGACGCCCCAGACCTTCGCCTTGGCGATCCGCTCGATCGTGGCGCCGGACAGGCCGACCCGGTCCACCCACTCCAGATGGCCGTTCCTCGTGACCGGGGCCATGTGGGTGAAGACGTGGAACAAGGAGATGAACAGGGGGATCTGTAGGAAGATCGGGAGGCAGCCGAGCAGCGGGTTCCCATGCTCCCTCTGCAGCTCCATCATCTTCTGGTTCATCTGCTGCTTGTCGTGCCCATACTTCTCCCGGATCTCCTTGATCCGGGGCTGCATGAGCTGCATCGTCCGCTGCGACTTCACCTGCTTGACGAACAGCGGGAAGATCAGGATGCGGACGCAGATGACGAGCAGGGCAACGGAGAACGCCCAGGCGAAGAAGTTGTCCTGGCCGAGGAGCGGCCCGAAGCCCTTATGGAAGAAGACGATCGAGTTCGCCGCGAGATGGTAAAGCGGATCCAGCACCGGTCTAACTCCTCCAGGCCCCTCGGGCGGAATCTACAGGTACTGGGTCGTACCCACCGCGAGACAGCGGCTGGCAGCGCAACAGCCGCCAGCAGGCAAGCAGTCCACCGCGCACGCCGCCGTAGGTACGAACGGCGCAGAGCGCGTAGACGCTGCAAGACGGATCAAATCGACACGCGCCGGCCGAGCGGGGAGACCAGACGAGCTGGTAACCGCGGATCAGCACGGCGAGCGCCCAGGCGAGCGGGCCGCGGACGGCGCCGGAACGGCCACGGGCCAGTAGCGGCGCGCGGCGCGCCAGCGTGGCGGACGCGAGCGCCAGATCCACGACCGCGAGGATGCCGAGGACGATGCCCGCCCATTCGAGGCCGGTCATGACGGACTCCGGCGCGGCCGGCCACGATCGACGCCGGACTGGTCGGCACGGGCTCGGCCGGCGCCGGCCTGGCCTGCACCGGCTCGGGCCGAGCCGGGCTGGCCGGGGCGGGACCTGGCCGAGCGGACCGCGGCCAAGCCGCGATCGAGCGCGAGCCCGAGTTCGACGGAGCTCGCGTCCGCCGCCGCGGGCAGGGCCCGGATCACCAGCAGGGTGCCGGCCGGCACGGACGCCAGCCGGGACCGGGTCTGCTCGCGCAACCGGCGGCGGACCCTGTTTCGCGTCACGGCGCTACCAACCTTGCGGCTCACGACGAAGCCGGCCCGGGCCGGACCGGGATCATCGGTGCGCAGGGCATGCACAACGAGGGGATGGCAGCTGTACCGGCGGCCTCCCCGACCGACCCGGGCGTGCTCCTGCCGGGAGTTGACCCGGGAACGGGCGGGAAGCATGAGAGCCGGTAACCGCGCGCCGGCGAGGTCCGCCTTCAGGCGGACAGTTCGGCGCGACCCTTGCGGCGACGGCCGGAGATGATCGCGCGGCCGGCACGGGTACGCATCCGGAGCCGGAACCCGTGGGTCTTGGACCGCCGACGGTTGTTCGGCTGGAAGGTGCGCTTGCTCACGTGACGACTCCGTGGTCTACAGGCCAGGTGGTTTGCAGGCCGGGTAACGGGCGGACGGGGACGCGCGGACACGCCGCGTGCCCCCAGGCTACGCCAACGGGCTAGATGTTCGGGGCTCGGTGTCCGGGGCTTCGTGTTCCCGGACGTTCACGTTGCCGCGAAGTTCCCGTCCCGCGAAGCCGCGGTGACCGGCTGGCGACGCACCAGCTTACACAGGGCCAGACCACAGGGTGACCCGTCGGCACCGCCGTCCAGGGATGACCCGGCAGTCCGTGGATATCGGGATGGCCACCGTCTGCCCTACCGTGCCGGCGCCACGCCGGATGCGGTGTCATGTCCATACACAGGTTGTGGACGACGATGTGGAAACCTTGGCGGCACGCCGGGCCGCGCCCCGTCCCGCCCAAGCCAGGGCGCCCAGCCAGAACCCCGTCGGAGTAACGCCGGCCGCCGTACCGAGGAGCACCCGTGACCGACCGCGAGACGACCTCCGTCACGGGCTCCCAGGGTCAGTTGCCGCTGGGCGGGGACCCGGACCTGCACGAGGTCTGGCGTCAGGCCGTCGCCGGGGTCGCCGACGGCGCCCTGTCCGCCCAGCAGCGCGCCTGGCTGCGGCTGACCCGGCCGCTCGGCCTGGTACAGGACACCGCGCTGCTCGCCGCGCCGAACGAGTTCACCAAGGACCTGCTCGACTCCAGGCTGCGCCCGTTCCTGACGACCGCGCTGACCGCCGCGTACGGCCGGGAGATCCGGGTCGCGGTCACCGTCGAGCATCTGCCCGACCCGGAGCCGATGACCGGCCCCATGGTCCTGCCGCCGGCGGTGCTCGGCGGCGCCCCCGAGCCTGTCGAGCAGGCCGACTCCCCGATGGACGCGCCGACCCCGCCGATCCAGCGGGTCGCGACCGGCCTCGGGCGCGACCCGGAGCCCCGCCCGTCGGAACCGGCCCGGCTCAACCCGCGCTATGTCTTCGAGACGTTCGTCATCGGTGACAGCAACCGGTTCCCGCACGCCGCGGCGGTCGCCGTGGCCGAGGCGCCGGCGAAGGCCTACAACCCGCTGTTCATCTACGGCGACTCGGGCCTCGGCAAGACCCATCTGCTACACGCGATCGGGCACTACACGAAGAAGCTGTACCCGGACGCGCAGGTCAAGTACGTCAGCACCGAGGAGTTCACGAACGACTTCATCAACTCCATCCGCGACGACCGTCAGCAGGCGTTCCAACGCCGCTACCGGGACATCGACGTGCTGCTCGTGGACGACATCCAGTTCCTGGAGAACAAGGAGCGCACCCAGGAGGAGTTCTTCCACACCTTCAACGTCCTGCACGACAGCGAGAAGCAGCTGGTGATCTCCTCGGACCGCTCGCCCCGGCAGCTGTCGGCGCTGGAGGACCGGCTGCGCAGCCGGTTCGAGTGGGGCCTGATCACCGACGTCACGCCGCCGGACCTGGAGACGCGGATCGCGATCCTGTCGAAGAAGGCGGCGGTCGAGCGGCTGCCGGTGCCGCCGGATGTGCTGGAGTACATCGCGACGCATATCGAGCGCAACATCCGCGAGCTCGAGGGCGCGCTGATCCGGGTCGCTGCCTTCGCCAGCCTGAACAAGTCGCACGTGGACCGCACGCTGGCCGAGATCGTGCTGCGCGACCTCATTCCGGAGGCCACGAACACCGAGATCACGGCGACGTCGATCATGAACGCGACGGCGTCGTACTTCGGCGTCTCCATGGAGGACCTGTGCGGGACGTCGCGCAGCCGGGTGCTCGTCACCGCCCGGCAGATCGCGATGTACCTGTGCCGCGAGCTCACCGACCTGTCGCTGCCGAAGATCGGCCAGCATTTCGGCGGCCGCGACCATACGACCGTCATGCACGCGGACCGCAAGATTCGTGGCCTGATGGCCGAGCGGCGCGCAATCTACAACCAGGTCACCGAGCTGACCAACCGCATTCGGGCGGAGACGCGCCACCTGTGAGGGGGCGCGCTCGCCGTTGTCGCGGCAGCGTCGCTCGGGCTGAATCCCGTCGGCGGACGGTGGAGCCACTGAGGGGCCGCCCGCGCGTCGGGCCGAGAGTTCGGACGCTGGGCAGAGGATCCGCCACCAGCCGAGAACAAAAGGGACAGGCAGGGCGTAACGCACTTGCGGGCGCCGCCCGCCACGAGGCCGTGTTCGGGACGTTCTCGAAGGTCTGAAAAGAGCCGGGGCGTCGGGCGGCGGCCCAGCCCAGGTCCGCCGTCGCCTCGCCTGTTCGACCGGGGATGCAGCTGCGGTGCCCGGTGAGATCCGCGAGCGAGGGCCCACAACTTCTTGGGCCTGCCAGCGTCGTCATACCCAGAGGTTGTCCACAGCCTGTGGGGTTCAGTGGGGATGACCGACCTACCGACCGCCAGTCGGGCGCAGGGTCGCAGGCCAAGTCTTCGCCGTCGATGAGGCTTGGAGTGCCCGAGCCTGCCGCATCTGCCGGAAGCTGAACACAAGTACCAGAACACGTCTGATCGTGTCCCCCAGGACGTGGGCACTCGGATCGGTGCAAGACGCCGAGTACTAGGTAGATAGGACTACTTGGGTGGTATTCACCCACAGCTTGTGGATAACTCTGTGGATTACTTGGGGGTAACTGCTCGGAATGGCCCCCGAGGCCCCCGCCGAGCCCGTCCCACCGTGCACGGATCCTGTGGAGAACCGGGGGACAGACTGGGGACGACGTGGGTGTAACCGGTGGATGAACGGTGGATGGCGACGGGGGACAACGGGACCCTGTGGATGACGACCGGGTGTGCCCACAGCTCCACCCACACGATCTCCACCGGCCCACACCGCCCCTGACCTGCGGAAACGGCGGTTTTCCACAGTTTCCACAGCCCCTACTACTACTGCTACCAGAATTTCTTCAAGGAAGATCAAAAGCTCGAAGTACTAGGGCCTGGGGACGAAGCGCGCCTCGCGACGGCCGCCTGCGCCGGTCCGGCTCGTTCGCGCCGCCCTGCTCGAACGATCACGCTCCGCGTTCGCCGTACCACTGGACCGCTCGCGAGAGCGTCGGTGGGCTCTGAGATGCTGGAGCGCGTTCGTCGCTGAGGGAGGCAGGCATGAAGTTCCGGGTCGAACGGGACGAGTTCACGGAAGCGGTCGCCTGGACGGCACGCAGCCTGCCCAGCCGCTCGGCGACGGCGACCAACCAGCAGGTGCTGATGGGCCTGCTGCTGGACGCGACCGGGCCGGGCCTGGTGGTCGCCGCGTTCGACTATGAGGTCGCCGCGCAGGCCAAGCTGGAGGCGACGATCCATGAGGAGGGCCGCGCGCTCGCGCCCGGCCGGATGCTCGCGGACATCACCAAGCAGCTACCGGCTGCGCCGGTCGAGGTCGAGACCGATGACAACAAGCTCGTCATCACCTGTGGCAACGCGCGGTTCACGCTGCAGACGCTGCCCGTCGACGAGTACCCGACGCTGCCTCCGCTGCCACCGGTCACCGGGCACATAGAGGGCGGGGCGTTCGGCGCCGCCGTCGCCCAGGTCGCGGTCGCCGCGGGCAAGGACGACACGCTGCCCGTGCTCACCGGCGTCCGGCTGGAGATCGAGGGCGACACCCTGACGCTCGCCGCCACCGACCGCTACCGGCTCGCGGTACGCACGCTGAAGTGGAGCCCGGCCAGCCCCGATGCGGGCGGCATCGCCCTCATCCCGGCACGCACCCTGCTGGAGACGGCCCGGTCGCTGGGCGGCGGCTCCGCCCAGGTCGCGATCGCGCTCGGCTCGGGCCCGTCCGGGGAGGCGCTGGCGGGTTTCGCCGGCAACAGCAGGCAGACGACGACCCGCCTGGTCGACGGCCAGTTCCCGCCCTACCGCAAGCTGCTGCCGGACTCCTGCCCGTTGGCCGCGGCCGCGGACAAGGCCCCGCTGCTGGAGGCCGTCAAGCGGGTCGCGCTCGTCGCGCCGAAGACCGCGCCGGTCCGGCTCGCGTTCAGCGCGGACCATCTGCGGCTGGAGGCCGGCAGCCACGGCGGCGAGGCGCAGGCCTCCGAGACGCTGCCCGCCACCTACGACGGCCCGGACCTGGAGGTCGCCTTCAACCCGGCGTACCTGCAGGACGCGCTCACGGCGATCGAGTCCGACCAGGTCGAGTTCGGGTTCGCCAGCGCCGAGGACGCCGAAGTGGCGGCCAAGAAGCCGGCCATCCTGACGGGCAAGGGCACCGGCGAGGAGATCCCGGACTACCGCTACCTGCTCATGCCCATCCAGCTGAACGGCTGACCGGGTGACCCTGACCACGAGCCGCCAGGCAAGGAGGCCGTAGAAGGCGACCAGCGGCGCAACTTACGGCAGGAGCGGACCGGATGCACCTGACGCACCTGCAACTGGTCGACTTCCGGTCCTACCCCGCCCTCGAGCTGATCCTCCCGCCCGGGGTGGTCACCTTCGTCGGTGCCAACGGCCAGGGCAAGACGAACCTGCTCGAAGCCGTCGGCTACGTGGCCACGCTGGGCAGCCACCGGGTCTCCGGCGACGCCCCGCTGATCCGGGACGGCGCCGAGCGGGCGGTGATCCGCTCGCGCGTCGTCCGGGGCGACCGGGCCGCGCTCGCCGAGATCGAGATCGTCGCCGGCCGCGCCAACAAGGTTCGGCTCAACCGCCGTCAGCTGCCCCGCCCGCGCGACCTGCTCGGCCTGCTGTCGATCGTGCTGTTCGCCCCCGAGGACCTGGCGATGGTCAAGGGCGACCCGGGTGAGCGGCGGCGCTTCCTCGACGAGCTTCTGGTCGCGCGGACGCCGCGGCTGGCCGGGGTGATCGCCGACTACGAACGGGTGGTGCGGCAACGGACCGCGTTGTTGCGGGCCCGCGGCGACCTGCGGACCCTCGACTCGTGGGACGACGCGCTCGCCCGGCACGGTGCCGAGCTGCTGGCGGCCCGGCTGGCGCTGGTCGAGGAGCTTCGGCCGCGGGTCACCGCCGCCTACGCGGCCATCGCCGGGTCCGGTGCGGGCTCCGGCGACGAGGAGAAGGCGACCGAGTCCGTCGGCGTCGAGTACCGCGGCGGCGTCGTGCCGCCGACGAGCGCGGACCGGGACGCGATCGCCGAGGCGCTGCTGGCGGAGCTGGCCACCCTGCGGCCCCGGGAGGTCGAGCGCGGGATGACGCTCGTCGGCCCGCACCGTGATGATCTGGCCCTGGCGATCGGCGGCCGGCCGGCCCGCGGCTATGCCAGCCACGGCGAGTCGTGGTCGCTCGCACTCGCCCTGCGGCTGGCGTCGTTCGAGCTGCTGACGGCCGACGACCGCCAGCCGGTGCTGCTGCTCGACGACGTGTTCGCCGAGCTGGACGCGCACCGGCGCCGCCGGCTCGCCGAACTCGTCGCGCCGGCGGAGCAGGTACTGATCACGGCCGCGGTCGGCGCGGACGTGCCAGCCGAGCTGGGGGGCCCGCGGTTCGCGGTCCACCGGGGGGAGGTCGTCGGTGTCGAGTGACACGCAGGAGGCGGCGTGCGGAGGTCCCGCCGGCAGGGTCCCTGCCGGATCGGCGAACGGGGTCCCTGCGGGATCGACGAAGTCGATCTCGGAGGTCGTGATCTGGGAGGT
>Ga0068863_100001474_pt1 | contig 23304 bp, 21 predicted proteins | sample KBSSwiS62_FD_66596 | JGI IMG/M metagenome (GOLD analysis project Ga0068863, IMG submission 66596) | Switchgrass rhizosphere microbial communities from Kellogg Biological Station, Michigan, USA - KBS Switchgrass S6-2 | ecosystem: Host-associated > Plants > Roots > Rhizosphere > Soil ... | reverse complement strand
CGCCGGCCAGGTTCACGGCCTTGTTCCGCGCGAACTTCAGGTCGCTCAGATCGGCACCGGTGACCTTCTCGACGACTTCCTTCGATTTGGGACCGTCGATCTGGAAGAAGTACTCGTCCACGACCCACGTGCCCTGGACGTCGAGCTTGCTGTGGTCGAGGAAGTACGCCAGGACGGGAGCGAGCCAGTAGGTGCGGTACCGGTCGTCGGCAACCTTGAACAGCACGCCGTCCGCGATGATGTAGCCCTCGTCGTTGCAGATGAGGACGTGCTTGGAGGCGCCCCGCTCGAGCAGGCCGAAGTCCTTGTTGACGCAGACCGAGTTGAGGAACGTCACGGCCTCCGGTCCGGACACGTCGTAGACCGGGCTGTTGTTGAGCACGAACCCGATCGATGCGGCCTCCCGCGCGGCGAGGAACTCCTCACGCGTGGTCGAGTACTCGGCCGGGACCCACCCGAAGCCGATGTCGGTCTGGACGTTCGAGCCCTCGAAGATCGGGCTGTCGGGGGCGAAGATGACCTGCCCGATCGGTGTTCCCGGGGCGATGTCGTCGGACGAGCTGCTCTGCTCTGACACGGACTTCTCCATCGTTGTGTGCTGGGGTGGGTCACGACGAGGCGTCGTGTGGGTCTCGGACGCGCTCGTCGAGGTCGTCGACGCGCGTCTCGGCGCCGCCGATGGTGACGCCGCCGTCGACGCTGATGCTGGCGCCGACGACGTAGCTGGAGGCGTCCGAGCCGAGCCACAGGACTGCCTGGGAGATCTCGTCCGGCTGCGCGAGCCGCCGGATCGGCGTCCCCGAGAGCAGACGCTCGGTCCACGACGGGGGGAACGACGAGATGAACGGCGTCTCGACCGGGCCAGGACACAGGGCGTTGATCCGGATGCCCCGCTCGGAGAACTCGTTCGCCGCGGCCTTGGTCAGGCCGACCACGCCGTGCTTCGCCGCGACGTACGGAGTGAGGCCGTAGGCGCCGATCAGCCCGGCCGCGGACGCGGTGTTGATGATCGAGCCGCCGCCACTGTTCAGCATGTGCGGGATCTCGGCCTGCATGCAGTAGAAGACCGACGACAGGTTGACGTCGAGCGTGCGGCGCCAGTTGGCGGGATCCTGCTCCAGCAGGAACCCGTGCTGCCCCTCGGCGCCGGCGTTGTTGTGCGCGACGTCGAGGCGGCCGAGTTGCTCCACGACGGCGTCGACGGCACGGCGCACCGCGCTGTCGTCAGCCACGTCGACCTCGAAGAAGACGGCCTCGCCGCCGGCCGCTTCGATCTGCTTCACGGTCTCGGTGCCGCTTTCGGAGTTGATGTCGAGCACGGCGACCCGGGCGCCGGCGTCGGCGAAGGCGATGGAGCTGGCGCGGCCCATGCCGCTGCCCGCTCCGGTCACCAGGACGACCTTGCCGGTGAAGTCGTAGGTCACGGTCACGTTGGGTCCTCTCGGCTGGACGAGGTCGGACTCCGGAGGGAGCTGGGATCGGCGCCCGTCTTCCAGCAGGGTGGCCATCCGGTGAACGCGTTCGCATCCATGAGGCCACCTGTCGGTGTGACGCACACCGCTTATGCTGGTGGCGATGAACATCGAGGTTCACGACGACGTTGAGCCGCCAGGCCGGGAGTCGGAGCTCGAAATCCTGCGCGGCTTCGCACGCCGGGTGCGGGCGGGATCCGGTGGTGGGCTGGTGCTCGTCGGCGAGTACGGCGTGGGGAAGAGCACCCTCGCCCGGGCCGTCATCCCCGTGCCGGGGTTGCGGATTCTCCGGTGCCGGGCGCGGCCGGACGAGCCTGCGTCCGGGCTTGCGGTGCGGCTGTTCGGCAAGCCGCTCGCCGCGCCCGGACTGGTCGCGATCGCGAACACCGCACTCGAGGCCATTGCCGCCGAGACCCGAGGCGGTCCGGTCCTCTGGCTGGTCGACGACCTCGAGCTCGCCGACCGGTCAGCCCGCACCTTCCTCGGCTATGTCGCACGCCGGATCGCGCACCTCCCGGCAGGGATCGTGCTGTCCGGGTGGCGGCGCGGCGAACCGATGCCCGCGAGTGTGGCGACCGTGCGGCTCCACCCGCTCCCCGCGCCGGCGATCGCCGAGATCGTGCGGAACCGGCTCGGCCCGCTGGCGCCGGACTGGGTCGTCGATGAGCTGACGGCGTCGGCAGGCGGCAACCCGTTGGCCGCTCAGGAGTTCTCGGCCGTGTTGTCACGGGACGAGGTGGCTGGACGATCCGGGCTGCCGATTCCGCCGAGGCCCGGCCCCGAGTGGAGCGAGCGCTGGCGTTGGACGGCGGCCGGACTCTCCGACGAGACCCGGACGGCGATGCTCACCGTCGCTGCAGGCGACGGGCTGCAAGCCGGAGTACTGGACCGTGCCTGTGTGCTCCTCGGACTGGGTCCGAACTCCCTGGCCCCGCTCGAGGCCCGCCGACTGGTGCGCGTCGACGACGGCGGCCGTGCCTGGGCGCGGCGTCCGCACCGGAGCGCCGTCTACCACGTCGCCGCGGTGGCGGACCGCGATGCTGTCCATGTCGCCCTCGCCGAGGCGCTGGCGGAGAGCAGCTCGGCAGACGAGCCGGCCCGAGCGCGTCACCTCGCCGCGGCGGCGACTGCGCCTGACGAGAAGAGCGGGGATCAGCTGGAAGCTGCGCTGCGCGGCGTGGTGGGGAGCCCCGTCGTGGTGGACGGCTGGATCCGGGCCGCGGAGCTCACCGAGGACGGTGCTGTGCGGTCCCGTCGGCTGGTGTCTGCCGGGCTGGCCGCCTGGCAGACCGGTAGACCCGCGCAGGCGGCCGAACTGGTCGAGCGGGCCGAGCGGCGTGCGGACGACCCCGAGGTGGCGGGCACGGCTGCCCTGGTCCGCGGCGCTGTCGCGCTCAGCCACGGGATGCCGGCCGATGCGCTCCGGGTGCTGGCCGAGGGCGCCCGAGCCGCGGCGGATCTCGAACCGGACCTGGCGGTCGACCTCGCCGCCCGGATGGCTGGTATGGCCTGGTGGGCCGGACGGGCCGACTGGGCCGGGCGGGCAGTCGAGCTCGCCGACATCGTCCAGGCGGACAGCAGGTACTCCGCGTTCGTTCGTGCGGTGGCGCCTGCCGGGCTGGCGGTGCTGAGGAGTGAGTTCGCCACGGCGGTCGGTTCGTTGACGCGCGCCCTTCGCGATGCCGAGAACCTGACCGAACCGCGGCAGCTCCTCTTCACGTCCGAAGTGGCCGGCATGGCGGGCGACGACTTGGCAGCGCGACGATTCTGTGACCGCGCCATCCAGGTCATGCGTGGCCGCGGACGCACAACCGAGTTGCCGTTCGCGCTCCAGCTCAGGGCCTTGATCCTGGCTGCGCAGGGTCGGGCGGAGGTGGCTCGGGCCTGCGCGCGGGAGGGCCTGCTCCTGGCGGCGCGCGCGGGTGAGGAGTCCGGTGGGGTCTTCCAGCACGTGATGCTCGCGCACGTCGACGCGTTGGACGGCGACGTGGAAGCCTGCGCGGAACACCGCGACTCGATCGCGCGCCTCGGCGGCGAGCAACCTGCGGCCTCGCTGACCTGGGCGCTCGGCCGGCTCGCCGTGTCGCAGGCGCGCTTCGCCGACGGAGTCGACATCATGGCGCCCGCGGTGCTGCGCCCGGACCGCCACCCCACCGTCAGCCTGTTCGCGACGCCGGATCTCGTCGAGGCGGCAGTGGCGGTCGGCCGCACCGAGCCGGCCCTGGAGGCGCTGGGCAGGTTCGGCCGTTGGCGGGCCGCCGGCTCGTCGTGGGCTGCGGCGGTCGAGCCGCGCCTGCGCGCGCTCGTCGCGCCTCCGGACGAGGCCGAGGAACGGTTCGCCGCCGCCTGCCGGGCACCGGGCCTGGCCTACCGCCCCCTGGAGTCAGCTCGCACGCGCCTGGCCTACGGCACCTTCCTCCGTTCCCAGCGGCGTCGTTCGGAGGCGAGGGAGCAGCTGCACGTGGCGCTGGGACTCTTCGAAAGCCTGCAGCTTTCGGCGTGGGTGGAGTCGACGCGATCAGCCTTGCGCGCCAGCGGCGAGGCCGGGGCGGCCCCGCGGGTGGAGGGCGAGGCCCTCACCCCGCAGGAGCTGGAGATCGCCCGCATGGCCATGGGTGGGCGCTCCAACCGCGAGGTCGCGGACACGCTGCACCTGAGCTCACGGACCATCGAGTACCACCTGTCGAAGATCTATGTGAAGCTCGGGCTCAGCTCTCGTGGCCAGCTGGCCCAGGCACTCGCCGAGCACGGCTGACTCAGACGGCGGCGGCGATCGTCATGTCGGACAGGTTCTGGAATCGGTGCAGATTCTCCGCCTCACCGAGGACACCCGCGGTCAGGCAGACGAACGTGAGGTCGCGCTCGGGCTCGACGAAGAACTGGGACGAGCCGGCGCCGTACCCGCCGAAGGTGCCGGGCGACGCCATCGCGCCGAAGAAGGTCTGCCGCAGTCCGCTCCCGCGCATCATGAAGCCGAGGCCGATGCTGGCGACCCACGGCTGCCAGCCCTGGTCGGCCACGATGCGGTTGTACCGCTCGTTGACGAGGTCGCCGGTCTGCACGGTCGCCGCCATCGCGATCGACGCGGGCGACAGGATCCGCTCGCCGTCCATCTCCCCGCCGCGCCGCAGCATCTCGGCGAAGCGGTACAGGTCGCCTGCGGTCGAGACGCAGCCGACCCAGGGCAGCTCCGCACCTTCGTGTGCCGCAGCCGCCGTGTCGACGATGTCCTGCGGCGAGAAGAACTGGCCGGGCGGGAACTTCGCGACGACCGGCACGAGCCGGTCATCCCAGGCCTTCGGCGCGCCCATCCGGGTGTCCGTCATGCGGAGCGGGTCGAGCAGTTCCTCGTGGAGGGTCTGCGTGAACGACCGGCCCTGGCCGAGGGTGCGGACGACGAGCTCGCCGAGCAGTGCGTGGGCCAGGCAGGGTGAGTAGCTCACCCGCTCGCCCGGGGGCGCCACGAGGTCCATCTCGCCGATCGCGGCAACGGTTCGCGACAGATCGCCGCACTCCATCGGTGGCAGTGGCCACGGCGTCGAGCTGGTGCCTGCCCGGTGGGTCATCAGGTCGGCGACGCTGACCCGGTCCTTCGCGCCGACTCGGAACCGGTCGCTGCCGCGGAACTCCGGGATCACGTCGACCACCTTCGTGATCGGGCTGAGCAACCCGTGCTCGAACGCTTTGAGGACGAGCACGTTCGTGAACTGCTTGGTGGTGGAGAAGATCCAGTAGACGTCGTCGAGTGCCGCCTCGCGGCCGGCGCCGCGATCGCTGAAGCCAACGGCTTCGCGGAGGCCGATCTCACCGTGGCGGGCGACGAGTACCACGCCTCCGTCGTAGAGATCCGCGGCGACATCCCTCTCCATGCGCTCGGTGATACGGGCGAGGGCGCGGCGGTCGAGGGTGTCGCTCCGAGTCATGAGCGCAAGTCTGCTGAGCTTGCGTGCCGGGTCGCATCGGTGCACCCACCAGTCGGGGAGCCGCCGGTGCTCAGTTCTCGGGCGGCAGTGTGTCCGCGAGCTGCTTGCGCGAGCTGATGCCCATCTTGGTGTAGACCTTGTGCAGGTGCGACTCCACGGTCTTGCGGCTCAGGAAGAGCTGTTCGGCGACATTCTTGTTGGTGGCACCCTCGGCGACCAGGCGCGCCACGGTCAGCTCCTGCGGGGTGAGTTCCGTTGCCGCGTCAGGGCCTCGCCGGGCACGCTCGGCAGTCGCATTGAGCTCGGTGGTCGCGCGCTCCGCCCACGAGACCATGCCGAGGTCGTGGAATGTCGACCGGGCGTCCTCCAGGACGGCACGCGCGCGGACACGTTGCCTGCCTCGCCTGAGGTGTTCACCGTGCAGGAGTTGCGTGCGGGCACGCTCGAAGGGCCGGTCGGGGTCGGCGCTGCCCTCGCGGTACCACCGCTCGGCCTCGCCTGCGGTCGTCGCCGTCAGCGCGAGCAGGCGGGGCAGTACGGCCGTCGCCCACGGCGAGCCCGCGGCCGCCCAGGCCTGGAAACGTGGCAGCGCGGCGCGAGCGGCCTCGGCTCGTCCGCTGCGAGCGGCGGCCTCGACGAGGTCGGGGATCGCGAAGAGCGCGGCGGACGGATGGGCCCGGGCGGACGCGGGATCGGTGACCTCCTCCAGGTGCTCCAGTGCGCTCGCCAGTCGTCCGGTGGCGAGGTCGGATCGACCCAGCGCCCACAGGGCGGACGCGGGGAGGTAACCGACATCCCGGCCGGTCACCAGCTTGAGCGCTGCGCTCGCGGCCGCCGTCGTCGCGTTCCCCGCGCCGCGAAGCCCCCCGAGATGGGCGGAGATGCTCAGCTCGAACGCCTTGCTGCGCTCGTCACCGGCACGCCGGATGAGCGCGCGCCCCTCCGCCAGCGTCGATTCGGCCCGGTCGAGGTGCCCCCGCCAAGTCTCGACCGAGGTGAGGATCAGCAGCGTGAAGGCGCGCCGGAAGGCATCGCCCTCCTCGCGCGAGAGGCGGGCGGACTCGGCGAGGTGGCGGTTCGACGCGAGGTCGTCGCCGAGCAGCAGGGCCGCCTGCCCGGCCATCCGGTGATCCGCCGCGGTCACGCCGCCCGCGCCTGCCGCGACCGCGGCGCGGAGGTGCCGCCCGGCCGCCCCGAAGTCTCCGGCGAACATCGCCGCCCCGCCGAGTACGGCCTCCACGACGATGTGGGTGGCGGCGTCCGTGCCGCGGAGCTGAGCCGCCCGCTCCGCGGTGTCGATCGCCCAGTCGGTCCGCCCCGACCACCACGCCACCTCGGCGGCCCCCGCCAGTGCCATGAGTTCGATCCCGGCGTCACGATCTCGCGCGAGCCGGGCGGCGTCGATCAGCCGCTCGAAGCCCTCCTGCGGGGTCCGCGTGGCCGCGGCGACCAACCCCTCCAGCAGCAGCACCCGTGCCTGTGTTGCGTCCGGCGCGCCGTCCACCCGCTGCAGCATCGCCTCGGCGCCGGCGGAATCACCGGCGAGCAGACGCGCCTCGGCTGCCCGCGACAGGCGCTCGGCCCGCCGGACCGGGTCGGCCGACAGCGTGACCGCCAGCTCGAGAGCACGTGCGCGGGAGGCCGGCGCCAGGTTCGTGTCGGCGGCCACGACGGCACGGTCGAGGCGGTCGGCCACGGCCTCGTCGGCCGCAGTCGAAGCCTGGGCACGGTGCCAGGCGGCGGCGAGCCCGTCCGGGCCGACCGAGTCGGCGAGTAAGGCGTGCGCACGGCGCAGGCTGCTCGACGGGGCGAGCTCGAGCGCGGCGGTCGGCAGGAGCGGGTGCACCGGGACGACGCGTCCTGAATCCCGCGCCAGCAGCCCGGCGGTGATGAGCTCCGCGAGAGCTGCGTCGTCGATGAGCTGCTCCGGCACGCCGGCATCGCCGCTGGGGCAGTCGAGTGCGACGGCCCAGATCAAGCCGAGCGCCTCGGCGTCCGGCGACAGATCCTGCCTGGGCAGCCACAACGTGGCGACCGCCGAGCCGACGCGGCGCCGGAGGTCGACGGTGCTGCCGGTCCGCAGTACCTCCGGGGTCAGCAGGGCACGCGCCAGCCGCACCACGACACCGGGGTTTCCGGCCGCCCAGCGCACGATGTCGTCGACGAGTTCGAGCCCGCGCTGCTCGTCGTCGGCGCCGTCGTGGTACCGGCTCGCCAGGGTGCGGGCGGCTTCGTCGGACAGGGGGCCGAGGTGGAGAGCGTCCGCCGTGGCGGGAAGAGCACGGGGAGGTTGCCGGCCTCCCACCGCCACTCCCCAGGACCGGGCTCGCGGCATCAGCCGGGTGAGCACCTCGATCGAGAACGGGTCCGCACGATCGATGTCGTCCAGCACCACGATGAGTGGCGTGTCCGCAGCGAGGCGATCAAGCGACGCCGCGAGCAACGGGAGGACGTCCTCGGCCGCAACGGTGGCGTCGCCGAGGCCTTCGGTGAGCGCCGCGAGCAAGGCCGGGTCGCCTGCCGTGGCGGCGTTGGGCGGATGGACGAGGCTCGCGGTCAGCTGATGCAACACCGCAGCCCGGACTCCGGACTCCGCCGGGTCGCCGGTCGCCCGGAGCAGCCGGGCGCCGACGGTGTCCAGGCCGGCCAGTAGCGCTGACTTGCCGGACCCCGGCGGACCCCAGACGCCGAGGGACGAGCTCCGTCGAGCGAGGACATCGCAGGCGAAGTCGGCGATCCGCGTCTGTTCGCGTGCCCGGCCGACGAGCGACCGGGCGGTGCCAGCAGGAGCGTTCATCGCTGCCGTGCTCTCCTCCCGGCGACTGGTGGCCACCCCGATGCGAACTCCGGTCCCCGTCGTGAGCATAGTCATGGTGAGTGCACATGACGTCGTCGTTGTCGGCGCGGGCCCTGTCGGGGCGCTGACCGCACTGGGGCTCGCACAGCGGGGCCACGAGGTGCTGCTGCTGGAGTCCGCGCGCGAGCCGGCGGCCTCGCCGCGGGCGATCGTCTACTACTGGCACGTGCTGGAGGGGCTCGACGCGCTCGGCGTGCTCGACGACATCGACGGCCGCGGGCTGCGCAACACCGCGTTCCGCAACCGGGTGCTCGCGACCGGGGACGAGGCGGTGGTGTCGCTGGCACCGCTCGTGTCGATCACGTCCCGTCCGTGGAACATCCACCTCGGCCAGCACGAGGTGGTCCGAATCGCGCTGGAACACCTGATCCGCCTGCCCAATGCGGAGCTCCGGCTGGGAGCACCGGTGGTCGATGTCCGCCCGGCCGCCGACGGTGTCGTGGTGGAGGTCGGCGGCGCCGACCCGGACCGGTTCCGGCCGTCGTGGGTCGTCGGTGCCGACGGCGCGCGCAGCACCGTGCGCGCCTCGCTCGGGATCACCTTCGAGGGCATGACGTGGGACGACCGGTTCGTGGCGACCGACCTCCGCTACCCGTTCGACGAGGCCGGGCTCGGCAACGCCAACATGATCATGGATCCGGAGCACGGCTGTGTGGTCGCCAGGATCGGCGCGGACCTCTGGCGCTGGACCTGGAGTGAGCCGGCGGGGCTTCCCGTCGAGACGGTCGCCGAACGGCTGCCCGGCAGGCTCGCCGCGCTCGGCTTTCCCGACCACCCCTGGGAGATCGTCGCGGCGACGCCGTACCGGATGCACCAGCGGGCGGCCGACCGGATGCGGGCGGGTCGCGTGCTGCTCGCCGGCGATGCCGCCCACGCCACGAACCCGACCGGCGGGCTCGGGCTGACCAGCGGGATGTACGACGTGTTCGCGCTGCTCGACCCGCTGGACGCCGTACTCCGTGGCGCGGACGACGCCGTCCTGGACGCCTGGGCAGCCGAGCGGCTGCGGATCTTCACCGAGCACGCCTCGCCCATGGCCACCGCCTCGAAGCACCGCGTGTACGACGAGACCGACCGCGAAGCCCTGGTGCGGTTCGTGCGCGGCGCCACGGTGCCGGTCGCCGACGACGAGGCGATCCGCCGCCTGTCGGCGATGACCGTGCTGCGCAGCGGATTCCCGCGCCACCACACGGATCTCGCCTGACACACCCATCCACGGAAGAGGAGAACCGCCATGTCCGGAGTCACCATAGTCGCCGGTGGTCGCCAGAACGCCCCCAGCGAACGCCGGGCCGGCACGTTCGTCGGCGAGGTCTGGGGTGACCCGGTACTGCCCACGACCGACGGCTGGTTGGTCAACAACGTGCACTTCGCGCCCGGTGGCCGCACCAACTGGCACACCCACGGTGCGGGCCAGATTCTGATCGTCACGGCAGGCGAGGGTCTGGTGTTCGACGAGCACGGCAACGGTGGCCGGATCGGGATCGGCTGCGTGGTGCACATCCCCGGCGACACCCTGCATTGGCACGGCGCCACCGCGGAGTCCTTCATGACCCATACGGCGATCTCGGTCGGCGGGCACGACTGGCGCGAGCCGGTGTCGGAGGAGGACTACGAGCGGGCGAACCAGGCATGAACGTATCGCTGGGGTTCATCGGACTCGGCCGGATGGGCAGGCCGATGGCCGCGGCGCTCCGCGGTGCGGGCTACCCGGTGACCGCGTACGACGCGTCCCCGCGAGCACGGTCCGAGGATCCGGGGAGTGTCGACAGCCTCGCCGAGGTCTCCGGCGACGTGGTGATCCTGATGCTCCCGAACTCGCAGGTCGTCGAGTCGGTGGTCGAGGACCTGCTCGGCTCGCCGGGACTGCGTCTCGGCTCGCTGGTGGTCGACATGGGATCCTCGGATCCGCGGAGCACCCGTGCCCTCGGGCACCGGCTGGCCACCGCCGGGGTGTCCTATGTGGATGCTCCGGTCTCCGGTGGGGTCGCGCGTGCCGCGCAGGCCACCCTCACGATCATGGCCGGCGGCGCGGCGGCCGATGTCGAGCGGGCGCGCCCGGTCCTCACTGCGATGGGTCGGCCCACGCACGTCGGGACACTCGGCGCGGGACACGCGATCAAGGCCTGCAACAACGTGCTGGCCGGGATCTCGCTGCTGGCCGCGGTGGAGGTGCTGGAGACGGTGAAGGCCTTCGGGATCGACCCCGCCGTGGCGTTCGACGTCATCAACACCTCCACGGGCCGCAGCTGGTCGACCGAGCACAAGATTCCCACCTTCGTGCTGCCGGAGGACTACCGCTCCGGCTTCGCGCTCGATCTGCTCGTCAAGGACATCGGGATCGCCAACGACCTCGCCGACGACCTCGGTGTCGAGCACGCCCTGCTCGGCACCGCCCTCGACCTGTGGCGCCGCGCCGGGAACGATCTCCCGGCCGCGGCCGACCACACCGCGATCGCCGAGTGGGCCGCCCGGCAGGGGCGCCCCGTCGAGACCGGAGCGGACACGTGAAGGGCCTGCGGCAGCGGTGGATCCTCGATGCCGGGGGAGGCGGAGCCGCGATGTACGCCGAGGAACGGGTCCCGGCCCACGACAACGGCTCGTACCCCGTGGTGCTGGTGCACGGTGGCGGGGGCCAGGGGACCGATTGGGGGACGACGCCTGACGGTCGCCCCGGCTGGGCGGACCTGCTCGTCGAACGGGGCTTCGCGGTACACGTGATCGACCGCCCCGGGCACGGCCGCTCGCCCGGCCGCTCGGCGGCGCCTGCGGGGGCCGCCATGATCGCCGAGGTCTTCGCCCCGGGCGGCCGCGGCGAGCACACCCAGTGGCCGGGCCCCGGGGGGTCGGAGGACCCTGCCGTCCGCGTGCTGGCCGCCTCGGCGTCGGGCCTGCCGCCCGACCTCGCGCAAGCCCAGTCGGTCGAGCGGCCGCTGCTCGTCGCGCTCCTGGAGGAGATCGGCCCCGCCGTGCTCGTCGCGCACTCCTTGGGGGCCTGCGTGGCGTGGCTGGCGGCCGAGTCCCGTCCGGACCTCGTCGCCGCCGTGGTCGCGGTGGAGCCGGCGGGCCCGCCGTACCTCGACGTCCCGGGCACGCCGCTGCGGCTGCCCGAGGGAATCACCGCAGCCCCGCTCGGCGATGGCGGTCGACTGACCGGGCTCGCCGACGTGCCGGTCAGCGTCGTCCAGGGCGCCGCGTCGGCGATGGGCGCGTCGGCCCCTGCCGTCGTGGCCTACCTCCGCGAGGCCGGGGTGGGTGTCGACCACCTCGAACTCGCCGCCCACGGTCTGCACGGCAACGGCCATGGCCTCGTCCTCGAACTCAACAACCAGGAGGTGCTGGACGTCGTCCTGACCTGGATCACGACGAGCGCGCCCACCCCTGCGCGCACCCCGCGTCCACTCCCTTGAGAACAGGAGACCAACCGTGACCAGCCCCACCCTCACCCCCCACCCGGCGGCAGCCGGCACCGGGCGCGGCCGGGACGCCGATCTCGCCCGGCTCGTGGTGCACTGCGCCGACCGGCCGGGCGTCGTCGCGGCGGTCGGCGGCTTCCTCACGCGCATCGGCGCCAACATCGAGTCGTTGCAGCAGCACACCACCCAGCCCGAGGGCGGCGCGTTCTTCCAACGCACGGAGTTCCGGCTCCCCGGCCTCGCCGCGGCTCGCGACGAGATCGAGGCCGCCTTCGCCACGGACGTAGCAGTCGACCTGGGGATGGAGTTCAGCCTCACGGAGGCGGCCAGACCGAAGCGGGTCGCGATCATGGTGTCCAAGACCGACCACTGCGTTCTCGACCTGCTCTGGCGCAACCGCCGCGGCGAGCTGGACATGACCGTGACCATGGTCATCTCCAACCACGCCGACCTCGCCGACCAGATCCGTCCCTTCAACGTGCCGTTCCTCCACGTGCCGGCGACCAGCGACAACCGCGCGGAGGCCGAGGAGCGCATCCTCGATCTGCTGCGCGGCAACGTCGACCTCGTGGTGCTGGCCCGCTACATGCAGATCCTCACGCCGGACTTCCTCTCGGCGGTCGGCGTCCCGTTGATCAACATCCATCACTCGTTCCTCCCGGCGTTCATCGGTGCGGCGCCGTACCGGAAGGCGAAGGAGCGGGGCGTCAAACTCGTCGGCGCCACCGCACACTACGTCACCGAGGAGCTCGACGAAGGCCCGATCATCGAGCAGGACGTGGTCCGCGTCGACCACACACACCAGACGGCCGACCTCGTCCGGCTCGGTGCCGACGTGGAGCGTGCCGTGCTGTCGCGGGCGGTGCGCTGGCACTGCGAGGACCGGGTGGTGCGCCACGGCAACTCGACGATCGTGTTCTGAGGGGTAGGAGATGACCGCTCGCAGGATGGACGGCACCGCCGTCGCGACACGAGTGCGCCAGGAGGTCGCCGACGGGGTGGCCGACCTGATCGCTTCCGGTGGCCCGGCGCCCGGACTCGCCACGGTTCTGGTCGGCGACGACCCCGCCTCCGAGGTGTACGTGCGCAACAAGCGCCGGCAGTGCGTCGCAGCCGGCATGGTCGACCTGCACCGGCACGTTCCGGCGGAGATCTCTCAGGAGGAGCTGGAGGCGCTGCTCGACGAGCTCGCCGCCGACCCGGCCGTCTCCGGGATCCTGCTTCAGCTGCCGGTTCCCGACCACCTCGACCCGGCGGCGCTGCTGCGCCGGATTCCGGCGGGCAAGGACGTCGACGGGCTCACCGAGGCCAACGCCGGTGGGCTCGCCCAGGGGCGGGCCGGGCTCCTTCCGTGTACTCCCAGTGGCGTGCTCCGCCTGCTCGACGAGTACGACGTGCCGCTCGCGGGCGCCGAGGCCGTCGTGATCGGCCGCTCGGTGCTGGTCGGTCGTCCCACGGCCCAGCTGCTGCTGGGGCGGGATGCCACCGTCACGATGTGCCATTCGCGGACCCTCGACCTCGCCGAGGTCTGCCTGCGAGCCGACGTGATCGTGGTTGCCGCCGGTGTCGCGGGCATCCTCGGCGCCGAGGCGATCAAACCCGGCGCGACCGTGATCGACGTCGGCATCCACCGCACCGGTGGGGGGCTCACCGGCGACGTCCGGTTCGCGGAGGCCGAGAAGCTCGCCGGCTTGATCACCCCCGTGCCGGGTGGGGTGGGTCCGATGACCATCGCGATGCTGCTCGCCAACACACTGCAGGCCGCGCGGGCTGCGTCGGGAGTGGCCGATCATGGCTGAGCCCGTACTGCGGTTCGACGAGGAGCGCTCCGCCGAGATCGTCGCGGAGTCCTTCGCCGCCTGCCCCGACGACCGGCTCCGGGAACTGCTCACCGCTCTGGTCGGGCACCTGCACGCGTTCTCCAAGGAGGTCGAGCTGACCCAGGGCGAGCTCGATGCCGCGGTCGAGTTCCTGACCAACACGGGGAGACAGTGTGACGAGACCCGTCAGGAGTTCGTGCTCCTCTCCGACGTGCTCGGGCTCTCCATGCTGGTCGACGCGATCGGGAACAGGTCTGACGTGGACGCGACGGCCTCGACGGTGCTCGGGCCGTTCCACATGGTCGACTCCCCACCCCGGGAACTCGGCGATACGATCGCCCTGGCGCCCGGCGGAGAGCCGGTGCTCGTCACCGGGCAGGTCCGCTCGGCTGACGGTGACCCGTTGCCCGGTGCCCTCGTGGACGTCTGGCAGGCCGACGCCGACGGGTTCTACGACGTGCAACGGCCCGCGGAGGTGCCCGAGCGGAACCTGCGGGGGCTGTTCACCGCCGACGACGAGGGGCGCTTCTGGTTCCGGACGATCCTGCCCGCGCCGTACCCCATCCCCGACGACGGACCGGTCGGCACGCTGCTGCGCGCGACCGGACGGCACCCGTGGCGGCCCGCGCACGTGCACTTCATCGTCGGCGCCGAGGGGCACGCGCCGCTGACCACGCACATCTTCGTGGCGGGTTCGCCCCATCTGGACTCCGACGCGGTGTTCGGCGTCAAGGACAGCCTGGTGGTGGACTTCCCCCGAACCGACGACGCCCGCCTCGGCGCGGCGTACGGGATCCCGGTGCCCTTCCGGCACGCGCACGTCGACTTCCGGCTGCGGGTCGCGCCATGAGCGGCCCACCGGTCGAGCAGGGGCACGCGACCGTCGACCGCGGGAGCCCCTGGGTCGATCTGTCCCACCCGCTCGACGACCGGGTCCCGCGTATCGCGATCTTCCCGCCGCCCTCGTACACGTCGGTGCTGGAGCTGCCCGGCGACCCGATGAACGTCACCCGCATGGACATGGTGGTCCACACGGGTACGCACGTCGACGCGCCCTCGCACTTCGTCGCCGGCGCCGAGACGGTCGACCAGCTCGACCTCACACGGCTCACCGGCGCCGGAGTGGTGTGCCGCGTCGACGCCGCCGACGAGGAGGTCTACGGCCTGGACGCCGTTCTCGACCGTGACTCGGTGCGGGCAGGCGACATCGTGATCCTCGAGACCGGCTGGTGGCGCCACTTCGGCACGGAACGCTACGGCCGGCACCCGTCACTGTCGGTCGAGGTCGCCGAGTGGCTGGTCGATCAGGAGGTGGCGATGGTCGCCGTCGACACCGGCACGCCCGACCTACCCGTCGCGCTGCGGCCCGAGGGCTTCGGCTGGCCGGTCCACCACGTCCTGCTGGGCGCCGGGGTCCTGATCGCCGAGCACCTGACGAACCTCGCCGGCCTGTCGGGCCGCCGCGTCGAGCTGATCCTTGCGCCGCTGAACATCCGAGGAGCCGACGGTGCGCCGGTCCGGGCACTCGGGAGACTCGCCCGCTGACGCCCCCGGGGCGCCGGTCAGGCGTCGCGAAACCGCTTCGCCCAGATCCCCGACTTGCCCGGCTGCAGGATGCCGCGCGGGTCGACGGCGTCCTTGATCGTCTCGTTGAGGCGCATCAGGGCGTCGTCGTTGAAGTCGAACTGGGCGGCGATCAGGTCCATGTGGTGCAGGTTGGTCCGGTAGACCGGGTAGCCGCGCTTGCGCATCACGGCCACCATCCGGGAGTAGTTGTCGTAGACCTGCTTCGTCTGAACCTCGTCGTGCGGGTGGAAGAACATCGTGCTGATGTGGATGACCGAACGCGGCGACAGCATGAGGCCGGAGAAGAACTGCTCACCGGTCTCCTGGTACAGCGACCGCATGAGCTTGCTGGTCTCGACGACTTCCGCGCCGCGCAGCGGACCGACGGGGGAGAAGTCGAGGTGCGCGGTGTCCTCGCCGTACACGCTCTTGAAGAGATCGAGGATGTCCATGTCGGGGATGCCCGCCATGACCCGGTCCTCGTGCCCGGCGTGGCTGGTGCGGTCGGTGCCGGCGTAGTCACGGCGCCGCAGCCCGGCGGTCGGGATGGAACCGAGGGTCCGCTCGACGGTCGACCAGTGCGCGTCCACCACCGCGGTGCTGCCGTACAGGGCGAACCGGGCGAGCCACCGTGAGGCGTCCGGCTCGAAGGACGGGTTGCCGTCGTCGTCGAGGCGCACTCCCCGCAGGATCACCGGGTAGTTGGTGACGGTGCGGTCGAGCATCAACTCCCGCATGCCGTCGGCGACCGCCGCCAGCGCCTCGTCGCCCTGGAACTCGACCCAGCAGGACGCGTAGGTCTCGGGCCGCCGCTGCAGCCAGAAGCCCATCTTGGTGATGATCCCCAGCCCGGAGGAGTGGAAGAGACCCTGCAACTGCGGGCCGAACGGATGCCGGTAGGCGTGGGCGACCTTGCTGCCGGGCATGGCCCACATGCCGGTGCGGACCAGCTCCCCGTCGGGCAGCACGATCTCCATGCCGCAGACGTTCTCGGCGTGGTCGCCGTACTGGGTGTAACCCCGCCCGTACTCGGTGCTGTTGCCGATGACGCTTCCCCAGCCGAGGTCGGGGATCGAAGTCCAGAGTCGTCCGCCCGCCGCCTCCAACGCGTCGAAGAGGTCGAACCACCGGACGCCGGGCTCCACGACGGCATAGGCGAGGTCCTCGTCGATCTCCAGCACCCTGTTCATGGCGCGCAGATTGACGACGACCGACCCCTTCACTCGCGGGGCCGGGCCACCGTAGGTGTTGTTGCGGCCCTGGCTGAAGGTCCACAGCGGGACGCGAAGCTCATGCGCGATCCGGACGACCGCCTGGACCTCCTCGGTGGTGGACGGGCAGACGACGGCCGAGGCGTCCCAGTCGTCCGACTCGCGGTAGCTGTAGGGGTCGCGGAACTCGCGCACCGACGCGGTGTCGGTGATGACCTTCCCGGCGCCGATCGCATCGGCGATCCGGGCGAGGGCGGCCTGGACGTCGCCGAGGTCGACAGGAGGTGTGGACGACGTAGTCATGCCGCGAAGCGTCCATGAGGCGGAGAGGAGGTCGCATCCATGACGCGACTAGGACTCGGCCTAGGCCGTGGTGGTGACCGGTGGGTCCACCGATGCGACGGCCAGGGTACCGCGATGAGCATCGGCACATGGACAAACTTGCGGGCAGGGTCGCCGTCGTCAGCGGAGCAGCCAGCGGAATCGGCCGGGCCGTCGTCGATCGCCTGGCGGCCGAGGGAGCGAAGGTCGTCATGGCCGACGTCGAAGCGGGCGCGCTCGAGACGGCGGTCGCCGAGGTCCGGAAGACCGGCACCGAGGCGATCGGCGTTCGCACCGACGTGAGTCGTGTCGGGGACATCGAAGCGCTGGCACAGCGGACCTTGGACGAGTACGGCGCGGTGCACGTGCTCTGCAACATCGCCGGTGTCGAGGGCGGCGGGCTCTTCGGCGACATCTCCCGCCGCACCTGGGAATGGGTGATGGGGGTGAATTTCTGGGGCGTTCTGGACGCCTGCCGGATCTTCCTCCCGTACCTCATGGCCCAGGACGAGGCCCACATCGTCAACTGCGCGTCGATGGCCGGTTTCGCCAGCGGTCTGTCGACCTTCCACCCCTACGTCGCGTCCAAACACGCCGTCGTCGGGATGACGGAGAACCTCGAAGTCGAACTGCGCACGACGTCCGCCCCGCACGTCGGCGTCTCGCTGCTCTCGCCAGGCCTGGTGAAGACGAACATGAGCAGGTCCGAGCGCAACCGGCCCGCCGATGTCCCCGCCACCAACACGCAGGACCTCCGTGTCCAGGTGCAGGCGACGATCGACCGGCAGACCGACCAGTTCGGGGTCACCCCCGAGTTCGTCGGCGACCTCGTCGTGGACGGGATCAAGGCGCGCCAGTTCCATCTGCTGACCCATCCCGAGGCGGTCGTCTCCGCGTTCCGGGACCGCTTGAGCTGGCTGGAGACCGGCGTGCCGCCGGCTTCGCCTGGCCCTGAGGGGCGGTGAGCGTGCTGCGGCCGGCCGGCGCGGGAGTCGGTGGGTGGACCTCGTCGTCCGCGACCGCCGCCCGCTCCGTCCTGTCGGGCGCGGCCACCGCCGTCCCGAAGACCGGCGACGGCGTCGTCGAGATGATCCGCCAGGTCAAGATCGCCAAGGACACGGCGACCAAGGCCCGCACCCAGGCCTCACCCTCAAGACGGTCCTGGTGAACGCTCCCGCCGAGCTTCGCGAGGCCCTCGAGCCCCTGGGCGACCGCGCGCTCCTCGACGCCTTCCGCGCCCTGCGCTACGAGACCATGGACGGACCCGGGGACGCCGCCCGCTACACCCTGCGCGAGCTCGCCGACCCTCACCGCAGCCTCGACTACGAAGCCCGCCGCCACGAGCGAGTCCTCGACACCCTCACAAACAATCTGTCTATCGCCGCTTGACGACTCTAGGAGCATCAACGCCGTCATCGAGTCCTTCTGGGGCCGCGTGCAGACCGAGCTGCTCAACCGTATGCCTGCCGCCGGGCGAGTTCTCGGCTGATCCCCTGCGCGGCGACCTGCAGCCCGCTGGTCAGGCGCCGGCTGTCTCGGTCGAAGCTGGGTACCACCACGCCGATCGCTGCGACGACGCGCCTTTCTGCCCGCACGGGGACGGCGACCGAGCAGGCGCCGAGGGTCATTTCCTCGCTGGTGGTGGCGTAGCCATCGTGGCGGCAGGATTCGAGTTGACGCTGGAGTAGACCCGGGCTGGTGATCGTGTAGGGGGTGATCCGGGTGAGGGAGGCGAGGACCCGGTGGACGACGTCCCACGGGGCGTCGGCGAGCAGGACCTTCCCGACTCCCGTCGTGTACAGGGGCAGCAGGGAACCGGCGCGGCTGACCACCGGCACGGACACGCTGCCGGCGAGAACATCGAGATAGAGCGCGCGGTCGTCGTCCCGGACAGCGATGTGGACGGTGGCCCGAGTGGCGGCGTACAGATCGTGGAGGAAGGGTGCGGCCACGTCCTTCAGATCTGTCTCGATCGGCGCGAGCAGGCCGATGTCCCACATCCGCCGACCCACGGCGTAGGTGCCGTCCGCGGCGCGGGTCAGGGCGCCGCAGGCGATCAGCTGCCGCACGATCCGCAGCGCGGTGGGCGGCGGCAGGCCCGCCCGCCGGGCCAGCTCGGTGAGGGCGAGCCTGCGGTGCCGGTCGCCGAACGCACCCAGGACGTCCATCGTGCGCGCGACCAGCGACGCACCCGCGGGACCGCCACCCGCCATCGGCCCTCTTTCACTCAGTGAAAGTACAGAGTATCCGACCGGGAGCCCTGGCCCTAGCGTCGAAGCGGAACGTGAAGGAGCGGTATGGGAACACCGGAGACGACCATCCGGACCGAGGTGGCGATCGTGGGCGGCGGGCCTGCTGGGCTGATGCTGTCCCACCTGCTGCACCTGGCGGGGATCGAGAGCGTGGTCGTCGACCACCGCCCGGTCGCCGAGATCGAGCGAACGCATCGTGCGGGGATCCTCGAGCGGGACAGCGTGCGGCTCCTGGTGGAGTCGGGCGTATCGGAGCGGGTGCTGCGCGAGGGGCACGAGCACCAGGGCATTGATCTGCGGTTCGGCGGCGAGAGCCACCGCATCGACTTCCAGGCACTCGTCGGCGCCTCGTGCTGGCTCTACCCGCAGACCGAGGTCTTTGTGGATCTGCACCGCGCCCGCACCCGCGATGGCGGTGATCTGCGCTACGGCGTCTCCGGCGTCAAGGTGTTCGATGTGACGGACCGGCCTCGGGTGAGTTACCTCGACCCCGGCGGAGTGCGGTGCGAGATCCGCGCGGACGTCGTCGCCGGGTGCGACGGCTCGCGCAGCATCTGTCGTGACCTGGTCGAGGGGCGCACCGAGTTCTTCCGCGAGTACCCCTTCGCCTGGTTCGGTATCCTCGCGCAGGCACCGCCGAGCGCGCCCGAGTTGATCTATGCTCGCCACGAGCACGGGTTCGCTCTGGTCAGCCAGCGGACCGCGACCATCCAGCGGCTGTACTTCCAGTGCGACCCGTCCGAGGACACCGCCGCCTGGTCAGACGATCGCATCTGGGATCAGCTCCAGACCCGGCTCTCCGGGGCGGACGGCTTCACCCTGAAGGAGGGGCCGGTCCTGGAACGGACCGTGCTGGCCTTCCGCAGCTTCGTGCAGACCCCGCTGCGGCACGGCCGGTTGCTCGTGGCCGGGGACGCCGGCCACACAGTGCCGCCGACGGGCGCGAAGGGCCTCAACCTCGCCTTGGCGGATGTCCGCGTGCTGGCCGAGATCCTCGAGCAGACGCTGCGCAAGAACGACGCCGAGGCCCTCGACACCTACACCGAGCGCGCACTCGCGCGTGTGTGGAAGGCCCAGCACTTCTCTTACTGGATGACCACGATGCTGCACCGGGTCGAGGACACGACCGACTTCGACGAGCGACGCCAGCTCGCCGAGCTGGCGAGCGTGGCGGGCTCTGTCGCCGGGTCGAGCTACCTGGCTGAGGGCTACACCGGCTGGCCGGCCTGACCACGAGAGAAGACGAGTGAGAGAAGCAGTCATGATGAGCCCGACCGGCTTGGACAGCCAAGACGCCATCAGCGACGAGATCGCCGCGATCGAGGCCGCGGACCAGCACGCGGGGACGGTGGAGCACCAGCCACGGCTGGACTACCCGCCGTACAGGTCGTCGGTGCTGCGGCATCCCACCAAGGATCTCCAGCTCGTCGATCCCGAGACGATCGAGCTGTGGGCGCCCTGCTACGGCCACGGCGATGTCGACCCGGTGGAGGCAGATTTGACGGTTGGAACCACGGGGGATCCGATCGGCGAGCGCATCGTGGTCACCGGGCGCGTGCTCGACGGCGAGGGCCGGCCCGTCCGCGGGCAGCTGGTCGAGATCTGGCAGGCCAACGCCGCAGGCCGCTACGTGCACCAGGGTGACCAGCATCCCGCGCCGCTCGATCCCCACTTCGTCGGAGCAGGCCGGTGCCTGACCGACGAGAGCGGCGTGTACCGCTTCCAGACGATCAAGCCCGGACCCTACCCGTGGCGCAACCACCACAACGCGTGGCGCCCGGCACACATCCACTTCTCGCTCTTCGGGACGGCCTTCACCCAGCGGCTCGTCACGCAGATGTACTTCCCGGGGGACCCGCTGCTCCCGCTCGACCCGATTCACCGCTCGATCACCGACGCGAAGGCCCGCGAGCGCCTGATCGCCGGCTACGACCACTCGCTCACCACGCACGAGTGGGCCACCGGCTACCGCTGGGACATCGTGCTGGCCGGTAACCTGCGCACCCCCACCGAGGCCGCTGGAGGCGACCGGTGACCCATCTGCCCGCCACCCCCGGCCAGACCGTCGGCCCCTTCTTTCACTACGCCCTCTCCTTCCCGGGCGACCGGGACCTCGTCCCGCCCGGGAGCGCGGGAGCGACCCGCCTGCACGGCACCGTGGTCGACGGCCAGGGCACCGGCGTTCCCGACGCACTCGTCGAGATCTGGCAGGCCCGCCCGGACGGCACCGTGCCCCGCGAACCGGGCTCGCTCCGTCGCGACGGATGGACCTTCACCGGCTTCGGCCGATCCGGCACCGACCGCGACGGCCGCTACGGGTTCAGCACGCTGCTCCCCGGACCGACAGAGCCGGGCAGGGCCGCGTTCTTCGCGATGACCGTCTTCGCACGGGGGCTGCCCGACCGGCTCTTCACCCGCGCCTACCTACCCGATGACGACGCCGCGCTGGCCGCCGACCCGCTCCTGGCCGCTCTGCCCGAGGACCGCCGCCACACGCTGGTCGCGGCACGCACTCCGGCGGCCCTCTCCTTCGACATCCGGCTGCAGGGACCGGAGGAAACCGTGTTCCTGCGGTACGCGGGGCCGTGAGCGACCTGTTCTGGCCCGGTGCGGACCGCGCCGGCGACCTGCTCTCCGGCTCCGCACTGCTCACCGCCATGGTCGCCGTCGAGCAGGCGTGGCTCGACGTGCTGGGTGAGGCCCCCGGGGTCGACCTCACGAGCCTGGTCGGGCCCGATGATCTCTCTCATCTGGCCGTGGGGGCGGAGGCGGGGGGAAATCCCGTCATCGAGCTGGTGGCGATGCTGCGGGCCCGCTGCGGCTCGCAGTGGGTGCACCGAGGCCTGACCAGCCAGGACGTCCTCGACACGGCCCTGATGTTGTGCATGCGCGACGTCGTCACCAGGCTCTCTGGGGAGCTGAAGGCGCAGGTGGACGTGCTAGTCGAACACGCCGCGGCGCACCGGAAGACGGTGATGGCGGGCCGCACACTCACCCAACACGCTGTGCCGATCACCTTCGGGCTCAAAGCCGCCGGCTGGCTGAACGGAGTGCTCGATGCCCGCGACGCGGTCGACGCGCTCCGGCTTCCCGTTCAGATCGGTGGTGCAGCCGGGACACTGAGCGCAGTGACCGAGCTGGCCGGCGGACCCGAAGCGGCGGTGGCACTCGCCCATGACGCCGCCGACCGGCTCGGCCTGAAATGGGCGCCGCCATGGCACACGAACCGGCGCCCGGTTACAGCGATCGGGGACGCACTCGTGACCTGCACGGACACCTGGGGCCGCGTCGCCACGGACGTCGCGACGCTGTCCCGGCCGGAGATAGGCGAGCTCGCCGAAGGGACCGGGGGGGCCTCCTCGACCATGCCGCACAAGCACAACCCCGTGCTGTCCGTCCTGGTCCGCCGCGCAGCCCTCACGACCCCGCCGCTCACGGCCACCCTCCACATCGCAGCTGCGCTCGCAGCCGACGAACGGCCCGACGGGGCCTGGCACACCGAGTGGGCGCCGCTGCGTGACCTCGGGCGGCGGGCCGTCGTCGCAGGAGCGCAGACGACCGCGCTGCTGGCCGGGCTGCGGGTCGACACGGAGCGGATGGCCGCCACAGCCCGAGGCGCCTGGGCGCAGCTGACCGCAGAGCACGAAGCGATCCACCAGTTCGTCCCCGAGAGCGCCCACGGGCACCCACTCGGTGCCGCAGACCTGATCGTCGACGAGGTGCTCGGCCGGGCACGCCAGGAGCAACCATGACCCCGCCCCGCATCACCGGCTCCGAGCTGGCCGGCACCCCTTCCCTGCCGTTGCTGCTCGTCGGCCCCTCTCTGGGTACATCGGCCGCTACGCTCTGGTCCGAGGTCGCCGAGCGGGTCGGTGAGTCGTTCCACGTCGTCGGCTGGGAGCTTCCCGGGCACGCCGGCGCACTCGTCGGAGAACCGTTCACCATGGCCGAGCTGGCGGCCGGGGTGCTCGCCTTCGCCGACGGTGTCGCGCAGGCCCGCGGCGACACCACCACCACCTTCGTCTACGCCGGCAACTCGCTCGGCGGGTGCGTGGGCCTGTGCCTGCTGCTCGACGCCCCGACCGCGGTGACCTCCGCCGTCGTCGTGGGCAGCGGCGCCAGGATCGGCATGCCGGAGCAGTGGCGCGAGCGCGCGGCACTCGTGCGCACCGCAGGCACAGGTGCGCTGGCCGACGGCGCGGTGGAACGCTGGTTCGCCCCCGGCTTCGTCGAACGCGAGCCGTCGCTGGTTGCCGCGCTGCTCGCGGAGTTTCGAGCCGCGGACCCCGAGGGCTACGCCCAGGCCTGCGAAGCGCTCGCAGGCTTCGACGTCCACGAACGGCTCAGCGAGATCGGCACCCCGCTGCTCGCAGTCACGGGGGCACACGACGGCTCGACCCCGCCGGCCCAGCTGTCGACGCTGATCGAAGGGGTCCGAACCGGACGGCTCGTGGTACTCGACGGCA
>Ga0068863_100001473_pt1 | contig 23304 bp, 22 predicted proteins | sample KBSSwiS62_FD_66596 | JGI IMG/M metagenome (GOLD analysis project Ga0068863, IMG submission 66596) | Switchgrass rhizosphere microbial communities from Kellogg Biological Station, Michigan, USA - KBS Switchgrass S6-2 | ecosystem: Host-associated > Plants > Roots > Rhizosphere > Soil ... | reverse complement strand
GCATCGCTGTGCACGGCACCCGATGCATCCCACCAACCTGCAGCCTGACTGGTGGAATCGACAACCAGCGTATCGCCGTCCCATTTGCCGATGGAGTCGGCCTGATACAGTTTGATGTTCGCGGGAATGTGCTTGCGGTCATCCAGGTAGATAAGGCGGGTCGCACCGACCGTGTCCCATGCGAATGCGATGGTGTTTTTATCCTGGACGACCTGCATGCCCATCTGGATACCGAAGTTCGTCGGTACACCCGCGGGCAGGCAGTGGGCATACGGCTCATCAAACATGTGGTTCTTGGCCGTATCCGCAGACTTGGCTTCCCATTCGGCGTTATACGGAATCTTTCCGCCCTTCGCACCCGCTTCATCCAATATCACGCCACGAGCACCGCCCTGATTGATGTTGGTCGTGGTCGGGGGCGTCCAGTAACCCGTGAAATCCGGTTTACCGTCCGGACCGCGCACTACAGGACCGGCCGGAACCGCAGGAGCTCCGCCACCGCGTCCGCCGCCACCGCCAGCTCCAGCGCCACCTCGACCACCGCCGGGTGCTCCGCCGGGAGCTCCACCTTGCGGGCCGCCCGGTGCTCCAGCAGGAGCGCCACCCTGAGGTGCCTGAGCCAGAAAGCTCTGGGCCACGATCATGGCAAATGCGACGCATGCAACGATTGCTATTCCGAGATATCGTTTTCTCATCTGAGATTTCCTCCACCTAACATCAAAGCCATCCATACGACTCGCCGGCCGACTCAATTGCCCGTGACGATTCGGAGATAGTCGCCTTTGCCTTCTTTGAGCAGCTGTTCCTTGAATACCTGGCACTCGTACTCCAGAACGCGGAAATTCTTCTCCTTATGCCGGTACAACAAGGTTTCGATCGTAAATGGCCGCGCATAAACCTTTGAGTCATCCAGCGTGGCGCGATACGTGATCAGGTCGGGTCCATTGAACGTATAGCGTTCGACAACGTGCAATGCGTCGCTGTGATAGTTACCACTCCCGTCCAGCCACGTCGGCCGGGTTGGATCGTCGTTCAAATTTGAGACATCCACAACCAATGTGTCGCCTTCCCATCTGGCGCGCGAATCTCCGTTAAAGAAATCGATTCCCTCCAGATGCTTGCTGTCGTTCACGTACAGGTCCCTGCGGTTGTGAACGAATTCAAAAGTCATCTGAATCATTTTGGGGCTTTGCGTAATCTGAAACGGGAAAGGAATGTACATGATTCGCGGAGTGCCGGGCTTCCAGCAGCGGGACATCGGATCTTCGGCGCGGTTCTTGTAGTTCGCCTGTCTGCGCGCCAGAGCGTCGGGCTTATATGGAATTTTGCCGTCGGCGGGATCGACGATAATTCCCTGGCCGGCGCGAACTCCCCATGAAGCGGCATGCGGCTCGATGTCACCATTCGCCGAGTCATCCAACACCTGCCAGATCCCACTGAAATCCGGATGGCCGTCGGCCGTTCGGGGAAGCGCGGGACCGGCAGGTGCTGCACCTCTTCCCTGGGCTGGAGCTTGTGCGGGTGCCCCTGCTCCTCGTCCGGCCTGCCCTGCGGCCGGAGCTGCGGGAGCAGCTCCGCCTCTACCTCCAGCAGGCGCCTGCGCAAGCAGCAACGCTGCAGAAGCAGCAGCCACCAGGGCCAGGGTTATCAACGTCAAAAAACTGGTAACACGAAGCCTCATCTGGACACTCCTCTGCAAACGTAATCTGTTAATGGACTGGCGAACAACCTGACTCTTTTCGGATCAGGTTATTGAGCAGGAGGCGCTCCGCTCAGGTTCATCACGGTATTGGAAGACAGAATCGTCAGGTTCGACGCGAAGATGTGATTGGAACCGTCCTTCGCGGGAGTACCCGTCATCGTGACTTCTTCACCCGCTGCCACCAGCTTCTCGACGATTGGCTTTGTCCAGCCGTTTCGGAACAACACGTTGATGGGAGGAGTTTCACCCTTCCAGACAACCTTCTTTCCATCGGCGCCGGTGACTTCCACGTAGGCCCATGAATGAGGATTGACCCAGTCAAACTTGATCAATTTCCCCTTCAGGTTCACCGCCGCGCCACCGTATTCGGCCATGAATGAGTGATGCGCGAAGAGCGGGACCGCAGCCAGCATGACTCCGACTGTTACGAACACGATCAGTCTAGTTTTCATCGAACGTTCCTCCTTACCTCGATAACTTTTTCTTAAGAACTTTAACCTTTATCTATACCTGGATAATCTGTTTGCCGCGCGAGGCAAAGACTATGCACTGTCCGCACTAAAGTCAAGCGTACGCATGGGATTCGGCTGAGGTTACTGCGTATCGTGTGCGCCTATTTTTTCAGGGCCGCTTCGCCAAATTTGGACGCATCGATAGCCACGTTTGTTTTGATGTCTTTCAGCTTGGCGCTGTACTTCCCGTCCAGCCACGAGAACCTCAATTCGAACGGAAATTTGATGCCATTGACATCGCGATAGTCCAGGTAGTCGATCTGGACGGGAACGCGCCCGACAGGGGAAGGAGCATAACGGACCAGACGTCGGAGCAGGCCGGTATCCTGATCAAAGAACAATGTTGCAAGTTCGTCGCGGCTCGGGCCACGCGGACCGTTTCCCTGGACAATGTTGTAGTCCTTGTTATCGATGACTCGCGTCAGTCCCGTGCGCCATCCGGTCAGAGCGGACTTGATCTGGCCCGGGAATGCAAGCATCGCTTCCAGTTTTTCGCCCGTCAATTCGCCTCCCACGAGTTCGTACTGGGGCAGGAATCCGCGAGGCGTCTTGACCCAGCCCCTGGTGCCGTCGACGGTCCAGATGCTGTCTCCGCGTTCCGGGTGATCCTTGAAGGTGATGGTGGTCGTCTTTAGATTGGGAGCCTTTGCATAAATTGTAAACTCCCCGTCACCTCCGAAATCGCCATAACCAATGCTCGCACCCGTCGCAATAAAACTGGTCAAACCCGCCAGGCGCTGGGCGCCGCCAACGGCCTGGATGTACTTGTCGAGGATCTGATCGGCGGTCAGCTTTCCAACGCCCGGATAGGCGATATCTGGATCTTCCACGTTTGGAGCTTCATACAAATGATCCAGCGCAATCGAAGTTGCCGGCCGCGTTTGCTGGCGATGGCAGGTCCAGCATGTGACGCTCTGTACACCCGCAAAATTGGTTTGGTTGATGCTCGCAACCATCTCAATCATTCTTCGCGCGGTCTTCTTGTCGGCAATGGTATCGATTGCAAAGTCCACCTTGTCTGTACCCGCCCCGGGATGGCAGTCCGCGCAATCGAAACCGAGTGCGGCCGAAATCACACCCATGCTGGCAATGAAGTCATCCACGCTGAGTTCCTTGAGCGTGCTGGTTGTGACGTTCTTAAAATAGGCGCCGGCTTTGGGATAGGTCGTCGGAGCGGCGCCACGAGCCTGTGCCGCAGGTGCGGCCGGTGTGGGAGGTGTTGCGCCGCGGGCCGGTGCCGTCGGCGTCGCACCACCTCGAGGGGGAGCCTGGGTCTGGCTCACCATGGTCGTCACCGTCCAAACGATTGCCAGCCCTGTAACAACTAAAGGCAGCCGGCGAAACCATAACTTCATTTTGCTTCCTCCATATGAATGCGCACTTTGCACGCGAAATTGTTATTCGTGTGGACTTCGAAGTCAACATGAGATGCGGAGTGTAAAAGGGAGAACCTTGGCGCGAAGCGCCAGGTGGGGGAGAAGGTCCAAAACAAAATAGCAATTACTCCACTACTGCCTGAGCTTCAATCTCCACGAGCATATCGGGGGATATCAACCGGCTCACTTCCACCATCACGGTCGCGGGACGAATCTCTCCAAAGAATTCGCCATGGGCTCGTCCAACTTTTTCCCATTCATCGATGTTCTTCAGGTACATCCGAGTCTGGACGACATCCTTCAATGACGCGCCGGCGCGATTGAGCGCCGATTCAATATTCTTTATCGCCTGTACCGTTTGTGCGTAAGCATCTCCAACGCCGACGATCTCGCCCTTCTCGTTGGTTGCCGTCGTTCCGGACACGTGGACCGCGCCGCCGATGCGGACGGCCCTCGAGTATCCGATCAGTGGCTCCCACTTCGAACCTGTTGAAATATTATTTCGAGACATTCCTGCTCCTTTGATAACTACCGATTACTGCACACAAGCCTCTAATGACTATCCAGACCGGGTGAAATTGTATCCGTAATTGCGCTGCGACACGTACTGGATGCAGCAGGGAATAATTCGTTTACTATGGTGCGTTTCAACTATCGAGGGTGAGGTTTACGACATGGGGGTTTTTCAAAATATGACGCGACGAGAGTTCCTGACGGCAGCTGCTCTGGCACCGTTGGGGGCAATGGCGTCTGATAATGAAGGCGGCGGAAATCCGTATCATTATCACTACGATCACCTTCTTGGAACATCCATGGATCTTGTGGTGTGGACACGAGACGCTCAGGTGGCAGAGCACGCACGCACTACAATCATCGATGAAATACTGCGGTTGAACTCCGTCCTCAATACTCGCGATCCCTACAGCGAAATCAACGCGATTGAATCTCCCTTCGCTCCTTCGCGGGACCTGCAGGCTGTGTGTACGGCATACGAGCAGTGGGAGCGAAGGACCGAAGGACTGCTTTCGATCCGGCCCGCCGGAAAAGACTCTCCACGGAACGTGGATGCGCTGGGGAAGGCATACATTATTGATCGAGCCGTGTCTGCCGCCCGGCAGTCAGCTCCAGGAATGAGTGCCCTGTTGCTGAACATCGGAGGCGATATTGCTTGCTGGGGAGATACACCGCACGTCGGCGTGACGAATCCTCAGGAATCGCATGACAATGCGCCGCCGTTGACGATGCTTGCAGCTCGAAATGCGGCCGTCGCAACAAGTGGGACCTACGAACGAGGCGAACATCTGATCAATGCGCGCAATCGATGTCCGGCACCACGGGGCGTCAGCGCCACAGTGATTGCGCGAGATGCTGTCACTGCGAATGCGCTAGCGACGACACTGTGCGTGACGGACGCTGAAGAAGGCTTTCGTCTGGTGGAGGAGACTCCGGGAGCCGAAGCCCTGCGAATCTCACCTGATGGCCAACAGAAGCGCAGCTCGGGATTTGCACGCATGGAGAGACCTCTCGTCATTAAAACAAGCCGAGCCGCGCTGGCGGCGGACTGGCCGCCAGGGTTTGAAATGTCGCTGGCTTTGGTCCTCAAACCTGGAGGATCTGCTTTTGGCGGCCGAGGCGGAGGTTTCGGAGGACGTGGTGGCGGACGGCCACTACCTCTGTTGTATGTCGCAGTATGGATGGAAAACTCCGCAGGAAAAGTCGTCCGCGTTCTCGCCTTCTGGGCCAACAAGCCGCAGTACTATCGAGAGATGTCCGGATTCTACGCGGCGATGGGACGGAACCAGAATCTGATGTATTCCCTCGCGCGCGCCACGCGGCGTCCGGGCAGCTACACACTGGCGTGGGACGGCATGGACGATCAAAATAAACCCGTGCCGCCGGGTGTCTACAAGATCGTGGTCGAGACGAATCAGGAGCACGGCGACTACGCGAAGCAATCGGGCACGATAGAGTGTTCCGATATGCCTGCATCCCTGACGCTCCCTGCGACTTCAAACTTCGAGCCGGTGATTGTGCAGTACGGCCCCAGACAGAATCGCGCATGAAACGTTTTCTTCGCATCGTGTCGCATTGGGGTTTGCTGCTGCACATTTACATATCGATGGCTGGATTTTCGCTGGTGTTGCTATTCGCCGTGACCGGCCTCACGCTGAATCATCAGGACTTTGGATGGGGCGATCCGAAGTTGACATCATCCGAAATGGATATCCCGGTAGAACTGCTCGCGCATCCGATGAAGGCGGCGATCGAGAACCAGATTCGCGGTGCGCTCAGCATCGTATCCCACGCCACGGATTACCACGAAGATGCCGACCAGATACAGGTCACGTTTGCCGTCCCCGGCCGACGCACGATCGTCACGATCAATCGTTCAGACGGCAAGGCCGCCGTCGAAGCGGAAAACCGCGGCATCTTCGGGAAAATTGACGATCTCCATAAGGGATTCGACAGCGGGCCCGTATGGTACTGGTTGATCGACATCACGGCCATCCTCCTGACCATCAGTTCGCTTACCGGAATGGTGACGCTTCTGGCTTTGCGCGCGCGGCGGCGCAGCGGTTTTGTTGTGGGTTCATTGGCGATCGCGATGCTGATTGCGATCTATTGGATTTGGGTACCCCAGTAACGTGGGTGCATGCGCATCCGATCGACTGAAACTTTTTCCTGATATTTTTGTAAACGTTTAGGAAAGTCCTGCCGATAGGATGGCTATGCGGCAGGCTGGCAGGCTCACCCAATGGAAGGATGACCAGGAATACGGATTCATCACTCCGAATGACGGAAGCAGTTCGGTATTCGTCAAACTCAATGCCTTCTCCAATCCGCAACGACGACCGGTTCGAGGCGATATCGTCCGCTACACCGTGGTATTTGAAGGCAAGGACCGCGCGCGTGCAGAAGATGTCGAGGTCGTTGTCGATTCATCGCCCCCTGATGGGGCTACCGGAAAGGGACCTGGAATTTTGGCGCTTGCCGTCTTCTTTGTCCTGTTCGTTGCCAATTCCGTTCGGGAAGGAAAAGTTCCTGCCGAAGTTCTCGGCCTCTACTTGATGGCCAGCAGCCTCGCCTTTGTCTTCTACAAACGCCACAGAGCGATGGACATAAACCATCAACGACGAATTCCGGAAAATACATTACATCTGTGGAGTCTGATTGGTGGATGGCCGGGAGCCGCGCTGGCCGAAAAACTGGTACACCACAAGTCCCGGAAGCGATCGTTTCAGATCGTCTATTGGATCACGATAGTACTCAATGGAATTGCATTCTTCTGGATGCTTTCGCCCCAAGGGTCCGCCCACCTCCGATCGTTTCTAAACGGACTTGGATTGCGCTAAACGAAGCGTGTGAACCTATCCGTAAAAATCAAATTCAGCGGAAGTTATCGATCGTCGTGATGTCGCACTGAATCTCTGCGATTCCCGCGTGCGCCGAATAAAGACCGTCCGCTAGTAGACGACGAGCTTGCTCTCGTTCAAATCCGGGATGATCGTTCCTTCATCATCGAAGGCTCTCGAGAACAGGTTGTATCCGATGCCCAGCGTGAGTGCGCTACAGATATGCCAGGCTGCGTGAAACTGGAAAATGCTGTCTGCATTACAACCGAATTTATCGATTCCAAGGAAGTCTCCGGTTCCGTCGAACAGTCGAAACACAGCACATCCCACCAGCAACAACCCGAGTACGGACGTGTATGCAATCTTGTCCAGGTCGGCGATCGGATGGAACAATTTTATTTTGAACAGCACGACCGCCGTGTAGGCAACCAGAACACCGATGAAGATCATCGTGAGATAAGTGGAGTCTGCTCCGAATGCGATCGTTGTTCCGAAGAGTATCCAGAACAGGCAAATGAAAATGATGTGGGTATTCCCCCATGTGCCGGTGTTGTTTCTGTAAGTGGAGACACCGTAGAGCGCATAGGTACAAAGAATCCCCAGCACCCAGTAGATTGTCGCGACGTCGAGACTTTGAAACGTGCCGTTCACCGGGTTGGAGTGGTAGAGACCGCTAAACCACGCCAGAAGGATTAAGGACGCGCCGTACATCGTACCGAACACGCGCGTGGTGCCCAGGTTGCGAAAAAAAATCAGAAGTCCGACAAACAGGTAGGCGAGATTCGACCAGGTGTTCTCCGGTTCCATCACCGTGGAGTCGGTTCTCAGGCGTTCACATTGATCGCCGCGTCCGTAGGACGGCGCTGTTTTGTCTGGAGGGATACTGTGAGGGTCGAACACTTGTGTCAAAACAATCGCGATGCCGAGGCAGATGAGCCAACTGATCGCGGACCAGAACCACATTTTCCCGCGCTCCATTCCAACCTCCAATTCCGAGCTTCAAAGAAGTCGACGTAGTATATACTCCGAAATCTTTATGCTTGATACGACTCAAGCTCAGCTCGAAGCGTTTGCGCACGAAGCATGTGGCAATGTTGCCGTTTCGTTTGCGACGCCCGGGCGAAGTGACAAAGCGTTGCAGATTTGCTTCGTGCTCATTGGTCTGTCCCCGAATATGGCTGTTCGAAATGATGTCCGGCAACCACTGCAGATCTACAGACGATACCTTGTGTGTGCCACCGCACCGGACAGCACCGAACAGTCGCGCGTTCTCGAAGAGATGATGTTTCGCGCGTTGGGCACCGGCATCCAGATCGAAAGCGGTGAGGCGCCGAATGATCTCTGGCTTGCGCTGGGTTTGCCGCCTCAGGCGTCATTTCTCATTCGTGTTCCTGTGTTGCGCGAACGGGCAGTGCGAACGGTCACGGCAGTGCAGTCCGTGGAACTCCAATTGTCGCCGACGGGCACGCTGCAGGGCATCGTGCTGGACTCTGCCGGAATGCCTGTTGCCAACTGCTCCGTCGAGATTCCGTCAGAAAAACTCCATGCAACGACCGATGTCGAAGGCCGGTTCAAGTTCCAGTCGATATCGCGAGAAACGACACACCGCGTTCGCGTGGTCTGGAAAGGCAAGGAGTTCACAGTCGAGCCCGAAATCGGAGCCGGGTTTTCCGAATCGTTGATGGTTACCCTCGATTCAAAAGCTGGTGATTCGAAGTCATAAGAAGGAGGTTTGCGATGGCAACGGCTTATTTAACGCCCGGCGTCTACATCCAGGAAGAATCTACCGGAGCAAGGCCGATACAACCTGTCGGTACGAGTACAGCGGCTTTTTTGGGTGAGGCGCCCCAGGCAGATGCTCGAGTCAATCAGGCTGTTGCGGTCAATAGCTGGACCGAGTTCGTAAACATCTTCGGGGGTAGTGATCCGAAGAGCACGCACCTGGCGCTGGCGGTTAACGGGTACTTCCTAAACGGCGGGAGCCGATGCTTCATCGTCAACGTCGGAAAGAAGGGCTCCATTGCCAGTGGCGGCAAAACACGGACCGGCGTTGCGGTGCTGGAGACTGTCGACGAAGTGACGATGGTTGCGGCGCCTGGCTATACGGATGCAGTTTCCTACGATGCCATTCTGACCCACTGCGAAAACATGGGCGATCGCATCGCGCTGCTCGACGCACCGATGGAGGTCACGGACACGACCAAACTGCTGGAAGTCGCGGTTGCGACCAGGCCTTCGGCGACGAGCGGTGATGAATCATCTGCGCAGAGGGGAGCCAAGCCCCGCGTTTCGGAGCGCGGCTTCGGAGCGTTCTACTTCCCGTCTGTCACGATGCGTGATCCCTTTTCTCCGAAAGAACTCATCGATACCTATCCGTCTGGATTCATCGCTGGAATTTGCGCGCGTACCGATGCCCAACGCGGCGTCCATAAGGCGCCGGCAAACGAAATTGTTCGAGGCGCATTGAATCTGACCTACCGCGTGACCGACGCCGAGCAAGGCGATCTGAACGCGAACGGCGTGAATGTTATTCGGCTCTTTTCGCGTGAAGGAATCCGCGTGTGGGGCGCCCGAACTCTGGCTTCAGGTACGAGTGAGTGGCGCTACCTCAATGTGAGACGGCTTTTCAATTTCATCGAAGAGTCGCTCGCGATTGGCCTTCGATGGGCGGTGTTTGAACCCAACGACCAATCCTTGTGGAAGTCCATGACTCGCGATATCAACGCATTTCTCATGCAACTCTGGCGCGATGGAGCACTCTTCGGTGCAACCCCTCAGCAGGCGTTCTTTGTAAAGTGCGACGCGGAAACCAATCCGCAGGATTCTATAGATCAGGGCAAGGTGGTCTGCATCGTGGGCGTCGCTCCTGTGAAACCTGCAGAATTCGTTGTTATCCGCATCGGCCAGTCCGCAGCCGGAGTGGAAGTGGAAGAGCAAAAGTAAGGAACGGAGGGAAATCTAATGCCAGAAGCTGCTGAGAAAGCTCCAAAGGCCGCCGCGTGGACCGATCCTTATCGGAACTACAACTTCAAACTGAGTATCCTCGGTATCACCGAAGGGCACTTCACAGAATGCTCGAGCATCGGAATAAAAGTCGAAGCGCTCAAATATCGCGAGGGTGGTGTGCAGCAACTTGTGCATCGCCTCCCCGGGCGTGTGGACTACGGCGATGTGACACTGAAGTATGGGCTTACGCAGTCGAGCGATTTGTGGAAATGGTTTCTCACAGCGGTCGAAGGGCGTGTTGAGCGAAAAAATATTTCGATCATTCTGATGGATTCTGACGGTGTCGCTGAAGTTCAGCGCTGGGATCTTGTGAATGCCTGGCCATCGGCATGGCGCGGAGCGGCGCTCGATGCAATGGGCAATGAAGTCGCCATCGAGTCGCTCACTCTTGTTTTTGAGAGCCTGAATCGCGCGTAACCTCCACTCCGATGTTGCGAAAATTTCTAGTGTGGCTGTTGGAATTGCTCCACGATTGGACGGCGCGTTGGCTCGGCAGGATTTCTCCTTCTCCCGGTTCGTCGCCCAGGCCCCGAGCCTCGCGTGCGCGACCCCCCGAGCATTGGTTGAAGTTGGTGCGCGATCGAGCCCCGCAATTGCTGGACGCTTCAAACGAAGAGTTCTCCTTTGGCGTGGAGCTGGCCGAACAAGGACAGCGACTCCCAACAGGATTTCCTGCGAGCACGCCGCCTCGACGACCGGTGCAGGCAATTGCTCCGCCGTCATCGTCGCGGACAAGCCAAACCGAACTCGAAGCGAACCTGTCAATGACCTTCCGCCGTCGATGGCTGCACAAGGAAAATTCAGACGCGCGTTTGCTTCGTGTTGACCCGTCAATTGCAGAGCCCAGCCCGGCGCATTCAACGTTACCCCCCGGCGAACCATTCATCGAGCCTTCGAAGTCTGCCGCATTGTTTGAAGCATCGCGGGCTCAGAACGCAGCGCTCATTAGGGAACAGGCAAAAGAAAATGGCAGAGAGCTGCAGAAGCCGATGCGTCCCGGTTCGTCCGAAAAGCCGCCCTTAACGGCGTCTGAAGTACGGACGAGATCCGCTGAACCCTTCAGTCGATCGAACGAACCAGACCTGGTTTGGGATGGTTTGAATGACGTGGCTTTTGAGCCTCGGATTCAGCATGTGGAACAAGTCGCGAGCACGTGGCCGGTTCTTGAAGACAGCGTGCATGAGTCCGCAAAGGCACCGCACCTTCGGTCCGCTGCTGCGGATAGTGAGTTCGATTCGGAAGAAACACTGCAATGGCCTGAACTGGATCGACGGCCGCTGCGTCCCGATTTTGAACCTCGTCTGAAAACAGACACTCATAGGCACAAGGCCGATGCCGAGCAGCGGGGGACACGATGGAACGGGTAGTCTTCCTGCTAAAAGACGGGACACGTCTGAGCTGTATGCTGAATCCGTCCAGCATACTGATGCGGCGCCGCGCTGGCCTGGGCGACCGGTCTGTATACTCGGCAGTTGGCGCTGCGTCGGGATTGAACGATGATCCGTTGATTTTTACAGGCGGCGGCAGCACGGAACTTATCCTGCAGCTGTTGTTTGATCTGGCAGTGGCTGGTTCCACTCTGCAAACCGACGATGCCCGCGATCTCACCGGTCCTCTATGGCGCTTGTCTGAAGCCCGGCCGGGTTTGGGAGAAGAGCCGCGGCTTCCCGTGGTGCGGTTGATCTGGGGAAAAACCTGGAACGTTCCAGGAGTCGTGGCGGAAGTCGCGGAGCGACTCGAGGCTTTCGCAGAATCCGGCGCTCCAAGGCGGTCCTTATTAACGATGCGTTTTTTGCGCGTCAGCGAAGACGAAGATCGCGTCAAGCCTGAACCGCCGCTTCGCGCGTCCGAACTCGCACGAATCGAACAGATCCGGCCCGACACCGTCCGCAAATTCGCAACACCACGGAAATCCGAACCACCGCCGGCCGATCGAGCTTTGGGCGGACGTGCGGATGTCGTGGCATCGCGCGCCTATCGGTCTGAAAGCCTGTGGAGGCTTGTGGTTGCTGCGAATGGAATTCTGAATCCACTGCAGGACCTTACAGGCAAGGCTTTGACGCTGCTTCCGCGATCCGTTTTGGGAGGAACTCGTGAGTAGGTCGGCCGTACTCCCCTCCATCGACATCGAAGTCTCCGGCATGCCCGTTGACCCATCGGTAATGCAGGCGGTGGCTGAGATTCGCGTGCAACAGCAGTTGTCCCAACCGACGCAGTGTGAACTGCTGCTTCACGGGCTTTCCGCAGATACGGTCGTCGCCACTCCGGGCGACATCCTCAAGATTCAGGTCGACCGCCAGACCTTGTTTTCGGGAGACGTCACGGCTGTCGAATACGTTTATGGAAGTTCGAATTCGCGCGAATTGCGCATCCGTTCTTATGACCGATTGCAGCGATTGAGAAAGCGGCAGAAAGTCCGTTCCTACGTGGAAGTGCGGCTCGATGAGTTGATTCGGGAATTGATTGTCGCCGATGGAGTCACCATCGAGAGTACGTCAGACATGCCCTTGCTGCGATATCTTGTGCAATGGCGCCGCTCGGACTTCGATCTTCTTGCCGATGTGACCGAACGGTTCGGCATTTACTTTTGGCTGGACGGTTCTGCCCTGCGGATTTCCCGTCTCGCGTCGGATTCGTCGCCGATCAAAGTCGAACTCGGCGATAATCTTCTAACCGCACACTGCGAAGTCAATGCCGATTCCAGCTGCGAAGGCGTTCGCGCCATGGCGTGGGATTCGGCCTTTTCACAGGTGGTTTCCGGCGAGGCTCATCAGAACCTAAAGGATCACTCCGAGGCCCGACGTGATCTCGACCCGGACAATCTGCACGCAGATGCGTTGCGTTTCGTGATGAACCGCACTGCAGACAACGAAACTCAGGCGCAGTTGATCGCTCAGGGTGAATTGGACCGGCGAGCGAGTCGGCAGCTGGTTTTCTCAGGTGTGGCGGATGGAGACGTCCAGCTTCGGCCAGGCGTGTCTGTAGATTTGCAGGGTGTCGCGACGCTGCTGTGTGGTTCATACACTCTGACTTCAGTGGTGCACCGCATCGATTCAGAGGCGGGCTATGTCTCCGAGATTTCCACGACACCGCCCGCTGATCCGTCGCGTCATTGCTGTGGCGCAGGCGTCTCGATCGGAGTCGTGACCCAGGTGCAGGATCCCGAAAGGCTCGGAAGAATTCGAGTCAAACTCGCAGCATACGATGACGCGGAAACCGGATGGCTCCCCGTGGTTCTTCCCGGTATCGGAGAGGGAAAGGGCGTGATCGCAGTGCCCAACGTCGGAGATACCGTTTTGATCGTGGAGCCAAACGGCGATCCTTCTCATGGCATCGTGATCGGCGGCCTTCATGGAACACGTGTTTCCGGGGACATGGGCATACAAGGCGACCAGGTAAAGCGCTTTTACATACGAACGGCTGCGCCCCACACGCTTTCGTTCGACGATGTCACCCGAACGATTCGGCTGGAGGACGCCTCCAGGAACTCGCTCGAGTTTTCGCCGGACAATGTCGTGCTCCATGCGACGACGAACATGCGTATCGAAGCGCCTGGGAAGACCATTAAAATTCTCGCGGACAAGATTGATTTCGAACGAGGTTGAATGATGTTGGTGCTCACGTTCAATACAGTCGTCAAATGCAGCCATGATGGAATCGTTCAAAATAGGTCTTCTCAGGACTGGTTGACGATTACCGAACCTTCAGCCGACGACAGCCGCGCAAAAAAGCCGACCCCGGTTTTGATCCAGAACGATCCGGAGGGTTGCACCATTGTGAAGTGCCCCATGCTCAACATCGGTATCCTGCCATGTCTGCAAACGCTGCGCGTCCAGAGTGGGTATTCGGGGTTTGTGACGGTTCAGGGTAAGCCATTCTGTTTGAAATCCTTGATCGGACTGACAAACGGCACTGCTGGAATTCCGGAATACACCGTGTCACGTGCAGGACAGAATTTCGTGGAGTGTTCCGAATGACGGCCCCTGCAAATCGCGCGTGGCGCTTTGCGCATCCGGACCTGGATAGTGAAGTGGCGGGGCTGTCGATAAATCACACCGGCGGCATTGCCATGACCGACGAGAACGAAAGCGTGAGACAGGCGATTCTTTTGCTCCTCTCAACGGTTCCTGGTGAGAGAGTCATGCGAACCCTGTATGGATGCGACCTGTTCCGCCTGGTGTTTTCGCCGAATGACGACACCACCGCAGGGCTTGCCATGCACTATGTGCGCCAGGCGATCACCCGATGGGAGCCTCGAATCGACATCATCAGGCTGACTGCGGGGCGCGCCCATTCCGAACCGGCACTGTTGGAGATCCAGCTCGAATATCGAATTCGCCGAACCGCGCAGCAAGATCTTCTGGTCTACAGCGTGAGTCTGAATGGAGAGAACGCATGAGCATTCCGACTCCGAACCTCGACAATCGTACCTTCGAGGAACTTTTCGAAGCTTGCAAACGTCGTATCCCGGTGTTGTGCCCGGAATGGACGGACCTCGGCGAGAGCGATCCCGGCATTGTTCTGCTGCAGCTCTTTTCGTTTCTAACCGAGACGATGCTTTACCAGCTCAATCGTTTGCCCGAGAAAGCCTACATTGAATTCCTGAACCTTCTGGGTGTGACGCTTCAACCTCCCCAATCGGCCATCGCCACGCTGCGCTTTTCGGTGGAGACCGCGCCGGCGAAGGATATCGAAATTCCGCGAGGAACCAGGGCGGCGGTAGGCCGATCCGCTTCAGGTTCCGAACAGGTGATCTTCGTCACCGATCAAACGGTCAAAATCGTAGCGGGCAAAACCGAGGCGGATGTCACGGCCCACCATTGCGAAGAGGTTAACGGCGAATTGATCGGCAGGGGTACGGGAGAGCCGGGACTGTTCCTTCGAGTGGCGCGGCCCCCGATCATTGCACCGACACGCGATGGTCTGGACCTGACTGTCGGAGTCGAGACGAAACCCGATGAACACGAAGAGCGTGAAAGCAGTGTTCTGTATGCCGGAAAACGATTTCGAATCTGGCGTGAAGTGGACAGCTTCGCGAATCTGACCGGCGACACTTCCGTTTATGTTCTGGACCGGACCAACGGCACCATTCAATTTGCGCCGTCCGCGCGCATGACAGATCCCGATGGAAAATTCTCTCCGAGTGCCCGCCCCCTCGCATCAGTTCCCCAGCCCGATCGCGAAATTCGTGCCTGGTACCGGCGAGGAGGTGGAGCGATTGGGAATGCAGCAGCGGGTACCATCGATACGCTGAAGGATCCCATCCCGCAGGTTCGTGTGATCAATCCTGCCGAAGCGACCGGTGGCCGCGATTCGGAGACCATGGAAAATGCCCTGACGCGCGGTCCACAGGAGTTGCGGACCCGTGATCGAGCGGTGACCGCAGATGACTTTGAGACAATGGCACTCCAGCGGTCTGGCGGTGTAGTTCGGGCGAAGGCACTGGCGCGTGCGGAACAGTGGCGATACGCGCCGCCGGGTGAAGTGGAGGTTGTGTTGGTGCCTGCAGTGTCCGACAGCGATAAACCAGGTTTTCGTCTCTCCCTCGATCGTTTGCTCAGCGCACAGTCCGAAGCATTACGCGGAGAAATAGAGACGCTGCTGCGACAGCGTGTGCCATTGGGCGTTCGATGCGTGGTCAACTGGGCTCGCTACAAGCGTGTCTCCGTGCTGGCCCGCATCGTCGTGTTCAAGCAGGAAGATACGGTGGCGGTGCGTTCGCGTCTGGTGGATCGCATCAGCAACGCCTTCAGCCCATTGCCAAACGCCGTCCGCAACCGGGGCTGGAGTTTTGGGGAAACGCTTCGCGCCTTTCACGTTCATGATTGCGCTGTCGCAGAGCCCGGAGTGAAGTTTGTCGATCGTGTACGTTTCCGCGTGGACGAAGCGCCAAACAAAGATGTCCGCATTCTATTGCCGGACCCTTTCCAGCCGAACACCTGGTATGCGGGCAGCGGTGATATTCTCTACCGAACACTAAACAATGGTGAGGGTTGGGAACCAGCAGGGCGCTTTTCGAAGCAAGTCGTCGAGACCGCGTCGGCTCATCCGTCGCGGGCAGGTTTTCTTGCAGCAGTGACACGGATACCGGATGAAACCGGTTGCCACATCTGGATTTCTCCCGACTGTGGCGAAACGTGGAGTGAGAAGGCACATCTCGATGCTGTTGTGCGCTGGCTCAGTTGGATCGAACGTGAAGATCAACCGCTGTTGCTCATGGCATCCGATGCCGGTCTGTATCAACTCTCTCTGGAACCGGGAAAGGGGCCGGCCTTGATCGATGTGACGGCGAAGTCGGATGCAGCAGTATTGGCGGTTGCTTCAGGCGTGAATGCCGAAGGGCAGACCTGCGTCGCCGTGGTGCTGGATCAGCGGGGAGGCGTTTTGTTGTCCCGGGATGCGGCAAAGGCTGGAAGCTTCCGCGCGATCGGGCTCGATCAAATCGATGTTCGCACCCTCCAGGTGCAAAGTGAAGGGTCACGATTGTTTCTTTGGGCCGCGACGTTCAGTAGCGGCGGCGACGAAGGAGCCGGATGTTTCCGATGGGAGCTTACTCGCTCCGAAGATCCGCCGGACAAATGGATATCCTTCACGAAAGACTGGAAGGGCGGAAGCTGCTTTGGCCTGGCATTCTCACAAGGGCAGGCATACGCTGCGACGCATCACGGAGGCGTGATGCGTCTGGACGCACGGTCAACAGGAGCATCCTGGCGGCCGGTTCCATTGAATTCAGGCCTTCCGTTGAACCGGGATACGGAGAACCAGAAAAGAGAAGGACTCGCACGAGTCTCGACCGTGGGCGCTGATCCCGCGAGCGCCCGTGTGCTGGCCGCCGGACCTCAGGGGGTCTACCGCAGCGAAGACAAGGGTGAAAGCTATCACCCCACGTCCAATGTGGAAAACGACCAGGTGACGCTTCCGACGGCATGGCTATTCTGTCCCGCTGAACCGGAGCTGGAGGTTGTACGCGAAGATGAAATCGAGTGATATCGAATCTTTGCTGCCGGCAGTAATCCGGGTCACTCTGGGCAGTGGAAATCCCGCAGGTGCGTTGCTGAAAATCATGGAAGAGCTCCATGAACCGACGGAAGCCATCCTGGCGGATATCGATTCGTACTTCAATCCCAGGCGTGCGCCGGCCCCATTCCTGCCTTATCTGGCGCACTGGCTCGACCTGGATCGGTTTATTCAAGCCGATCCAGCCGGACGCAAGCAGGGGGCGCCATCCACGGTTCCACTCCCGCAACTTCGTGAATGGATCGCCGCAGCGGCATCGCTTTCAAAATTACGTGGAACTGCAAGAGGCCTGCAAATGTTACTGGAAACAGCAACGGGCATTACGGGATTCCAGATTATCGAGGGAGTTGATCGAAAGGGTGCAGCGCGGCCATTTCATTTGCGGGTTGTGGCTCCCCCCGAAGCGGAATCACAACGACGATTGATTGCTCGAATCATCGAACTGGAAAAACCCGCCTACGTCACGTGCGATGGCGTAGAGTTTGGTGCGCAGCCAGAGAAGCCAAAGGAACAATAAGGAGAAAGGTATGCCTACATTCGATATCACGCGTCCCAGGGACATCATTCCCCTTAGTGTCGATCGTAAGGGCTCGATTCCGTTTACGGTGACAAACCTCACTCCGAATCTCATCAAGGCCAGGCTGGAAGTGGTTCCGCTCGCTCCGGCAGATCGTGGCATCTTCACCATCGAAGGTGGCGCGGAGCGCAATATGCAACATGGCGAAGCTCTGAACATTCGTGTTCTTGTTGCTGCTCCGGAAGGGATACCGTCTGGATCGCATAAGTTCTGGCTAAAGGTTGCGGATGTCGATTCTCCGGACGATCGCTATGGCGAGTCTCAGAGCGTCGAGTTCGTCATCCCGGACAGCAAGCCTCCTTCTCCTCCTCTTTCGTTCAAATGGTGGTTAATCCCGGTTGGGTTGTTGCTGCTGATCGTCGCCGGAGGAGCGTTTTGGTATTTGAGCACTCATCCAAAGCTCGAGGACTATACGAAGATGAGTGTCGACGATGCGAAGCTCTCCCTCCGTCAGAGTGGATTGGACTTTAAGATCCAGCCCAATACCACGGAGGTGAATACATCGGACAACGACAAGATCGTGGCTCAACAGGTGGATGGAAAACCCGCGGAGGCCGGCCATCGCGTGAAAAGCGGTACCGCCGTGACACTCGAGGTTGCGGAGGCATCTCCGGTGATTGCGGACTTCCGCGGCAAGAAAGTCGATGACGCGGAGTTCGACCTGAAATCCAAGGGAATGAAAGTGACGGTCGTCACTACCAGGATCGTTCTGCCGGCGGAACAGGATCAGTTGGTTGTGGAGCAGACCATCAATGGAATGCCAACGCCAACAGGGCTGCGGGTAAAGCGCGGCACCGAGATCACGCTCGAGACTCAGGCCGCCATGCCGCGCCTGGTCGGTCACACGCTCAGCGAAGCGAAAAGCCAACTCTCGTCAAAAGGATTTCCGGAACCGCAGGTCATTACGAATAACACGAATCCAGATGCTTCGACCTGGGACAAAGTCTTCCAGCAGGAACCCGACCCCGGTCCACCGCCCAAGCCTGGAAATGGAACCGTGCAACTATGGGTGAATGTAAAGCCCGACCCTGTTCCCGGGGGCATGCCCAATATGGTCACCAAGGAATACTGTCAGGCGCTGAGGGAACTTTCGGCTGCAGGGCTTAGTGCCAGGGAAGACTTAATGAACTTTTCGGCGACTGGACCACCGGTCAACGGTGTAAATCCGAATGCGATCGTTCGACATCAGGAACCGCCTCCTACGACGCCGATCCTTAAAGGAGCATCAGGAGTTGTTCTTACCCATTCGGGTGGACCCATTCGATGTATGAGAAGATTTGAATCCGACCGTATCTTTGCCACCACCCGGCGCGGTCGATGAAGATCGCGATCGTCATTCTCGTCATTGTCGTGTTTGCATTTGTTTATGCACTCGCGCGGCCGGCGCCGAAAGTTACACCGGATTGGTTGAAGCCCCTCGGCGCCCGCTTGCGCGTCCCATTTGATTTCCGGGAGGTGAGCCGGGATTGCTTTGAAGAAAAAAACACAACTTTTCGAATTCCGCGTGCTTGTCTCATTCGGATTTCTTCGAGCAAAACGAAATTTCGCCTGCTGGCGCTTCAGGTAAAGGAAGGCATTGCGGCGACCATTGATTTTCAACCGGCGCCGGGCGATGACTCCGGCTTGTCTTTTGATCCCCGCAAATTAACCAATGGAGAGGACGCGGAAACGCTGACCATTCCCGCGGTGGGGGGCAATCTCACGATCACCTGCATGCCCATTAACACCTCCTGTTCAGTCCATGCCGATTGACAAGGACAAGCTGCGGCGGCCGCTATTCATCATCGCGTACATCCTGCTTGTTCTTGCCTTCTGCCTGGAGACGGGAATCGGATGGGTCGTCAAGCCGGATCGTGAACCTTCGGCCGACTCCATCGCTGCTGTTCAAAAGAACTTCAAGCATGACCCTCCCGACATCGACTCAATTCCTAGGGACATGAAGCGTTTGCAGCAAGCCAACGAAGCTCCTGGATACGCGATTCCCTACCTCGGTTTCACGGACGGAATCCTGCTGCTGTCGATGACCTGGACCCTTCTGGCGCTCATCATTTCGCAGCAGGTCCAGGGTCGGATTCAGGGAATTATCACGTTGATCGTTGGACTGCTGATCGCACTGGCATCGTTTCTGGCGATCTTCGCGACGCTGGCAATCCTGGGCGTGATGGTGAGCCTTTTCCTGGCGACGCCATTCGGGACTTTGGCGTACTTCGGAATCTGGGGATTCTTCGGAGTCGGCTCGGCAAAGATGATCCTGTCATTTTCGATGATCCTGAAGATCGCTTTTGTGATTCTTCTTGTTCTCTCGAATCAGCGATTCCTGAGAGTGAAGTCGATGATGGCCCTTGTTCTGACCTCCCTTGTGCTGACCTTTGTTTCGACATTCCTGATCGGATTTGTGCCGCCTTTCCTGGCAAGTATTACGGACGCGATCGCGGGCATCGTCAATGCTGTAGCTGGACTCGTGTGGGCATTGTTTGTGGCGATCTTTTCGATCTGGAGTGTCGTGCGTGCGATCCTCATCAATCGCACGTCACAAGGCGAAGGCTAATCGTCCTTGTTCTCTTCAGTAGGGACGGTCTGTAGAACGCCCGCAACTCCATGGAAGCAACCGCCAACGAGCCGATCCTGATTCGCTTTATTCCTGGCTATTGTTTGAAAGTCTTACCAATTGGCTTCCTGTTTCGGTAACAAAGAAAAGCCGCCACGCTTGATAACCGCATTCCTATTCAGCAAAATGTCCGTGCTGACAGCAATTGGAGCAAAGACATGCAAAACCGCTGCGCCGTCCCGATTCCACTTTGGTTTGTTCTCATTCTCAGTCTGGCTATCTCTTGCTCCAAAACAGGGAACACATCGTCAAGCGGCGAAGCGGATTCCATTGCGACTAACGGCACCGAACAGACGCACACAACAGGTGCAGGCGGCGCACGAAACAAGCGGGCGTTGCTCGTTGGCATCAACGACTACAAATACCCCGATCGCGTTCCATCACTTGCGGGTTCGATCAATGACGTTGAAGACATGAAAGCTCTTCTTATCGGCAAATTCGAGTTTCCACCGGAAAACGTGCTGGTGCTGAAGGGGCCACAAGCCACGCACGCGGGGATCATCAACGCGATCAAGAATCACCTGATCGCCAAGGCGGGCAAGGACGACATCGTGGTGTTCCACTACAGTGGGCACGGCTCGCAAATGAAGGACGTTACCGGGAAGAGAATCAACGCGCTGGACGAAACGATCGTTCCGTACGATTCCCGAGATCCCGCCGGCCAGGTTTTCGACATCAGCGGCGCGGAGCTTCACGGATTGCTTCTTCAGCTTGCAGCCAAAACGAAAAACATCACGTTCATCCTGGATAGCTGTCATTCCGGCACGCTGGTGCGCGGTGCTCGTGTACGGAACATACCTGCAGATGTGCGAACTCCGCCGGCCAGGCTACCGGACTATGCCGTTCAAACCCGAGCTCTTGGGCAAGTTGAAGAAGGGGAATCCCCGAAATACGCGCTGATCGCCGGCGCCACGTCCAGGGAAAGCGCCTTTGAGCATTTCGGTGAAGGCAAGGAACACGGCGCTCTGACTTATTTTCTGGTGCGGCAACTCCGAAATTCGGGCGCCGGTGCAACCTATCGTGACATCATGGACAACGTTATCGGCAATGTCACGGCCAACTATCCCGCCCAGCACCCGCAATTGGAGGGCGCCGTTATAGACCAGTACGTCTTTGGCGATTCCGAGAGCCTTGCGCAAAGTTATGTTCTTGTCTCTTCGGTCGACGCATCGCAGGTGACACTGGACACCGGCGAAGTACAAGGCGCGAGCGCCGATTCTGTTTACGATCTATACAAGCCGGGAACCAAGAAATTTGAGGCGCCCGAAGAGCCGATTGGCCGCGTCAGGATTAGAAACGTCGGACCATTCGCATCCGAAGGTACCCTGATATCCGGTACAAATATCCCCCGTTTCGCTCGCGGTATCGAGCGAGAACATTCCTACGGCCGCACTAAGCTAAACATCTATTTTGACGGGCCCGAGTCTTCGCCAAGGCTTCGCGCCCTGAAGTCCGCCTTCGCTGCACAACCTTATTTGCAGGTTGTGAGTGATCCTGCGATTTCAAACCTGCAGATCCGGGAAGCGGATGGAAAACTGTTCACTCTGGCGGCGGACGGTACTGAACTATCTCCACCGCTTGCCGCCAATGACCCGAAGCTCGTCGACCTGTCGGTTCAGCGGATCAAGGACTGGGCAAAGTGGTTCAGCGTTTTGGGAATTACGAATAGCCAGTCCGCAATCAACGTCGAGTTTTCGATCATGAAGCGCGGAACGCGGGAGGTCTCATCCGGAATTGGAAAATCAGATCTGGAGGTGCCCGAAGGAGAGCCGGTCGAAGCGATTGTGAAAAACAATTCCATGAGCGACGTGTATATATCGCTGCTGGATCTGTCCAGCGATGGAACCATAGCTGTTGCCTACCCGCCGGACCAGGGGGCGTCGGAGGTGCTCCAGTCCGGAAAATCTCGTTCTATCGAGATGCGCGGCGGCGTTCCAAACGGACGCTCATCCGTTGTCGATATTTTGAAAGTATTTGTCAGTTCCAGGCCCATCAATTTGGCGCCGCTGACGGGTGGGCCTATTCGCAGCATTGGCGCGGATTCGGATCCATTACAGGTCTTACTGAACAGCGCGGCTGGCTCCAGCAGAAGTGTGACCGTTACAAGCCTTGGCAGTTGGGCGACGGCTCAACGAGTGATTGTCGTGCGCAGGAAGTGAATCCCATCTTTTGAAATCACCACGACTCTAATTGGGCGCGCGGCGGCCTACGATGAGCTGTTGAGATTCCAACTCACGCCTGTAGAAAACGCGCGGGCGCTGGAGACTTCGTTTCTCGATCGCCTGAACCTGCTCTCCATCTACAAATGCGACCTTGAGATTGCGTCCTTGCGCCTCTGTCATCTTTTGCATTTGGATTTCAGGCACACGTGCCACCGCGTAGTCGAGCCATTCGCGAAGAAGCACCTGCCCGTCCGATGGACCGGTATCTGCCAAAAACCTCTTCAGCCCCTCTTCGACGAGCACATACGTTAATAATCCGTGCCCGAGTTCTGCGATTTCCTTCGCGGCTTGATAACCCTGCGCTGCCGTCAGGACATACATTCCTTTTTCATAGGCAAGCTGCGCAAGCCCCCTGGAGTTCATCGGGCCCGTACGTCGCTCTTCCGCTTCCAGCGCCTGTCCGGAATTGCAGGCATCGACAACGAATAGGATTTGCCCGACGTCCACTGTTTCCAATGCGACCTGGAGATCCACGTCCGAGATCGCTCGACCGAGGAGTTTTTTGATGTTCGCGTCGTTCAGACCGATGCCTCGGTTCTGATTGTCGAACTCGTGGGGTATCAGATAGAACCTGCCATCTTTCGTGGCTGTCCCGTGCCCCGCAAAATAGACGATGAATGCATCTTCCGGCTCAGCGGCCCGAATTGTAAGCAGACGTTGTCGAAGACTTTCAGATATGCCGGAAGGGATGGGCGTGGAGTCTCCTCCGAGTCTCCTCAATATATAGAGGATGTTTTCTTTGGTCGCATCGCGATCGTACAGCGGGATGATCTCGATTTGAGCGTAGCGGTCCAGCGTACCTTGCTGCCGCTTGAATTCCTCCGCAAATGCCTTTGCGTCCGCTACGGCATAGTTCAGATTGAGAGAGGAGTTCGCGTATTTGTCGACACCGATCGCCAGGACGTAGCCGACGCCGCTACGCTTAAGACTA
>Ga0068863_100001472_pt1 | contig 23320 bp, 18 predicted proteins | sample KBSSwiS62_FD_66596 | JGI IMG/M metagenome (GOLD analysis project Ga0068863, IMG submission 66596) | Switchgrass rhizosphere microbial communities from Kellogg Biological Station, Michigan, USA - KBS Switchgrass S6-2 | ecosystem: Host-associated > Plants > Roots > Rhizosphere > Soil ... | reverse complement strand
TGGAGAAAGCGCTTGGTGTGGGAACCGAGCCAGAGGGCCAGATCGGAAAGTGAAGCGGCCTCGTGAGGCAAGGCCCGCGTGTCGGAATACCCTTTCCTGAACATGTAACGAAGCGAATACCGGGTAATATTGATCGTGCGCGCACCGGAAACAAAAGCGATGCGATATTCCTTCCCGATGATTTCGTCCAACCAGGCCTTGTCCTCGCCGGTGCGGATGCCCTCATCGAAAGGAATGGCTTCCCATCCACTGCGGCGATAAAGCGTGTTGCCGTTGCCGCACACAGGATAAATGGCCTTGAAATTGTCCCGGTCATAATACCGGATGATGTTATCATCGAAAGGACCGCGCCCGTTGAGGGAATTCGGGGCGTAACCAACGATCACATCATGGGGAAATTCACGCGCGGCGGAGCGAAAGGTTTCCAGCAGATCAGGAACAACGGAAATGGAGTGGGAGCTGATGACGAGCACCCAGGGATTGCGCGCAGCCTGAAAACCGAGGTTGAGGGACTTGCTGTAATTGAACGGGCCGGGGGCCGGAATGATCCGGGCACCGTGGGCGGTGGCGATGGAGAGGGTGGAATCGGTCGAGCCGGAGTCGACCACGAGATACTCTTCACCCTCACGCAGCTTGAGCCCGGAGAGCGTGCGGTCGAGGGTCTTTGCAGAGTTGAAGGTCCGGACCAAAACGGAGATGGTGATCGTTTCAGCGGACGAAGTCATGGCGTGAAAACTGAGGCTAGCTGGAAAGCGGGCCGAGATCGACACCTCATCGCACCAGGCAGTCCCTTGCAGGACTTAAAGGGGATTTTGACCGGCCATCTCACTTTTTTGGAAGGTGGGCACGGCTTGGGCGATGAAATCAGCCATCATTTTCTGGGTCTGTTCGGCGTTGAGGCCGTCGGGGTGGAGGGAATCGCTGACGGGAGACATGACCATGACGTAGGCCCAGCGGTGGGCGCGGTTATAGAAAATGCGGTCCCATGAATTTCGCAAGACGCGCATCAAATGCGAATCGGTAGTGGTGTTCTCTCCGACGAACCAATACATGAAATAAGCGTGGAGCATGTGGTGATCGTTGCCCGGAGTGAGAGTGTCCCGTTGAATGGCGAGATTCCGGACGGTCAACTTGCGACCGGAAGCCAGGGGGATATTGAGATCGCTTTGACCGACGACCGTCCAGCCCTGGCCCGGAAGGCAGACCTCGGCGCGGTGAATGCTGTTCTGGGCGATGCCGCTCAGGAGAACGGTGAACTGGATTGTTTCGTGGTCGTGAAAATCATCATACTGCTTGCGGACAAGTTCCGTATCGGAGGGCAGAGTCCCGAGCTCTCCCTCGGTGATGGAGGCCTTGGTGCCATAGAATTGCGCTTTCGGGTTTTCCGGAAGAGAGATGCCGACCGTGTCCGGCAGTTGCAGGACCACACCGGCCTGGGGCGCCGTACCAGCCTTGGGATGAATCCAGCCCAAGATGAGCATGAACACGGCCAGACCAATCAAGACGCCACAACGCCAGAGCGGAACGATGCCTTCACGACTCAAAGGAAGAGTCGTGGACGGGGACGGATCGACCTTGGCGGGAGAGGAATCGGTTACCGGCGGCATTTGCGTATGATTCAGGATAACAAACCGATCAATCAGGCCGATTGCTCTTTGGGTGAGGTGGTGACGGCGGAGGCATCCGCGGGCGAGGCCGGGGGCTTTGCGATCTTCAACAAGAACATGCCGAGGGCAATTTCGAGGCCGAGGGCCACGCCGTAAACCAGAAAGCCCGCGTTTTCGTGAAAATTGGAAGGTGTCTCGGTCGTACCAATAGCGTAGGAACTGCCGAAGAGAATGCTGCCGGCGATGAGAATAAGTACGCGGGAAAGATTGCCGATGATGGTCAGCGGAATGGAACTGAGAAAGATGATCCATTGCTGCCAGAGCCGGGGAAGAAAGAGATAGGCGCCGAGGGCTGAGATCATCATGAGGGCCAGGAGCGAGCGAATGCCGCTGCAGGGATCGGCAATGTCGATATGAAATCGCGCACCGACGGGCACGCCGGTGAGCGGGTTGGCAGCGGAGACCAGGGCGGTGCCGCTTTGGATGGTCGGAATGCCCACAATGTTCAAGATCTCAAAGGCCATGTGTGTCATGACCATGCGAAGGGGAAAAGCGACGGCGGTATCCAAAAAAGGGAGCGGCCAGAAAAAGATGAGGAAAGCCCAGGGAAAGAGGAGCGCGCGGAAGACGGCCCATCCCCACAGCCAAAGAACGACTCCGGCGACAAGGAACTGCATCGCGGCGTAGCCAAGAACCTGCATTTCGGTGCGAAGTCCCAGCCAGTAGACAAGGAGCGCAAAGATGATCAGGCCAAGGGCGGCGTTGATGCCATGCACCGGTTGACGCGCAACCACTTCCTTACGGACATAGACCAGGTAAGCCACAATCGCCGGGACAAAGAGGCAATAGCTGAAATCGAGCGTGACGTGGGAATTCTGCTGCCCGGCGATGCAGACTTTCCACAAGATAATGCCCAAGGGCACCTTCAATTGCTCATAACCCGAGGCGTAGGGGATCAGCAACAAGAGCGAGAGAATGAAGAAAAGAGCCGTGCCGGAAGGGAGCAGCCAGCGATGCAGGAGCTTTCCTTCGATTCGAATCATAAACGATTTTAACGGTTGCACCGCTTAATGCAAGTCTGAGGGGCAGCGGTAATGTTACAGTTTCAATGCAAATTGCAGCGGCGGTCGATGACTGTCGCTGCAGATGGAAGGCGCCGAACGACACTCTACCGGAAATGGCTGTGCCGCGCTTTACTCCCTCCATGGGAATAGTACGATGGGTCTCTATGCCGTCGCGCAAGCAGGCGGTTATTTCTCATGGAACCGTCGGCCACAAAATTTTCGCTTACGTATTCGTTGGCCGACCAGTCGTTCGCCCACACCAAGTCGATTGGCATTCTCAACGTCTCGGTGGGGCTGCTTGAGGCACTCGCCCGGCGCAAGAATGGCGGACACCTGACTGTTTTGCTGAATCCCACGCTGCGGGAAAGACTGGGGCCGCTGAAAAAAGTGACCGTGGAGGAACATACCCATGCCGATGGGGGAGGACTGGGACGGATTTACTGGGACCAGTTTGGTGTCTATGCCGCGTCCAAGCGCACGGGCAACGACTGGCTATTCCTGCCGAAGGGCTTCGCCTCGTTCTCCCGCCGCTGTCCGGTGAGGCTGGCCACTTTCGTCCACGACGTGATGCAGGACCACTATGACCGGAACCACCCGAACACCGTTTCCGGACTTGAGGCAGCGTATTTTCGCGCCGGGTTCCACGCCTCGGTGCGCGAATCGGATGTTATTTTCACGCCGAGCGAATTCACGCTGCGCGAGATCAAGCGGGTGGCGGAGGAAAAAGGCTGGAGTGTTCCAAGCCTGGTCTGCTGTGGAGAGGGCTTCGACCATCCGGCGGCGCCCATCGCGGAACGGCGCGACCTGATCGTGCTGACGAGCCGATTCCCGCACAAGCTTACGCCGCTGGCGGTGGACTACATGACGCGGTGGTGCCGGGAAAATCCGTTTGCGGAAAACATCCATTGGATCGGTTCCCTGCCCAAGGGATTTGAGTTGCCGGAACAGCCGAACTGGCGCCCGCACACCATTTTACCTGAAACGGAGTTCCGTGCGTTGATGGCCCGGGCGCGCGCGGTCGTCTCCTTTTCGGACTATGAAGGATTTGGACGTCCGCCCGTCGAGGCGACGCTGGCCGGGGCCTGCCCCGTCTTCTCTTCCATCCCAACTTCGCGCGAGGTGATGGGCGATTGCGGCTGCCCGTTCGATAATGCGGATTACGCGAGTTTTGCGGCCGCTCTTCAGCGGTCGTTGACGATTGACCAGGAGCAACTGCAAGTCTGGGCCAGGGCACTCTCGGCCCGCCACGACTGGGACGTGATTGCGGACCGCGTGGTGTCTGCGCTTACCACCGCCAGCGGAGTTCCGCACTCCTGACGTCCATGTTTTTTTCCATTGTCACGCCGAGCTTTCGTCAACTGGAATGGCTGGATTCCTGCGCCGCTTCCATCGCGGACCAGGAGGTGGAACGGGAACACCTTGTGCAGGATGCGGGCAGTCCGGGGATCGAGGAATGGGCCAGGACACACCCGCAGGTCAAGGTTACCGTGGAACCGGACGAGGGAATGTATGACGCGATCAATCGCGGGCTGAAGCGGACGAAGGGTGACATCTGTTCCTACCTGAATTGCGACGAACAATACCTGCCCGGCACATTGCGCAAAGTTGGGGATTTTTTTGTGCAGCATCCCGAAGTGGATGTCATTTTTGGCGATGCCATCCTGGCCGATAAGGACCTGCGACCACTGTCCTATCGGCGAACGGTCACTCCGCTGCGTTGGCATACGTTGCTGCGCCCGCTGGGTATCCTGACGTGCAGCACTTTTTTTCGACGCAAAATTGTCGATGATGGGGCGCTTTTCGATCCCTCGTGGAAAATCATTGGCGACAAGGCCTGGGTCCTCGACTTGCTCGATCGGGGCTATGGAATAGCGGCCCTCAATGAGCCGTTGGCCGTCTTCGCGTTCACCGGTGCAAATTTGAGTCACTTGCGCAGTGTCGCGAAAGAACGGGACCGGTGGGAAAAGGACATTTCACCGCAGTACCGCATGTTGCGACCGCTGGCACGCCTGCATCACGTCTGGCGTAAATGGCGAGCGGGCGCTTACATGAAACATAGGGGGGATTTGAGCTATTATACGCGGGAAAACCTCGGAGAGCGGAAGATGTTTGCCGGACTGAGATTGGGGCATTCATGGCCGGCGCAAAAGATGTGAGCCAGTTCGCCTTCACTTAGGACAATGGGACTTTAAGCGGAAGACGTTTTTCGTTGAGCAGATAGGACTCGATTTCCGGGCACGCGGAGGCGGGGACCAGTTTGGTCAGGCAATAATTTTCCGGAAACCGGCAGTAATCCGAGCAGGGGCGGAGCGGACAGATGTCCCGAATGACGACGAGATGATTGTGACCAAAGGGGCGGAACAACTCGGGCCGTTGCGGACCAAAGAAAGCCACGACCGGAACGCCCAGCGCGGCGGCGAGATGGCAGGGTCCGCTGTCGTTGCAAATGACCTGGTCCGCACAACTGAGGAGGGCCAGCAAATCGGCGAGACTCAATTCCGAAAAGGTGTGATCGGCGAGATCGCGGAGAGAACTTCCGTAACCGTCGGGATCCGGGATGAGCACGAGTTGAAAATCGAATTTTTCGCGGAGCGAAACGATAAGCTGACGAAAGTAGCCTTCGGGCCAGCGGCGCACGGCTATTCTTGCCCCGCAATGAAGCGCCACCATGGGCCGGGCGTCCCTGCCCAATTGTGCGCGAAGCTTTTCGACCAAGGCAACGTCGACCGTCATGCGGGGGAGATGATGTGTTGAGGCGGTTCCGACAACCCGATCTTGAAGCTTCCACCAATCTTCCACGCGATGCGCATCGGGGTCGCGTGCAGGCATGGGCTCATTGAGAGTCCAGCGGCTCAACGGATGCACAAAGCCGATGCGCCGCGGGATTCCGGCGAGCCACATGAGGAGATGGTCGCGTGGATCGGAACGGATGGAGACGGCGGCAACGAATTGCTCCCGGCGCACCGCGGCCAAGAGTTGGCCCAGCGTTGACCAGGGCCAGCGCCATAGGCGGTATTTTCCGCGAAAGGCGGTCCAGGGAGCATCAAACTCGATGAATTTCACCTGGGGAAAGACGGGGTGAAGGAGAAGCCGTGTCTGGGGTTTGGCCAAAATGGTGACGTTCCAACCATCCGAAATGAATCCCTGCAGGGCGGAGGTCATGAGGGTAGCGTCACCGATACCCCAAAGTTCGAGCACGAGGATTTTTTTCATGGGTATTGACCGGAAAACCCGTTGCGAGCGGCACTCATGGAAATGACCGACGAGCCTTGACCATGTCGCAACAAATCCATGTCCATGTATCGGGTTTGCGGCGCGCAATTGCCAGCAAATAAGGCCCCCGGACGGGAGCGGCTTTTGCCTGCGTTTTTACTCAGGCGACGGGAGGAAATCTTTGCGAGGGCAAACGCCTGTGATACAAATGTTTCTCTTATGCTGGACGAGCCCGTTGTGAAAAACCTGAGTAGGGACCGCGATTATCCGGCTTTCCCTTCCTTGAGGCAGGCATCGTGACTGAACCGGCACAGCGCCACTTGTTTGTCGTCGGGTTTCCCCGATCCGGGACGACCCTGCTTTACAGTTTTCTGAACCTGCATCCACAGATCAAACTACTCTTTGAGGCCGATTTGCTGAATCATTCGCTGGTCGATGTCTCCATCCGGACGGGCAAGAAGTGGTGGGAACGGCTGGATTTTTTCAACGGCTGCTGCCGTCGGCACCGCCTGGTCCCGGAGCCATCGTGGAAAATGGCCGATACGTCTTATGAAGCGGCGGAAATGCTCTATCGCCAGTACGGCGGCGGGAAACGCTATGTCGGCGAAAAAACGCCCGGCTATTACAATTGCATTCCCAAACTCTTGTGTCTTTTTCCCGAGGCAAAAATCATCGTCATCTGGAGGAATCCGCAGAATGTGATCTCCAGCATCCTCGAAGCGGGCAAGAAGGATGCGTTTTTTCACAACAGCTCGCTCCCCCTGCGGTCGATTGTCGGATTTGAAAAAATGCAGGGGGATGTCCTGGCTCTTCGCGCCAAGGGCAGGACGATTCACGATCTTTGTTTTGAAGACCTGGCGGCCAATCCGGAGAGCCACCTGAAGGCGATCTGCAAGTTCCTGGATCTTCCCTTTGAGGCCCGAATGCTGGAACTCGACCAGGCGGACTGCAGCATGTTTCCGCTAGGGGAAATACACTCGAAGGCGCGTTCAGGCCAGGTCCTCCAACCCAAACGAGCGAAGGACATTCCAAAAAACCAGCATACCGAAAAAACCGCGTCCTATCTTCGCCGCTGGAGAACCCGCTTCGGGGACCGGCTCGCCACCCAAGCCTATTGGGCCGACGCGGGAGATCACTCCCCAAGCGCCTTGTCCCTGACATGGGACCGGCTCTCGTATGCGCTGGCCCGGTTTTATTCGGAACGATTTACTCCCGCGGTCTTTGGCTCCTTTCCGCTCGCCTGGCTGAAAACCTACCGGCGTTGGCGGTTCCGGCTGACTGCGCGCGATATTGCGGTGGAATCAGCCGCATCCACGCAAACCGGCACCTGTCCGCTCAAGATTTCCGTCGTGACGCCAAGTTACAAGCAACTGCCGTGGCTGAAGCTTTGCGTGGCCTCGGTCGCCGACCAAAAGGGAGTCGAGATCGAGCAAATCATCCAGGACGCACAGTCGGGGCCAGAACTGGATGAATGGGTGCGCCAACATTCCAAGGCACATTTGTACAGCGAGGTAGACTCGGGGATGTATGACGCCATCAATCGCGGTTTTGCGAGGGCCACCGGCGACATTGTTTGCTGGCTCAACAGCGATGAACAGTACCTGGAGGGAACCCTGAAAAAGGTGGCCCGCTACTTTGAAGCGCACCCGGAAGTGGACGTGCTCTTCGGCGACGCCCTGCTCATTAGCAACAATGGCGCCCTACTCTCCTATCGAAGGACCATTTTACCCAGCATGCGCCATGTCCAGCTTTCCCACCTGAACATTCTCTCCTGCGCGACGTTTGTGCGCCGGTCAGTTCTCGAGCGGGGCTTTCTTCTCGACACGCGGTGGAAGGCCATTGCGGATGCCGTCTGGGTGGTCAGCCTGCTTAAGGCCAGGATTCCCATGGCCGTCCTGAATGAACCTCTCTCGGTTTTTACGATCACCGATCAGAACCTGGGGCAATCGAGCCTCGCCCTGACCGAAGCCGAGCGTTGGCAAAAAGAGGTGCCGATGGCTTTACGCTGGATGAGGCTCGCCCATGTTTTGAAACATCGATTGCTTAAACTCATCAATGGTGCTTATTGGCCCCGTAGCGTCACCGCCCGGATTTATACTTTGGCCAGCCCGAATGAACGAATCGCAAACAAAGTTGATCTTATTGGATTTCAATGGCCATCCAAGGCATAAATCGTTATTTTTAATATGCTTACGCAATTTTCGAATGCCCTTATAAACATTCCGGTTGCTGCTACGTGATAATTTAAAAGAGAAAATCGTTATCGCATCTATTCGCGTGACAGCAACTGAAATAGAGCTAATAAATTTAGAATGATTAGTGTATCATTGCCATGAAACTTCCGCCTCCTGCCGCATTAGTGATTTCAGTGTTTCTAGCGTTGATGGTGGTTTTTGTGGTGGATCCACTTGATCCGAGCACTTTCAGCACGCCCTTTTGTCTGGGCATGATCCTGATGTGGTACTCTCTCCGCCAAACGGCGTGGGTCGTCCTTTGCGTGGCGATCTGTTATTGCTTTATCGACTTTTACGCGACGACCTGGTTCCTCGGCAGATCGCCGGGCCCTGTGCCTCATCCTTACTTCTGGTTCTTCCAGCGCTTTGGACTTTTTTTCGTGGTCGCGCTGATGGCGGTCTACCTCAGTTATCACCGGGAACAAACGGACAAGAATATCGATCATATCCGCACGGTGCTCAGCAAACTGCCGGCGCCAGTGGTGATCTCCGACGCAGCGGGTTACGTCACGTACGTCAATGAGGCCCTCTGCGCGTTCTTTGGCCAGACCAGTGAGAACTTGATCGGGAAGCGTTATCCCGAACTTTTCATGTCCAATATCGAGGAAGGAAAGGCCATGCGCTATTATATAGAGCTGTTTGCCGAGGATAATCCCAATGCCCCGGAAGTCGATTTGGCAACCTCCGTCAATGCCTCAAATGTGAAGGCGGGCCTGACCTGCCTGGGGAAAGGTAAACACCGGAACATGATCACGGTGCTTCACATCGGTCGGGATGAAAAGCAGGTCAAGGCAAGGCGATGACATACCAGGTTTCGGCCCCCATGGTTGCCCGAAGCGTCATCTCATGTTTCGCGAAAATTGTCGCCGACCACTTCTTGGTGAGATTGGCAATATTCGTATGGTACTTATAATTCAGAGGTGCATCCTCAACGATGATCAAATGAAGATGTTCGGACTTTAATTGCTCAAGCGATTGTACCGGCAGGACGTCGACAATTTGCCGCTGACCGTAGGGCCGCCAAAGCGTGGCTTCGAGACCATCGCCGCTTTGGACATAACCGACAATTTTTTCGTTGGCCGGGATGATCTCTCGCATGTCTTTCATCGCATCGTAGCGCGTGCGGTAGACACCGTAGACCCGTTCCACGCGTTCGAGGCGAGAGGGGGCTATTTTCGCGATCAGGGCGGTAGCCCAACTGGTCGGGAAAAGCGGCCGGGCCGGGCTGATAAACACGAGGAACAAGGCCACGGCAAAGGCAAATCCCGAGAAGATCCGGCAGACCGGGAAACGGATGACTCTGCCGTCCAAGGCAAGATAGGCGAGGATGCTGGCAACCAGAAGGGGATAGTAGGGTGTCAACATCCGGGCCACGCCTTCGTTGCCCAGCTTGGCCATCAAGACAAACAGGGCTGCCCAAGTCCCAAGGAAGATGGGCATCGATCGATTTTTTGCTGGCCGCACGAGGCCGGGACGGACCTTTCGGGCCCAAATCCCCAGCCCGATCATCGCGAAGAGGCAGGTCATGAGGCCAATCCCTAAACCGCCTGATTCCTCCATTTGGACCTGATCGATGGCGATTTCAAAGCGTGGATAACCGTGGGCGAGATACTCTTTGAAGGGGGGCGGCACCGAGTCGTTCAAGGATATTTGTGCGGGCCAGACGGGCGGCCGGAAATTGTCGACGGCGAGAATAATGGAATTCCCGACGATACCGGCAAGAGGGCTATCCAATTCCAAATGGGCCTCGTTCTGAGGGTCTCCTGTGTAACGGCCCGTATAATGAATATTCAATAAGGCCATGGGCAGAAAGGACACACCCGCGGCGAGAAAGAGAATTCCCGTCAAAAGGATGGGCCTTATCTTCACAAAGCAACGCCACTGCAACAAAGCCGTTATAAGCCAGGGCAGGGCAAGGGGCATATTCGAGGCCTTGCAACCGGTGGCCAAAGCCAGAGCAAGACAGGAGAAGAGAAGACATCGCGCGGGAGAAGATCCGGGTTCGCTGGCCTTGAGCATAAAAAGAAACGCCGCAAGGGCGTAGATGACCGAGAGTAGATCATTGCCCAGGCTCCCTGCCTGCAAGGAGTAGCAGTAGCCGCACGGGAGAACCCACATCCACCACCAACTGATCCTTTTGCTGAGACCCAACCGGTAAAAGACCGAAAAAACGAGCCCAGGCAAGAGGAGGAATGAAATGATATTAATCAGGAAGAAAAGACGATCCGTCTGAAAAAAAACAAAGAGCGGGGCCATCAACCACTCGAAACCCGGGGCGGCATAATTGGTCCGTATATTTGGCGTGACGATCCAATGCCATTTTTGTTCCCAAGACCAGTGGAGGAGACGGGTAAAACGGTAGGAGAGATAATCGTAATTGCTGGGATGGTAGAGAAGTCCCCCGACAAAAACGAACACCGCCAGCAATAGCCACATTTTAGGCAACCAGCGGTGGGTGCGAAAGGGATGAAGCCGGAGGGAGGTGAAAGTATGCCCGTACAAACCAAGCGGCTGGCGATAAACCCAGAGGACGCCAAGGAACAGAAGCAAGGAAAGGGCGTAGCCCGCCCGGTTGAGAAGACCGAGGGAAGACAGCCCCCAGCCGGAGAGCGTGCACCAGGTGGAAAGCAGGATCCAAAGCTCGATCCAACCGGCGGCCTGAGGACCTTTTCGCGGATGATCAATGTGATCGGCTAAAAGGGCCATAGTCGCCCTAATGCTAAATTCGCAACACCATCTATCAAGCTAATTGGGGCAAACGTGGCAAGGGCGCTACTCAGGCTTCGCGGTCGGTCTTCAATTCCAGGATACTCATCAGGAAGCTGGTGAAAATAATCTGGGTGCCGATGCCGACAAAGGTGGCGGCGGTAATGAGGGTGCGCAGATTTTGGTCGGTGTCGAGCGTCCCCCAACCCGATGCCTTCCAATCAAAAATGGCGCCGAGTAAAATACCCATGCCCATCAAGATGGGCACGATGCCGACGATGATACCTTTCTCCAGGCTAAAGAGCCGGACCGATTTGATCCAACGGGTGCTTTCCGGAAGCAGGCCTTTGGCGATGGAATGCGCTTTCCCCAAAAGACCGAAGCATAGAAGTTGCAACCCGATAGTAATCATCAGGCCCGCGACGCAAAGCGTGCCATTGATAAGCCTGAGCGGCCCCAGCCAAATGGGCCCGAAGGACAAAGGCGCGAAAAGGAAGATTCCAACACCCAGGATGAACAGGCCCGGGTAGAAAAAGAGCCACCGGGGAGAAAAAAGAAGCATGAACCGGAGATGCCTCCAGCCGTCGCGCCAGCGGCGCAAATGGGGCGGTCTCGACCGTCCGTCCTTATGAAGAGTAATGGGCACTTCCGTGATCCGTTGTCCTTTCAAAGCGGCCTTGACCACCATTTCGGTGGCAAACTCCATTCCATAGGTCCTCAATTCCATCTGCTCATAGGCTTTCTTGGAAAACGCGCGCATGCCGCAGTGAAAATCGGTCGTGGGAATCGAGAAGAGGGTCCTTCCAATGGAAGACAACACGGGATTGCCCAGATACCGGTTCAGCCAGGGCATGGCACCCGGCATGATCGTGCCGCCGCCATAGGGCATGCGGCAACCCATGACGAGATCATACCCTTCCCGCATCTTCTCCAGAAAGGGCACAAGATTGGACCAATCGTAACTGCCGTCGGAATCGGCCATGATGATCCATTCGGCACGGGAACTTTCAATTCCGGCCCGCAAGGCACTGCCATAGCCTTTTCGGGGGACATGAATCACGCGCGCGCCGAGAGACTCGGCCAATTGCTGGGATCCATCTGTGCTGCCATTGTCCGCGATGAGAATTTCGCCGGCAACCCCGCCTTTTTTCAGCCCTTCCTGGGCATGCCGGATACAGCCTTCCAGCGTTTCGATCTCATTCAAACAGGGCATGACTAACGAGAGCTGGATCTCCTCTTTCATAGCAGTCCGCGAGACTACCGATTCCGGTCACCCGCGACAACAGGCAAAACCAGAAAGCATCAATTGTCCCTTTGAGAGGAAATTTTCCTCTTTCAACAGCGCGGCGGGGCGACAATTCGCGCTTGATGGGCTCTCTTGGAGGGCTAGCTTGTTAACGTGACATCGGTCCTGAATTGCACTGTTGAAGCGCATGCTTAGCGAACGCACCATCATCAATGGACTAGTCATGCTTGCGGGCATGATTCTTGGCCCTTACCTGATCACCCTGACTTTTGAACTCAATCAAGTAGCGGTTCTTTCCTTCGCCTGCATCGTTGCGCTTTTTTTGGTTTTCTTTTTCATCAAGGAGAAGATCTCGGTCGGTCCGTTTGTCGCGGGTTATTTCGGCGGTTCTCTTAATTTTCTCCCGTTCGGATTGAACTTAGTAGAGCTATCCAGCTTGTTGGTCATTCTTTACTACCTGATCCATTATGTAGCGCTTAAGCGAAGTTCGCCTAGCGTGGGCCCGCGTTATATCTTCTTTCCGATGCTCACGGTCGGAGCGATCGTACTCTACCATGATCACCAGATCGGTCTGCATGCCTTGGGAGGCACTCAGCAAGGATCACGCCCGGGCCTGGAGATTCTCGTGGCGATCATGGCCTATCTTTGCGCAATTAATATTCCGTGCCGTTCGGTCTCCCTCTTTAGCCGGTTGCCCTGGTGGTGCCTGCTGGTAAGCGCAATCGGCTCAATGCCTTTCATGCTTACAACTTTTTTTCCCGGATTGGCGCCCTATGTTTACTATGTATCCGGCAATATCAATCTATCAGCCTATATAGAATCAACTTCTGGAGGAGATGTGAGCGATACCGGTCGAAATGGGGCTTTTCTAGGAATCGCAATGATGTTGCAGGGGATTCTTCTCGCCTACTTTCCATTAACAACATGGTGGCGCCCGAGCCGCTGGCCCTTTTTTATATTGTCACTTTTATGTTTATATGGAGTTTTGATTAGTGGCTACCGGACTTCATTGTTCAGTTTTATCCTAATGGTTTTGCTGTCGACGATTTGTTATTCGAGATGGCGCGTAATTCTGGCCCTGCCATTGTTTATTCTTGTTCCCCTTTGTTTTCTCTTTATCCAGAGCAGCCATATCGGCGGCCTCACTCTCCCGACGACGGTCCAACGCACCATGTCATTCATACCCGGCGATTGGGATGTTGACGTAAAACGTAGCGCAGAAAATTCCAACGGTTTTCGAGAAGATATTTCACGTGTCTATATCCATGAATATTTGCGCAAAAGTCCGTTGTTAGGCAATGGCTTCACCTTTGATCCGAAAGAAACCGAGGCTTATGAGGCCTTAACCCATACTGGAAGTGCCAGCGACCACAGCTACTATGAATCAAAGGCTTTCATCGTGAGCAAGAATTTTCACGTTGGCTGGATCAGCCTCTATGATGCCGTTGGTCTAATTGGGGGCATCGCTTTTGTTGCGCTAAGCTTGAACCTGATTGGGATGTCGGGTTGGTTTATTTTTCACCGCGGAGCCGACATGCACTCTTCCTTATTTCCTATCAAAGTGTGGCTTTTCAGCAATTTTACTTCCTCATGCGTGAACTATTTCATCACTTTTGGAAGCTTCAACTCAAGCTTCATCGGCATGATGATGACGTCCATCATACTGGTCCACCTTTCCGTGATCGAACGCAGGCAAACCTTGGGCACAGTCACTCCCTCACCGCAGATGACCTTGAACACTCCCGGAAAAGCTCCGGAGCTTTCGCCTGCAAATTGAACGAATCCCTAGATTCCTCCTAATTGCTCTTGGTGGCGTTTAGTTTCGACAGGCATTTTTCCAAGACTTTTTCCATGGGAAGTGTCCTCATGCAGGCGATATCGTAGGGACATCCTGATTCATAATGTAGCCGAGGCAACCGATGATGGCATCCCTGGCATTCCACATCGCTGACAACGAATGAGCAGGACCCCTTTTCAGAAAATCTGTATTGGGGTGATGTCGGGCCAAAGATTCCCACACTAGGTACTCGAAGAGATGCGGCCACATGAAGCAGGCCAGAATCAATGCCAACAAACAATCGCCCCAAAGAAATCAACGCGATTGACTCTTCCAATGAGAGTTGATCCACCAGCGATGTCACTTCCGGAAAATTCATGCTGCCAACCATGCCCAGACACGAATGATCGCTGGTTCCCAGTTGGACTATGTTGGAAAATCCACAAGCGTGCAATTTTTGAATCAAAATGGCCCATGACTCAGCAGGAAACTCCCGAACACGCCAACTGGGACCGCAATGAATGACGAGGAGTGAATCCTGAGGACAATTCTTTTTTTTAAGGATTGATTGCACTCCAGCCAGAACTGCGGAATCCACTTGCAAGTGCGGATGAGAATCGCTCACGACAACATGGTGTTGTCGGCCAAAATCCTCGATCACCGACCCTTCGTTTAATTTTTTGCCAAATACCTCGAAGCCCGGCTCATCATCGTGAATGAATTCGTAAATGGCTTCAAAAGCAAAGGTCCAATAATTTTGTATACTATTGAGCCGGAACGATTCCACCCGCGAAGTAATGCCTGCCATCCTGGGCAGACAGGCAAACTCGGGATGACAACTGTAAATATATTCCGAATCAGGGTGTCTTTTTTTTAATTGCTCCACCGCTGGAAAAGTACAAATGATATCGCCCATGCCGACATAGCGATAAAATAAAACCGGACGAGTCCGAGTGCGAAGAATAATCGGGACGACTACTTTGATCAAAAAACACACTATCTGAAGGTGCTGCCTGGCCCAATCCCTAAAATGCTTCGCCGCCTCGTAAATCGGTTTCAAAGCGGGCTTTGATTGCATGTATTCCCTTATTGAATCCATGGGCCTATTCACACGTCACCTCCTGAGAACGATTCCCGCCGAATTCCACTTATCATGGCAAAAAAGGCGCGTTTCATTCCTCTCATGAGATTGTGACAACAGATCTTGTTTGTGTCGTCGCTTAAGGCTGAGGGAGTGCAGGCTTGATTATATCCCATGTCACCGGAACTCTCAACACGCCCCAGCGATTTGATTCCATCTGCACATAGGGATTTTCGTCGACAATCTGAGGCATGAGCATCCCCGCCACCCAGTCGCAGTGCCTGCCGGCATCAACGACAGTTACGTCGAGAAAGTAGTTCTCCATTTTGAAAAATCTCATCGGCACGTGAAAGCGCACCATATATTCGCCGGGATCCAATTTTGGAGGAGGAGAGTACTGATCTGAATAAGCCTCGGAAAAAACGCGGAGTCCTTCCCCATGAATCACCGCCATCGATATGTTCACCTCCTGCAGCGGCTTCGTCACCGACAAACTCACCTCCACCGTCAGGACATCGTTGAGACGAACGGTGGAAGCCGGCTGGTCTTGCGCATTCAAGAAGCGGATCCTGCGCATCATGGCATTCTCGATGGGATAAGAGCGCGGATAGGTTGCGAGTTCGTAGACCGCCGAGGCTTCGTCATCCCCTCCCTGGCCCAAATAGGCGCTGATGGCCAGATGGGGATCTCCCGCGGAAACGAGCTTGCCCTGCTTCATGAAAAGGACGCGGCCGCACATTTGGCGAATGGCCTGTAAATTGTGGCTGACGAAGAGGACGGTGCGGCCTTCGTGCGTTGAGACGTCCTGCATTTTGCCGAGGCATTTTTTTTGAAATTGGGTGTCTCCAACGGCGAGCACTTCATCGACAATCAGGATGTCGGGCTCCAGATGGGCCGCCACCGCGAAGGCCAGGCGGACATACATGCCGCTGGAAAAATGCTTTACCGGCGTGTCCAAAAATTTCTCCACTTCCGCGAAGGCGACGATTTCATCGAACTTCTTTTTGATTTCGGCCCGCCGCATCCCGAGAATGGCGCCGTTGAGGTAGATGTTTTCCCGTCCGGTGAGCTCGGGATGGAAACCGGTCCCGACCTCAAGCAGACTGGAAACACGGCCCTCAATTTCGATGCGCCCCCTGCTCGGTTCCGTGATCCGGCTCAGGATTTTCAAGAGCGTTGACTTGCCCGCGCCATTACGACCGATCACACCCACGCTCTCCCCCTTCTTGACGGTAAAGGAAACGTCCTGCAGCGCCCAAAATTCCTCGCGGGTCTCGTCTTGCCGGTCTCCGCGCCGGAAGAGGGAAGCGACCCTATGGGTCAACACGTCACGCAGGGCGACATAACGCCGCCGGCCAGCGGCCTGGTGGCGGAGAATGTATTTTTTGGAGAGGTTCTCGACCTTGATGACGGTATCGGACATGGGCAGTTGAAATTAGATCACGTCGGCAAACGAGCGTTCCGTTTTACGAAAATAGGCGATGCCAAACCAGAGGAGCAGGGCAATCACGCCCAACGAAAGCATGAAGTCGCGACCGTCGATCTGGTTGTCGCCACCGAGAATGGCCCAGCGAAACCCGTCGATCACACCGACCACCGGATTGAGCGAATAAAGGAGTCGCCATTTTTCATCGACGGCGGAGCTCAAATAGCCGACCGGCGAGATGAAAAAACCCAGCTGGACCATAAAGGGAATGATGTACCGAAAGTCACGGTATTTCACATTGAGCGCCGTGATGAGCAATCCCGGCCCCAGGGCGGCCAGGAAGGCCAAAAGAACAAAGATGGGCAAGAACACCATCCGCCAGGTTGGGCAGACCTGATACCAAGCCATGACGACAATCAAAAGAATGAAGGAAATAAACAGATCGATCAAGGCAGTCACCACGGCGCTGGCCGGGATGATCAAGCGTGGAAAATAGACTTTCGAAATCAGGTTGGCGTTGCCAACCAAGCTTTGACTGGCACCGGAAAGAGAGGCGGAAATGAATTGCCAGGGCAAGGACCCGGCGAGCACCAACAACGGATAAGGCACTCCCGCGGAGGGCATTTTGGCCAGGCGACCAAAAACCACCGTGAAAATGACCATGGTCAGAAATGGTTGAAGGAGCGCCCAGACAATACCGATGACCGTTTGCTTGTAGCGCACGGAAACGTCGCGCCAAGCCAGCACATAAAACAACTCCCGGTACCGCCAGAGATCGCGCCAGTATTCACGATGGCTGCGCCCCGATTCAATGACTAACCGCGACATAGTGGCTCCAAGTTAGTGCGGGCCCTCATGAAGGGCAAGGTCGCATTGCGGACAGGACATTTCGCGACAGATTTTTCACCTAAATCAAAGCGTTTGCATTATATTATCGCCGTCATGAAAGCGTCGTCGTTCAGTCGCAAAGTCATCCTAGATCTCGGCCCCCTTGGTTACAGTCACGACCACAAATCGGGCGCGCGCGGCATTCATCGCCTGACCCAGTACCTCTTTGAAGGCTTATTGGCCGCAAACACCTGTGAGTTAAAGTTTGTCGCCACATCTCACCTGGCCGGAGTGTACGATATGCTTTCGGACCGGGGACTGGCTCCGCAAGAGGTCCTGAAATATGAAGCGAGCCAACTTCGGTTAAGCCGCCTGGGACGCCGCGCCGCACGTTGGGTGCATGCGCATATGGGGCCCCCCGGCCTAGGTGTACGTGCGCAACGGAAGCTGATGGCAAGTTTGGCGGCCAGCGCATGCTCGGGCGAAAAGCTGATCCCCTCGCGATTTTTGAAGGGCGCGGACATCTATCATTCCCCCCTCGCCCCTATTCCTTCGTCGGTTCGCAGGCACAAGACGCTCAAGCATTTTTTGACCGTGCACGATCTTTTACCCCTGACTGTACCGCAATATTTGAAGGGGAATTCGAGACCCTACATTACCAAACTGTTGAAAAGTCTTTCTCCCGAATCGTTTGTTTTTTGCACTTCCGAAAGCGTGAAATCAGACCTTCTTACCTATTCACCAGTCCCTCTCCAGCATATTTTTATAACGCCCCTGGCAGCAGATCGCCGGATGTTTTATCCTGTCGGCGAAGCCGCGAAAATCAGCGGTGCCCGCAAGAAGTATGGGATTCCTGATGCTCCTTATTTTTTGACCCTTTCTTCCTTCGATCCCCGCAAGAATTTCGAACACATCATTCGCTGTTTCAGCACTCTGGTTCGTTCGGGACAGGCAAAAGATTTCAACCTGGTTATCGTCGGTTCCAATCCGGAACGAAATCAGTTCGTGGAAACAGCCATGACGGAGCATCCCCATATTCAACGTCAAATCATCATGCCGGGATTCATTCCTGATGAAGACTTGGCAGCGATTTACAGTGGCGCGCTGTCGTTCCTTTTCCCCTCCTTGGGTGAAGGATTCGGCATACCGGTTTTGGAAGCAATGCAATGTGGGACGCCGGTCATCTCTTCGAACACCACTTCGTTGCCCGAGGTCGTTGGGAAGGCCGGGATCCTGCTCGATCCTTTCGATATCGAGGCGTGGTGCCAGGCGATGATTTCTCTTTCTGATAACCTAAACGAAAGAAACTGTCTCCGGGAGCAGGGAATTGCCCGGGCCGCTTTGTTTACCTGGGAAAAATTTATTGAAACGACCCAAGCCGGCTATGCTTTCGCCTGCAATCAAACGTAGGCTGTTTTCGATCAGCAAAACCCTGCAGGAAGATCCCAGCGAATCGACCGCTGCGGTGCAGAGACTGGCTCTAAGCCATGGTGGCAACACCGGTCTTGCGCCGCACAAAGAAGCGGATACCAATGGCAATGAGCGCAAGCCCGGCCAGCCAAAAGTTATTGGTCTCCGGGACCGTGGAAACTGTGAAATTGATTTCGGTCTCATTACCCGCCACATCAATGCCTCCGCTGGCGGTGGTCAGGTCGGTGAATTGGACGTAGCTGATTGAGACGACGTAGGAATCGCCAAGGGTGAGATCGCCCGGGTTGAGGGTGAAGGTATTGAAAGCGGAATCACCTGAGCCGAAGGGACCAGTGAAAGCATTTTGGTTCGCCACGCTGCCCGAGTTACCATAGATATTAAAGCTGATGTTCGCCCCGATGGGGTTGATGTAATTCGCAAAAGCCGACCACTCCAACGTATTGGCCTGACCGGGATTGAGCAGGAGACTGCCCCCCAGCCATTGGGCGGCGGCACCGTTGACGAGCAAGAGTTGAGGCGTGTTGGGATAACTGCCGGAAGTTAAATTCAGGGGCCCACTTGGAGAGCCGCTCCCGGGCCCCGCGCCAGCCACACTGTAATTGCCATTGGCGAAAGCCGTTTCGACCGCGCTTTGGCTCGCATAACCGGTGCTGTGATAGTTCCACGAATTGTCGTCGGTGGTAAAGACCATGGGATAGGTGGTCGTATTGGGCAATTTCACGGAGGAGGAATTGCCACCGCCGTTCGGAGTCAGATGATCGAAGGCACCGAAAGAATAAGGGCCCGGCAGAGTGTTACCGGGAATGTCACCAGTATTGTAATCGATAACGGTGGAGGCATCCGTCTGGAGAAGTTCGTGCGAATAAAAGACGCCGTAGTCGATGGCAGGGCTACCAAAGACTGGCGCATGGCTCAGGCAAAGGGCGGCACCAATCAGGGCAATCTTAAGTTTTCCCATAACTTATGCGTATTGGTATTTCGATAGCGAAATTCTTAGCCCCAGTAAAGCACTATAGTTTTTCGCGTAAAACACAAAAATAGACCGAGTATCTGTACAACACTCTTGTGTGTTCGTTGCCAATCATCTTAGTCTACCGGACGATGATCGTCATCGCCTCTGCTGCTCTGGCTGTTAAGCCGGTCGTGCAGCCTTCCTCCGGAACCTGTCCCGGAAACCATTTCTTATTACGAGGAATGACCGTCTCTTTCCTCTCAATGCAGATGCAGCCTGAATTTTATGAATAAAGTACGTCTGGGAATCATCGGTGTCGGGGGTATGGGCGGTGGCCATGCCCGGAACGTTATCGCGGAAAAAATCACGGGCGTCGAATTGACCGCTGTGGCGGACGTCTCTCCGGAGGTGCTCAAAAAATTCCCGGGACAGAAGGGCTTTTCCTCGGGGGAAGAGCTGATCAAATCGGGCCTGGTGGATGCGATCCTGATCGCGACACCACACTATTCCCATACCCCGCTGGGCATTGCGGGGTTACAGAACGGGATCCACGTGCTGGTGGAAAAGCCGATCTCGGTGCACAAGGCCGATTGCGAACGCCTGATCTCGGCCCATACCGACAAAAAGGTGGTCTTCGCCGCCATGTTCAACCAGCGGACGGACCCGATTTTCCGCAAACTCAAGCACCTGATTACCACCGGCGAACTCGGCGAAATCCGCCGGGTCAACTGGATCGTGACGAATTGGTTCCGCCCGATGGCCTATTATGGTTCCGGTGGCTGGCGGGCGACTTGGGCCGGTGAAGGCGGCGGGGTGCTGCTGAACCAGTGTCCGCACAATCTCGACCTATGGCAGTGGCTCTTTGGGATGCCGAAAAGCATCCGGGCGTTTTGCGCCTATGGAAAATATCATCCGATCGAGGTCGAGGATGATGCGACGGCATTCCTCCAGTACGAGAATGGGACGACCGGCGTCCTGATTACCTCGACCGGCGAGGCACCTGGAACCAACCGCCTGGAAGTGACGGGTGAGCGCGGCAAGGTGGTGCTGGAACATGGGAAGCTGCAATTCACCCGCAATGAAATCCCGGCGACGGAATTCAGCAAGACCACCAAGGAGGCCTTCAGTTCCCCAGCCATCTGGGACGTCACCATTCCGATCCACGGTTCCGGCGGACAGCATATTGAAATCATCCAAAACTTCATCGACGCGATCCAGAAGGGAACGCCTCTCATCGCCCCCGCCGAAGAAGGGATCAATTCGGTCGAGTTGGCCAATTCGATGCTATTGTCGTCCGACTCCCAGCAGACGATCGAACTGCCCATGAATTCCTCCACCTACGAAGCGTGGCTGAAAAAGAAGTCCGAGTCCTCACCCAAAGCCCCCAAGAAATAATCGGCGCCCTTCCTACCAGGACGCAAATCCATCATCTCCATGAACTCCTATAAAATCAGTAATGTTGCCATTCAACTCTATACCCTCCGCGATTTCTGCAAGACGGTGCCAGATCTCGTCAAAACGGCGGAAAAGGTCCGCAAGATCGGTTACCAGGCGGTGCAAGCCAGCGGCATCGGTGTGACCCCGGCTGAAGCGAAGAAAGTTTTCGCCGATGCGGGCCTGACGGTCTGTGCGACCCATGAGTCGAGCGACCTGATTCTGAAGAGTCCGGAGGAGGCCTGCGAACGCCTGCTTCAGATTGGAACCAAGCATACGGCGTATCCCTATCCAGGAGGCATCGATTTTGGCGATGAGGCCTCTGTGCGCAACCTGGCCAAACAGCTGGATGCCTCCGGCAAGGTCATGGCCAAGCATGGATGTATTCTCAGCTACCACAACCATGCGATCGAATTCACCCGCTTTGGTAATTCCACCGTGCTTGATTTCATTTATGAATCAACCGATCCCGCTTATCTCAAGGCGGAACTCGACACTTACTGGGTACAACATGGCGGCGGCGACCCGGCGGCTTGGCTGGAAAAACTGAGCGGGCGCTCTCCCTTGCTCCACCTCAAGGACTATACGGTCGGTCTCGACAACAAACCGATCTACACGGAAGTGGGCCGGGGCAATCTCGACTGGAAACGCATCCTGACGGCGGCGGAGAAGGCGGGCACCGAGTGGCTCATCGTCGAGCAGGACACGTGTCCCGGCGATCCGTTCGACTCGATCAAGCTCAGCTACGATTACCTGGCGAAGTTGCTCGGGAAATAGCCTGACACGGAAAGATTCATGCCGATGCGCGTCAAGAAAACGGAAGTCCACCTCATCAATCTCGACTCGCGGCTGACGTTCCGTTACGGAATCGCCGTGATGAAGGGAATGCCGCACTGCGTGGTGCGCGTCCACCTGGAGGATGAGCGGGGGACGCACATCGGCGTGGCTGCGGACAATTTCGCGCCGAAGTGGTTCACGAAAAATCCGGAGACGACGTTCCGGCATGATTCCGACGAGATGCTCAAGGTGATTGAGCACGCCTGCCAGGCTGCGGAAAAGGCAGGGAACAAGGAGACGGTCTTTGAGCTTTGGAAAGCAATGGCGGCCGAACAAAAGGTGTGGGCGACCAGGGAGAATATTCCGTCGCTGCTGGCCAATTTCGGCGCAAGTCTGGCGGAACGGGCGATTATCGACGCTTTTCTCCGCAGCCGACAGGTGACCTTGGCGCAGGCCTTGCAGGAAAATCTCTTCCATGTCGACCTCGGCCATTTTCATGCGTCGCTCAACGGCACAAAGCCCTCGGACTTCCTTCCTGCCTCGCCTCCCCAGGAGGTCTTTCTCCGGCATACGCTCGGACTAGCCGATCCATTGACGGAAGCCGACCGGGTGGATGATCCCCGCGTCGATGACGGCCTGCCGGTTTCGTTCCAGGCGTGCATTGAGACGTACGGCCTGAAGTATTTCAAGCTGAAGATCCAGGGCAAGATCGAGCAGGACTTCGAGCGATTGCGCGCGGCGGAAAAAGTGATCCGGGCCAGTGCCCCGACGGACTATGCCTTCACGCTCGACGGCAATGAGCAGTACAAGAGCTTTGCCGACCTCCAGACGCTTTTCGGCATGATGGAGAAAGACAAGGACATGGGCGAGTTCCTGAAGCACCTGATCTTTGTGGAGCAGCCGATTTTCCGAACCAAGGCGCTCGACGATGAAACGGGCAAAGGACTGCAGGCGTGGACGGGCCATCCGGAGGTGATTATCGATGAGTCCGATGGTTATCCCGAAGATTTCGAGCGCGCGCTGCATCTTGGTTATGGCGGGACGAGCCATAAGAATTGCAAGGGCATCTTCAAGGGTGTCGCGCATGCCTGCCTCGTGAAGCAATTGGAGCGGCAGAGTCCCGGGAAGAAATATTTTCTCAGCGGCGAAGACCTGACGACGATCGGGCCGATTTCGGTCGTGCAAGACCTCTCGATGATGGCTCACCTGGGTGTGACGCACGTAGAGCGGAACGGGCACCACTATTTCAAGGGCCTCGCTTTCCTCCCGCCGGAATTGCAGGAGACGGTCCTGCTGGAGCACTCCGACTTGTTTTACCGGAACCCGCGCGGGTACGTCACGATGCGGGTGGAAAACGGAAAAATCCGGATTGCCAGCCTGTTCAACGCCTCCTTGGGATTGCAAACCGATCTCGGCGTGGACTGGCTGACACCGCGGTCGCAGTGGAAATTTGACCCGAAGTGGGACTGAGCCGATAACCCAGCCTTGCCCAAGTTTGCAGGCAGCCTCTAGGATAAAACCGTGGAGTTCATCAACAGCTTATG